>Ga0335085_10015315_pt1 | contig 11129 bp, 8 predicted proteins | sample Lox_Sample_45_FD_206712 | JGI IMG/M metagenome (GOLD analysis project Ga0335085, IMG submission 206712) | Soil microbial communities from Loxahatchee National Wildlife Refuge, Florida, United States - Lox_Sample_4.5 | ecosystem: Environmental > Terrestrial > Soil > Wetlands | place: USA: Florida... | reverse complement strand
GCGATTGCCGCCCTCGCGCCCGATCATCAGCGTGATGACGCGCGTCAGGTCGGCCTGAAACGCCACGGTCATCAGATCGAACATTAACTGGATGTGCTCCTCGAAAGTCGGCGGAATGCCACCGGGGCGGTCGAGTGCAGGCAATTCTTCGTCGTCGCCTTCGGCCATGCGCGCTTCGGCCATCTGGATGCGCCGCTCGATTTCGCGCACCGAATCCATGTACTCGCCGAGCTTGCGCTTGTCGCCCGAGCCGAGGTTTAAGCCCAGGCGGGCGGCGTCGGCATTCACGAAGTCCAGGATGCTGCGGTCGCGCCGCGCTTCCTTCGCCCGCACCGCCGGATCGGTCGTATCTCCATCGCCGAACAGGCGCTCGAACACCGCCCGTGGATTCATCTCCGGCGGTAGCGGGGTGGTTGGCGACGACCACGAGAGCGTGTTGCTGTACGCGCAGCTATAGCCAGAATCGCAGTTGCCCACCAACTTGTTGTCTTCCAGGCCGAGCTCCAGCGATGGCAACTGCGTCTGCTTGCCGATCTCCCTGGCCACGATCTGGTCCACCGAAATGCCGGCGTGAATATCGGCGCCCTGGGTCTTCTTCGGATGCACGCCCGTCAACCAGGTAGCGCCCGCGCGTGCATGGTCGCCCGCGCCATCGCCCAGTGATTGGCCGTTGTAGTGATCCAGGTTCGTGAGCACCAGCAGATCGTCGCGAAAGGCCTCGACTGGCTTCAGGGTGCGCGGAAACTCGAAGGCGGCGCCTTCCGTGGCGGGCGTCCAGTCCTTCATGATGATGCCGTTGGGCACGTAGAGGAAGGCCATGCGGGTAGGAGTTGCGGCGGCCTGTCGCGAGGGAGCAGCCATCGCCGGCGACATGGCATCCAGGAAAGGTAGCGCGATTGCCGCGCCCACGCCGCGCAGGAAGGTGCGGCGCTCCAGGGCTTTTTTAGTGATGTAGTTCAATCCGGGGTCCTCCTCATCTGAAATGGTTCGCTCGATACGGCGGCCTCGACCAGCGCCGAAAACTTGTACCCATCCGCGGCGGTCTTGCGGCGGATTTCGCGGACGGCCGGCATATCGTAATATTCCAATCCGCGGCCGAGCGCGTACGTCAGCAACTTCTCGGCGAGGGTATCCACAAACTGATCCTTGCGGTCCAGCAGCACCTTCTTCAAATCGCCCGGACCATTCACGGCCACGCCTCCCGGCAGCGAGCCCGATGCGTCGATGGGAGTGTCGCCATCCTTGGTGCGGAAGCGGCCCACCGGATCGTAATTCTCCAGCGCAAAGCCCAGCGGGTCCATGCGCGAATGGCAGCCGGCACAGCCCGCGTTGGCGCGATGCTTCTCCAGTTGCGCACGCAAGCTAGTCGGATTCTCCACCGAACTTTCTTCGAACCTGGGGACATCCGGTGGCGGGGGCGGCGGCGGCGCGCCCAGCAGGCTTTCCAGAATCCACTTGCCGCGCAGCACCGGCGACGTGCGCGTCGGGTAGGCCGTTACCATCATGATTCCGGCCTGCGTCAGGATGCCTCCACGCTCCGGCCCCTGCAGTTCCACGCGGCGGAAATAATTGCCCTTGACGTTTTGGATGCCATAGAACCGCGCCAGGCGCTCGTTGAGGAAGGTGTAGTTGGCGTTGATCAATTCCAGCACCGGCCGGTCCTCGCGCACGATGTACTGGAAGAACAACTCGCTCTCGCGCCGCATGGCTTCGCGCATCGAAGCGTCGACCTGCGGAAACTTATCCGGATCGGGCTGCCACTCGTCGATGTTGCGCAGCCGCAGCCATTGCCCGGCGAAGTTATCCACCAGGGCTTTCGATTTCGCATCGGCCAGCATGCGGCGCACCTGCGCGTCGAGCACGGCGCTTTCGTGCAGCTTGCCTTTTTCGGCCAGGCCCAAGAGTTCGGCGTCGGGGATGCTGCTCCACAGGAAGAAGGAAAGCCGCGAGGCCAGCGACAGGTCATCCACGCGGTGCACCGACCCCGCCACGGTTTTAGAGTCGCGCTCCACGCGGAAGAGAAAGTCGGGCGACACCAGAATCGCGCGCAGACCGGTTTCCACGGCGGCATCGAAGCTCGCGCCATCAGCGCGATCGGCCGCGTAGAGCTTCAGCAGCGGAGCCAGGTCGGCCTGCGTCACCGGCCGGCGGTAGGCTTGCCGCGCCAGGGAACTGAGAATCTTCGTCGCGCAGGCGGTGTCGGATTGGCCGGCGGTCGGATGGCAAATGAAGATGCGCTTGCGGCTGGGAGTATCGCCGGGACCCGCGGGATTGAAGGGCCCGCCGATCTGCACATAATCCACTCCCGCCGCCGCCGGTGGAGGTGCCGGCACACCGCCGCGCCCGCGTCCCCCGACCGCTTCCGAGCGCCACATCTCGCTCAAGAAGCCCGCGGCGATCTCATGCATGCCCGCCTTGATGGGCATGCGCACTTCGAAGTTCCGGCTGCCCTGCGCCTCTTCGGCGGCGCTCACGGCGGCTTCGAACAGCTTCACGCGCACGCCATCCAGCCGCAGATCGAGTTGCGGCGGGGGAGCGTTCGGCACCGGATCGCCGCGCACCCGCACCAGCAGGGTGTACTCGGCATCCAACGGAAAGTAGCGCCGGAGCTGAATGCCGTTGCGCTCGGTCGGCGGCAGATCGTCGGTCTCGCGGCCGCGGCCCGCCGAAACCCGCTCGATCGCCGGGCTGGCCTTCACCGTCCCCACCGCCAGCCGCGCCACCTTCCGCGCGGTGCTCATGTACTTTTCGAGCAGCATCGGCGACACCGTCAGCACGTCGCCGATATTGTCGAAACCGTAGCCCGAATCGTCGGCCGGCAGCGTAGCGGAATGATCCTGGTCGAGGTCCAGCAGATCGCGGATGGCATTGCTGTACTCCGCGCGATTGAGCCGGTGGACGGCCGGCGCGCCGGGATTGGGATGCTGCTCCGCAGCCTGGTCGAGCCGCGTTTCCAGAAAGGAAATGAATTGCGCTTTGGTGGTGTCGTCCGGATGCGGCATGCCGAGCGGCGGCATCTCGCCCGACCGCAGTTTGCGAAATACGCGCTCCCAGGTGGCGGCCCCCGCGCCGATATCGGTGGTGTGTAACGATTCCAGCGACACGCCGCCGGTCTTCAGCTTGTCACTGTGGCAGTAAATACAGTATTTCTGAACCATCGCCTGACCGGCGGCTTCAGGAGAGGCAGGCGCGGCGGACTGGCCATACAGAGCTATGGCCGCCGCCAGCGCGCAGATCCCCTCCCGGAGCATGATGGTCGAGCAGAGGTTCCCAGGACCTCGCAATTAATATATCATTCCTGTATGCGATTTGCTGCATTCGCGGCGCCAGTTTTTTGCCTTTCTTTAGCGCTGGCGGCAAGCGATCTGCGTTTGATCGAAGCCGTACAGAATCGCGATCAAAAAGCGGTCCAGGCTTTACTGAAAGCCGGCGCGGACGTGAACTCTGCGCGGCCGGATGGCTCGAGTCCGCTGGCTTGGGCAGCCAACCGCGGCGATGCCGAAATCGCGGCCGAACTGATCCACGCCGGCGCCAAGGTCAATGCCACCGACGAAAACGGCGAAAGCCCGATGACGCTGGCCTGCGCGAGCGGCAGCACCGCGGTGGTGAAGCTGCTGCTCGATGCGGGCGCCAATGTCAACGCCGCGCGCTGGGATGGCGAAACCGCGCTCATGACGGCAGAGAATGCCGGCAGCCTGGAACTGGTAAAGCTGTTGATCGACCGCGGCGCCAATGTCAATGCGACCGAATCGCGCATGGGACAGACCGCGCTGATGTGGGCGGTCGCGGATGGCCGCGCCGAAATCGCGCGCACGTTGCTGGCGCATGGCGCCGAGGTGAATACGGCATCCAAAAACGGATTCACGCCGCTGCTGTTCGGCGCGCAACGCGGCGATGCCGCGATCGTCAAACTGCTGCTCGATGCCAAAGCCGATCCGAAGGCCAAAGCTCCCGATGGCAGCAGCGGATTCGCCATCGCGCTGGTGCGCGGCAATGAAGCCGTCGCGCGCCTGCTGCTCGAAAGCGGCGCCGACATCAACGCACGCGACGCCAACGGCTCCACGCCGCTGCTCGAAGCCGTGCGTCAAGGCATGCTGGGGCTGGTGAAGGATCTGGTAGCGCGCGGCGCCGACATCCACGTGCGCACGCAAGGCGGCGGCGGACGCCGCGGCGGAGGCAACTTCCGCGGACCGACCAGCGGGCTGACGCCCTTCCTGGTGGCCGCGCAAACCGGCAACGCCGCCATGATGAAGCAACTCATCGCCATGGGATCCGACCCCAAGGAGAAGACTCCCGACGGCACCGGCGCGCTGCTGCTGGCTGCCGGCAGCAAGAAATTAGAAGCGGTCAAGATGATGGTCGAGATGGGCGCCGACGTGAACGACGCGCCCAGCGGACGGCCCAACGCGCTGCACGCCGCGGTGCGCTCCGGCGACAACGAAATGATCCAGTATCTCGCCGATCATGGCGCCGACTTCAATTCCAAAGACGCCTTCGGCCGCAACCCAGTGGAAGAGGCCGACTTCGAAGCGCCCAAATCCACTATCGAGCTGATGCACAAGCTGGCCGCCGAACGGGCCAAAAAATAGCAGCGCACTTCAAGGAGCAGACGATGGTTTTTGGCGCGCACATCATCGTATACAGCAAGAATGCCGAAGCCGACCGCGCGTTTCTGCGCGATGTGCTGGGCTTCCATTCGGTCGATGCCGGGCACGGCTGGCTGATTTTCGCCCTGCCTCCCGCCGAGGTGGCCTGCCATCCCGCCGAAGAGAACGGCCGCCACGAACTATACCTGATGTGCGACGATCTCGCCGCCGAGATGGCCAATCTAAAATCTAAAGGCATCGAGTGCTCCGAAATCCACGAGGAGCGCTGGGGATCACTAACCCACTTGCGTCTGCCCGGCGGCGGATTGCTGGGCCTCTACCAGCCGAAGCACACTCTGGCGCTCACCCGCGCAGCAGGGTAAACCATGCTCAGCCGAAGGCAATTCCTGGCCACCTTACCGGTGGCGGCCGCGCTCGCGGAGACCAAGCCGCAGCCGATCACTGCCGTAGAAGTCTGGCAATTGCGCGGCCACCGCGAGACGGTGCGCGGCGAGAATCAGCAATACCAGGTCAATCCGCTCTTCATTTACGATGAACTGCGCCCCGCGCCATACCACGACAGCGCCAATCCGACATCCACCAAAGCCGCGGTGAATGCACTGTATCTCAAGATCCGCACGGCGGCCGGACTCGAAGGACTCTACGGGCCGATCGATCGCGAAGTCGCCCTGGTGGTGAATGAGCAGCTTCGCCCTTTCCTGATGGGCAAGGACGCACTTGCGCAGGAGAAGCTTTGGGATCAGCTTTATCGCTCCAACCGCCACTCGCGCCGCGGCTTTTTCCTGATGGCCATCAGCGCCGTCGATAACACGCTCTGGGATCTGCGCGGGCGCTATTTCCAGACGCCCGTGTACCGCCTGCTCGGTGGTCCTACACGCGCCTCGGTCGAGGCCTACGCCAGCACCCTGGGCTATTCGCTCGAACCCGAAAAGGCGCAGGCCCGCGCCGCTGCGCTCAAGAAGGAAAGCTACCGCTACCAGAAGTGGTTCCTCGCCTACGGCCCAGGCGACGGCCCTGAAGGCATGCGCAAAAATGTCGACCTGGTGCGCCTGCTGCGCGAAACCGTCGGCGATGATATCGAGCTGATGTTCGATGTCTACAGCGGATGGAATATGCCGTATGCGCTCGAATGGGCCAAGCAGGTCGAGCACTACCGCCCGCGCTGGATCGAGGAAGCCACCCAGGCTGAAAAGATCGGCGCCTTCTCCGAACTGCGCCGCGGCACTTCCATCCCAGTCGCTTCCGGCGAGCACATCCAGGGACGCTGGGAAGTGTACGATTACTTAAAAGAAGGCGCGCTCAGCGTGGTGCAGTGCGACCCGGAGTGGTGCGGGGGCACCTCCGAACTGGTCAAGATCTGCACGCTGGCGTCGCTCTTCGACGTGCCTGTCATCCCGCACGGCCACAGCATCCACGCCGCCCTGCACGTCATCGCGTCGCAATCTCCCGCCGTGTGCCCCCTAGCCGAACACCTCATCCTCAAGATGCAGTCGTACTACCACTTCGAGAAAAACCCGCCGGTGGTCAAAGAAGCGCACCTGGCCCTGCCCGACAGTCCCGGCTACGGCATCGAGTTGGATGACGCGAAGGTGGAGTCGCGCGATTTGATGCGCCTGGGGTAATCGAGGCGCTCGTTCACTACGGAGACCGAACGGCGAGGCCGCCGTTTATGGGGTCAGAAAGTGGAGCGCGGGTGTGGCGCTGGCTTCGACTCGGAGACGCGGAGACACGGAGCCAAGACGGAGAAGAACGAGATCGTATGGTCTCCGTGCGTTTCTCCGCGCCTCCGCGCCAGGTTCTCAAGCCGGCCAGAGCAGTTTCTGGAGAGTCGCGGAGAGTCTTTATTGAGGTTCGCTCCGCGTGTTTCTCCGCATCTCCGCGATGAAAGTGTTACCCCACTAGCCCTTCGAACTTCGACCCCCGCCGCACGATTGTCTGGTCGCGTTCCGGACCGGTCGAGATGCAGCCGATCTCCGTGCCCGTGCGATTCTCCAGGAAATCCAAATACCGCTTGGCCGCATCCGGCAGCACGTCGTAGGACACCATGCCGAAGGTCGCGGTCTTCCAGCCGGGCATGCATTCGTATACCGGTTCGATGCGCGCGATCTGCTCCACTGTGGCCGGCATGCTTTCAATCTCGCGGCCATCCAGCTTGTAGGCGACGCACACGGGGATCTGGTCGAACTCGTCCAGCACGTCCAGTTTGGTGATCACCAGGCTGTCGAACCCGTTGATGGCGCCGGTGTAGCGCAGCAACGGAGCATCGAACCAGCCGCAGCGGCGGGGGCGCCCGGTCACCGCGCCGAATTCTTTGCCGCGACGCCGGATCGTTTCGCCTGCGCCGTCCAGCGATTCGGTCGGAAACGGTCCGCCGCCCACGCGCGTGATGTACGCTTTGGCCACCCCGATCACGCCGTGAATGCGCGTGGGAGGCACGCCCGTGCCGGTGCAGGCGCCGCCCGCCGTTGCGCTCGAGGAAGTCACGAACGGATAGGTGCCATGGTCGATATCGAGCATCGAACCCTGCGCGCCTTCGAACAACACCTTCTGCCCCGCGCGGATCGCCTTGGCGAGCAGCAGCGCGGTATCGCAAACCATCGGACGGATGCGCTCGGCGAACTCTTCATAGCGGTCGCGGATGGCCGCGAAGTCCAGCCCGTCGTCGATCCCCAGCGCCCGCGCGATGGCCAATTTCTCCTGCATCAGCGCGTCGTACTGCGCGCGGAAGCACTCGCGTTCCAGGAACGCGGCCATGCGGATGCCGCGCCGCCCGGTCTTGTCTTCGTAGCACGGGCCGATGCCCCGCGAGGTGGTGCCGATCGAAACACGGCCCGGCCGCGCCTCGGTCAGTTTCTCCATCATGCGATGCGCCGGGAAGAGCACGTGCGCCCGGTCGCTGATGAACAGGTTGCCCCGCACCGCAATGCCCGCCGCTTCGAGAGTATCGATTTCCTGCAGCAGCGCTTCCGGATCGAGCACCAGCCCGTTGCCGATCACGGCCTTCTTGCCCGGCCGCAGAATGCCGCTCGGAATCAGCTTCAAGACGAATTTGCGGTCGCCGATGAACACGGTGTGGCCCGCGTTGTGGCCGCCCTGATAGCGCGCCACGATATCGAAGCGCTCGGAAAAAAGGTCTACGACCTTGCCTTTGCCCTCGTCGCCCCACTGCGACCCCAGAATAATTAGATTTCCCATTTCAGACCAAACCCTTTATTGTAACCGCTGGCGCGGCTCCAAATGCTGCCCCGGATATCCGGACCCCCACCTCCGCAGACGCCCTTCCCGTGATACGCTACCTCTTTATGCAGATTTCGGAAGTCTATGCGGGGCTGGGACAGGACGGGTTTGCGCAACTCATCCGCGGCATCTCCATCGGCAAGCTCCGCACCTACCAGATCTACGAAGGGTTCAAAGTGCGCGCCCACCTGCATAAGATCAACACCGAGATTTTACGTAAAGCGGCTCCGCGATTCTGGGAACGCATCACCCAGGGCGATGAAGATTTCGGCAAGGACCTGGCGCAGGCCATCCTGTTGTCGCACCTGGATATGATTTCGGCGGTCCTGGATTCTCTGGGCGTGGCCCACGAGAACGGTTTTTTCGCTAAAGACATCGACCCCAAGCCGCATTTTACCGAGGGCTGGGAAGAACGCGTGTACGAGAAATTCCGGGGGACCTATCCCGAAATGATTCTCGTGTTTTACATCAACCACTTGAGGTGGGAGTTGCTAGGCGCAAACGAGGTGTACCGGCCAGCAACTCCCAGCGCGGCGTGAGTTCGGTTGGCCGCGTGCAAGGTGTACGACTTAGAACCATGACAGTTCGCCGATCGGAACAGGTTGCAATCGATCCCCCCAACGCCAACGAAGCCCTTTTCCCAGAAAGATTTAGCATTTCTTTCGCGGACCCGCGGCGGGGATGGTGCGGCCGCTGGATCCTGTGTGTGGGAGCGCGGTGTGGCACTGCTGCGCCAAATCACCCAAGTCTCTCGGGCATATTCGCGCCCGATGCGGCTCGGAGCGGGGTCCCCGGAGGACTGGAGAAAATGAGGCGCCATACATGAATCATTGCGATTTCCATTATTCCCATCTCCTGCCCAAGAAGCCGGGAATACTTCCGCTCGAGGAGACCATGACCAAGCAGTGCCGCCGCTGCGGCGCAGCATTCGTGACCCGCTCCCGGATTCGCAAACGCTGCGATGCGTGCCAGGCCGTGGTTTCGGCCGAAAAGCAGAAGAAGGCCAATGAGCGCCTCAAGGCCCGCCGCGCCGCCCGGCGCCTGTGTCTTTTGGCGAGCTGAGCTTCGACGAAGCACGGTTTTTACAGCAGAACCACAAAGCTCGCGGAGGAAGCGTGGAGACGCGCTCTACACTGGCTGATTCCCGAAGAGCCGCCGGCGCCGGAGTCTCTTTTTCTCCGCGTTGACGCCGTGCCTCCGTGCCCTCGGTGGTGAATACAGAGGGCCGCGGCCCTACTGCGGATTCCCCAGTATCCAGCCGTCGGCTAGCTGGACCACCCGGTGGCCGTATGCGGCATTGGCCTCCGAGTGCGTCACCTGCACGATGGTCGTCCCCTCGTCGTTCAGCTTCTTGAAAAGCTCCATGATTTCTTTACCCTGCGTGGAATGCAGGTTGCCGGTCGGTTCGTCCGCCAGGATCAGCTTGGGCTTGGCGATCACCGCCCGCGCCACCGCCACCAACTGCTGCTGGCCGCCCGAAAGCTGGCTCGGGTACAGATCGCGCTTGCCGACGATGTGGAAGCGGTCCAGCGTGTCGCACACCATGGCCGCGCGCTCGGAGCTTTTCACATTGCGGTAGGACAGCGGAATATCCAGATTCTCGTACACCGTCAAGTTGTCGATCAGGTGGTAGCTCTGAAACACGAAGCCGATGTACTTCTTGTTCAGTTCCACGCGATCCTTCGGCTTCATGCGGTGTACCTGATGGCCGAGGAATTCGAACTCTCCCGTCCAGGCGCCGTCCAGCATGCCGAGAATGCTCAGCAGCGTCGATTTACCGGCCCCTGAAGGGCCCATAATCGTGACGAACTCGCCGTCTTTGATATCTCCGGTGATCCGCCGCAGCACATAGGTGCGGCCATAACCGCCTTCATAAAACTTCTCGACATTGCGCAGTGTAATCATGAAACGATCCTATTCGTGCCGCAGGGCCGTCACGGCATCCAGCGCCATGGCCCTTCGCGACGGCAGGTAACTGGCCAGTAGCGCCACCAAGCCCAACAGAACGGCGATACTTGCGAACGTGGACGCATCCGAAGGGCGCACTCCGTAGAGCATTCCGGCCATCAGGCGCGTCAGTCCATAGGATGCTGCCAGGCCGGCCACGATGCCGCCGGCAGCCAGGCGCGCGCCCTGCCCCAGCACCAGCCGCAATATGTGCGGCGATTCGGCACCTAGCGCCATGCGGATGCCCAACTCGCGGATCCGTTCGGTGACGTCATAGGAGATCAGGCCATAAATGCCCACCGCCGATAGAATGAATGCTACCAGGGCGAAACTGCCCAGCACCACGGTCTGGAAGCGCGCCTCCGCCAACGCCCGGTCCAACACCATATCCATGGTCCGCACGTTCGCCACCGGCTGTCCCGGGTCGAGCTCATGCACCGTACGCTCCACAGCGGGCGCCAGCGCCAGCGGCGGACCCGAGGTGCGCGCCACCAACACCATTTCGACTGTGGTGCGCTGCCGGAAGTTCCGGTAAATCGTCGGCCACTCTTCGGCTTCCATGCGATCCGGCTTCACATCTCCTACGACGCCCACAATCTCGTAAGGTTTGGCGCCATCGAAATCCAGAATCAGGCGTCCGCCGAGGGGGTTGCCGTTCGGCCAGAAGCGCCGCGCCAGGGTCTGGTTGACGATGATCACGCCGGGCGCCTCGGCGGTATCGGCCTCGCTGAACTCCCGTCCGGCGAGCAGCGGAATGCCGATTGCGCGAAAGTACCCTTCATCCACCCGGCGGACCAGCCCTACCGGCCGCTGATCCTGCGGCGGCGCCGGCCGGCCGTCCACTGCAAAAGACGATCCGCCCCCGAATCCGGTTAGCGGCAGCGTGTTCACAAATCCTACCGCGGACACTCCCGGCATGGTCTTCACCCGCGTGGCCACCTCGCGCAGGAAGGCAATCTTGCGCTCGGGCGTATCAAGCCGGGCGTTCAGCGGCAGCCGGGCCGTCAGCACACCGTCCGGCATAAAGCCCGGATTCACCGCCCGCAGCCGCTGAAAACTGCGAATCAGCAGGCCCGAGCCGATCATCACCACCACTGCCAGAGCCACCTGCGCCGCCACCAGCACCTGCCGCATGATACGTCCCGAGCGGCCCATCGTACCGCTGCGGCCGCCCTCGCGGAGTCCCGAATTCAGATCGACGCGCGCGGCCTGCAGCGCCGGAACCAGCGCAAAGAGAATCCCCGTGGCGATCGAAACCGCCAAGGCAAACAGCAACAAGCGTAGACTCAGCGAGGCCTCCGTGAGCCGCGGAATCTCTCGTTCGCCCAGTCGCGCCAG
>Ga0335085_10015314_pt1 | contig 11130 bp, 9 predicted proteins | sample Lox_Sample_45_FD_206712 | JGI IMG/M metagenome (GOLD analysis project Ga0335085, IMG submission 206712) | Soil microbial communities from Loxahatchee National Wildlife Refuge, Florida, United States - Lox_Sample_4.5 | ecosystem: Environmental > Terrestrial > Soil > Wetlands | place: USA: Florida... | reverse complement strand
CCGAAGAGTACTTCGGCGTTGGTCAGGGCGACCAGGCCGGCGACCGTCGCGGGTCCGGTGGCGCCCATCAGCGGGCCGGGGGAGTACAGCACCGGCACCCCCGCCTGGACCGCATCCACCAGGCCTTCGTTCATCACCGCGATCTTGAGCGGGCTGACCGGCGTGACAATCCCCAGCATGCTAGGCTTCTGCCGGAGGTCCTCTTCGCCTCCCGAGGCCGCGGCGGCCATGGCCAGCAGGTGTCGGGTGAAGGGCCGCTCCAGGATGTTGATCACGGTCGGCTTGGTGGTGTTGCGGAAGATGGCATCAAAATCGTGGAAGAAGGTGACTTCCTTCGGCTGGTCGCCGGACATGCACAGAGTCTGGACGAAATCGATATCCGGCAGGGCATGGCCGATCCGCGTGTTGTTGACCATGTCTTGCTTGACCGGCGCACGCGGCGTACGGCCCGCGTAGTCCCAGAACATCGGCTCCGAGGTGCCTCCCATCCCGTAGTAGACATATCCCAGCTCGACCTGCAGGTCCATGGCCGGGTCCCCGCGCCCGTGGAGGACGAAGGATTTGGGCGCGGCCGCGATAGCCCACTCGACCAGTTCTTTCGGCAGCCGGATGGTGCGCGCCTCCCGGTTGACCTTGGCCCCGCCTTTTTCGAAGATGTCCAGAAAGAGATCGGATTCGCTGAAGAGGCCCGGATCCATCAACAGGTCGAGGGAGGCCTGGTAAATCCTCTCGACCTCCTCTTCAGAGATCACGGTTAGCGATCCGCCACGTGCACCAGTTTTCATTTTGAGTTCTCCTTGTCAGGGGTGTTTACAGATCTGCGATAAGGAATTAAGAGTCCGTGCCCGGGGAAGGGGGGTTACTTCCAGCGGGGCGGCGATTTCCTGGGAGCAATCGCGGAATGGCGCAGGAGCAGTTCAAAGCTGATGCTCATCAGCACTGGCGGGCGCCTGCTTTCACCCGGATTTTCGATGCGCTGCAGCAGCAGGGCCACCGCGGACTCGGCGATGCGCTCATGGCTGATGGCGACGGCCGAGATCGGCGGCTTTGAGAAGGAGAACCAGTCCAGGTCGTCGAAGCAGATCAGCGACATCTCCTTCGGGATGGCCACCTCGTGCTGGAGCAGGGTGTTCATGACGCCGGGCATGATCGCATTGGAGGCGGCGAAGATGGCCGTCGGCGGGTCCGGCAGGTGCAGCAGGGCATCCGTCGCGATGGACCCCCAGGTATCCCGCACTTTACCGAGCTTGACCAGGCTCTCGTCGATTTCGATGCGGGATTCCCGCAGCGATTTGAGATATCCCTGCCAGCGGTCGTAATTGCTGTTGTACACGGTGTCGCCGCCGATGAACCCGATGCGCCGGTGCCCCAGCTGGATGAGGTATTGCACCGCGGCCCGGGCGCCGGCCAGGTCCTCGAAGACGATGGTGTCCAGGCGGTCGCCGTCCACGCGGCGGACGATGGACACGCAGGGGATGTTCTGGCTGAGCAGCACATCCACCGTCTTCCGGTCCGCCGAGGTGGGGACCCAGAGCAGGCCGTCCACATCGTGGCCGATCATCTGTCGAAGGGTGGCCTGTTCCAGGGCCGGATCGTCGCGGGTCGAGGAAAGCAGGAGCTGGTAGCCGGCCTTGGTTAAGAGCAGGCTGATCACATCCGCCAGGGAGGTGTAATAGGCATTCAGCAGGTTCGGGATCAACAGGCCGATGGTGTGGCTGCGCTTCTGTCGCAGCCCTTTTGCACGCAGGCTGGGATGGTAGTTCAGCTCCTCGGCGGCCTTCATCACCCGCGCGCGGGTGCTCTCGGAAAAGTAACCGGTGTTGTTCAGGACCCGGGAGACGGTCGCCACCGACGTGCGAGCTGCGGCTGCCACATCCCGGACACTCGTCCGCTTACGGTCTTGAGAAGTCATAACTCCCTTCCTCTGGCAACGTTGAGGCGGCCAGGCAGGTCGAAAGCTTCCACCTCGGCAGCAATGGCCTCGACCCGTTCGATCGAGTTGTGCGGCAGGAACAGATCGACCAGGCCCAGGATCAGCGGCTGGTCGATGGCGGCGAGCAGGTTTTCAAGATAGGATCGGAACTGCGCCTCACTTGTGCCTTCTTCCAGGATGGGGGTCGGAATCCCCCCCCAGATGAGCGGCCTGCCGCGCCAGGCCCGGTTGAACTCCTCGAACCGGCAGGAGGTGAGGGGGGCTGGCGAGACCGACTCGCACACATCCAGGCCTGATTCGACCAGCAGCGCCAGCAGCCCCCGCAGATCGCCGTCGGTGTGGCTGCCCATGCGCTTGCCCTGAGCGTGCAGGAGGTCGCCGTACTTCTGATACGCCGGCAGGCAGTGCTCCTGGAACAGCTTCGGGTTGGTCATCAGGCCGTGCAGGTTGTCCGGGAATTCGACGTAGGGCACGTCCAGTTCCCCCAGTCGGGGCAGGACGGCCATTAACTGCCGGTCCAGCAGGAGGACCAGCCGCCGGACCAGTTCCGGCTCGTCGTGCAGGGCATAAAAAAGGTTGACCTCGCCCAGGTACTCCAGCAGGGCCTGCTGGAAGGGGATGCGCTGGAGCAAGGGCACGAGCCAGCCGTTCTCCCCGATCTCCTCCTGCTGGGCGCGCAGCCTCGAAAAGAACGGGACGAATTCCGCCCGCTCCAGGATGTACTCCACGGTGCGCAGGTCTGCCGCATTTTTAACCAGGTGTTCCTTCAGGTAGGGATCGGTCCCGTTCCTCACGCCTTCTTCCACGAGGGCGTGAGTGAGGCTCAGGGTGCCGACCGGGGTGATCAATTCGCTGTGTGTGACCCCTGCCCGGTCGGTGGGCACCAGCTCCCACAGCCCGGGGAAGTTCTCGACGAGCGGATCAATCTGGTGCAACAGCTCCTCCCCGTTGAAGGTGCAATGGAGCTCCACCCCGTGCAACCGGTAGCCATAGGCGACGGAGAATTTCAGCCGGCCGACTCCCACGGCCTCGTGGATTTCATCAAGGGTCAGGCCGCGGTATTTCTCCGGGAGGGTACCTGCCCGCTGGTGGGACAGGTGCCAGGTCTCCAGGCGCGTGATCAGCGGCAGGCGGTCAGGGACCTCCCCCCGCAGGACCTTCGCCGCCCGTTCGCGCACGCCCGTTGCGAGCTGGACCATTTCAGCCATTCCACGTTTACTTGACCGCGCCACTGACCATGCCGCGGATGAAATAGCGCTGCCCGACCATGTACACGATCACGATCGGGATGGTGGCGATGGTCAGTCCCGCCATGGTAGCCGGGATATTGACATAATTGCGCGAGCGCATCGCTGAAATCCCGACCATCAGGGTTTTCAGCTCATCCTTCTGCATGAAGACCAGCGCGATGAGCAGCTCGTTCCAGACCCACAGGGCGTTGACGACGATCAGGGTGATGATCGCCGGCGCGGAGAGGGGCAGCATGATCCTCCAGAAGACCCCCAGGGTCGAGCAGCCGTCGATGCGCGCGGCCTCGATGATCTCGCGGGGAATCGTCTGGAAGAAATTCGTCATCAGGTAGATCGAGAAGGGGAGCAGCAGGCCCGAGTAGATCAGGATCGTCCCCTGGTAGGTGTTGACCAGCCCCCAGCGCACCATCGTGACGAACAGGGGGACGACCATGACCACCGGCGGGATGATCATCAGCGAGAGTGTCAGATTGAAGAGCAGGCGTTTCCCGCGGAAATTCATCCTGGCAAAGGCAAAGGCCGCCAGGCTGGCGATGATCAGCGAGACCCCGACCGAGCCCACCGTAAGGATCGCGCTGTTGGCGAAGCGCAGGAAGAACTTTTCCCCGGCCAGGGCCGTGTTGAAATTGGCCAGCTGCAGCGTGTGCGGCAGGCCCCATTTGTTGGCCAGGTACTCGGACTGGGTCTTGAAGGCCGAGGAGACCATGAAGTAGATCGGAAACAACACCAGCAGGGTGGCCCCGACGGCCAGGGACTGCCGGCTCAGGCTGCCGGCGGCGCGGCCGGGGGAAAGGTGGCGCCTCATCCGAGCGACTCCACGATGGCGGAACGGTCACGCAGGTAGAGCTCCAGGAAGATGAAGACCCCGGTGACCAGCAGCAGCAGGACCGAGACCGCCGCCGCCAGGTTCATGTGGCTGTACTGGAAGGCCATCAGGTAAATGTAAAGTTCGGTGACAATGGTGGCGTGGCCCGGGCCGCCGCCCGTCATGACGTAGACGTAGTTGAAGACCCAGGAAAGCATCGTGATGATGGAGATCACAGTGAAGAACTCGATCACGGTGGCAAGCTGCGGGACGGTGATGTGCCACTGCAGCTGCAGCCAGTTGGCCCCGTCGATCTTGGCCGCGTCGAACAGCTCCTCCTCCACGGACATCAGCCTGGCGAGGAACAGGATGACGCCGAAGCCCATCTCCTTCCAGATGATGACGAACATCATGGTCGGCAGGGCCAGCTTGGTGCTCCCGAGCCAGTCCAGGGCCAGGAAACCCAGGCCCAGGGAGTTCAGGATGTCGTTCAGCACCCCGCTCAGTTGGAAGATGTAGGAGAAGACCAGGCCGACCACGGTGATCGGCAGGAGGTAGGGCAGGAACAGGGTGGTCCGGTAGAATTGCCAGCCGCGGATCCGTTCGAACAGCAGGATCGCCAGCAGGAGGGCAGCCACCACCATGATCGGGACGCAGATCAGCAGGCTCAGGTTGTGCTGGATCGCCTGGACGAACACATCGTCCTTGAAGATGATCTGGAAATTGCTGATCCCCGCAAAGACGGTCTGCCCCTGGGACTGGCGTTCAAAGCTCAGCATCACCAGGCGGACGATCGGGTACCCGAAAACGAGCAGCATGACCACCATGGCCGGGGCGATGAAGAGCAGAGGTTCAATTTTTCTGGTGCGCATAGGTCCTGACAATTGAGGTGGATTGACTGCTCAGATTCGGCTGCAATCAATCCACCTCGCTCAGGAATAATCAGGCTGCCTTATTTCGCCCAGGTCTGGAAATTGGTCACTTCATCCGGGTTCTGGGTGCGCCACTTGGTGATGACATCCTCGGAGAGCTGGGCGAGCTCGGCCGGGGTCTTGTCGCCGGAGAAGAGCAGCTGCACGCCGGTCATGTTGCCGTCGTTGTCCAGCTGGCTCGGGATGAAGTTCTCCAGGTTCGCACCGGCGATGGTCGAATCCCAGCCGTAGATCTTATTGAGGATGGGCTGCGTGATCAGGCTCGTGTCCATGCGGTTATCGGCCGGCAGCACGCCGGTATACTTGAACCAGGCATTCAGGCGGTCCTGGGTGTGCATGTACATCAGGAAGTCAGCCGCCTGCTGCGGGTATTTGGACCAGGAGGTGATGCCCCAGCCCTGGGCGGTGGTGATGTATTCATCGGCCATCTTGCCGGTGCCCCACTTGGGGACCATCATCACGTCCATCGAATCCCAGCCGATGGTGTCCGCCCAGCCCTTCAGGAAGGTGTCGTTGCCGAAGATCATGGCGGACTTTCCCTGCACGAACAGGTCCTGCCCCTGCTGGTAGTCGATCGAGCCGATATCCTTGTTCCAGCAGTTGGCATCCTTCAGCTCGGCCAGCCGCGACCACCACTCCGCAAACTGCGGGTCGGTGAATTTGTACTGGCCGACGGAGGCGGCCATGAAATCCTTGTAGGTGTCATGGGACTGGCGCGCCAGGATCGAGAACAGCCAGCCGCCGAACCAGCCGTCCTTCATGCCGCCGGAGATCGGCACGACGCCGATCGCGTTCAGCTTGTCGCAGGCCGCCTTCAATTCATCCCAGGTCTTGGGAGGGTTATTGGGATCCAGCCCCGCCTTGGTGAAGAGCTTCGGGTTGAATACCATCGGGTTGCCGGACAGATACCAGCCAATCCCATACTGCTTCCCATCATAGCTGCGCTCAAAGTTGTTGATGTAGTGGGACATCTCATCCGCCGGGATGAGGTTGTCCATCGGGACCAGGGCGCTTTTCCAGGCGTCCTCCAGGGTCCACACGCCGCCCCAGAAATACTGGATGTCCGGCCCGGACTTGGCGGCCGCCGCGGATTCGAAGGCCGGGATCAGGGAATCGGTGGATTGCAGCACGGTCTCGATGGTCACGTTGGGATGGAGCTTCTGATACTCTGCAACTGTCTCATCCATCCATTTCTGGGCCCCGGGAGCTTCCTGCTCGCCCCACCACCAGACCACCAGATGCACCTTTTCCGCAGAGGTGGGGGCGGGCGGGACTGCGGTCGCGGCGGGAGCTGCGGTGGCGGCGGGTGCTTGGGCTGCGGTGGGCGCTGCTGGCGTGGCAGCCGGTGCACAACCGGTCAGCAAAAGTACAAACAGTGTCAAAACAGAAACGATCCTTGCAGTGTTTTTCATTGCTTTTTCTCCTCGATTGGACCAAACTAGCGTGGAAGATTGGAGGGTACGTTCCATTGCAAGTTTTTCGGAATGTTTGCCCGACCCACCTCCTGTCTGCATGGACTTTGTTTAATAATGCACGCCCAAAAAGCAACGGCAAGAATACCCGATGAAGGAAATCCGGATCAAATCAGAGGGGGGTATTCTCGCGCATTGCTCAACGGATGTGTAACAATCGCCTGAAACGGAATTTAAATGGTGCGAAAATGTGAGAACGTTTACAGAAATATGGTAGCATTAATCGATAGGCTTGTCAAGCGGTTGTGCCCTTTTCAGGCGGGCGCCAGGACAGCCTCCAGGAATGCTTTCAAGCCGCAGTAGAATATCTGCATCCATTTTCAACCAGCGACAGGAGCTCCCATGCGCCCTCAACTTTGCTCCCCCCTTCAGTTCCTGAACCCCTCCCAGATCCAGGACCTCCACCAGGCCGTCCTGCAGGTGCTCTGGGAGACGGGCGTGCGGATCGACTGGCGCCCGGCTCTCGAGGTGTATGCCGGGGCCGGCTGCCAGGTTGACTTTAAAACCCGGATCGTCCGCATCCCGGAGCAGGTCCTCCAGCAGGCCCTGGCTGATTCCCCTTCAACCTTCAGCCTGCACGGCACGACCCCGGAGGATGAAATCCGGGTAAACCTCGAAGACGTGTACACGATCGCCGGCTCATCCGCCCTGAACGTGCTGGATTTGGAAGGCCGGCACCGCAAGGCCACCCTCCAGGACCTGGTCGACTTCACCCGACTCATTGACGCGCTGGACACGGCGGATATCATGCATGCCATGGTCGTGCCGCAGGACGTCCCCCAGGCGGGCTTCGACCGCCTCCTGCTTGCGACCATCCTCAAGAACAGCAGCAAGCATTACTACTCCCAGGGGCTGGGCGGATCGAGCGTGCGCGACCAGGTCGAAATCGCCTCCATCGTCCAGGGCAGCACCCAGGCGGTGGGCGCCCGCCCCTGCTTCAGCATGGTGGTGTGCCTCGTCTCCCCCCTGGTGCATCCGGCCGAACGTGTCCAGGAGATCATGGAATGCGCCCGCTTCGGGATCCCGCTCTGGCTGGAGGGCACCAACATGATGGGCGCCACGGCGCCGATCACCATCGCCGGGGCCCTGGTGGAGCACACCGCCAACGTGCTGGCCGGCCTGGTGCTCGCCCAGCTTTTGCGCCCGGGCCTGCCCTGCATTTTCTCGGTGGCCTCCGGCGGGTTCAACCTGCGCACCGGAGCGTATGTGTCGGCCTCGCCTGAAGGGGTCCTGCTGCACTGCGCCACGGCGCAGCTGGCCCACTTTTATCACCTGCCGTTCCATGGTGGGGGCGGCCTGGACGCCTGCCTGCCGGACGCCCAGGCGGGTTTTGAACGCGCGCTCCAGGCCGTGCCGATGACCCTGGCGGGGGTCAATTTCTTCTGCCTGGCCTTCGGGATGATGAACCAGCTGCTCACCTCCAGCTACGAGCAGGCGGTCATCGACAACGAGATCTTTGGAGCTGTCTTCCGGCTGGCGGAGGGCATCCGCGTCACGCCTGAGACCATCGCCCTGGACCAGATCCGCCGGGCCGGCCCGGGCGGGCAATATCTCAATCAACCTCACACCCTGCGCCACTACCGCGGGGAAATGTGGCAGCCGGGGTTGACCTGCCGGCTGGAATGGGACCAATGGCAAAACCAGACCGGGGGAAAGGACATGCGCCAGCGCGCCAACGAGCTGGCCCGCAGGCTGCTGGCAGAGCACCATCCCCGCCCTCTCCTGCCTGAGCAGGAGCGCGAGATCGACCGGCTGGCCTCCGCCCTCCAGGCGCAGGCCGGACGGCCCGGCGGGCTATAGCTTCTCGATCGACGCAGCCAGGCGGGTCTCCAGGCTTTGATGGCCTGCGAGGCGGTGGGCTTCGCCTCTCCGCGAAGCCTCATCCAGCGGATAGCGGGAGCTCCAGGGTTCGATGCCTACGCCGTACATGCCGGTCAGGGGAGGCAGCTCGGCGCCGCCATAGGGCTGCCACAGGATCACCCAGGGAAAAAGCCGTGCGTCCCAGTCCAGGGAAAATCGCAACTTGAGCGACGGGCTGGTCAGGCTGAAGTGGCCGCGTGCCAGACCGGTCAGGTAGGCATCGTCATGTGAATGGAGCTCGCGCCTCCCGATCCGCCGCAGGTCGACCGGGCTGCCGTCGCGCCCGAGCGCCCATGGCCAGGGACCGGCCTGGCCGGGAGCCAGGCGGGCCGTCGCCGGTTCATAGACCGGGTCGGGGGTGAAGAGGCGTTCGGCCGGGAGGTCGAGCGTGCTGCCCTCCCGCAGGAAGGATTCCCCAAAGGTCAGGTGGTGCCCCCAGACGAACTCGCACTCCTCCCCGGAGTCGTTCGTCACCCGGCTCAAAATCTCAAGTACTGCCAGATCGCTCCGCACCCGCATGGTCCGCTCCAGCACAAGGGGGGCCTTCCGGCAGTGAACCTTAAAATTTACGGTTGTTTTTTGGGGATTGTCCTCCAGGACCTGGGCTTCCCAGGGGAGCAGGGCGACCTCGCCGTGCATCGGCATCATCCGGCCGTGGAAGGTGCAGGCGTCCCCGTGGTTCGGAAACAGCTCCTGCCAGCCCCCTTCGTAATTCTCCAGGAAATCCTCAGGCAGCCTTCCCGAAGGCGGCCTCAGACCGGAGGGGGATTCCATCAGCAGCTGGACCCCTTCAGGCCGGGAGGTGAGCTCAAAGATATCCGCGCCCTTTTCCGGCAGCAGGCCGACGCGCAGGAGGTCGTTCTCCAGCCAGAGGGCAGCGTGCCCGTGATGCCGGCCCCGGGTCAGCATGCCAGGTCCAGTTTTAAAACGTGATGGTCAGGCCGCCGTCCACGGTGATCACCTGGCCCGTGATGTAGGAGGCGTCCTGCCCGGCGAGGAAATAAAACACACCCGCCACCTCCTCCGGCTGGCCGGCCCGCCGCAGGGGCAGGTGGTTGCCGGTGACATAGTTCTGCTTGAACCACTCCGATTCCAGCTCGCTGACCCCGTGGACAACGCTCATCGGCGTCTGGATGAAGCCGGGGGCCACCGCGTTGACCAGGATGTTCTTCCCCGCCAGTTCAAGCGCCAGCGCGCGGCAGTACTGGTTGATGGCCGCCTTGGCCATGCTGTAGCTGCTTGAGCCCGCCTCGGCCCGGTCGCCGTGGATGGAGGTGCAGTGGATGATCCGCCCGCCGTCCACCATCCAGGGGACGCAGGTGCGCGTCAGCAGGACCGCCCCGTTGACCATGATGTCGAACGGCCGGCGCCACTCCTCCAGGCTTGAATCGATCGAGTGGGCGGCAAGGTAGACCCCCGCCACGTTGGCCAGCGCGTCCAGCCGCTTCCACTTCCGCCGGACGGCCTCGTCGATCCGGGAGATGGTCGCCTGGTCACTGTAATCGCCGGGGCACACCAGGTGCTCCCCGGCCGGGAAGCGGGCGACCAGGTCGCGCAGCTCCTTTTCGCGGCGGGCGGTGACGCAGACATCCCACCCTTCCTGGGCAAACCGCAATGCGGTCGCAGCCCCGATCCCCGAACTGGCCCCCGTTACGATGACCTTCTTGCGTTCTGTCATAATGCCTCTCCTGAAATTTGATCATGCATTGCCAAGGTGCCGCGTGAGCACCTCACAGCCATCGGAAGTCACGAGCACCACATCCTCCAGCCGCACGCCGCCGACATCCGGAAGGTAGACGCCCGGCTCGAGCGCCACCACCATGCCGGGCTCCAGGGCCATCCCGTTGTATGGGACGATGCGCGGCTCCTCGTGGTAGCTGGCCCCGAGGCCATGTCCCGAATGATGGGGGTAGACGGGATAGCCCTGCTTGCGAATCAGGCCCCGCATCAGGGCGTCGAGATCACAGGCTTTCACCCCCGGCTTGACCGCCGCGATGCCTTTTCGCAGGACCTCCAGCACCAACCTGTGGGCTTTGCGCAGTTCGACCGGAGGCTCGCCGACAAAGTGGGTTCCCGCGTTATCTCCCCAATAGCCGTCCAGGCGCGGGACGATGTCGGCGATCACCGCGTCGCCGGGCTGCAGGGCGTAGGGCCCAGGCAGGCCGCCGATCTCAGCGGTGCGCTTCCCTGCGACGAGGTCCGCCAGGATCGGCAGGCGCCTGCCGGCCTTGGCCTCCAGGCGGGCCTTCAAGGCGCCCCAGACCTCGATCTCGGTCACGCCGGGCCGGATCAGCTTTTTCGTCTCCTCCTGGGCCAGGTCACACAGCGCCAGCGCGGCACGCAGGCGTTCCAGCTCGGAGGAGGATTTGACTGCCCGCAGCGGCTCGAGTTGGCCGTCGAGCGCCTGGAAGCGGGCCTCCGGCAGCGCCCGGCGGAGCGTTTCATGGAGCGGGGCGGCCAGGCTGTTCATTTCCACGCCGACGGCGCCCTTCAGGCGGCCGGAGGAGGCGAGGGTCCTGGCCAGCGCCTCGGCCTGGTTGGAGGGCCCGGCGGCCGGCGCCTCGATCGTGTAGGAGAGGTAAGCCTGCACGGGGACGCCTTCCGCTCCGGCCGGGCCGGCTTCGGCGTCTGACAGGATCAGCGTGACCCCGCCGTCGTGGCACCACGCCAGGGCCGGTCCGCCCTCGAAGGGATTGGGGCCGGTCTGGATGGGAGGGGCATAGCCGGTCAGCCAGGTGATGGTGAACGGATTCGACAGCAGTGCTGCCGGCAGCTTGTGTTCGCTCAGGAATTGGTTCAGGCGATCCAGGTTGGGTTGGTTCATCGGTGGAGAGCCTCCTTCTACCCGGAAAATATGCAAACGATTACGGATTCAAGA
>Ga0335085_10015313_pt1 | contig 11130 bp, 8 predicted proteins | sample Lox_Sample_45_FD_206712 | JGI IMG/M metagenome (GOLD analysis project Ga0335085, IMG submission 206712) | Soil microbial communities from Loxahatchee National Wildlife Refuge, Florida, United States - Lox_Sample_4.5 | ecosystem: Environmental > Terrestrial > Soil > Wetlands | place: USA: Florida... | reverse complement strand
CGCAAGGCCGTCGAGGCCATGCCGGACGATGTTCCCCTGCGCGTGCATCTCGCCGCCCTGCTGCTGAGGGCCGGGCAACGGGATGAGGCTATCCGGCACGTGGGCGCGGTACTGCAGCGGGACCCCGGCAACACCGAGGTGCTGGCGCTGCTCCAGCAGCCGTCCGCTCCCGGCGCCGGGGCGGGCATGCCGGGGCCGGCGGTCCCCCGGGAGGCGGGCGGCCCGCCCGGGCCCGCGGCCGGCCAGAGCGAGGGGCCTGGCGCCCAGGCCGGCCCGAGCGAGCCGCCCGGTTCCCGGTCCGGCCAGAACGAGCCGCCCGGTGCCCAGCCGGGCCGGGCCAGCCAGCCCGCGGCCGAGTTCGACTGGTCCCAGGCCGAGTCCGAGCTCCGCGACGTCCTCCCGCCGATGTTCGTGGGCAGCGAACAGACCGGGGCGGGGGCGCCGGAAGAGGCGGTCGATTCCTTTGACGCCCAACGGTCAACTCTCAAGCTCGCCGACGTCGCCGGGATGACCCAGGTCAAGCAGCGGCTGGAGGCGGCGTTCCTGGCCCCGATGCGCAACCCGGAGCTGCGCAAGCTGTACGGCAAGAACCTGCGCGGCGGGCTGCTGCTGTACGGGCCGCCGGGCTGCGGGAAGACGTTCATCGCGCGGGCCGTGGCCGGCGAGCTGGGCGCGCGGTTCATGGCGGTGTCGTTCGCCGACATCATCGACATGTTCGTCGGGCAGAGCGAGCGCAACATCCACGAGCTGTTCGAGATCGCCCGGCGCAACGCCCCCTGCGTGCTGTTCCTGGATGAGGTCGACGCGATCGGCCAGAAGCGCAGCCAGCTCCGGAACACCCCGATGCGCAGCGCCGTGAACCAGCTGCTACTGGAGCTGGATGACGTCGACGGCGGCAACGACGGGGTGTTCCTGCTCGCCGCGACCAACCACCCGTGGGATGTGGACAGCGCGCTGCGCCGGCCCGGCCGCTTCGACCGCACGCTGCTGGTGCTCCCGCCCGACGGCGCGGCCCGCGAAGCCGTGTTCCGTTACCATCTGCGAGAACGGCCGGTGGCCGGGGTGAACCTGGCCCGGCTGGCCAAGCTGACCGACGGGTATTCCGGCGCGGATATCGCGCACATCTGCGAGACGGCCTCCGAGCGGGCGCTGATGGACTCGATCCACCGCGGCGAGGCCCGCATGATCGGCCAGCCGGACCTCGAGGCCTCCATTGCGGAGGTCAAGCCGTCGCTCGGGGCGTGGTTCGACACGGCCAGGAACGTTACGCTGTTCGCCAACGAGGGCGGGGTCTACGACGACCTGGCGAGCTACCTGAAGAAGCGCCGCCTGATATGAGCGCGGGCCCCGGCGGGACCGGGCCCGGACGGGAAGCAGTCCGGGCATGATCGCGCGCGGGCAGCGTCGCAGGCAGGTAGCGTTCTGGGCATGATCGGGCGCGGCCGGGGAACGATCCCGGCATGATCGAGCTCGGGCAGGAACTTGCGCGGGCCGACGTGATGCTGGACATGAAGCGTTACGAGCAGGCGTGCGGCCTGCTGTCTCGGCTGGTGGCGGCACAGCCGGAAAGCTCCCGGGCGTGGTGCCTGCTGGCCCGGGCGCATCTGGGCGCGGGACGGCACCAGCAGGCCGTCGAGGCCGCCAACCGCGCCGTGACCCTGGACCCCTCGGACGAGTGGCCGCACCGGCTGGCCAGCAACGCGCTGCTGCACACCGAGAACTACCCCGAGGCGCTGCGCGCGGGGATGGAGGCGCGGCGGATCGCTCCCGGGCACTGGCAGGCGCACATCTGCGTGGCGCAGGCGGCGCTCGGCGCCCGGCGGCTCGATATCGCGACGGCGGCGGCCGCCCAGGCGCGCAGCCTCGCACCGAACGAGCCCGACGTGCATTTCCTGTCCGGCAAGGTCAGCCTGGCCGCGGGCAACCTCGGCGCGGCGCGGGCGCACCAGGAACGGGCGCTGGCCCTGGACCCGGCGCACAGCGGGGCCATGAACGAACTGGGCCGCATCCGGCTGCGCCGGCACGATACCCGGGGCGCGGTCCGGCACTTCATCCGGGCGGCCCGGGTCTCCCCCGCCGAGAGCGTCTACAGCCGGAACATCGACGTGGTGATCCTGCGCACGGTGTCACGGATGATCTACCTCTTCACACTGGCCGCGCTGCTGCTCATCTGGATTCCGGTGGTCGCCCACCTGGGCCGGTTCCCGTTCGCGATCGGGCTGAGCCTGCTCGGCACGCTCGCGATCGCGAGCTTCGCCTGGATGGTGCTGCGGCTCCCGCCGGAGGCGCGGCTGCTGGTCCGGCGGACGCTCCGCGGCCGCCGGGCCGCGGCAGCGCTCGCCGTGGCCGTGGGCGGCGTCGGCGTCGCCTTCGTCGCCGTGGCCCTGGTACCCGCGGCCGAACTGCCGCAGATCCTGCCCGTCGCGGTGATCGCCACCATCGGGGCGCGCCTCGGCGCGTTCGCGATCCTGCGGGGGGCGGTCAGCAAACGCTGATCCAGCGCCCCGCCGGCGGGCGCTGGCCCAGCGCCCGCCGGCCAGCGCTGGCCCAGCGCCGGGATTGTGCTGTACGGCGCGCCGCGCGCCGCGTTAAGATACATCGCGATGCTCGCCCCGGACGCCCCCGTGCTGCACGTCCGCGCGACCGCCCACAAGGGCACCATCGAGACGTCGAGTCGCCCCCGCGGGACGGCCTCAGCTTCCCTGAGCGGAGCGGTCCCGGGCGGAGCCGTCCCGGGCCGGGGGGCCGGTGTATACGGCCCGGAGCCGCAGCGGCGTGGACCGGGCGTACTCCTCGATCGCGTGCGCGACCCACCCGGCCGTGCGGGCCACCGCGAAGACGGCCTCACCGGCGCCGTCGCCCATACCCGCGACCCGGGTGAGCACGGCCAGCGCGAAGTCGATGTTCGGCCCGGGCAGGCCCTTTCCGGCTACTTCGGCGAGCACGGCGTCGGCCACCGCCCGCCGCCGGTCCCGCGGGGCGGCGGCTCGCACTAGGCCGAGCAGCAGCGCCGCACGCGGGTCGCCCGCCCGGTAGACGAAGTGCCCGAATCCGGGTACCCGCTCGCCACGGCGCAGCAGATCGCGGATGACCCGGGGCACGTCGGCCGGGGTCGCCGCGGCGGACAGCAGGGTCTCGGCGCCGAGGGACGCCCCGCCGTGCAGCGCCCCGCCGACCGCGCCGAGGCCGGTGGCCACGACCGCGTACGGATCCGCGTGCACCGACGCCGCCACCCGCGCGGCCAGTGTGGAGGCGGCGAGCTCGTGGTCGGCCACCAGCACCAGTGCGGCGCTGAGCGCGCGCAGCAGGCCGGGCGTGGCCCGGCGGCTGGACAACCGGGACCACAGCCGTTCCGCGACCGTGTCGCCGGGGCCAGCCCCCTCCCCGGCGGTACCGGGGCCGCTCCCCTTCCCGGCGGTACCGGGGCCGCCCGCCTCCGAGGCGACGGCGACCGAGTCGCCCGCGTGCGGGGCGGCCACGCGGAAGCTTTCCGTCTCCGGGGCGGCCGGCCATGGCAGGCAATCCACCATGCCCGCGATGATGTTCTTTCCCGTCGCGACGACCGCGGGCAGGTCGAACTGCAGCCGGAGCGGATCGGTGGCCGCCATCGCCGGGACGATCACCTGTAGGCGCTCGAGAGGCAGCGCGCCCGGCGGAAGCGCCGCCTGCGCGGCCTGCCCGGCGGCCAGCGCGTCCGGCCGTACGCGCCACGGCGCCGGCCGGGCCGGGAACCTCCCCGACCACAGCCACCCGGCGACCTCCTCGAAGCTGCGGCGGACGGCCAGCTCGGTGACCTCGGCCCCGCGGTACCGGACCTGGCTCCCCTCGATCTCGGTGATGGCCGATTCGATCACGATGTCCGCGCTGCCCGCCTGCCGACGGGGCCGACCACGCCGCGCGAGACGCTCGACTTCACCCGCGTCGAACAAGCTGCCGCGGCCATCGGCGGTCTTCCGCCGGAGCAGCACGCCCCGGCTCACGTACGCGTACAGAGTCGCCTGCTTGACGCCGAGCCGCTGCGCGGCCTCCGCTGCCGTGACCAGATCCGCCACCAAGTCCTCCAAGCTCGCCCAGCCACGCCATCCCGCACGCCTCGGCGACGGCGACGGCGACGGCGCCATCACTCCCGGCCCATTACCCGCTCCGGCGCCATTGCGGGTACCGGGATACCCGCTCAGGCACCATCGCCGGTACCGGCGCGGGCCCCGCCGCCGGGCCGCCGACGGAGTCTCACCCTCTCCGGCGCCATTGGGGGTACCGGCGCGGCCCCGCGAGCCGCCCGAGAGCCGGATGCGGAGGCGCTCCGTCTGGGGAGGGCGCGCAGCTAGGTCCGTTCGGTGGGTTGATTTAAATCAATATTGACCAAAATACGGTCAGGCGTCAATGGTGGAGGGGACGAGCTCGCAGAGGAGGGCGTTCCGTGCCATCGGTCCATTTCCTTGACGTGACCAACCGTGACGGCGTGCAGACCGCGCGCACCGGGCTGTCCAAGTTCGGGAAAACCATGATCAACTTTTACCTGGGGCGGCTCGGCGTCGCGCAGTCGGAGATCGGGTTCCCGTTCCTGTTCCACGAGGTCCCGTACGTCCGGGCCAACGTGGCGCTGGCCGAGGCGGGCGCGTTCGGCCCGCTGCGGCTGTCCGGGTGGTGCCGGGCGGTCACTGCGGACGTCGCCGCCGCCGTTTCCGTCGTGCCGGAGGCCCGCCCGGGAGCAACGGGGCTACGGCATTACAACCTGTCGATCTCCACGTCGGACCAGATGATCGCGCGGAAGTTCCGCGGCCGGCTCGACCGCGAGGCCATCATCGCCGAGATGAGCGCCGCAGTCGCGGTCGCGCGGGAGGGCGGCGCGGAGACGATCGGTGTGAACGCCGAGGACGGCTCGCGCACCGACGACGGTTTCCTGCTGGAGTTCGCGCTGGCCGCGAGGGACGCCGGCGCCTGCCGGGTGCGGTACTGCGACACGATCGGCGGCGACAGCCCGGAGCGGATCCGCGAGCGCTTCGCCAAGCTGGCCGCGGCGGTGCGCATTCCGGTCGAAACGCACTGCCACAACGACCTGGGCATGGCCGTCGCGAACTCGGTCTCGGGCGCGCTCGGCGACCTGGACGCGGGGCAGGACGCGTGGGTCAACACGTGTGTCAACGGGATCGGCGAGCGGGCCGGCAACGCGGACCTGCTGTCCTGCCTGCTGGCGTTCCGGCATGGTTTCGGCGTCGCTGACCGGGCCGTGATCGGTGATCCGGTGGACCTGTCGTGGGCGCGCCGGTTCGCACTGTGGGCCAGCTACGCGTTCGGCCAACCGCTTCCGCAGGGCCAGCCGGGCACCGGCCGCAACGCGTTCGCGCACGAGTCCGGCATCCACGCTGACGGGGCGCTCAAGGACCGGCACAACTACGAGCTCTACGACGAGGAGACCCTCGGGCCGTTCCCGCACGACTGGCAGGCCCGGCAGGGACGGGTCGTGCTGACCGGCGAATACGGCGGGATCGCCGGGTTCCGGCACGTCGTGGACGGGCTCGGCATCGAGGTGGAATCCGGCCAGGAGGATCTGACCTTCCGGCTGGTTCAGCTGTGCGGGTCGGCGACCGGCCGCCCGCTGACCGACGACGAGCTGCGGCTCATCGCCGGCTACCCGCAGCAGCTCGCGCTGCTCTACCCCGGCCTGCTCAGCTAGGCTCCCGGCGGGCTGAAGGCGGCCGGCCCCGCGCAACCGCGGGCGGCGGGCGGGGCAACCGCGGGCGGCGGGCGGGGCAACCGCGGGCAACGGGCGGGGCAACCGCGGGCGGCCTCAGGTGGCGGAGCCGGCCGCGGCGCCGGTGATGCGGTCTCCCCAGCGGGCCATCGCCGCCTCCAGGTCCAGCGGGGCGATCATGCTGCCCCTGCTCTTCTCCTCGTCCCAGTCCTCGGCGGGTACCCGCCACATCACCTCGAACTCGATGCCGTTCGGGTCCCTGGCGTACAGGGACTTGGAGACGCGGTGATCGCTCTGGCCGACGAGCGCGCCGGCCGCGGCGAGCTTCTGGCGCGCGTCGACCAGGTCGGCGAGCGATCCCACCTCCCAGGCGAGGTGGTAGAGCCCGACGTGCGGCTCCGGCCCGGCGGATGCCGTGTCACCGATCGCGAACAGGCCGAGGTCATGGTCGTTGGCGGACCCGGGTGCGCGCAGGAAGGCGGCCCGGCCGGGAATTTCGGTGCGTACCTCGAAGCCGAGCGTCTCGCGGTAGAAGCTGACCGTACGGGCCAGGTCGCTGACGTAGAGAACGGCGTGGTTCAGGCGGCGGACAGACATGGCGGCCTCCTTCGATCCGGGACCGACTGCCAACCAGATCAAAACTCATTCTTCCCCGGACAATGCCCGCGCGCCACGCGGCAATTCCCGCGGCTCAGCCGTTGACGGCGGGCGGGCCGGTGTAGACGGCGCGCGGGCGCAACGGAACGTCAGTTTGGTTACTTCCATGCCGCGGTAGCGTGAGCGGCCGTCCGATATCTCCGTCTCCCCGGACTCGATGACGAGACCGGCGGTTCCGCCCACCCGGCGCGGCCGCGCCCGGTCCGCCATCCCGGCGATCTCCGCCGGGTCGAAAAGGCTGCTCCGGCCGTCCGGGCCACGGCGTCGGCGCAGCTCGCCGCGGCTGAAGTAGGCGTATAGGGTGGCCGACTTTACCCCCAGACGCTGCCGGCCTCGGCAGCACCGATCCACTCCCCCATGCGGGGATGACCCTAGTTGCTGCGCTGATCGGCATGGATGAGTCACGACGGCGTGTCGGCGAGCCGCGCCCTCCCCCGCGCCGACTGCCATGTTCGCCTAACTGCAGGTCAGTGCGGTCCCAGGCCCGGAAGGCCGGGCCTGGGCGCACTGGTTCCCGCTGGCGGGTCAGCTGCCAAGCTGCCGGCGGCGCCTGTTCTCGCGCAGGCGGCGCCGCTGGGACTCGTCCAGCATCAGGTAAGCCGCGGTCGGGATCGCGACCGCCGCGACGATCAGCGCCAGAGCAAGCCAGAGCAAGCCAGGGAACGCCAGCAAGATCAGGCCGACGATGATTCCGCCGATTGCCCACTTCATGTGGGGCGTCATTGAGGACTCCATCCATCCGGGCTGGGACGCGGCGCCCCGGCTTCTTCCTGGCGAGCCGGCCGACGCACGCGCTACCCGTCATTAGGAGAACGACCAGCCGACCTGCCAGATTCCACGATGGCACCTCCGGCGCCGCCGGGCCAGGAGGCTGACGCCACCCTAACGAGGGGTGTTTTCCCCCCGGCAGCGCGCCGGTGCCGCTGGCGGGCCGCGGGCGACGCCCCTGGCGGGCCGCGGGCGACGCCGGTCACGACGATACGCGATGATGGTGCGCGCAACAGGGAGGGATCTCGTGACAATCTCGATGCCGGTCGAGCCGGCCGCTAACGACCTGCTCAGCCGGGACTCGCTGGCGCTGCTCATCGCCATGCTGCTCGATCAGCAGGTGCCGCTGGAGCGTGCCTTCAGTGCTCCCTACGACCTGGCCCGGCGGCTCGGGCATGAGCCGACCGCCCCGGAACTGGCCGATTGCGACCCGGACGCGCTCGCCGCGGTGTTCGCCGAACGGCCGGCGCTGCACCGGTACCCGAAGTCCATGGCGGCCCGCGTCCAGGCGCTGTGCCAGCTGATCGTCGCCCGGTACGACGGCGAGGCCAGCCGGGTCTGGGGCGACGCGACCGACGGAACGGACCTGCGGAAGCGGGTCGCCGAGCTGCCCGGGTTCGGCGCGCAGAAGGCCCAGATCTTCGTGGCCCTGCTCGGCAAGCAGCTTGGCGTCCGCCCGGCCGGCTGGCGGGAGGCGGCCGGGACGTTCGGTGACGCCGGAACGTATTGCTCGGTCGCGGACATCTCCGATGAGGACTCGCTGGCCCGCGTCCGCGCCTACAAGCAGCAGCTCAAGGCGGCGGCCAAAACCGCCCCGGTGAAGGCCGCTCCGGCCAAAACCGCCGCCGCCAGGACCGCAGCCGCCAGGACCGCGAAGACCAGGTAAACGGACCGCCGCGGCAGCCCCGCGACGGAGCGAGGAGAAGCAATGCCGCTGTTCGGGAAGAACCCGGCCGACCCGGGTGCCAGCTGGGAACCGCAGGCCGCCGATTCCCGGCTTGCACAGACCGCCGGCGCCGAACCGGGCGGGGTGTTCACCTCCGACCTGTCGGTCTCTGAGTACGTCCTGCTCGGCGAGGCAGGCTTCGAGCCGCTCGGCTTCGTGGTCGGATCGTCGATCTACCACGTCGGCCTGCAAGTGGGACGCTGGTCACAGAACCAGGAACTGCAGGTCCTCAGCCAGGCCATGTACAACGCGCGGGAGCTGGCCATTTCCCGGATGCGCGCCGAATCGGACCACCTCGGCGCGGACGGCATCGTCGGCGTCGAACTCCGCATGCAGATGTACGCCTGGGGCCAGGACGTTCTTGAGTTCGTGGCCACCGGGACGGCGGTGAAGGCCATCGGGGGCACCGGTGCGCACCGGGCCCCGGATGGCCGGGCCTTCACGTCCGACCTGTCCGCGCAGGACTTCTTCCGGCTGCTGGCGGCCGGCGCGGTGCCGGTCGCCTTCGTGCTCGGCACGTGCGTCTACCACATCGCCCACCAGTCGGCACTGCAGGCGCTGCGGCAGGCCGGCCAGAACCAGGAGATGATCCAGTTCACCCAGGGCGTCTACGACGCGCGGGAACTCGCGCTGTCGCGGATGCAGGCCGAAGCGACCGACGCCAAGGCGTCCGGGATCGTCGGGGTCAACGTGGCCGTCTCGAACCATGTCTGGGGCGAGCACGCCACCGAATTCCTCGCGACGGGCACCGCCATCCGCCGTCTCGCCGGCGAGCACCGCCTGCCGGCGACCTCCCCCAAGCCCACCTTCACGCTGGGCCTGGACGTCTGACCCAGCCGGGGAGTCGGCCCCAGGGCCGCCCGGAACGGGCCAGGCTCCGGGGCTCCTGGAACGGCGGGAAACGCGGCGGTTACCCGGCGTCGGTATGGTTTACGGCAGGATGCCTCCTCACGCTGAGACCGGCGAGCCGGGCGGCCGTAGCCCGGGATGACCGGCCGCCCGCCTCCCGCGTCCTGCCGATCTGCAGGAGGCAGCGCCGCCTATGCTGCGGAGGACCCGGGCCTTCCTAGCGTTGCCTCCGCGGCGGCACTCCCGGTCTACCGCAGCGCATATGACTTGACACGCTCACATGCAGCAACCATACTGAAGAAGCCAAAGGGCCGAGGTCGCGTTGATGGCTCTGCCAAGCATCAGAGGCCGCCGACACTCACTATGCCCACCGCCCAAGGGTGCCAAGCATCCTTGGGTATTTTTTTGTTAGATTCTGTCAACACCAATAACTCGCTTTAAATTGACAGGCTGCGCCGGCGGTACTGAAGCGCGCTCTCCATCTGCCAGCGGCCCCGGCCGGCCGAGTCAAACCATGCCCGCAGGATCGCCACATCCTCCGTGGTGCCGAAAATATCGTCGTAACGTATCTCGATAAAGTACAGCCGCTCGGGGTCACGGGCGTGCCATTTTTCCTTGAGCATGACCACATCCTGGGAGTTAGACGCCCATCGATTTGCCATGAAGGAAATCGTATCGCCCGCAGCACCACCCGGGTGAAGCTCGCAGCTGTACGCTTCCACGAGCCCCGCACCCAGTGACGTATTGCCGAGCAATTCCCCGGTCAGTCCCAGACCGCTCCACAGCCGGGCGTCAGTGATTATTGCCGGTCCTTCGCCAGCATTTCGCAAATAAACGATCGCACGTTCCAGCCGCTCCCGGCTTCTCTTTGTCTCGACCAGAACACTGAACGCTCTGAGCATGGGCACCGACCCCGCGACCTGCGGCTGATCAGCAACAAGGAACGGTTTCTCGGCGGGGAACCAGTGATCCTTGACCGACACCGGCGGCCAGCCGACCGGCTCATGAACCACTGTCAGCAGTGGCTGGCGGCTCAGGATCGTCGCCAGCGTCGCCTGCTCGGCCTGCAGCCGTGAAATCCGGTACGCGCGGAGGCCAATATAGAGGGCGGTCAGCACCGCGAGCAGATTGAGAACGGCGGTGCTTCTCTTTTCGGGCAGGAACCAGGCTGCGGCAGCGGCAGCGGCCACTATCGCCCAGGGCGCAGCTACCTTGAGCCGGGACACGGCTCCGCTAGTCCTGTCCGACCTGCGGGCTGACGTCCCGGCGCATTCTCTGCACGAATTGCGTATTGTTCAGCGAGACCTTACGCTGGCGCCACGTCAGGTGACGCTCCGCCGCCATAACCCCGAGCCAGAACCTGGCCTCCGAGTCCGTCCAGACGTCCGAGCTGAGGTGCTCCAGAAGAGGACCTTGCTCGGCGTGCTTGCCATCAAACTTGCCATCGAAGGCCTGGACGATCCGGCGTGTCGCCTTCCTGGATTTGTCGACAAGCGGATGCGACGGATTCAGCGAATACCGCCGCGGGCCCTCAGCCGGAACCAGGCGAAGCAGGTCGGAGGCCACGCCCGCATCGAATATCTGATGTGCCTGCATATCGGAAAGCGGACGGTCGTCGGCATCCTTCAGGCCGCCTCGCCGGAAGTGATATACCCAGTGATTTGCGACCGGCGTCCGGCCGATGGCCGTCCATTCGGGTTTCTGCACGAAAATATTCTGGACGATAACAGCGAGCCGGGAAAGCGCCCGGGAGGTCCCGTAACCAGCGAGCGGGAATTGCAGGGAATAATCGGATCCAGTTTGACTGAGATAGCCCGCTTGGCACAGGGCGTGGCAGAGTTTGGCGGCCTCCGCGTCATCAGCGACTCGGTTACCTTGGAGGTACTCTAGGGCCTCACCAAGAGTAACCGAAGGCTCCCGGAGCTGGCGGATATGCTCCAGAAGACTGTCACACCGTTCGAACAGGGTAGCCAGATAGGCATTCTCGTACCGCAGCCGCCTGCGCCGGTCCTTTTCCAGGAAGTAACCTTTGTCTTTTGCCTGATTCAGCGCAACCTGCAGCTTCGATTCGGGCACGCAGTTAAATTCGGTGAGCAGCCGCATCAGACGGCCGTCATGGCCGAAAGTCCCATTAGCCACGATACGCTGGCAGAGCAGAAGGAAGACCTGCATGTCATCGCCGCTTACCGGTTTACTCGGCTTGATATCCAGCAGC
>Ga0335085_10015312_pt1 | contig 11130 bp, 7 predicted proteins | sample Lox_Sample_45_FD_206712 | JGI IMG/M metagenome (GOLD analysis project Ga0335085, IMG submission 206712) | Soil microbial communities from Loxahatchee National Wildlife Refuge, Florida, United States - Lox_Sample_4.5 | ecosystem: Environmental > Terrestrial > Soil > Wetlands | place: USA: Florida... | reverse complement strand
GGCCGAAATGAAAATTGACGTGCGCGGCAAGATCGTGCTGGTGCGCTACGGCCAGAATTTCCGCGGAGTGAAGGTCTTCGTCGCGCAGCAGCACGGCGCCGCCGGCGTGCTGATCTACTCCGACCCCCACGACGACGGCTGGCGGCGCGGCGACAAATATCCCAAGGGCCCGTGGCGTCCGGATACGGGCGTGCAGCGCGGCTCTATCGGCTTCATGTTCGAATTTCCCGGCGACCCGACGACTCCCGGAATCGCTTCTGTTCCCGATCTGCCGGACTCGCAGCGCACTTCACCGCAGCAATCGGCGCAGATGCCGAAGATCCCCTGCACCCCGCTCTCCTATCACGATGCCTGGCCGATCCTTGAACACCTGGGCGGGCCCGATTCGCCGCGTTCCTGGCAGGGCTCCTTGCCCTTTACCTATCACGTGGGTCCCGGCCCGGTGAAAGTGCACCTGCGGCTCAAGCAGGATTTCCAATACCGCACCATCTGGGATGTGATCGGCCGGATTCCTGGCAGCGCAGATCCCAACGAGTGGGTGATTTCCGGCAATCATCGCGATGGCTGGGTATACGGCGCGGTGGATCCCAACAGCGGCACCGCCGCCATGCTCGAAGCCGTTCGCGGCGTTGGGACCCTGCTGAAATCAGGATGGAAGCCCAAACGCACTCTCATCTTCGCCAGCTGGGACGGCGAGGAAGAAGGGCTGATCGGCTCGACGGAATGGGCGGAGCAGAATGCCGCGCAGCTGGCCAACGCCGACGCGTACTTCAACGTCGATGTGGCCGTTGCGGGGCCCAGATTTGGCGCCTCGTCCGTGCCCAGCCTGAAACAATACGTGCGCGACATTGCCAAGGTGGTTCCCAGTCCGCAGGGCGGCATGCTCTATGACGCATGGCAGCAAGCCAATCAGCCGGATCATGAGAACGCCTCGCCGGACAATAGCGTCAGCTCCTATGATCCGCCTGCCGCGAAGGCCAAGGAGGATGCGCCGGTGGGCGATCTGGGCAGCGGTTCCGATTACACCCCGTTTCTCCAGCACCTGGGCGTGCCTGCGACCGATATCAGCTCGGATGGTCCCTATGGCGTTTATCACTCCGTCTTCGACGATTTTCAGTGGTTCACGAAATTCGCCGATCCGGACTTCCTCTACGAACAGGAAATGGCGCGGGTGTTCGGATTGGAGGCGATCCGCATGGCCGACGCAGATGTGCTGCCCTATGATTACGGGGCGTATGGCAAAGAAGTCTCAGCCTACGTCACGGCCGCGAAGAAGAGAGCCGATGACACGTTTGGCGCGGATGCCCCGAACTTCGGCCCCTTGATCGCGGCGGCGCATAAATTTGAACTGGCCGGCGTCAAGGTTCTGTCGCGGCAGGAAAAGGCGTCCGGTGATGCCGCTGGTCTTAACCACGCCCTGAGGCAGGCTGAGGATGCCCTGCTGCTGCCGCAAGGTCTGCCCAACCGTCCCTGGTACCGCCATGCGATCTATGCGCCGGGAGAATATACCGGCTACGCGGCGGTGGTGATCCCCGGAGTAAACGAAGCCATTGATGCGCATAATCTGGAGCGCACCCGGCAGCAGATTGTCGCTTTGGCCGATGCTCTGAATCGGGCCGCCAAAGTTCTCGAGGCTGCCCGCTAGCGGGATGATTTCCACAGGGAAAGGGGCAACACGGTGTGATGTTCGTCACAGCTATCTGGGTCGTGGCGGGCGTAAAGTGGCTTTGATGCTAGAGCAAGCAGAACGTTTCTTCCGGCTCAAATACCAGCTGGAGCAATTGCAGCCGCAGCAGCCAAAAGTCAGGTTCCTTCATCTGTCGCCTTCCGGCAAGCTCACCGATCCCGACGCGGCCGTGCTGGAGAAAGCCTTCCTCATGCAGCTTCGCTTGTATCTCGAATCCAAAGTAGACGGCACCGCCTCCGTTTGGGAAAGTGGCATGCCTCCGCAGAGCAACAGCGCCTACCTGGTCACATCTTCGATGTAGAGCAGGATCAACCGCTGGCCCGCCTGCGGCTCAATGCGGCGGGCGTTCAGCAGCATCGTGCGCAGCCCGAGATTCGGGAAATCGTGGCGTACTTCGAAATCCTCCACTCGGGCGTCATTGGGAAGCACGTGTTCGAGCAATTCCCGTAGTCGGGGAATGTTCCATTCTCCGCCGCCCAGGTCATAAATGGCGCGGTTCTCCGTTTCCTCGCGGGAGACCCGGAAATTCCGGCAGAAAGCCCGGTTTGCGCTGAGGACTCGTAACTTGTCGTCCAGAACCAGAATCGCCTCCCGCGCGTTCTCAATGAGCGCACTCGAATGTTCCCGCATCCTCTCGATGTTGCGTTTCATGAGGTCGATGTCCTGGAAGGTGATGACTGCGCCGTCAATCTTGCTGTCCCAGGTCTTGTAAGGCCTGGCGCGCATCAGGTACCACTCGCCAGTTTCCTTCTCGCGCACTTCCCGCTCCAAAGGGCTTACCTGCTCGATGCTTTCGCGGGCAAATTCCCCCAGGTCCTCAACCTCGATGTTGGGCCGTATCTCGCCCAGGCGTCGGCCTACGTCGCCGGGCAACAAGTTGAGCAGCTTTTGCGCCGGAGGAGTAAAGCGGCGGATGTGCAGGTCATGCCCGACGATCACCACCGGCATGGTCACGTTGCCCAGCAGGTTGAGCAAGTCGTTGTTCACCGCGGTGAGCTCGAGATTGCGGTTCTGCAGCTCTTCATTCAACGTGGTCAGCTCTTCATTGGAGGACTGCAACTCTTCTTTGGCGGTTTCCAGCTCTTCATTGGTGCTCTGCAGTTCTTCATTGGCAGAAAGCACCTCTTCATTGGCCGACCTGAATTCCTCGCTGGTGCTTTCATGTTCTTCCACCAACAACTGGAACTGCTCCCGGATTTGCGCCAGCTCGCGCTTCAGACGCTTGCTTTCCCCGGACGAAATGCTCTTCGTCCTGGGAACTTTCCCGTCTCGGCGCGCTTTGCCGTCCACGGCGCCCTTGGCGTCGCCAGCATCCTGAAACACGATCACATAGAAGCGCTCCCCCGGCCCCAGCCCCTTCACCGGGCTCACTTCCAGGTTCACGTCCCGGATTTGCCCATCGGAGTGAACCGGTACGCCCTCCCGGCGAACCGTGGTGTTTTCTTTCTTCGCGCGCGCCAGAGCGGCGCGCAGGTCGACCAGCAGACCCTCACGAGCCATCTTGGAGAGGCTGAAGGTGGGCTGCCCGGCGGCCGGCTCCAGATAGGCGCCGGTCTTGCCGCGAAACTGCACGATCTCCAGGTGATCATTGACGACGACACTGGCCGGCACGAAACGGTCAGTCAGTATCCGATCCACTTCCTTCTCCACCGTCGTGATCGGCTGCGGTTGACGCACGAGTTTCGTCTCCTCGGGCCGCCGAACGGTGTAATCGACGCCGGAGAAATACGTCACCAGGTGGCTGGCGGACTTCTTCTTCTGATAAATCTTGTTCTTCTTGTCCACGGCCATGAAGTACTCCGAGAATGCTCCCAGGCTTTCCGCCTCTCCCAGCAGCAGATACCCGCTGGGTTTCAGGGCATAGTGCAATGCTGGAATCACGCGCCTTTGCAGCACCGGACCCAGGTAGATCAGCAGATTGCGGCAGCTGATCAGATCCAGGTTGGAGAAGGGAGGATCTTTGGCCACATTCTGCCTGGAAAAAATGCACATCTCCCGCACTGCCTTGGCAATCTGATAACCGCCGTCCAGCCGTATAAAAAAGCGGCGCAAGCGTTCGGGCGAAACATCGGCCAGCAAAGTGTCCGAATATAGCCCGGCGCGCGCCCGGTCAAGGGACGTATCGCTGATATCGGTGGCAAAAACCTGGAAGGGCGCGGAATCCAGCATGTTTTTCGCCGTTTTGGTGGTTTGGGGCCACAAATATTCCAGCATCGCCATGGCCAGGGAATAAACCTCTTCTCCGGTGGAGCAGCCGGGCACCCAAACCCGCAGCGGGCCGTGTCGCCGGTTGTCCTGAAACAGGGCGGGGAAGATGTGCTTGCGCAAGGCCTCGAAGGCACGCGGGTCGCGGAAGAAGCCGGTAACGTGAATGAGAATATCCTGGTACAGCTCCTCGATTTCCCCCGGAGTCTCGCGCACAAACCGCACATAATCCTTCAGTCTCTCCAGGCGGTGCAAAGCCATGCGCCGCTGGATGCGGCGCTGCAAAGTGGTCTGCTTGTAGTGGGTGAAGTCTACGGTGGTGGCGTTCCGCAGCAGCGACAGCAGAGTTGCCATCTGGTCGCCGGCCTCGCCGTGGTTTCCCGGTTCACCGCTGGCAATCGGCGCGAGATGGGGACGCTTCGCCGCCCGCGTCAATTCACGGGCAATGCCGGCCGGCTGCATTACAAAATCGACGTAGCCGGTCCCCGCCGCGTTGTGCGGCATGCTGCTGTACCGCGCGGATTTTTCATCCTGGGCAAACGTGAGTCCGCCAGCCTGCTTGATCGCGCGTGAGCCCGCGGTTCCGTCGGAAGCTGTGCCCGACAGGATCACGCTGACGGCGCGATGGCCGCAGTCCTCCGCCAGAGAGCTGAGGAAATGGTCAATCGGCATATGCTGCCCGTGGGTTGTCACACGCGCCGCCAGGCGCAGCACGCCGTGGCTCATTTTCATGCTGGTATTGGGAGGAATCACGTAGATGTGGTCGGGTTCCACCCGGATTCCGTCCGTGACTTCCTGCACCGGAATCTTGGTGGTGCGCGCCAGGATTTCCCGCAGGTGGCTGGAATGCCGGGGGTCAAGATGCTGCACCAGTACGAAAGCCATCCCGGTTTTTTCCGGCAAGTGATGCAACAGGTCGGAGAAAGCCTCCAGACCGCCCGCGGAAGCGCCCACGCCGACGACAAGGAAGGGACTTCCGGACAGCTTTGGTGAAAGGGGCGCGGGGCTGCGCCGTTTGATCTTCAAGACTGCACCTTTCATGGGGACCGCCGCTGCGGACAACCATGGATGCCGGACGGCACGGTGCGTCTAAAACAGATCGACCAGGCTTCTTCCTGCCGCGGATCCAAGCGGTAAAGCCCGCAAGCGCGAATTCTAGCACGCACACCGACCGCTGAGACCACAACCGGGAATGGAACCCGGATAGTAGAGCCCGATAGTAGGGCCCGATAGTAGCGAGGGTACGGAGGCCTCGCCCGCTAGCTTGGGACCTAGGGAAGGCGAACCGGAAGTTTCCGCTGCTTCAGTTCTGCCCCGATGTCGGCATTGCTGGCCAGCAACCGCTTGAGGTCGCTGGTAAGGGCAACCTGTCGTGCAGTGAGCATGCGCAACTGGTCGAAGGACTGCATGGAGACGCCATTTGGAGAGACTTTTGGCTGGATTCTGGGTCCAAGGCGCCGAGCCTTCAGCCATTCCGCGAGTTCCGAGGGCACGGCGTAGACCGATCCGCGCTTCATGTGCTGATGACGGTGGACGGGCAGACCCTCGGTACGCTCCCAGCGCTGCGCCGTGCGGACGCCGCGTCTCAGAAAGTCAGCAATCTGCTTCCAGCAATCGAGGATTTCGGGACCCTTATCCGTTGCCATCGTGCGGCCTTACCACCCCTTCAGAAGAATTAACCAAGGTGAAATATTACCCCAGGAATGGCGTCTTTTGGCGCTTGCTTTCCCGGATGCTTCAGTGTACACGACACACAAGAGTGCTTCAGTATGTCAGCCCCAGACGGCCGTACCCCGCAGAATGACGACTTTTCCGACAAGGGCGATCGCTTGCCCTTCGAGCAATGGCGGGACAATTTCCTGGCTGATGCCAAAGTGCGAGGCCTTCTCCACAACGCCGAGCAACTCGACGATTTCACCCTGAGCCTGTTTTGGCGGCAGGGGGTCGCTCCGACCGTGCGCGCTTTGCTGGCCGGGCGGGAAGAGGAAGCCAGCTAGAGAAGATTTTCCCCTTTGCGAGGTTGGATTTGCGTCGGCAACGGACGCCCTTGTGCACGTATGCTGCGCTCCCCCAGGCGAGGGCGTCCGGGGGTTTACCGGAGCGAAACCAGCTTCTCTACCAGCCCGGAATAGTCCTTCTTTTCCAGCCCGTGTACCTGTTTGTTGTACTCATCGACCTTCGAGGGATAGTTCCTAAGCGGGCGAGACCACGCAGCGTTCAATCACGTTTCGGACGCAGCTCGTATTTCGGCGGTTTCCGCGCCCCGTGGCGGATGTGAAGGATTTCGATTTCCCGCCTGGACTCACGGACTTGATAGTAGACCAGAAGCGGGCTGTGCAGAAGTTTGCGGACCAGGGGCCGTTTCCGGATCAGGCCACCCATGCGAGGAAACCGGACCAGCAGTTCAACATGAGCAACCAGCGAACTGCCAAAGCGAGAGGCATTCTGAGCGTCGTCTTCGGCGATGCGGCCGATGATTTCGGCTAAGTCGTTTAGCGCTTTTTTCGTGTAGACGAGGCGGTAGTCCACTTGGGCATCAGGCGTCGGACTTCTTCCGCGGGCACAGTTCGACCTGTTTCCGCGTCCCGTCTGCCTTCATCAATGGCGGCGAGCGTTTCCCCGTCTTCCTCATCGATGATCGGAGCGGGATTCTCTAGGTCGAACTTCTTCGACTTCGCCATGCGGCTATGGTAGCACGCGGACACTTGTCCAGGCGGAGGGCACTGGGGGGCACGAAGGGCGCGTTTGTTTGGAGGGAGCGCCCACGTGGAACCCGTCCAAAAGTATGGCTCGTGACACGTTGCTTGGGCAGCCGAGGGCGTCTGTCCCCACGCAAGCTACTTCAGCGCCACCAGCTTCTCCACCAGCCCGGAGTAGTCCTTCTTTTCCAGCCCGTGTACCTGTTTGTTGTACTCATCGACCTTGGACGAATAATTCATCGAGCAGAACTTCGGTCCGCACATGGAGCAGAATGCCGCTTCTTTGTAGTAGTCGTCGGGCAGGGTCTCGTCATGCATGGAGCGGGCGGTTTCCGGATCGAGCGACAACGCAAACTGTTTCTCCCAGTCGAAGGTGTAGCGGGCGTAACTGAGGGCGTCGTCGCGGTCCTGCGCGCCCGGACGGTGGCGGGCCAGGTCCGCGGCGTGCGCGGCGATCTTGTAGGCGATGATCCCGTCTTTCACGTCTTTTTCATTCGGCAAGCCTAAATGCTCTTTCGGCGTGACGTAGCACAGCATGGCCGCGCCGTGCCAGCCGATCATGGCCGCGCCGATGGCCGAGGTGATGTGGTCATAGCCGGGCGCTATATCCGTCACCAGCGGGCCCAGGGTATAGAACGGCGCCTCGTAGCAGAGTTCTTTTTCCTTATCCACCTGCTCTTTGATCTTGTCGAGCGGCACGTGGCCGGGGCCTTCGATCATCACCTGCACGTCGTACTCCCAGGCTTTCTTCGTCAGTTCGCCGAGAGTTTTCAATTCCGCGAATTGCGCTTCGTCGCTGGCATCCGCGATGCAGCCGGGACGCAATCCATCGCCCAGGGAAAAGCTCACATCGTGCCTGGCAAAAATCTTGCAGATGTCGTCGAAGCGCTCGTAGAGGAAATTCTGCTTGTGGTGATGCGCCATCCACTGCGCCAGAATCGCCCCGCCGCGGCTGACAATGCCGGTGATGCGCTTCGAAACCATGGGCAGATACTGAATCAGCACGCCGGCGTGGATGGTCATGTAGTCCACACCCTGCTCAGCCTGCTCTTCGATGACTTCCAGCATCACCTCGGCGTTCAGATCTTCAATCCGTTTCACCCGCGAAATCGCCTCATAGATGGGAACCGTGCCGATCGGCACCGGCGAATGGCGAAGAATGGCTTCCCGGATTTCGTGAATCTCGCCGCCGGTGGAAAGATCCATCACGGTGTCGGCGCCAAAATGCACCGAAGTGTGCAGTTTCTTCAGCTCCTCTTCAATGTTGGAGGTAACCGCGGAATTTCCGATATTGGAGTTGATCTTGCACAGCGAGGCGACCCCGATGCACATCGGCTCCAGTTCCGGGTGCTGGATGTTCGCGGGAATAATCATCCGGCCGCGCGCCACTTCGTCGCGCACCAGTTCCGGAGAGACCTTCTCGCGATGCGCCACGTAGCCCATTTCTTCCGTGATCACGCCGCGCCGGGCATAGTGCATCTGCGAGAAATTGCCGTCGCTGTTTTCTGCCTTGCGGCGGTTGATCCACTCGGACCGGGGCTGGGGAACTGTGGGGGCGCTGCTGGGCGAGCCATTTGCGGGAGTCATTCCGAAGCCATCCTGAAAAAATTTGCTCGAGACTGATTATACGCGGCAGGGCCATCGGAATCCGCGCGGCGGACAACATTTGTGAAGTGTTGCGACGTTGTTCCGCTTGTTCGACTGGATGGCTCGGCTTACAATCACCATCTCAATTTCCACGTGAGGTCATCCATGCGGGTATTTTCTTCGTTGCTGGTCGGGCTGCTGTTGGCGGGCACTGCTTGGGCGCAGGCTGCTGCTCCGGCTTCCTCCGCGCCGGCGCTCGAGTTCAACCTCGACAACATCGATAAGAACGTCAACCCCTGTACCGATTTCTACCAGTATGCCTGCGGGAACTGGCTGAGACGGGCCAAGATGCCTCCGGATCAGATGATGTGGCTCAGCTTCGTGGAGCTGGACGAGCACAATGAGCTCATCCTGAAAGATATCCTCGAGAAGGATTCCGCCAACGATCCGAAGCGCGACGCCATTGACCAGAAAATCGGCGATTTTTACCAGGCCTGCATGGATGAGAAAGCCGTGGACACCGCCGGCCTCAGCCCGCTCAGGCCCGAGTTGAACCGCATTGCCGCAGTCCCGGACAAAAAGTCCCTGATCGATGTGATTGCCCATGACCATGTGCTGGGCGCCAACACCCTGTTCGACTTCGATTCTGCCGCCGATCTGCACAACGCCGACATGGATATTGCCAATCTCGACCAGAGCGGCCTGAGTCTGCCGGACCGCGATTATTACCTGAAAGACACGCCGAAGATGGTGGAGATGCGGAAACACCTGGCGGACTACATCACAGAGATCTTCACCCTGAGCGGCCAGAGCCCGAAAGATGCGGCCGAGTCGGCACAGACCATCCTTCAGATCGAGACCGCACTGGCCAAGGCTGCCATGGACCGCACCCTGCGCCGCGATCCGAAAAACATCGATCACAAAATGACCCTCGAGCAGGTGGAAGCCATCGCCCCTGATTTCCACCTCGCCGACTACCTCAGCGCCGTCGGTTCTCCGGGCTTTACCGAAGTGAACGTCCGCAACCCGGATTTCTTCAAGGATGTGAATGCGCTGCTGCAGTCCGAATCGCTGGCGGCGCTCAAGACCTATACCACCTGGCGGCTTCTGAGCATGGCCGCGCCCTGGCTCTCCCAGCCCTATGTGGACGCGAACTTCCGTTTCCGCCAGACTCTCACCGGCCAGAAAGAAAACCGGCCGCGCTGGAAGCGCTGCACCGATCTGACCGATCGCGAGTTAGGCGAAGCCCTCGGCCAGCGCTTCGTGGAACGCACCTTCGGCGCCGATGGCAAGCGCCGCATGCTGAAGATGGTCACCGAACTGGAGGCATCGCTGAAAGAAGACATCCAGACGCTGCCCTGGATGTCCGAAGACACCAAGAAGCAGGCGCTGATCAAGCTCGCGGCCATCAACAACAAGATCGGCTATCCCGACAAGTGGCGCGATTACACGAAATTCAACGTGGAGCGCGGCGACCTTCTGGGGAACTACTTCCGCGGAAACCGCTTCGAGTCCGATCGCGAGCTCGCCAAGATCGGCCACCCGGTGGATAAGGGGGAATGGGAGATGACGCCGCCGACGGTGAACGCCTATTACCAGCCCTCGAAGAATGAGATCGTGTTTCCCGCCGGAATTCTTCAGCCGCCATTTTTCGACAGGACCAAGGACGATGCCGTGAACTTCGGCGGCATCGGGATCGTCATCGGCCATGAGCTCACGCACGGCTTCGATGACGAAGGCCGCAAATACGACCCTAAGGGCAATGTCCGCGATTGGTGGACCCAGCAGGATGGCGAGGAGTTCAATAAACGCGCGGCCTGTATCGCCAACGAATACAGCAACTTCGTCGCTGTGGATGACCTGAAGCTGAATGGCAAGCTCACCCTGGGCGAGAACACCGCGGATAACGGCGGAGCGCGCATCGCTTTCACGGCGCTGGAACATGTTCTCGACGAAGACCCAAGCGGAAAATCGCGCGAGAAAATCGGCGGCTTTACCCCGGAACAGCGCTTCTTCCTGGGCTTTGGGCGGGTCTGGTGCGAGTTGCGGACTCCTGAATTCAACCGCATGCTGGTGACCGTGGATCCGCACTCCCCCGGCAAATATCGCATCGACGGCGTGGTGCAGAATATGCCGGAGTTCGGAAAGGCCTGGAGCTGCAAAGCCGGCGATCCCATGGTCAGCGCCAACGCCTGCCGGGTTTGGTAGAAACCGCCGTTCGTGTTCGCATTGTCATGCTGAGCGCAGCGCAAGCAAGCGCAGCGCGCTTCCGCGAAGTCGAAGCATCCCTACCCGAACACCCGTGCCGGGCGGAGGGCTTGCTTGCCCTGCCGGCGATGACAACGGCAGCTGTCGGGAGTTACTTGGCTTCCCCCGTCTTGAAGCCCTTCCGTCGTTGTTCGCTATAGCGATGCAGGGCGTTGCTGATAATGGGGTAGGCTTCGGCCGCCGGGCGAATCTCATCCACTTCGACGGCTTTTCCTTCCAGTTGCTTATAGTCCTGAAAGAAACGCCGCAGCATGAGCAGACGGTGGGAAGGCATTTCCTTCGCTTCCCGGTACGCGTTGAACTCCGGGTCTTGGGTGGCAATGGCGATGACCTTGTGATCCTTCTTGCCGGAGTCGATCATGGTCATCAGGCCGATGGCGCGGGCGTGAATGATGGTCAGCGGTACCACCGGCTCCTGGCAGAGCACCAGCACGTCGAGCGGATCGTCGTCTTCGGCAAAGGTCTGGGGAATAAAGCCGTAGTTGGCGGGATAGTAAACTGCCGAATAAAGAATCCGGTCCAGCTTGATCAGACCGCTGGCCTTATCCAACTCATACTTCACGCTGGAGCCAAAGGGAATTTCGATCACCGTGTTGAATTCCCGGGGCAGCCGATCGCCGGGAGTCACATCGTGCCAGGGGTGGATCATGAGAAGCCTTTTAAGGTCGGGAATGACGACCAGCC
>Ga0335085_10015311_pt1 | contig 11130 bp, 6 predicted proteins | sample Lox_Sample_45_FD_206712 | JGI IMG/M metagenome (GOLD analysis project Ga0335085, IMG submission 206712) | Soil microbial communities from Loxahatchee National Wildlife Refuge, Florida, United States - Lox_Sample_4.5 | ecosystem: Environmental > Terrestrial > Soil > Wetlands | place: USA: Florida... | reverse complement strand
GGCCGACGACCCCTCGCGCATTCTCGTCGAAGTGACGCGCGTCAACCTGCTGTTCACCGTCACAGACAAGCGCGGGCGCTTCGTCACCAACCTGACAAAGCCGGATTTCGAAGTCATCGAAAACAAGCACGAGCAAACCATCAGCGACTTCAGCGCGGAGAGCGACCTGCCGCTGCGCCTGGCCGTGCTCATCGATACCAGCAACAGCATCCGCGACCGCTTCAAGTTCGAGCAGGAGGCCGCCATCGAGTTTCTGCGCAATGTGGTACACGCCAAGCAGGACAAGGCCATGGTGGTGAAGTTCGATAGCGTGCCGGAACTGGAGACCGATCTGATCGACGATTTCGGCGCGCTGGAGAAGGCCGTGCGCGACCTGCGTCCTGGCGGTGGCACGTCGATGTACGACGCCATTTATTACGCCTGCCGCGACAAACTGGCGCAGGATCAACCGAAGTATAAGTTCCGCCGCGCGCTGGTGCTGCTGAGCGACGGCGACGACAACCAGAGTCGTTACACGCGCGACCAGGCGCTCGAAATGGCTCAGCGTGCGGACGTGGTGATCTACGCCATCTCCACCAACATCACGCGCGACGAAACCGGCGGCGACAAGGTGCTGAAGTATCTCACCTCCGAAACCGGCGGCCAGGCGTTCTTCCCGTTCAAGGTAGAGGACCTGGTGCAGTCGTTCGAAAACATCTATCACGAACTGCGCCACCAGTACATCATTTCCTACCGCCCCGATCCGCTGCTGACCGACGGATTGTTCCACCCCATCGACCTGCACGTGAAGGGGCGCCGGGACCTGATCGTTCACGCCCGCAAAGGCTATTACGCCCCGAAGATGTAGGTTCCCTTTCGCTCAAGACTTGCCTGAATGGTGAGCGATAGAGCCGCTCTGTATCGCGGTGGCGAAGGGCGCTTTGTCTTGCGGTTAGCCGATCGGCAGAGCGAGAGTAGGATCACCCCCGCATCAGCGTGGCGATCGCTTGCGCTTCGGCGGAGCGGCGCTCGCCCACCGGACCGACCTCTTCGGCGGTTTTGAATTTCACCGACACACGGTCCGCGCTGAGTTCCAGTGCCGCGGCCAGGCTTTGCCGGATCGGCAGGCGATAATCCTTCAGCTTGGGGCGCTCGAGGATCACGGTGGCGTCCACATTCAACAGCCGGAAGCCAGCCTCGATGGCCAGACCACAGGCGTGGCGCAGAAACACCAGGCTGTCGCAGCCTTTCCAGCGCGGATCGGAATCCGGGAAGTGCATGCCGATATCGCCCAGCGCGGCCGCGCCGAGGATTGCGTCGGTGATCGCGTGAGAGAGCACGTCGGCATCGGAGTGGCCTTCCAGGCCCAGGTCGCTCGGCACGGTGACGCCGCCCAGAATCAGCGGACGGCCGGGCGCAAGACGGTGCACGTCCCAGCCGAGGCCGGTGCGAACGTCGCTCAAGATACGGCTTCCTTGGCGATCTCAGTCTGGAAGTAGAGGCGAGCCAGGTCCATATCGCCCGGCTTGGTGATTTTGATGTTGCGATCGCTGCCCATCACCACGTTGACTTCCACGTCCATACGCTCGACCAGGCTGGATTCGTCGGTGCCTACGAAGCCGTCCACGCGGGCCAGGTCGAAGGCGCGGCGCAGCAGGTCGTGGCGGAAGACTTGCGGCGTTTGCGCCATCACCAGCTTTTCGCGCGGCAGCGTGGCGCGGATGCGCACGTGACCGGTGCCGCGGCTCACCTGCTTGACCGTGTCGACCGCCGGGACGCCGACAATCGCGGCGCCGGTTTCGGCGGCTTCGTCGAAAACCTTCTGAATGGTTTCGAGATCGATGAACGGGCGCACGGCATCGTGCACGGCCACCAGGTCGGTATCGGGGTGGATGTGCGCGAGCGCTTTCTCCACCGATTCCTGACGGCTGTCGCCGCCTTCCACGACGTGCACAAGTCCTCCGGGAAACTCGCCGTTCAGCATCTCGGAGACCCATTCGGTGTCTTCACCGCGCACCGCCACGACGATCTCGGACACCTGGCTGGAGGCGGCGAATTTGCGCACGGTGTGGATCAGGATGGGTGAGCCTTCCAGCAGCATGAACTGCTTGCGGCTGGTGCCGGCCTTTTCCGCCGACACCCTATTCATCCGGGTTCCCAGGCCCGCGGCGGGAAGAATCACAGCGACTTTCATGAGATCTACGATTCTATCGTGGTTTTCTCGGGGCTGATGCTGGCTGCGGGTGCGGCTTCGGCCTTGCGCGGCGGACGATCGTGTCTTTCCATCCCGCTGCGTTCGCCCGTGCCGCCGCCGCGATCGGCGCCGCTCACGGCGTGCATACGGTCGTCGTACTTGCCGAAGATCATCTTGCCGGCGGTGGTTTGCAGCACGCTGGTGACGGCGATATCGATGGTCTTGGAGATCATCTTGCGCGCATTGTCGACCACCACCATGGTGCCGTCGTCGAGGTAGGCCACGCCCTGGTTGTACTCCTTGCCTTCCTTGAGGATAAAGACGCGCATGGTCTCACCGGGCAGCACGATGGGCTTCAGCGAGTTGGCGAGCTCGTTGATGTTGAGCACCTCGACGCCGTGCAGTTGCGCGACTTTATTCAGGTTGAAGTCGTTGGTGATGACCTTGCAGTCGTAGACCTTGGCCAGTTCGATGAGCTTCATATCGACTTCGCGCACTTGCGGAAAGTCCTCTTCGACGATCTGCACGTTGAGGTGGACCATCTTCTGGATGCGCTGCAAAATGTCGAGGCCGCGTCGGCCGCGGTTGCGTTTCATGGAGTCGGCCGAATCGGCCACAAGCTGCAACTCGCGCAGTACGAATTGCGGGATCACCAGGACGCCATCCAGAAAGCCGGTCTCGGCAATGTCGGCGATCCGGCCATCGATAATGACGCTGGTGTCCAGGATCTTGAACGATTTCTTGGAGGACTTCTCGCCGCCGAAAATGCCGCCCAGCGCCGCGAGATTCAGCATGTCGCCCTTCTTGGCGCCGACCACCAGCCCGATGTAGGTCATCAATAGCAGCAGACCAATCTGTAAAAACGGCTCCGGAGTGGTGTGCGCCAGCACCAGCGACATGACGAATGCGCCGATAATCCCGAGTACCGATCCGAACGCCGCTCCGATCAGCCGTTTCAGGCTGACCTTCTCCAGGCGAATTTCAAAAAAGATGATGCAAACTCCCAGGAGCAGTCCTAGGGCTCCGGCCATCCAGCGCGACAGGCCGTAATGTTCGAAAGGAGCCAGAGCCCAGGCGGAACACGCCAGAACCAGTACAAAAATAGAGCGAACGATGAGTAGGTCGAGCATGAAGACACCCCCTCAGGGTGAGCACGCGATCCACGAGAATTGCCCATTTTCTGCAATTTTCACCGAGCAACTTGCGATTGCACTGCGCCAAGAGTATACCACCCGCCGAAGCCGGATGTTTTGAAGCCGTTTTCAGCCATTGGCTGCTTACTCGCGTTTCGGTTCGGCGGTGCTGCGGGCCGCATTCCCCCGTTGATGCCAGCTTGATATGCTTACGTTTCGTAGCAGCCGAAGCCACGCAAGACTGCATGAAAGAGGACAGTCTCATGAAACGTCGCCAACTGTTCCAGACTATCGCCGCCGCCGCCGCGACAGGTTTGGCCGGGGCACGCTATCAACGCGCGCAGGAACAGGCCGCCCAGGCCAGCCGTGGAATTCCGGTTCCGAAGATCAAGGATATTTCGGTGATCGAATGCCAGCCCGCCGGCGTGCGGCTCACGGTTGTCAAAATCACCACTGACCAGCCAGGACTGTACGGCTATGGCTGCGCCACCTTTACGCAGCGCGCCGACCTGGTGAAGCCCGCCGTCGAGCGCTACCTCAAGCCGTTCCTGATGGGCAAGGCCACCGACCGCATCGAAGACATCTGGCAATCCTGCTACGACAGTTCGTATTGGAAGAACGGTCCGGTGCTGAACAACGCGCTCAGCGGCATCGACCAGGCGCTATGGGATATCAAGGGACGGCTGGCGGGAATGCCGGTGTATCAACTGGCGGGCGGTAAGTGCCGCGAAGCCGCCGATACCTACGCGCACGCCGATGGGGCCGATTATTCCATTGTGGTGGAGGCGGCCAAGCGGTATATAGCGCAGGGCTTCCGCAATGTGCGTGTGCAGGTGGGTGTGCCGGGAATGGCGGGCTATGGCAGCGCGCGCGCCGAATCGCCGGTCAAGGCGCTGCACGGTAAGCCGGTGTTCGAGCCGGCCGTCTACATCCGCCGGGCGGTGAAGCTGTTCGAAGTGTGCCGCAAGGAACTGGGCGACGAGGTCGAGTTGCTGCACGACGTGCATGAGCGCGTTTCACCGAACCAGGCGGTGCAGTTCTGCAAGGACGCGGAGAAGTTCAAGATGTTCTTCATGGAGGATCCGCTCTCACCCGAGGACATCGCCTACTTCCGGCAGATCCGCCAGAATTGCGCCACGCCGCTGGCCATGGGCGAGCTGTTCAACAGCCCGCACGAATGGCAACCGCTGATCGCCGAAAGGCTGATCGACTACATCCGCGTGCATGTATCGCAGGCCGGCGGATTCACGCCCGCGCGCAAGATCGCGATCCTGGCCGAGAATTTCGGCGTGAAGACGGCGTGGCACGGCCCGGGCGACGTCTCGCCGGTGGGCCACATGGCCAATGTGACGCTGGACTTGGTGAGCTACAACTTCGGCATCCAGGAGTACTCCGCGTTCAACGACCGCACCAAGGAGATTTTCCACGGCTGCCCGGAGTGGAAGGACGGCTACCTGTGGGTGAGCGAGAAGCCCGGCTGGGGCATCGAGATCGACGAACAGGCCGCGCTGAAAGCGCCCTTCACCGCGGGACGCAATAACCTGAACGGCGGATGGGGAGAGATCCGACGCGCCGACGGGACGGTGATCAAACAGTGATTTGACGCCGAGACGCGGAGGCGCTGAAAAACCCGGAGTTCTTGAAATGTTCTCCGCGCCGCCGCGCCTCCGCGTCGAGTTTTCGCCGGCGCTTACACTAAGAGCATGAGACTGCGGATTTTTCTGGCCCTGGCCGTGACCGCCGCGGCGGGGCTGTTTGCGCAGGCCGGTTCGCCAGCCGGCGACGAACTGATCTACGTGGGCACTTATACCCAGCACAGCGGTAAGGGCATCTATGCCTTTCGCTTTCAGATTTCGCCGCCGCGGCTGGTCGCGTTGGGGGTCGCGGCTGAGGCCAGCAACCCGTCGTTCCTGGTGGTGCATCCGAACCGGCGGTATCTGTACGCGGTGAACGAGGACAACCTCTACCAGAACCGGCCGTCGGGGTCGGTGAGCGCCTACACCATCGACGAGAAGAACGGCCGCCTGACGCTGCTCAACCAGGTCGCGACGCGCAGCACCGGCCCGTGCCACCTGGCGCTCGACAAGACCGGGCGATGGCTGCTGGTGGCGAACTATTCGGGCGGCAGCGTAGCGGAGTTTCCGGTCGAGAAGGACGGCAGCCTGGGCGACAATTTGGCGTTCCTGCAGCACAAGGGTTCGAGTGTGGATCGCGAGCGGCAGACCTCGCCGCATCCGCACGAGATCGTGTTTTCGCCCGACAATCGCTTCGTGCTGGTGCCGGACCTGGGCCTCGACGAAGTGTTGACCTATCGCTTCGATGCGGCGCGCGGCACGCTGACGCCGGCCGATCCGCCGTTCACCAGGATGGCGGCGGCCTCCGGTCCGCGGCACCTGGTGTTTCATCCCAACGGCAAGCTGGTGTACGTGGAGAACGAACTCTCGGCCACCATCGGCGTGTATGGCTACGATCCGTCAAACGGCCACCTGGACTCGCTGCTCGAAACCGTCTCGACGCTGCCGGCCGATTATGTCGGGCCGAAGAGCGGCGCGGAAATCGCCATCAGCGCGGACGGCAAGTTTCTATACGCGTCGAATCGCGGCCACGACAGCATCGCGGCGTTTGCGATCGATCCGGAGAAGGGCACGCTGATGAAGATCGACTATCTTGCCACCGACGGCAAAACGCCGCGGCATTTCGCGCTCGACCCGACCGGCGATTTCATCTTCGCGGCCAACCAGGATTCGGGCAGTGTGGTACTGTTTCGCCGCAGCCAGTACACCGGCAAGGGGGCCGCGCTCGGGCCGGTTATGGAGGTGCCGAACCCGGTGTGCGTGGTCTTCCGGTAGCAGACCTCGACGGCTGACGTTGACAGTTTGTGCCGCGATGCTAGATTTTTAGCACGATGCTAAGAACCCTACACGTGCTTCGGGAAATCGCTTGCGGGATCTAGACTAGCAGGCTGCGGACAAGGCCCTTTTCGGGCAAAAGTAGAATGGAGCATTCTTGCTCGCCCAGGCATAGAGGACACGCGATTTGTGCCTATCTAGGCGTTCATTCACAAGGAACGATGGTAGTACGCCTACCGCAAGCGTTGACAAGACCGCGAGCCTGGTGCAGAATCGACACCGCTTTATTCTTGCCGCAGCGAGTCCATTGGATCGACGCGGGCGGCGCGGCGACCGGGGATGTAGCAGGCGGCCAGCGAGACTGCTGCCAGGATAGCGATGACGCCGCTGTAGGTCAGCGGATCGGCGGGCGAAATTCCGTAGAGCAGGCTGCCGAAGGCTCGGGCGGCGGCGGCGCTGAGCGCCAGGCCCGCGGCTAGTCCGGCGCCGGTCAGCAGCAATCCATCGCGCAGAACGGCGTTCAGAATCTGGCGGGGCGACGCGCCCAGCGCCACCCGGATGCCCATTTCGCGGCGGCGGCGCGCGGAGTAGAAAGCGATCAGCGCATAGAGTCCCAGGGAGGCCATCAGCAGTGCGCCCAGAGCGAAGATGCCGGCCACGTTGGCGAACAGGTGAATCGGCAAGACGAAGTCGGCGAATTCGGCGTCCAGTGTGCGGACGGAAAAGACCGGCACGCTACGATCCACCTCCGCGAGGGCGGCGCGCACGGCCGCGACCATCGCGGCGGTTTCGCCCGAGTAGCTCATTTGAAAGGTGTAGCGGCCGCCCGACGCGTTCCGCCCTACAGAGAGGAACAAGAAATTGCGCCGGTCTTCCGGAGCCATGCCGGAAAACTCGCCCTGCGCACCGACGCCGTTGAAGGCGGCGTCCGGCACGACGCCGATCACTTCGATGGGCGCCTCCGAGCCGCCCAGTGTGAGGACGCGTCCGAGCGGCGATTGGCCGGGCCACAGCGCGCGAGCCAGCTTGCGGTTGACGATGGCGACGGGTATGGCGCGCGTAACATCGGCGGCGGTGAAGTCGCGGCCGACGACCAGGGGCACGCGCAGGGTGCGCAGATAGTCCGGGCCGGCATAGGCGCCATCGGTCACGACCGGTTGCGCGAGGCCGGGCGTGGCGACGGGCAGCCCCATCCAGCCGTGCGGATGCGGTGGTGGGGCGACCGCCCAGGACGCCGCCAGCACGCCGGGAACCCCCAGCAGACGCTCGCGCATATGCTCCAGCAATTCGAGATTCGTGGCACCGCTCCGCACGGCAGCGTGCGTATCGACGCCGGCCAGCAGGACGTGGTCACGGGTGAAGCCGAGGTCGCTTGATTCCATCAAGCGTGTGGAACGCCAGGCCAGGGCGCCGCTGACCAGCAACAGGACGCACAGCGCCATCTGGGCCACGACCAGCAGCGTCGCGGTGAGGGAGCGGCCGCGGGTGATGCTGTGCTCGCCGGCGCGCAGCCAGGGCAGCAGATCCTGACCCCAGGCGCGTGCGGCCGGCGCGGGGGTGAAGACCAGCGTGCTGACAGCAGCCAGTGCCACGGCGTAGATCGCCACCTGCCAATCAGGCGAAAAATCGGGTACGAAGCGCGCTCCCGATTCGAGCGGCGGGGCGAGCTTCGAAATCGCGGCGCAGGCCCACCAGACGAAGAGTCCGCCGAGGGCCGCGGCCAGCAGCGACAGCACCAGTCCTTCCGCGAGCAGGATGCGCAGGATGCTCCAGCGGGATGCGCCGATGGATTGCCGTACGGCCATCTCGCGCTGCCGCACCAGGGCGCGGGAGAGCATCAGGTTGGCGACATTGGCGCACACGATCGCCAGCGTCAGCAGTGCGATGCCCATTAGCAGGGCCATGAACAGACGATTCTGCGCACCGGACACGGGACCGAAGCGCGTGGCCGCGTAGGGCGCCAGCAGCATGCCGCGGCCGCGATTGGCCTCGGGCCAAGCCCTTTCGAGGAGCGCCGAGATGCCGGCGAATTCGGCTTGCGCTTCCTCGATGGACGCGCCCGGCGCGAGGCGGCCGATCATCGCCACGTGGCCCCACGAGCGATCGGCGAAGCGTGCTGCGCTGCCATCCACGCGCGCGTAGGCTTCGAGCGGCACGCAGATCTCGAAATGCGGCGCCAGCCAGATGCCGGTGAATTGCGGCGGCCCGATGCCTACGATGGTGGCAGTGTGGCCGTTCAAGACGATCGGCTGGCCGATGGCGTCTTCGGCTCCGTGAAACTGGTTCTGCCAAACGTGCCACGCGATGATCGCGGCAAGGGGCGCCGATCCGCGGGCTTCTTCCGGAGTGAATTCGCGGCCGCGCACCAGGTGCACGCCGAGGGTTTGAAAATAATTGGCTGTCGCCAGCATGCCGCGAAATTCGTAGGTGCCGCCGCGCAACGAAGCAGTCAAGCGGCCTCCGCTATCGGGCGGGCTGCTGAAGGCCGCCAGCGACGCGATGGTGCGGGTGGTCGCTGCGTAAGCGAGATAGTTGGGGTAGCTGTTCTCTCCGGGATCGATGGGTCGGCGGTCGAGGGATGGCGCGAAAGACACTAGTCCGCGGGCGTGGATTCCGGGCGCGGGCTTGCTGAGGATGGCGTGTACCAGCGAGTAGACGGCGGTATTGCCGCCGATGCCCGCAGCGATCAGTGCGATGGCGGCGGCGCTGAAGCCGGGCGACTTGGTGAGGATGCGCGCCCCGTAGACCAGATCGGCGAAGACTTGCTCGATGGCGGTGCGCCAGTGGAACGGATAGGCGGGAGGCACGTAGGTGGGCGTGAGGATCGACAGCGGGCGGATCTCCGGAAGCACGGAGCCACGGGCACGCACTCGCGCATCGATGTACTGGTCGGCGGGGATCGGCGCGCCATCTGCATGCAGGTCGAGCGCGTTAATTTCCGCGGGCGGCAGGTCGTCGAACTGAAGCTGATTGGCGGGCGACGCGGCGAAGTCGTTCGACCGGCGGCGCGCCCAAACGGCAGCCACCGCCACGACGCTAAACAGCACAGCGAATCGCGGGAGGCTTTTCAGCGTCCAGAATTCCAGTTGCACGCCCAACCCGGTCAGGGCGAGGAAGGCGATGCCCCAGCATCCCAATCGCACGTGTAAATTGGCTTTGCCGGGCAGATAGGAACAGGCGAACGGAATTTTGCGAAAGCGATGCAGCGACATCTCCACGGCCAGGACGGCGATCGCGCCCATCAAGGCGAGGTGCTCGGCCGCGCTGCGAATCGGCCAGATCGCCAACAGCGCCATCGCCGTACCGATCCACACCGGGAGCGCCGCCACTGCGTACAGCGATTGCCGCATGGCGCCGTAGTACGCTGCGGGGCTGTGGACGGCGGTGAGGCGGAAAATCCAGTTGGCGCGCAAGGCGATCGGCATGGCGAAGACCGCGCGGGCTCCCACAATGGCAAAGAAGAGCGCGATCAGGCTGGCCGCCAGAAACGATACGTTGGGCCGGTTCCACGGAGCGGCCACCTGCCTGGCTTCGATGCTGGACGGGCCGTAGATCAGGTCGCGCGTGTAGACCAGGCCCAAACCGAGGGCGATTCCGGCGTACGCCGCCAGAATCAGGCGGTGCTGCCGGCTTCGGGCCAGTGTGCGTGCGGTGAACAGCAGGATGGCGCGGTCGATGGCGGCGGGCAGGCGCCCGGCGATCCACACTACAGCGCGGGCGGGGGTGCGCGAACCATTCGCGGGGGCGATGTCCGGCTGCTCGACGATGCGCCGGAGGATACGGTGATAGGCCAGTCCAAAAGCCGCGGCGGCCACCGCTGCGACTAAAGGAAGACTCGCCAGGGCGCGTGCCGTAAGCCGCGCAAACGATGCGTCGCTGTTGCCATTCAGTTGCTGGAAGAGACCGAAGAACCAGAACGAAGGCATCCATTCGAGCCACGGATGAGTATCCAGGGCAGGGAAGGACGGCTTCAGAAACCACAGCCCCAGGATCGCGAAGAAGCAACTGAGTTGCAGGAAGCTGGAGATGCGCAAGAAGAGGCGATACCGCAGCAGCAGCGCGGCGAGGCTCTGCAGCGCCAGCAGTCCACCACAGACGAACGCGCCTGCCAGCGCCTGCGTCAACCAGTACGCCGCCAGGGAGCGCAGTCCGCCCGCGAATCCGGAGTCCGGCTGGGTCCACAGGAAGGGAAAGGAGAAGCCGGTGAAGCAGTTGACGGCGGCCACCGCCACTCCCAACGCCGTGGCCAGCGCCGCAACCTTGGCCAGGAAGATGGTCCGAATGCGCACGGGCAGCACGCCGAGGATGTAACAATCCCGGCGGTCGGGCAGCATGCTGTTCCAGGCGAGCACGGCGAACAGGCCGGCGACCGCCATGGTGCTGGCGATCAAGAATTCCTGCTCGCCGTACGCCGCAACGAGCAGCTTCGCCTGCGGCAGGTGCGACTGGACATATCGCGGAAGGGCGAAGAAGACGTACGTCAGGCTTGCCGCAGCCAGCATGGCGGCGAACTGCACCAGCAGCTTTTGCACGTCGGCGCCTGTGGAAAGTATTTCCAGATCCACAAGGCGGGTGAGGAAATCGCGATACAGCACGTCAAAGGGACTGCTTCGCCGTCCGTCCATGGTTGTCTCTGGAAGCTTGGACAGCGCTACGCGGCCGGAAGTTCCCGCCCCGTGGTAGACTGCGGCGGATGGCGGCCAAGCTCAGGACGTTTGAAGCCCGCGACCTGGCGGCGTGGAAGGAGTGGCTCGCCGCGAACCATCAGTCCGAGAGCGAGGTCTGGCTGCTGTTCTACCACCGCGAGAGCGGACGCGCCTGCGTCAGCTACGACGACGCGCTCGACGAAGCGCTCTGTTTCGGCTGGATCGACAGCCTGGTGAAGCATCTCGACGAACAACGCTACGCGCGCAAATTCACGCCGCGCAAGCCGGAGAGCAAATGGTCCACCGCCAATCGCAAGCGGTACGCGCGG
>Ga0335085_10015310_pt1 | contig 11130 bp, 9 predicted proteins | sample Lox_Sample_45_FD_206712 | JGI IMG/M metagenome (GOLD analysis project Ga0335085, IMG submission 206712) | Soil microbial communities from Loxahatchee National Wildlife Refuge, Florida, United States - Lox_Sample_4.5 | ecosystem: Environmental > Terrestrial > Soil > Wetlands | place: USA: Florida... | reverse complement strand
CAGCGGGGCTTCTGGACCTCATGGATCCAAACTACCGCGACCATGGGAATCGTCCTTGCGCTGCTCGTCATTCTCATCTGCCGGCTGAGCCTCGGCGACGAGGTCTTCGGCGACTGGGGCTGGCGCCTTCCGTTCCTGATTTCCGCGGTCCTCGTGATCCTCTCTATCTACATCCGTCTCAAGCTCGAGGAATCGCCGCTCTACGCGGCGCTCAAGGAGCAAGGAAAGGCCTCGAGGAATCCAGCCTTCGAGAGCTTCAGCAGCGGCAAGAACTGGGGCCTCATCCTGCTCGCCCTCTTCGGAGCGACGGCGCCGGAAGGCGTGGTCTGGTACACGGGCCAGTTCTACGCGCTCTTCTACATGACGGCGGTGCTCAAGATTAACTACGTCACCGTCTACATCATCTTGATGATCGCCCTGACGGCGGGTGCGCCATTCTTCATCGTCTTCGGCTCCCTATCCGACCGCATCGGGCGCCGCAACATCATGACGCTCGGCTTCGCTCTGGCCGTGGTCAGCTACTGGCCGGTCTTCACCTGGCTCGGCACCTACAAGGACAGTCCGGTCATCCTGACGATCCTGGTCTTCTACATGGTGATCCTCGTCACCATGGTGTACGGACCGATCGCGGCCTTCCTGGTCGAGCTCTTCCCCGCGCGCATCCGCTATACCTCGATGTCGTTGCCCTACCACATCGGCAACGGTGTGTTCGGCGGTCTCGTCCCGGCAGCGGGCGCCTCGATCGCTCAGCTCACGGGCATCGCGCTCGGCGGACTCTTCTATCCCATGGGAATAGCCGCGCTCGGCGTGATCGTGAGCTTGGCCGGTCTCCGAGAGCCCACGCACGAAGTGAAGATCTGGGAGGAGGTCGGTGGCGGCGCGCCGCCGCTGGTCCCGGACCAGCCATAGCCTCGTACCGCGCTGCAATGCCGAGGCCCGGGCAACCCCCGGGCCTCTTTCTTTGCGCTTGCCCTCAGTGCCTGTGGATCGAGTCGATCCAGCGCACTTCCTCGGGCTTCTCCACGGGCTCGATGTCGAGGTTCACCACGACCGGCTCCTGGCCGCTCCGCACCAGCACGCATTCGAGCGGCTCGCTGGGATTGGCGTTGATCTCCTGATGCGGCACGTAGGGCGGGACGTAGATGAAGTCGCCGGGCCCGGCCTCCGCGACGAACTCGAGCTTCTCACCCCAGCGCATGCGCGCCTTCCCCTTGACGACGTAGATCACGCTCTCGACCTCGCCGTGATGATGGGCGCCGGTCTTGGCATTGGGATGGATCGTGACGGTGCCGGCCCAGAGCTTCTGCGCCCCCGCGCGCGCATAGGTGATTGCCGCCGCGCGGTTCATGCCGGGCGTCTGCGGCGTGTTGATGTCGAGCTCGCTGCCTCTGACGATTCGCACACCATGGGTACGCCAGTCAATCTGCGGTTCATTCATGTAAAATCTCCGCCTTTCACAGCCTGACGTATTAGCGGCGGTTGCGACGGTCCGCAAGCCTCAGGCGGAGGCAGTCCACTCCGCGCGCACGGCCGGCTCGGTCTCGACCGCGAGGCGCCGGGCGCGGATCGACTGGATCTCGCTCTCAGAGCCGAGCCGCTGCAATGCCCAGGCGGCCATCGCCCGCACCAGCGGCGAGTCGTCCTCGAGTCGCGCGCGGACGGCGGGAAGGAGGGCGGGCTCGCCGCTGTTGCCGATGGCGATGAGGACGTTGCGCAGGAAGCGGTCGCGTCCGATCCGCTTGATGGCCGAGCCGGAGAAAAGCGCGCGGAAGCCGGCGTCGTCGAGGCCGGCGAGCGTGGCGAGCTCGGCTGCGCCGAGCGCCTCGCGTGCGCGGAGGCCGGGCTCCCGCGTCGTGCGCGCGAATTTGTTCCAGGGACAAATCGCGAGACAATCGTCGCAGCCGTAGATGCGGTTGCCCATCTTTGGCCGCAGCTCCGAGGGGATGTGCCCCTTGTGCTCGATCGTGAGGTAGGAGATGCAGCGCCGCGCGTCGAGCCGGTAGGGCGCGGGAAAGGCCGCGGTCGGACACGCATCGAGGCAGCGCCGGCACTCGCCGCAATGATCGCTCTCCGGCGGATCGGGCTCGAGCTCCAGCGCGAGATAGATCTCGCCGAGGAAGAGCCAGGACCCGAGCGCGCGCGAGACGAGATTTGTGTGCTTGCCCTGCCAGCCGATGCCGCCGCGCTCGGCAAGCGGCTTCTCCATCACCGGCGCGGTGTCCACGAACACCTTGAGCTCACAGCGCCATCTCTCCGCGATGAAGCGCGCCAGCGACTTCAGCCGCGACTTCACGATGTCGTGGTAATCGCGTCCGCGCGCGTAGACGGAGATGGCGCCGCGATCCCTGCGCTCGAGCGCCGTCATCGGGTCCTCCTCGGGCCCGTAATTCATGCCGAGCACGACGACGCTCCGCGCATCGCGCCAGAGCGCCTGGGGGTCGCCGCGCTCCCCGGCGCGGGCCGCGAGCCAGCCCATGTCGCCGTGGAGGCCTCGTGCGAGGAATTCCGCGAGATCGCTTCGGGCCCGTGGCGAGGAGGCCGCGGACGCGAAGCCGACCGCATCGAAGCCCAGCGCGAGCGCCCGCTCGCGGATCGCCGATTTGAGGTCGGTGCCGGCGGTCATCCCCGCCCGCGATAGGGGGCGACGCCCGTATCGGGTATCCACATGCCCGCGGGCGGCGCTCCGGTCTGATAGAAGACGTCGATCGGCATGCCGCCCCGCGGATACCAGTAACCGCCGATGCGCAGCCATTTCGGCGCGAGCGCCGCGACGAGGCGCTTGGCGATCGCGAGGGTCGTCTCCTCGTGAAAGCCGCCGCGATCGCGGAAGGAGCTCAGATAGAGCTTCAGCGACTTGCTCTCGACGAGCCAGCGCCGCGGCACGTAGTCGATCACGAGATGCGCGAAATCCGGCTGTCCCGTGATCGGGCAGAGCGTCGTGAACTCCGGCGCCGTGAAGCGCACGAGGTAGGGCACATCCCCATGCGCGTTCGGCACCTTCTCCAACACCGCCTTCTCGGGCGAGGCGGGGATGCGCGCGGGACGGCCGAGCTGGGTGAGGGCAGGGGTATTGCGTCTGGGCATGCGGGCCATCCTATCCCATCCCGCGGAGCCGCGCTCAGAGCGCCGCGATGTCGCCCCGCGCCTCGCGCTCGGCGACCCCGGCGGCATAGGCCTCGAAGCGGCCCTCGGCGATAGCCTCGCGCGCGCACCGGAGGAGATCGCCGTAATGGCGGAGATTGTGCTCCGTGAGGAGCATGGGTCCGAGGATCTCGCCGGCACGGGCGAGATGGTGGAGGTAGGCCCGCGAGAAGCGCGTGCAGGCGGTGCACGGGCACTCCGCGTCCAGCGGCCGGGGATCGTCGAGGTGGCGCGCGTTGCGGAGATTGACGGTGCCGCCGCGCGTGAAGGCTTGCGAGGTGCGGCCGGAGCGGGTCGGCAGCACGCAGTCGAAGAGGTCGATGCCGCGAGCGACGGCGCCGAGGATGTCCGCGGGCTTGCCGACGCCCATGAGATAGCGTGCGCGCTCCCGGGGTAGGAGCGGCAGGGTCGCATCGAGCACCCGGAACATCTCCTCCTGGCCCTCGCCGACGGCGAGGCCGCCCACGGCGTAGCCGTCGAAGCCGATCGCCGCGAGCGCCTCGGCCGAGCGCCGGCGCAAATCCGGATAGATGCTCCCCTGCACGATCCCGAAGAGCCCATAGCCCTCTCTCGGCGCGAAGGCGCGCTTGGAGCGCTCGGCCCAGGCGAGCGAGAGCTCCATCGAGGCGCGAGCATCCTCGAGGCCCGCGGGGTAAGGGGTGCACTCGTCCAGCACCATCGTGATATCGGCGTCGAGCATGCGCTGGATCTCGATCGAGCGCTCTGGCGTCAGCTCGTAACTGGCGCCATCGAGATGCGAGCGAAAGGTGACGCCGCGCGCGTCGATCTCGCGCAGCTTGGCGAGCGACATCACCTGGAAGCCGCCGGAATCCGTGAGGATTGGTCCGGGCCAGGCCATGAAGCGATGGAGGCCGCCGAGCCGCGCCACGCGCTCGGCGCCGGGACGCAGCATCAGGTGATAGGTATTGGCGAGGATCATCTGCGCGCCGGTCGCGGCGACGTCCGCGGGCCGCATCGCCTTCACCGTGGCGGCGGTGCCGACGGGCATGAAGGCCGGCGTCTCCACAATCCCATGCGCGGTCGAGAGCCGTCCGCGCCGGGCCGCGCCGTCCGTGCCGAGAAGCACGAGCCCCGCCGTCACTCCGCGCCCTCCGGCAGCAGCAGGCAGGCATCGCCATAGGAGAAGAACCGGTAGCGCTCACCGATCGCATGCGCATAGGCCGCGCGCATGCGCCCGAGCCCCGCGAAGGCCGAGACCAGCATGAAGAGCGTCGAGCGCGGCAAGTGGAAATTTGTGATGAGCGCGTCGACGGCGCGGAAGCTGTAGCCCGGCGTGATGAAGAGCTTCGTCTCGCCGGCGAAGGGTCGGAAGTGGCCCTCGGCGTCGACGGCGGTCTCGAGGAGGCGAAGGCTCGTGGTACCGACGGCGACGATGCGGCCGCCCGTTTTCCGCCGCGCGTTGAGCCGCTCCGCGGTTGCGGTGTCGAGAAACCCGGTCTCGCCGTGCATCACGTGCTCGCTCGTATCCTCCGCCTTCACCGGAAGAAAGGTACCGGCGCCCACGTGGAGCGTCACCGTCAAATGCTCGATGCCGCCCGCGGTGAGCTCGGCTACCAGCCGCTCCGTGAAGTGGAGCCCCGCGGTGGGTGCCGCGACCGCGCCCTCCTTCCTCGCGAAGATCGTCTGATAGTCCCGGCGGTCCCGGGCGTCGCCGCCGCGCAGGCGCTTGATGTAGGGCGGGAGCGGCATCGCGCCGTGGCGCTCGAGCGCCGCTCGGAATTCGGGTCCGTCGAGCGCGAAATGCAGCGCCACTTCGCCCCCGGGCGTCTTGCCCGTGACCTCCGCCGCGAAATCCTCCGCGAAGACGAGCCGGTCGCCGGCCTTGAGTCGCTTCGTCCCCTTGGCGAAGGCGAGCCACACGCCCTGGCCCAGGTCGCGGTGCAGCGTCACCTCGAACTGCGCCGCGCCGCGGCGTCCCTGGAGCCGCGCGGGGATGACGCGGGTGTCGTTGAAGACCAGGAGATCGCCCGCCCTGAGGAGCCGCGGCAGGTCCGCGATGCGGCGGTCCTCGAGCGCCTTGCCGACTACGAGGAGGCGCGCCGATTCCCGCGGCTCCGCGGGGCGGTCCGCGATCAGCTCCTTCGGCAAGTCGAAATCGAATTCGTCGACGCGCATGGCCTTTCACGCCGTTGTATAGTCGCGGGCATGATCCGCGTCACGAACATGATTGCCCTCGACGAGCGGGAAATAGAGGAGCGCTTCTTGCGCTCCTCCGGCCCCGGCGGACAGAACGTCAACAAGGTCGAGACCGCGGTGCAGCTCCGCTTCGACGCCGCGCGCTCTCCCTCGCTGCCGGAGGAGGTGCGGGCGCGTCTGTTGCGTCTCGCCGGCCGTCGCCTCACGCAGGAGGGCATCCTCGTGATCACGGCGCAGCGCCATCGTACACAGGACGCGAACCGCCGCGACGCGCTCGCCCGTCTCGTCGATCTCGTCCGCCGCGCCGCTATCCCTCCCGTCCCCCGCAAGCCGACGAAGCCTCCCGCCGCCTCCCGCCGCCGCCGCCTCGAGACCAAGGCCCGGCGCTCGAAGCTGAAGCGCATGCGGAGGGTGGGGGCAGAAGAATAGGAATCCCTCTCCCACCTGCGGTGGGAGAGGGACTCTGTTGCCCGCCCATGTTATGAGATTCCTCATGACCGACCCCTTCATCCCCATCGAGCAGTGGACGATTTCGAAGCCTGCCAGGCTCTCCGAGCGCGGCATCGTCGTGGCGCAGCATTGGCGCGCGGCCGAGGCGGGGGCGGAGATGCTCGCCGCCGGCGGCAATGCCGTCGATGCGGCGGTCGCCACGGCACTGGCGCTCGGCGTCGTCGAGCCCTGGATGAGCGGCATCGGCGGCTCGGGGCTCCTCGTCTTCGGCGAGGCCGCGACCGGCGCCGCCAAGGTCGTCGATTTCACATTGATCTCAGCAGTTGCGACCGACCCCAAGCGCTATCCGCTCGCCGGCGGCACCAGCACCGAGCTCTTCGGCTGGCCTCTGGTCGAGGGCAATCGCAATCTCCGCGGCTACGACTCCATCTGCGTGCCGGGCTCGGTGGCGGGTCTGGCGCTCGCGCTCGAGCACTTCGGAACGAAGTCCTTCGCGGAAGTCATCGAGCCCGCGGCACGTCTTGCCGAGCGCGGACTGCCCGTCGACTGGTACACCTGCCTCAACGTCGCGCTCGCAGCGGCCGATCTCCGGGATTTCCCGGGCTCGCGCGCAGTCTACCTCCCGAACGATCTGCCGCCGGTGCCGCCCGTAGCGGAGACCGTGCGCTACCTCCCGCTCGCGGCGCTCGCGCGCACCTACAGGCGCCTGCAGAAGGGAGGGCCGCGCGATTTCTACGAAGGCGAAACGGCGCGCGCCATTCTGGCCGACCTCGCCGCGGGCGGAAGCGCGATCGGCGCGCGCGATCTCGCGGAATACCGCGCCGCGGTCGTGGAGCCGCAGCGGCTCGAATACCGCGACGTCACCATCAACGCGGCGCCGCTGCTGACGGGCGGCACCACTCTGCTCAAGGCGATGGCGAGGCTCGGCGAGCGCATTCCCGGCGCCACCGTGGGATATCCCGATGCCGGCGTCTATCTCGCCTATGCCGAGGCGCTGCGCGAGGCCTTCGCGGAGCGGCTGCGAGCGCTCGGCCATGCCATGCCCGGGCTCACCAACACGACGCATCTCTCGGTCGTCGATCGCGCCGGGAACATGGTGGCGCTCACGAACACGCTGCTCTCACGCTTCGGCTCCAAGGTGGTGCTCCCCTCGACGGGCATTCCCATGAACAACGGGATGCTCTGGTTCGACCCGACGCCGGGCCGGCCGAACTCGATCGCGCCCGCGAGGAAGCCGCTCGCGAACATGTGCCCGGCGATGCTCGTGCGCGACGGCAAGCCCTGGGCGGCGCTCGGCGCCTGCGGCGGGCGGCGCATCATTCCCGCGGTCGCGCAGCTCATCTCCTTCCTCGTCGATTTCGACATGCCGCTCGCGGAGGCCTTCACGACGCCGCGTCTCGATGCGAGCGAGGCGACCGTTGCCTGCGACGCGCGGCTCGCGCCGGAGATCGTCTCGGCGCTCAAGGCGGCGCTCCCGGTCGAGGTCGCGGAGAACGCGGTCTATCCCGGTCCCTTCGCAATGCCCTCGGCCGTGATGCGCGACGCCGCGACCGGCCGCAACACCGGCATGACCTTCGTGCCCTCGCCCGCCGCTGCCGCCATCGTGGAGTCCGAGCGATGACGCCCGACAGTCCCGGCGCCATCGCCACCTATGGCGCGGCGCTGCGCGGCGAATGGGGTCTCGCCCCCGAGGTCGCCTATCTCAATCACGGCGGCTTCGGCGTGGCGCCGCTGGTGACCCTTGCCGCCGCGGATGCCTGGCGCCGCCGCATCGAGCAGAACCCCACGCGCTTCATGGCGCGGGAGCTGCGGCCGTCCCTGCGTGCGGCGGCCGCGCGCGTCGGCGCTTTTCTCGGCGCCGAGGGCGATGACATCGTCTTCATCGACAATGCGACCACCGCCGTCAACGCCGTGCTGCGCTCGCTCCGCTTCGGCCCGGGCGACGAGATCCTCGGCACGGGATTGGGCTACAACGCCGTGCGCAACACCGTCCGCTTCGTCGCGGAGCGCAGCGGCGCCGAGATGGTCGAGGTACCGGTGCCGCTTCCGGCCGCGGACGCCGAGGCGATCGTGGCCGCGGTCGCCGCGCGTCTCACCGCGCGCACGCGTCTCGCGATCTTCGACCACATCGCCTCCCATTCCGCGATCGTGCTGCCGCTGGAGCGGCTCGTTCCCCTAGCGCATCGGGCAGGCGCGCGCGTGCTGATCGACGGCGCGCACGTTCCGGGGCAGATGCCGCTCGATCTCCGCGCCCTCGACGCCGACTACTACGCGGCCAATCTCCACAAATGGCTCTTCGCTCCCAGGGGCACCGCGATCCTCTGGGCGAGGCGCGAGCTGCAGGCCGAGCTTCATCCGCCGACGATCTCGCACGGGCTCGGCCAGGGCTTCCACGCGGAGTTCGACTGGACCGGCACGCGCGATCCCTCGGCCTGGCTCGCGGCGCCGGCGGGGATCGAGTTCCATGAGCGCCTCGGCGGCACGCGATTGATGGAGCGAAACCGCGGCCTCGCGCGGGAGATGGGCCGGATGCTGGCACAAGCCTGGGGCACGCCTCTGGCCGCGCCTGAGGCTCTCTTCGCGGCGATGACGGTAGTGGCGTTGCCGCTCGCTGGACCCGCGACGCAGGAGCGCGCGACCGAGATCCGCGGCCATCTCAGCGACACGCACCGCATCGAGGCCGCAGTGAACGCCATGAGCGGGCGTCTCTGGGTGCGCGTCGCGGCCCAGGCCTACAACGAGCCCGCGGATTACGAGCGGCTTCGCGACGCGATCCGCATGCTTCACTCCGCTTCGAGATAGCGCCGGGGTATCCGCGATCCGACGGCCATCGCTATGTCGGTGACGCGCTGCAGCGGCTGGTGCGCGACTACGGCTTCCGGAGTGATGGCGTCGCCGCCTTGCTCGCCCACGAAGACCACCTCGTCGCCGAGCTCGGCCTCGGGAATCTCCGTGAGGTCGATGCGCATGTGCTCGAGCGAGGCGCCGCTCAGGAATCTCGCCCGCCTCCCGCGCACGAGCACCTCGCCCGCGTGAATCCGCGAGCCGCCATCGGCGGAGCCGATGGGGACGATCCCCATCCGCGTGCCCGGCCGCACCGGGAAGGGCGCCTCCTTCTGGAATTCCGTCCGCGAGAGGCTACGCAGGTGAATGAGGCGGCTCGAGATTTTCCGCAGCGGCTGCCGCGCGGTCGGCCAGGGCACGTCGCCTTCCTCCTGGAACGGGCCGAAGAACATTTGGCCGGGATCGACGGCGTTGAAGGCGAGACGGCCGAGGACGGCGAGAATTTTGGAGCTCGCGACCATCCGGATGGGCACGTCTATTCCGAGCTGGTCGAGCCTACGGCACACGGCCTCGAAGCGCTGGAACTGCCATTTGAGGTATTCGAGGGAGGGCGGCGAGGGTACGTTCGGATGCGAATTGACGATGCGCACGCGGAGGCTTGGCATGCGCGAGATCGCCGCGATCGCATCGGCCGCCTCCTCCGCGGGGAATCCCAGGCGCTCCTGACCGGTATCGACCTTGACCGCGACATCGAGGGGCCGCGTAGCGAGCCGCGAATATATCTCGGCCGAGCGCAGATCGACGAGCGTCGGAATGAGCCCGTAGGTTTCGGCCGCGGCGACCGCTGCGGCATTCGCGAGCGAGCCCGGATAAACGAGGATGGGTATGGAGATTCCAGCCTGGCGCAGTTCGATCGCGTCCGCCCGGTCGACGACGGAGACGGCATCGATCCCCGCCGCGGCGACAGCGCGCGCGACCGGCACCAGGCCGAATCCATAGGCGTTGCATTTGAGCGCCGCGAAGATCTTGGCGTCCGGCCCGACCAGCTTTCGGATGTTGCGCGCGAAACTGGCGATGGCGCCGAGATCGATCTCGAAGAGGTTCGGTCTCGCGTGCTCGTCGAGCGGAGCCGGGGCGGCGGCGTCTTGCATGCCTCGACTATCGGCGAGAGGGCTCGATTTTACAACCCAGGTTGCCGGCACATGGGATGCGAACTATCATTAGTGTTGCTTCCAGTCCGGTGCAGCACGTCGCAATCGACACGCCGTCGAATCGACGGCCCCAATGTGGTCGCGCCATGGGAGGGAGCTACAATGACGGAAATCTTCGCGCCGCGTCATATCGCGGCGATGGTGCTTGCGCTAGCGGCAGGCTTTTGGCTGGGCGCGCCGCGCGCCCATGCCGAGGATGTTACGCTCACGGTTTGGAGCCACGAGGCTGACGAGGATGCGAAGGTCGCGTTCCGCGAGCTCGCCGCGCGCAATCTCGAGAAGGCGCATCCCGGCGTTCACGTGAAGATCACGTGGTACGAGAAAAATCCGCTCCTCGCGGCGCTCAAGACCGCGTTGCCGGCGGGCCAGGGCCCTGACGTCTTCTACGTCGAGCCCGATTGGACCGAGTACGTCGAGGCCGGCTACCTCGCCCCGCTCGACGATCTCGTGGATTGGAGCAACATCCAGGATTGGGCGCGCCAAGTCTGGGTGCACAACGGCAAGACCTATGGGCTTCCGCAGGAGGCCTATACGAACGAGCTCTATTACAACAAGGACCTGCTGAAGAAGCTCGGCTTCGAGCTGCCCGCCAACGCGCAGTTCACGCAGTCGCAATTCCTGGAGATCGTCAAGAAGGCGAAGGCCGCGGGCATGACGCCGATCGCGCAAGGCGTCGGCGACCGTCCATATCCCGGCGCCTACATCGTCGGCGAGGCCTTGCTGCGCAAGCTTGGCAAAGCCGATTACGAGAAGCTCTTCACGGGCAAGCTCTCGTTCACGGACCCGCGGGTCGTCGAGGTCTTCAAATGGACGAAGGAGCTCGTGGACGCCGGGGCCTATCCCAAGAACTTCATGACCCTGAAGCTCGGGGAATCGCACTACTACTTCTACAGCAAGCCGCTCGCGGTCATGCTGCCGATGGGTAGCTGGTACACGGGCCGCGCTTTCGTGCCCGTCGACAAAGGCGGCCAGCCCGCGGACTTCCCGTTGGGCATCATGCAGTACCCCGCGATGGATGGCGGCGCCTGCAACCAGTGCAAGACATCGGCGATCGGCGCGAGCTTCGGCATCAACGCCGCGAGCAAGAACAAGAAAATCGCAGCGGAGTTCCTGAACGCGATGTCGACGCCGGAGATGGGTCAGAAGTGGATCGAGACCATCTATCTGCAGACGGCGGTCAAGGCGAAGGTCGACAACTTCACCGGGCCCCATGCCGCCTATTTCACGGAGCTGATGGCGCGGCAGAAGGGCGAGGACTACTTCGTCGGCGGGCCGCTCGACATGGTGACGGGCAAGTGCAAGGACACCTTCGGCCAGGTCATGAACGCGGCATTCCCCGGCGGATTGCTCTCGGTCGATGACACGCTGAAGCAGATGAACGCCGCCT
>Ga0335085_10015309_pt1 | contig 11130 bp, 7 predicted proteins | sample Lox_Sample_45_FD_206712 | JGI IMG/M metagenome (GOLD analysis project Ga0335085, IMG submission 206712) | Soil microbial communities from Loxahatchee National Wildlife Refuge, Florida, United States - Lox_Sample_4.5 | ecosystem: Environmental > Terrestrial > Soil > Wetlands | place: USA: Florida... | reverse complement strand
TCGCCGGGCATCCCGTTCACTAGAGCCGGGATTCGGCCTACTCCAGCTGAATTGCCCGTTGGCCTGCGGTCAGGGCCTTGACTTGCCCGTTTACCCGAATTGAGACAGGTTGTTTCACCGACAGCGGCAAATGCAACTGCGCCTGACTGTAGGCCTCCTGATGCGTTCCCCGATTTACTCGATAGTCGAGTAGGAGTGAATCGCCCACTTTGCGAAACTCAAAGTCAACTGCGCCAAATCTGGTTGGCGCGTGGCGAACCGTTATTCCGTTGTTCAGCCAATCTTCCCTTGCACCCCAGCAGAGGTGGAGAACGTCGTTGTCTTCGTAGACAAGAGAGTTACGGAGCAAATGGACAAACTGGGCTGCCGCCCAGCCGTGGGGCATGTCGCCCGTCCCCTGTCGCGTTTCGAGAAATATCTCCTCCGTCCAGCCGTTAGTTGGAGAGGCGTGGGCAACATATCCGTCAAACAGCCGGTGGAACGTTTCCAGGTCGTCGCGAAGCAGGTAGCACATCGCCCAATCGACGGTTATGTATGTCCAGAGCTTCTTACGGTTGAAGTACGTGTACTCGTCTTCCTGACAGTGCTGGAGCATCATGTCGAGGGTCTGCGAAATCATGGGATCGTTTGCGCTAAGGAATCGGGTTGGATAAAGAGCAGCGATTGAGCCCCAGATGTCCAGCTGAGAGACGGGGTGAAACGGCGTCGCCGGGATGTATTTCTTATCGCCAACGCGCTCGAAAGCGAGTTTTACCGATGCGGAAAGATTGGCGCAGAAGGTGTCATACGCATCCGTCATCCATACGACGTCCTTTTCTTCATTGACTGCTTTAGCCGCCTGCATCGCCATCCGAAGTCCGAGTACCGCCCAGAAATCGTGATAGTAGATGTAGCCCTGGCCGATCGCCTCACCCTCGGCTGCGGGCAACAGCCCGCAATAGATTGGCCGCTCACCGTTCTCGGTGAGATAGCGCATCTGCGTGGTGACGTTGCGGATCCACTCTGTGCCTTTCCTGATGTTTGGGTAGACCTTCCGTAGCCATTCGAAGTTTCCTGAACACTGCGCGTGGTGCACGAGCGCCCACAGGACCTGTCCCTGACCATCCGACTGGTCGAGCGGCGACTGCCAGAGGCCGCTTTCCTGCTGCTCGTAGGAACCAAAATTGCCCGCAAGTCCGGTCTGCCAGAAAAGGCGCAGAGATTTCTCCGCCTCTTCGGACTGCCCGGCGACGTCCATCGCGGCAATGATGTAGGCAGCGTCTCTGTACCAGAATGCGTCGTAAATCGAGGCACCCGGCTTGACGAGATAGAGATCCTCGCCTTTGTTGGCCGCACCCGGATATTTCGTCCTCAATAGAAAAATATTGAGGAGGGATGTGCGGTAGAGGTTATCGAGCCTGGGATCTCCCGTGCTGAACTGTGCTCCACTCTGGAGAAGTGGCTCCCAATGTTGCTTTGCGCTAGCTCCGGGGGGTCCGGAGCGCAATGCCGTAAGGGTGTCGCGGCGGCTTGTGTCGAGATCGTAAGGCAGAATGATCCTGCATTTTGCTGCGTCCGCGCCTGACAGTTCAAAGCTGGCCCTGCATGCGCGATCGGCAATGGGTTCTTCGCCGCAAGGAACATAGAAGAGAGCCTTATCGCTCAAAGCTCCCGCTTTCACGTGCGCCAGATCGACCGTCCCTTCGAAGACCCAGATCGCATTCAGCATCACCCAGCGGTACGGCGAGGTGGAGGATGGATTTACCGCTGACGCAACTCGAATCTCGTTGGTAGAAGGCTGGATGGCAAAGTCGTGGAGAAAGGGCTCGCCGGCCACCACGTCCGCCATGTCGACAGTGACCGTTTCGTTGTTAGTAGACAGGTCCAGGAGCGACTCGGAGCGGCTGTACCTGAACTCGCTGCGCTTCTGAACATATAAGCCGAGAACAACGTGATACGTTTTCCCAGCCTCGGCCGGGAACCGGTATCGCAATGAACGGAATAGATACGACGACCTGCCGCTTGCAAATGCCGGATCGAGGCCTGGAATCGGAGTTGGACGAAATCCGGCTGGCACTTCAGGAGACCATGGTTGCCGGCTGAGTGACCAGCTCTCCCGTGCCGGCGTAGTCAAGTTGTATTTCGCCTGCGACAAGTTAACAGCCGCGGAGGGCGGAAACACCGCGACAATACGATCACCACTTGTTACGATTCCGTCCTTTGCCTCAATCCGGGTGGTGAAAGGAAACCAGAGGTTGACCTTCAACGGCAGACTTGCCTGACTGAATTCCAGATAGTCGGCCCGAACGTCCGCCGCATTCGTGGCGGCGGAGGTCCACCGCGCACCGCCCCTGGGTGACTTGACCTCAGTGCTCACAATGGGGAGACAGCCATCTTCAAGGGACTGAGACCAGTGAAGGTCGGGCGACTTAAGTGGAACATCTCCGATGCTTAGGCAAATCGACGCGTTCCGCGAGTCGAGCTGGCCGAACTGATCGATAATTCCTGGTGTCTCATCACCGAGGCCGATATTGGTCTTGATGTTGGCGTTGCACAGTGAGGCTGTCTGGGAAGTCGACGCCTGACTCAACGCAAATCCTACGGCACCATCTGAGCCGTAATGGCCACTCAGTGCCTTGATCTGCGACTCAAGTGCCACACCACCGACGACCAGCCCTGATCCTTGAAGAAACTTCCTTCGGTCAACATTCCCCATATCAGCCTTGTTCGATCACTTCGTTATTTGTGAACAACAGGTTCATGCGAACTGTCGAATTATAGGCACAGGTTTTGGGCAAGCAGGCCACGGCGACAAGAAATGAAAACTTTTGAACGCGTTTCGAAAAGACACCATCTCAAATGGAGAGATACGATTACTCGGCTTGAAGAAGACGCGTTTCTGCGTCATTGCAGACTTTCGAATACCAGGGATAACCGCGCGAGATGGGGCTCAATGCGCTCGCGCAGGAAGGCAGAAACAATCATGGCAGAAAATTCCGGGGTGGTTTATCTGGGACCGAGCAAGGTTGAGGTTCAGTCCATTGATTTCCCCAAGATGCAGAATCCAGCAGGGAAGAAGATCAATCACGGCGTGATTCTCAAAGTCGTTGCCACCAACATCTGCGGCTCCGACCAACACATGGTTCGTGGTCGCACCACCGCGCCTCACGGATTGGTTCTGGGGCATGAGATCACTGGCGAGATCATCGAGGCCGGTGCTGACGTCGAGTATCTGAAGGTCGGCGATCTTGTCACGGTGCCTTTCAACGTCGCTTGTGGTCGGTGCCGCACCTGCCGCGAGCAACAAACCGGGGTTTGCCTCAACGTTAATCAAGGCCGCGCAGGCGGCGCTTACGGCTATGTCGATATGGGCGGATGGGTTGGCGGTCAGGCCCAATATGTCCTGGTCCCCTATGCAGACTTCAACCTGATCAAATTCCCGGACAAAGCGCAGGCAATGTCGAAGATCCGCGACCTCACCATGCTCTCGGATATCCTGCCCACCGGCTTTCACGGAGCCGTCAACGCCGGCGTGGGCGTTGGCTCCATTGTCTACATCGCAGGAGCGGGCCCGGTAGGGCTGGCAGCTGCCGCCTCTGCACAGATACTGGGTGCAGCGCTCGTGATGATCGGAGACATGAACGCCGATCGGCTGAAACACGCGGCGAGTGTTGGCTTTACGCCGATCGATCTCACCAAGAGCAAGGATCTCGGCGAACTCATCGCTGACGTTGTCGGCACGCCTGAGGTAGACGCCGCCGTGGACGCCGTTGGCTTCGAAGCAAGAGCCCACGGCAAGAACGGTGAGGAGGCCCCGGCAACGGTATTGAATTCGCTGATGTCCATTGTCCGAGCCGCAGGTGGAATTGGAATTCCTGGCCTGTATGTGACCGACGATCCGGGATCACAGGACGAAGGCGCGAAACACGGCAACCTCAAGATGCGCTTCGGTCTCGGCTGGGCCAAGTCACATCGCTTCTACACAGGCCAGACACCGGTGTTGAAGTACAACCGGCAACTCATGCAAGCCATTCTGCACGATCGCCTGCCCATCGCGAAAATCGTGAATGCCACAGTGATTCCTCTCGATGAGGCGCCAAAGGGGTACAAAGACTTCGACTCCGGTGTGGCGAAGAAATTCGTTCTGGATCCCCACGGTCTTGTGGGCCGCGCAGCCTAACTGGTCTTCATCAAAATGACCCGCCTTAATGGCGGGTCTCTTTTTTGGCGTCAGGAGCGGCAAGGCGCAGCTGCGCTTCGGCAAAGCACGCGTGCGCCAGATCCTTGTAGATCAGAGCCTGGGCGTAACGGTCCGACTCCTCGACAAACTGTCCCGAGGCATTTGGAAAGACCCGCGCGTAAAAATGTGTGCTTGCCAACAGTTCAGGCGCGAAGATCAGCACATCCCCGGGACCGGCATTGCGAAGAAAGCCCAACATGGCGCGTGTCCAGAGTTCCTTGAAATGTCGGAGGTAGCTGGTGGGCACAGCCGGGTCAATTGGCACTTGAATGCACCCCGGGCTCGCAATACGGGCGTGCAGGAAGCCCACCCTCTCGAAGATCGGCTCCATAAAGGCAAGCTTTGTATCCCAGTCACCATAGACCAGTTCCAGACCGCAGTAATAGTGGCTGAAGTCGCCGTTGAAGCGAACCTCAGGGAACTCCTTGGTGATCTGCACGGTCCGCCACACGTCCTGGGTGATCGTCGCGCGATGCGTTTCGATGAAAATTGGCAGGCGATGCTTGTCCGAAGCAGTCAGCACAGCTTCAACCAGTCGAAGGATCTCCGAGTCATCTTCGAGCCCCCACCCAACGTGGACGGTGATGCACTGATCGCCCCGATCAGCATGCGCGGCGGCGATCGTGTCGGCTTCCGCGGGAGTATTGATACGATCCAGTCCACAATGAGGCAGGGGAGCACCCGCCAGGGGCGGATCGATGGTGAGTTGCACACCCTCGAAGCCGTCTTCCTTCAGCCGCTGGTAGCGGGGCAGTCCTTCGAGTCCGGGCCAGATGGTGTCGGGACGCAGGTCGACCAGGTTGTCGAGATTCAGGTAAATGCGTAGGTGGGGTGCACCTCCAGAGCCATCGTTGAAAAAGCGCGAAATCGCCCCCATCAGAATTCGTCGTAGGAGATCTGGCTCTCCGGCACGCCAAGGTCAGCGAGCATTCTCGTGCAGGCCTTGATCATCATAGGCGGCCCGCAGAGATAATATTCAACTCCCACCGGATTCGGGTGGCTGCTCAGATAGTTGCCGAGTACCACCTCGTGGATGAAGCCCTCGTGGCCGGACCAGTTATCCTCCGGCAGCGGGGATGAGAGCGCGAGGTGGAAAGAAAAGTTGTGATGACTTGCGGCGAGATCCTTGAAGTAGTCCTCGTAGAAGATCTCCTGCTTTGAGCGAGCGCCGTACCAGAAGCTGATTTTGCGGGCAGTGTGCTCGGTCTCGAGAAGATGCGAGAGGTGGGCTCGGAGAGGAGCCATGCCCGCGCCGCCCCCAATGTAAACCATCTCACGCTGCGTCGGCTTGATGTGGAAGTCGCCAAAAGGACCGATGCCGGAAACAGAATCGCCGGGTCTCAAATTGAAGAAGTAACTCGATCCGATTCCGGGATCGCAGTCCTGACCGGGAGGGGGCGTCGCAATGCGGACGTTAAATCGGAGTGTGCTCTCGGTCTTTTGATTGCTCGCGACGGAGTAGTTGTTACGTCGAGGGGTTCCTAAAGGATTTCGGGCGACCAGATCGAAGACGTGTTGGTTTTCCCAGACAGTGGCGAACGGCTGCGGAACCTCGAACTCACGGAAGGGAATTGCATCGTAGGCAGGAATGTCGAACTGCAAATAATCGCCGGGAGAGAATTCGAGTTTTTCCGCGGGCTCGAGCACGAGCTCTTTGATGAAGGTTGCGACGTTCGTATTACTTACGACGCGGAATTGGTACGACTTCTGCGCGCGGGCACCCGCACCACTGGCTCGGGCGACGTTGATCACAATTTGACCATTGCGCTCTTCGACGGGATAGGTGGTCAAACCGCGGCATATCGGGGCGCGTGCGGGCGAGCCATCGATGAGATTGAAACGCCCATTGTGCTTGGAGCACTCGATCTGCTTGTCTTTCACCAAGCCATTGGCGAGATGGACGTTTCCGTGGGTGCATAGCCCGTCGGTCGCGTAAAGCTTCCCCTCGTCGTCGCGGTAAATCGCATAGGTCTTCTTGCCGTGGTCGAAGCGCTTGACGTCCGCGAGTCCGAGATCGGCCGCCAGACACACCCCGACCCATCCCTCGGCATCAGGCACCGCGACGGACTTGTATGTGCCCTCACTGAGGCGAGTCTTTGGCTCTGGAAGCTTGCGTTTGACGTGATAGGCAGGATCCTTGACCTGCCTTAGAACGGAAGGGACGATCTCGCGCCAGGCTGCGAAGAGGCTTGGATAGGGCGTGGGGCAGTCGTCCTTCACCGCCGCGTGCAGATCGCGCTGGCGATGATAGGGCACCAGCGGAAACATGTGGTGCTCTACGTGGTAGTTCATGTTCCAGTACAGAAATCGGTGCACTGGGTTCATGTACACCGTCCGGCAATTCAGACGGTGATCGAGAACATTCTCCGCCAGCCCGGCGTGCTGTGTGAGTCCGTACACAACCAGAAGCCACGTGCCGAAGAAGTTCGTAAAACCAACCAGGAACAATGGAAGGAAGCTGCGTGTATAGATCGCAGTCCCGATCACCGCGAGATAGATGGCCACGTAGATGCGTGCCCGGCGATATACCCTCGGAAACTCCATCTCCGGAATGAAGGCCTTTTCTTCGGCAGCCATGCGGCCGAATGCATGTTGAACAATCCGCTTGAAGTACTTGGGATAATTCCCGAGGTTGAAGAAAGACTTGATGATAGCCTTCACGTCGGGAGGCCGCGGGACCGCTATTTCAGGATCGCGGCCCACGATGATGGTGTCGCTGTGATGCCGGGTATGGCTCCATCGCCACACGATCGATTCGCGCATGACCATGAACGACGCGATCTCGTAGAGCGCGTTATTCATCCAGTCCGTTTTGAAGGCAGTTCCGTGTCCGCACTCGTGCCACCGTGAGTCCGAAGTCGATGCATAAAGCACGCTGTAGATGAAGTAGGGAAGAGCAGCCCACCACGTGCCCCACAGCGCCCAGGTCGCATAGCCGGCGCTCAGTATCAGCGCGAACCAGAGGATTGTGTCGCGAATTGCCGGCCCGTCGCGCCGCTCGAGAAGCTTGCGCATGGTTTCGCGCGGCACCGGGCACTGATACCAGTCGGCTTCGGCTAGACCCTTTTCAATCGCCTCGGTGGCGCTCACGCCCGTAAGACTGTAGTCGGGCTTGACTGGATTTGCGAGGACGGCAGCGTTGTGGCCCATGGCTATCGCTCATCCCCGGTTCGAGATCCGAAAACATTCATAACAGGATCGGCTTCAGAGTTATCTTCTGCATTACGAACGGTCGCTGGCACAGTAGAGAACGCATACCTCGTCGTGTGTCGCTGCGGGCGGTCCGGGCGAAGAATGTTGTCGCTGAAAGCAGGAGCATTAGCTCCGTTGGGATAACCATGGCACTCCAAACAAATGCCCGAATGCTTGCCATACCGGACACGGGACTTTCCGACCAGAGTCCCGTCAATGGCAGAGCCGGTATAAAGCTGGAGATGTGTTTCGGTGGTAGACACATTCAGCGCCCGCCCGCTCCGGGGCTCCACGAGGCGGGCCGCAGGCGCGAGTTCATTCGAGGACTCGCCGGTGCCCGATTTGCGGAGCAGGTACAGATCTCCATGGTTGAGAAACAGATTCGGAATTGCATCGCCGACGCGGCGGCTCTTGCGAAAATCATTGGCCTGGCCGCTCACTGACGCATAGCGCCCGAGTAGGGTCAGATGCTCATCGGTGGGAACGAACTTATCGGCGTAAATCTGGAGTTCGTGGTCCGCGATGGAGCCCGAACCCTCCCCGGCAAGATTGAAATAGGAATGATGCGTAATGTTGAATGGCGTAGGCCGATCTGTAACAGCCTCAGTATCAATGGAGAAAACGTTGTCACCAGTGACCGTATAAGTCACCGTAACGTCGACATTACCCGGATACCCTTCCTCGCCGTCGCGGCTGCGATAAGTCAGCCGTAGAGAAGAGCCTCCGTCGGGAGCATCCATGGGAGTCGCAGTCCAGGTTTTCTTGTCGAAGCCCTCGACGCCTCCATGGAGATGGTTGGGGGCCTGGTTCCGGGCCAGTTCGTAAGTCTTTCCGTCCAGCGTGAACCGGGCCCCGGTGATGCGTCCCGCTACGCGTCCTGTAATCGCGCCGAAATAGGGATGCCCCGCCAAATAAGACTCGAGATCGCTTAGCCCCAGGACCACGTCTGCTAACCGCCCTTCCCGATCAGGCGTGCGCAGGCGTCTCACGATGCCGCCGTACGTGATGACTTCCAACTCCAGGCCGCCGGATCCGGCCAGGGCCCATGCCTCAACGGTTTCTCCGCTCGGAAGCCGGCCAAAGATGCGTGATGTAGGAGACGGGGGCATTTTTCTCGCTATTTTTTGGAGCCTCACCCACAGTAAATTCGTCGCTAAAAAATGTCTTCTCGACAGACGCCAAAAAGTTATCGTATTTTGTCCATATGCTCGAGGATCTAAAACTCCGTAAGGGCTATGACGGCTTCCTCTACCTTGTGGAGTCGACCCGGCACCCGCCCAAGCTCAAGAGCCATCATCATGTTGAGTTGGAGCTGAACCTGGTGGTCCGGGGAACGGTCACGTATGTGCTGAGCGGGCGCAGGTTCACATTTCAGCGCCGTACCCTGCTCTGGCTCTATCCCGAGCAGGAGCACCAACTGGTAGATCTTTCGAATGATGCGCAAAACTACGTTGCGGTGTTCAAGCCCTCGCTCATAGCACGATCCTGCCGCACCGAGCCTTACGCGGGTCTGAGGCGCAAGACGAATGAGCACGACGGCGTTTTGAACACCCTGCTCGAGCCGGATACCTTCGATTTAATCCGCAAGACCATGGACTCGCTGATGCGCGGTTCCCTGGATCCGGATGTGCTCAATCGCGAGGCGGGCTTTGGCGTGGGATCAACATTTTCCTACGAGCACGGGGATCCCGACGGCTTGAACGCCGGACTTCACCACCTCCTGCTTCTTTGCTGGCGCAGCCAGCGCACTGGCAGGGTTCTGGGAGACGCCGTGTCCCTGCACCCTGCGGTGCGTCGTGCGCTCAGGCTTTTGAGCGAAGGCGACTGGAGCCAGGATCTCGGCGAACTCGCAGAAAACTGTGGAGTCAGTGAATCCTATTTGAGCCGGACCTTTCGGCGTCAAATTGGCGTTCCGTTGAGCCGCTATCGTAATTCGCTGCGGCTGTCCCGCTTTTGGGAAGTGTACAGGCAACCCGAACAGAAGACCCTCGCGGAAGCAGTGTACGCAGCGGGATTCGGAAGTTACGCGCAATTCTATAAAATCTTCACGCAAGCCTATGGACGCGGGCCACGCGCCTGCCTCCCGACGAACTAGGCGCGCAAATCGCACGTTCTACCACAAGAGCGCGCTGGCGCCAGATGCTATAAATTCTGACATCACAGTGCGCGCGATCTCACCAATCCGTGAGCGGCGACGACAGAGGGAGCTTACCCCGCCAATGAATGTGAATCTGCGCTCTTCGTTTGGACTTCGGAAATGGTCGGCTTTCCGGTTGTTGCCATTCCTCCTGACCTTTGCGATTGCTGCCCTTACTCCAATCAATCTCTTTGCGGCTTCAGCCAAGCTCCTGGTAAAAAATGCGCGGATATTTTCCATGGCTCCGCAGCAACGTGAGCCATTCACGGGCTATTTTGTCGTTGCTCAAGATGGAACTCTGAGCGCAGTGAGCGCAGGTGATCCGCCGGCCAACATCACGGCTGACGAAGTGTTCGATGCGCATGGTGAATGGATCATCCCGGGTCTTATCTCGTCCCATAGTCATCTCTGGCAGGCTGCCTATCGAGGACTGGCAGGCGACAAGACACTTATCAGCTGGATCGACGACCTCTACTTCAAGAGAGCAGCAAAGGCCTCTCCTGAAGACATGTACTGGTTCTGTTTGCTGGGTGCTCTCAATCATCTCCAGAGCGGAATTACTACGGCTTATAACTTCAACTACACGCGGATCTACTGGCGGGATGGCGACGACAACGAGTTCGATCAGGCGCAGTTTCGCGCTGAGGAGAAATCCGGTATCCGTTTCGTCCACGGTTATGAACCCGGAATGATGGCTCCCGGAGTCACAATCGATCAGGCTCGCAAGCGGCTCAAGGCCTTCCTGGAGTGGACCGCCGCGCAACCGCCCTCGTCAGATTTTCTGAGCGTGATGATTAACGGGGGGACTGCCTTCAACAACACCTATCAGCAGTCGGTAATGGAAAAGGCGCTGATGGATGAGTTCTCCTTGAGAAACCAGAGCCACTACCTCGAGCCTCCGGAGCCGGTGACTCAAGGCGAAGAGCGGGCCGAATTCCGGTGGTTCATGGACAGCGGCATGCTGTCCAATAAACTCATCTTCGGCCACTTCATCCACACCGACGATTACATTCTGCAGGTGACCGCTAAGAACGATGTCGCGATGACATGGAATCCGCTCTCAAACGGCCGCATGGCCTCCGGAGTGCCAGATATCCCTAAATATTTGAAGATGGGAATTCGCGTGGGCATGGGCATCGACGGCGAAGCAAGCGGAGATCTCGCGGATCCGTTTGAGAACATGCGGGCCGGTCTTTACGCGATCCGTGACAAGTACGAAGACGCGACCATCATCAGTCCATATCAACTGCTTTGGCTGCACACCATGGGAAGTGCGGACGTTCTCGGCGTAAAGAATAAGCTGGGTAGCCTCGAGCCGGGCAAGTTTGCAGATTTCGTGGTTATTGACCCCGCGCGGCTCGGTGCAGTGCTCGAGGATCCCTATGCGAACCTGGTTTTCGTGACTGCTCAGCCTGATATCGATCGAGTCTACGTGGGCGGGGACCTCAAGGTTGACCACGGTCAAATGCTGCATCAGGACATGGCAAAAATTCGAAACGAGGTCAACCAGCGTGCACTCGCCAGCTCCCGATAAAACTCTCGCACGAGGTGAGAACTCTAATACCGGCTGAGGAGTTCTTTT
>Ga0335085_10015308_pt1 | contig 11131 bp, 9 predicted proteins | sample Lox_Sample_45_FD_206712 | JGI IMG/M metagenome (GOLD analysis project Ga0335085, IMG submission 206712) | Soil microbial communities from Loxahatchee National Wildlife Refuge, Florida, United States - Lox_Sample_4.5 | ecosystem: Environmental > Terrestrial > Soil > Wetlands | place: USA: Florida... | reverse complement strand
CATGGCCGACGCGGATGCAATTGTGACGACGGATCCTTTCACACTGGATCTGAGCGCGCGAGCGATGTTCCAGGAGTTGCCCGGGACGACGTTCGACAAGGCCGATCGCACGGCGTACATGGACATTCGCTATGTCGCGCCGGACACGCTTCATGCCACCGCTGGCGCCAGTCTCTATTATCCGTTCCGGTCCGTTGATCTGGTCGATGCTCAAGGGACGCTCGATCTGCTGATCAGCCCGAGCGAGCAGCATCTCTTTCTCGGCTGGCCGCCCTCGACCAATCCGATTGCCGTCAACATCGGCCTGAATGGAGTCCAAAAGTACACGTTCACGGGTGGCCTCGGGGTCCACCTTCTGGGCAGCGGCAACCCTTCTATCGACAACGATCCGTATTCCGGCAACACCTCGCCGTGGTTCGCCGCCTCACTCAGCTGGCAAGGTGATCTGGGACCCTTGAGCGCCAACATCACCGGCAACGCCGACATCAATCTGGAGATCAGTGGCCAGAACGCCGGCACGATCGACACGATCGTGGGCTCGGTCTCCGCCACGGGGCAGGCAGACTTCGGTCCATTCAGTGCCAGCGCGGAAGGGGAGCTGATGCTGGCGTACCTGGCAAAGGGACAGTCCGTCAGCCTGCCCACGCCGGATGGGAGCACCAAGGTTATCAACGCGGACAAGGGCGATGAGATCTATGCCGAAGGCGACGTGACAGGTTGCGCCTCGGTATTCGGCAAACCACGCTGCTTGGATCTGGATGTCAGCGATACACTCAATTGACCGGCGCAAGGCCGCCCTGCGGCCGAGGCGCTCGCGTGCGACGGCCAGCCGGCTCATCGCAGGAGCGGGCTGTGTGACGCTGTTGGCGTTCGTCGGCGTCGATCCAGGCGTGCAATCCGCGGCGGCCGCCGTCGCATCGAGCGGTACGACAGCGACCGTGATATTCCGTGCAGCTGCAGCCGTCAACACCCAGGGCAGGATCGAGGTCCGATTGCGCTGGTCGCTGGAGGATGGTTGGTTGCCCGATGGTGGGTTCAATGTCTACCGTTTCGATGGCTCGGTGGCCGGTGCTACGACTACCCCGCTCAATGGGAGCCCCTTGGGTGGTGTGACCGCGGCTAACGCGCCTGTTTCGGTGCGCACGGGTGCCCTCTCGGTACCGCTCGCGAGCCTGCTCGGCAAGGCGGCTGCCAGCGGATCACTGCCGACTCTGTCGACGACAGTGGTCCGGGGCGCCAGCGGCCAGGCGAGATTCGATCAGCTGACTGCGACTGCAAACGCGTCCTTCAGCGCTCAGGCCACGCAAGCCATGATCTCAGCGGCAGCAGCGCAAGCGACTGTGACAGCGGCGGCCGCCACCGTCTCGACAGCCGGTGGTTCCACGTCCGTCAGCACACCGAAGGCTCAGTCGGGCTCGGCGGCCAGCTCTGTTGTCGCCTCGACGGCAAAGGCAGCCGCCTCCAGCGCGGTCAAGCGCGCGGCGCCGAGCGCAACTGACATTGCCATGCAGGCTCGGCGCACATTGCTCATGAGCGCTGCGCTTCATCCCGAAGTCGCTGCCTTGCTGGGTACCGCCTTCGATGATCCGAATGTCAAGCCGGGTCAGACCTATACGTACCGCCTCACCGCGGCCAAGGACGGTACTCAGTTCGCCACCGTCACAATCACCGTGCCCACTGCCACATCGGGACTCAAACCGTTGGCACCGACGGGGCTTCAGGCGCAGCAGCTCAACGCAGGCAGCATTGCTTTACGGTGGCATCGACTCTCCGTCACCGAAGAGGCCGCTCTCGGAGTCGCCGACTACGACATCTACCGCAGTTCGGCCAGCGACCCTTCGACGGCGACAAGGGTCCCCGGGATGGGAATCAAACAGAACGGTGACACACCTGTCGTCGTGACGGACAACATCGGCGCGAGCGACGCATCGGGCGCGGGCAACGTGACGGGCACCGAGGCAGCCGCCTTCTTCACCGATACATCACCGCCGGCGCCGGGCTCCGCGACCTACTCAGTGACCGTCACCGACATCTTCGGCCGCACCAGCGATCCGGTCCAGGTCACCCTCAATGTGCAGAACTGGCATAAGCCCCTGCCGGTTCCTTTCGTAGCCGCGCAGCTGCTGCCGCAACAGGCCGCGCAACAATCCGCGTTCATGGCTGCAAGAGCTCAGCAATATCATGTCGCCACTCCTTTCTTCAAGAGCGCTCTCGCGGTTGCTCCGCCCTCTCAGCAAGCCCTCGTTGTCTGGACTCCGAGCGGCCAGAACTCGAAGTCGAACACGATCTTCGGGTCGAGCCATCCGGCTGGCGGTGTCGGCTATCAGATCTACCGCATCGACACTGAGCAGCCGAATCAGGCACCGGTACTGCTCACCCCCACTCCGATCAATCCGGCGCTAATCCCGGCACAACAACTGCCGGGCCGCACTCCCGAGACGTCGATCCCGACGCTCATTCCCAACGTGAGCTTTCAGGCGAACAGCGCCAAATTCTCGCTGGCCGTCGCGGCCTGTGTGTTCCAGTCAGGGTCGACCGCCCAGAGCTGCGCACACACGCTATCGGAGGAAGCCGGATGGGAGGACATCCTGCTGTCACCGCTGTACGTGCAGACGTACACCGACACCACGCCCGTCAAGGATCATTACTATCAGTATCTGGTCGTTGCGGTATTCAGGATCAACTCGCTGCAGTCGACCCCCAGCTCGAGCAACGTTGTCGCGTATCCAAACCTGACTCCCCCGGCCCCGGTGAGCAACGCCGGGAGCACCTTCCAGGTCCAGACGATCAAGCCTCAGTCGAGCTCCACGGCGAGTACCGGTTCGAGCGCATCGGGTTCCGCGGCGGCGTCGGGTTCCGGTACCGCCGTGGGCACTTCGTCAGGGGGGACGGGAGGAACAGGGACGATCTCACAGGCCGCTGCCAAGTCAGCCGCCGCGTCCTCAGCCAAATCCGGCAGTGCGGCTCTGGCAGCCAAGGGCGGCGTCAGCGTTTCGGCGACCCGTGGGCTCACGCTCACCAACTGGACGGGACCTCTGGTGAAGGCGCTGCCCAAGGACTGGGGCGGAAATCTGACACTGACATGGACCCCAGGAACGCAGGACGCCAAATACCAGATCTATCGTGCGAATGCGACGCGGCCGAACCCTGTCACGAAGAAGGCGGCGACCTCCGCTCCCACGGTATGTCCGGGAGGCTCCAGCACGGCAGGGTCGACATCGGGTTCAACGGCTTCGAGCCCAACCACCGGCGCCAAGGGAAGCTCGGGTTCCAGTCAAACGAGCCCGGTCGCAAAGCAGACGGCGAGCCATGGCTCCGGGGCTGCGCAGGCGGTGCTCGCCTGCACCAAGGGGATGAGTGTTGCGGCGGTTGCGCTGAGCTGGCAGACCCTCGGTGATCCCTTGGGCGCCGTCGCCGGTGCCGGCCTCAAAGACTCTGACTTCGAGCTGCTGGGCACGACCAAGAACCCCCAGTTCGTCGATGAGCTCTCGCGCTCCAGTGCGGAGTACTACGTCTATCGGATCGTTCCGCTGAATCGGTGGAATGTTCCCGGCCCCCTCGTGTCGCTCGGAGCGCGTGTTCCGGCGACCCTTCCACCGACGAAACCCAAGCTGCTCGTGGGCACGGCGGGCCCCGATGGCGGTGTGCAGGTCGAGTTCGTGCCCGTCGGCGACTCGGGAGAGGAGATCATCAGGTACGAGCTCTGGCGCAGCACGCTCAAGTTGGGAACGAGCCTCACGGGTTCCAGCGCTACCGCTGGCGCAACTGCCTCGACCGGCTCCGCGAGCGGCACGAATGCGGCAACTTCAAATGCCGGCGCAGCATCGGCGTACGGCACAGCAACTGACAGCACGGGTGCGGTGGGCACCTACGGCTCCGCGGGCGACAGTACCGCCGCGGGTACAGCGGCATCGAGCGTTCCGAGCGCCGGATCCAAGGTTGCCACCCTAGGCGGAGTGACTGCGCGCAGTGCCGCGTTGGCCAACAGTGCCGCTCACTATGGTGTCGTGACGCGCTCTTCGGCCGTCTCGGCAGCGTTGCAAACCGGAGTCGGCCCACTATCGGGCTTGACACCGGAACAGCTCACGGCCATGAGCGCCACGCAGGTCGCTCACATTGATACCGCGAACCTACCAGCCGGGAGCGGTAATGGCGCTTGGATTACCGAGAGTCCTTCCAGCGCACTGGACTGGCGCAATGAATACGTCTATTGGGTTCGCGCAATCGATTCCGACAGCCTGCAGTCGGATTCCGACCTGGTCGATGTGGAGCCGCTGAAGGTAAGTGCGAGCGCGCCCGCGGCCCTCCGCGCATCCTGGAATGCGACCCGGTGCAGCGTCGATCTGACTTGGCAAGGCACTGATCGCGATACCGCGGGGTTTCTCATCGAGCGAGAGCTCGCTCCGAGCACCAGCGGGGCCGCTGTTGCCGTCACGCCCAATGGGCAGAAGATTCCGCTCCAACAGGCCCAGGCGACACTCCTTTCGGAGAACTACATCCAGCTGTCGGGGATCACGCAGCCCACCGCAACCAGCTACTCCGACACCACGGCGTTTGCAGACAACAGCTACTTCTATCGTGTCCGCACCCTCGATCAGGCCGGAAACGAATCCGATCCCACCGTGCTCTCCGCGGCTATCGCCATTCCGGACGGGTGCGGCGACACGTCGATTCACCAGGTACAGAAGACCTCCGCGGCAGGCACGTCGTCCTCAGGAAACGCTTCGCCTTCAGGGACGGTCCCGGCGTCCGGAAACACGGAATCGCCTCCGGCACCATCACGCCAAACGGTCACCGAGCCGAAGCCGGCTGACCAGATTACGGTGCCTGGCTCGATCGGCGGTTCCGGCACTTCGACGCCCGTGGTGACGCCGCCGGCTCCCTCTGTCCCGAAGCCCGCCGATGAAATCGTGATCCCGGAGACGCGCCAATGACCATCCGCCCTGTTCTGCAATTAGTGCTGATTCCCCTTGCAGCAGTTGCGCTCGCAGCGCAGGCGGGTGCACCCATGCCGCCGGACGATGAAGGTTGCAAGGACTTCTTTGTCTCGCGCATGGCGGGGTACTACATCTCCTCCTGCGAGCAGCGGGAGTTCGATCAGTTCACCTTCGCGTACGGACAGGACAGGGCCATCACGGTGGAAGGGAAAGTCGTTCAGAACAACTACAGTCAACCCGACGACGCCACACCGAATTCCAAGGCGCTGGTCTGGCACAACTACGTGAATGCATTGCAGGCGGGCGGCTGGACACTTTATTACCAGGACGACGACACGCTCGTCGAAAAGCAGGTCAAGAACGGACAGGAGCGCTGGGTGCAGCTCGACACCAACGGCGGCTCGTCTTACACGCTGCGGCTCGCTCAGAAGGCAGGCATGCAGCAGTCCGTGGTCACCGCGGACGATATGGCTACCGCACTGAGTCGCAACGGGCGCATCTCCCTGCACATCAACTTCGACACTGCCCAGAGCACCATCAGGCCCGACTCGCTGCCGATCATCGACCAGATCGTTGCGGCGATGAAAAGCAACGGCACGCTGAACGTCTCTGTTGAAGGAAACACCGACAACGTCGGCAATCCGCAAACGAACATGGCGCTCTCGCTTTCGCGCGCCCAGGCGGTTGTCAACGCCGTCGCCGCCGGCGGCATCGCCGGTTCGCGGCTCACGGCCGTCGGGCACGGGCAGGACAATCCGGTCGCAGACAATAGCACCGAGTCGGGACGCGCGCAGAACCGTCGCGTGGATCTGGTGAAGAAGTGAGATACCTGGGCCCGTCTGCTCGCCGGCTGCCTGGGGCGCTCGCGGTAACAGGCACAGGTTTACCGAGCTCATGTCAAGAGGACCGATTCATGCCTCGCATCTGCCACCTGTTTGCTTTGTTCCTTGTGGCTGTCAGCGCCCGGGCGGCACTGGCCCAATCCACGCTGCCAGCGGATGCGGAGGGTTGCAAGGACTTCTTCGTGTCCCGCTTGGCCGGCTACTACATCTCCTCCTGCGAGCAGCGCGACTTCGATCAGGTCAACCTCATTTACGGCACCGACAAGCAGATACCCGTCGAAGGCAAGTGGGTGCTGAACCACTACGACCAGCCCGATGAGGCGACTCCGAACACGGCGCTCAAGGTGCGGCGCAACTACGAGAATGCGCTGTCCGCCGCGGGCTGGACGATCGTGTACGACGAGGACGACTACGTGACCGCGAAGCAGGTAAAGAACGGCGTCGAGCGATGGGCGCAGCTCAGTAACAACAGCGGCGCACACTACTCTCTCGACCTCGTGGAAAGAGCCGGCATGGCGCAGTCGGTGGTCACCGCGGACGACATGGCGACGGCCCTCAACCGCGACGGTCGGGTCTCACTGCACATCAATTTCGATACCGGCAAGTCGACCATCAAGCCAGACTCCCAGCCACTCGTCGATCAGATCGTGGCGATGATGAGGTCGAGCTCGGGCCTGCGGCTGTCCGTCGAGGGAAATACCGATAACGTCGGATCGCCGCAATCGAACCAGGCGTTGTCGCTGGCTCGTGCCCAGTCCGTGGTCAGCGCGGTTTCCGGAGCGGGAATCGCGGCATCACGAATGTCAGCCGTCGGCCACGGACAGGACAACCCTGTCGCAGACAACAGCACCGACTCAGGACGCGCACAAAACCGCCGTGTCGACCTGGTGAAGAAATGAGAGAGGAGAACCGTTCCATGTTCCGACTATCGTCGTTCCTGTTGATCCTTCTGACGACCGGCCCGCTCTTGGCGCAGACCGCATCTCCCATGCCCCCAGATGCAGAGGGCTGCAAGGACATCTATGTCTCGCGGCTTGCGGGCTACTACCTCCTGGCGTGTATGCGCACGGACTTCGACCATTACGTTTTCGCGGGTGGCACGGACCAGGAGACCGACGTAGAGGGCAAATTCGCCGAGAACCGCTACGTGCAGCCCGAGAACGCCACGCCCAATTCACCGCTCAAGGTCGAGCGCAACATCGAGAATGCGCTGAGCGCCTCGGGCTGGACCATCCTGCTCAAAGGGGATGGGTATCTGACGGCGAAGCAGATCAAGAACGGCGTCGAGCGATGGATCGAGTTGAGTCACAACGAAGGCGGCGACTACCTCCTCGACATGATCGAGAAGGCCGGAATGGTGCAGTCGGCGATCACCGCGGAGGACATGGCGGCGGCACTCAACCGTGACGGAAGCATTTCGCTGCACATCAACTTCGATACCGGCAAGTCCACCATCAAGCCGGACTCACAGCCGATCATTGATCAGATCGTGACAACCATGAAGGGCAACTCCGCACTGCAGCTTTCCGTCGAGGGATACACTGATAACGTCGGTTCCTCACAATCAAACAAGACGTTGTCCCTTGCGCGCGCCCAGGCGGTGGTAGCTGCTGTGTCGGGCGCCGGAGTCGCGGCATCGCGAATGACCGCCGTCGGACATGGGCAGGACAATCCGGTTGCCAGTAACGATACTCCGGACGGCCAAGCGCAGAATCGCCGCGTCGTTCTGGTGAAGAAGTGAGAACTTCGTGGTCAGTCACCGCCCGATCGTGCCCCAGTGGGCGCACGTGAATAGTCGCCAGGGGTTCGGGTGGAGGCATCGAGAGGATGCGCTTCGCGCAAACGAAATGAGGAGAACGTTCATGAATCAGAGGCATTTCCGTTCAACACGGGCATGGGGAGCGATGCTGGCCCTGCTGGGAGGCTCGCTTGGGCTGACCTGCGGCAATCTGGCCGCAGCCGACGCGCCCGCGAAACCGCAATCCGCTGCCCTGGCGGGGTGGCAGAAAGTCGTGGCGCGCAAGGGTGGCTGCATCATGTATGTGCCGGCGGACTGGAAAGTCGATTCGCTGGTCAAGGGCTCAGCCGGCCTGGATGACAACTCGGTCAGTGCCGTCGTCAGTTTCACCGACGGCATGAGCACGCTGGCGGAGGTGAAGCCGGTCATGCAGGGCATGTTCAAGCCGACCAAGACGTTCGAGGACAGCGCCCAGCGTCTCTGGTACCAGTACACCAACGCCGGACGGACCGGGTACTACGTGGGCCTCCCCGTCAAGGGAGGCATCTGCGGCGCGCAGATCAGCTTCAAGCCGGGCAAGGAGACCATCGCCGACAAGGTCGCCGCGTCCATCGCTGCCGGTTCCTGAAGGAGATCCGCCATGCATCACCACACCATTCACGCAATGGGAATCCTCCTGGCCGCCGCCAGCATGGCGGCGGTCGCTGACCCGGGCGTCCAGTGGCGCGTCACCACCTCGATGTCCGGCCTTGGCATGAATATGCCCTCGCGCATCAGCGATATCTGCGTGACTGGCAACAAGCAGGATCAACCGCCCCCGTCGGGGCAGGGGGACTGTCAGTACACCGAGATGTCGCGCACCGGCTCCACCGTGCACTACGTGGTTCGGTGCAAAAATATGAAGGGCGCCGGCGATATTTCCTACGCCGCGGATCATTACAGCGGCAAATTCGACATGCAATCAGATCGCGGGAAGCTCAGCGCTACATACGAAGGCCAGAAGCTCGGGACCTGCGAGAATACGCAGGCGCAGAGTGGTACGGGGAGCGACGCTACGGCGAAAGGAGCTGCGAACAGGAGTGCGGCGCCGGGTGCCAGCAGCACGGTCGGCTCCGAACTGCAGTCGGCAGCGGTGGCTGGCGCAAGCCAAGTGAAGGATACCGCTACGGACGTGGCGAGCGATGCTGCGCAATCCGCGAAGGACGATGCCACCCAGTCCGTGAAGGACAAAGTGGAAAACAAGCTGAAAGGGCTGTTCGGACCCTGATCGTCCGCACCACCGATGTCTGCGATGCGACCGGAGATGGATCGCACACAGACGGCTGGTTGAAACCTATGTCAAGTCCGAGGCAGACGTCTCGCGCGCGCACGACGTCGAATGTCGAGGACCGTTGAGTTGACGGGTCTACAAGCAGATCAACTCGCGCCATCCTGCTCCCGACGCGCTGGCGTCTCGCGAAGCTGCGCGCGGCAACCGAGGCGTCGGCTCTTACCGGCCTTCCGGCAGCGGCGATAGTATATTTAAATCAGTTACGTATGACCCCTCACTCCTACTCAATAGTCTCCGAGGCTCGTAACGCTCTGTTTTTGTTTGATGATTTGTCGCGCATGGCGCAATTTACCGTCAATTTTGCCGTCAAACAAATCCGCTTCGAGACGATAGACAGCGACAGATCCTGAAAGGATGCTCAAGTATTCGCCCGAACGCCTATTGGATCGTCACCGAACACCGAGCCAAACAATACGTGTTTAGGATTCCGCGCTCAGCTGCTATGAGATGCAGCGACAGCGGACCGCTACGTTGTGGTGGCGATCGACTGGAATTCGCCGAGAGCGGACATCATTCTTCGACAAGACGAATCCCCGGATAGCCGAGGTGATGCATGCACTCACGCAAGATCAGCAAGGCCGCGGCGCCATCCCTCCGTAGGGGCGGATTGGCGGCGTTGCCAGAACGGATAGTCGAGGCCGAAGTAGTAGATCCGCCGTAAGCAATTCACCACGGTCCGCGTAGCGCAAATGGGCCGCCGTGAATGTGTCCTCAACCGCGTCGATCGCCCGCTCAATCTCCTGGTAGGGCGGCGGTTCGTGGCGGAAGAATGAATCGGCGATGCCTCGACGATGCGAGCGTCCATGCCGTGCTCGAGGCCTGGAATGCAATCAAGGGAGACCTGCGCACCCAATTGGCGTAGTCCGCCCTCGGCGTCAACCGCGTGGCGAATGAGCATCACGCGATGCTGTTCGCCATGGATCAGGTTGACCACCGTACCATTCGGGGTCATACGAGGCGGTTGCGCGAATCGCTCGGCGATCGCTATCACATGGCCGTAGTCGACGCCGCCTGCTGCGTCGATTCAAGCGCCGTGATGGCGCCTTGCGAGAATCCGATCAGCGATGATCGAGGAGAAGCCATTGCCTGCGAAATTCCCGGCCACCGGGCCCAGTGACAGCTCAAAAGCGGGGCCGGAACAGGCCATCGCCGCAACCCGCGAGCAGCGGCACGAGCACCGCCGCCAGCCCGCGGATGCGAATGACTCGCATACGCCTCTCTCATGCTGCTTTGGGTCCACTGACCGCCAAACCCATGAAGACGCTGGTTCGGCCCCAGGGTTGACCGCGAAGATTGCTGCCGTTGATACCGGCCGGAAAGAATACGTCTTGAGGATCATGGGCAAGATTGATTCCAGCTCGACGCCGATCGGCCGTTGACGACCTGCTAGGAACCGGTCGGGGACCCGTCGGCGTTCATCCGCGGCGCACTTGGGAATTGCGAGGGTATTTGTGCCAAGATGATTTGGCGCGCTGCGCGGGATTTACTGCAAACGCCTGTGTTTCCAAAGGATGGCTGTCATGAAGGTGTACCGGGTCGGCACCCAAATGCTGCAAATTCAGAAGCTTGCCCTGGTGGCCGCGATGGCTGCGGCCGGCGCGCTGTGCAGTTGCGCCCAGCTGACCTATCCGCTCCCAAACTACGAGGCGGCCTATTCCAAAGCCGCGCTGGTATCCCCGGCGCCGCAGCTGGTCGGACTGACTGCGGCTGATGCCGCCAGGGTGGCGCGCGGGCGTTACCTGGTGGACATCACCGGCTGTGCGGCCTGCCACACCGACGGGGCGCTCATTGGCGAACCCAATCCCGCAAGAGCCCTGGCGGGCTCGCAGATGGGCATTGCCTATACCGATCCTTCCCGGACGGGATTCCCCGGAATCGTGTATCCGCCCAATCTTACGCCGGATCCGGCCACCGGGCTGGGCCGCTGGAGCGACAAGCAGATTGCCGACGCCATCCGCGTCGGCGTCGCGGGCCCCGACGGCGCACCGGGCCATCTGGCCGTGATGTCCTGGCCGCTCTATGCGCGCCTGACCGCTGACGATGTGGACGCCATCGTCGCCTACCTGCGCGCCATTGCGCCGGTTGAACACCGCGTGCCCGAACGGGTACCGGTGGGCACCCGGGGGAAGACGCCCTACGTCCACTTTGGTGTGTATCAGTCGGGGCCGGACATTCATCCGAATTCGGTGCCGCGTTAGTCTCGGTGCCGGCAAAATCTCCCTAGAATCGCTTGTTGAATCCCACTGCAAATCCACCAGGCAGGACTTCGACGAACAGCGGCGTA
>Ga0335085_10015307_pt1 | contig 11131 bp, 6 predicted proteins | sample Lox_Sample_45_FD_206712 | JGI IMG/M metagenome (GOLD analysis project Ga0335085, IMG submission 206712) | Soil microbial communities from Loxahatchee National Wildlife Refuge, Florida, United States - Lox_Sample_4.5 | ecosystem: Environmental > Terrestrial > Soil > Wetlands | place: USA: Florida... | reverse complement strand
TGATGAAACGATCGGATGTCGCGGCCAAACAAGCGGCCGATCGCGAAGATTGGCAGAAGCACGGCATCGCTGGGCTGGTCAGCAGCGTCGATCCGGCGCAGGGTACCGTGACCATATCGCGTCCGGCCGCTGGTGGGAACAAAACGGTCACCATCCAGACAAACAAAAACACCATCATCCGCCGCTATGCCCCCGATTCCGTGAAGTTCGAAGACGCCGAGGTGGGCACTCTGGCCGAGATCAAGCCCGGCGATCAACTGCGGGCGCGCGGCTCACAAAACGCGGACGGAAGCGAATTAACCGCAAGCGAAATTGTTTCCGGCACTTTCCGCAATATTGCAGGGACGGTCATTTCGACCAATCCATCTGCCAACACGGTGACCATCCTCGATCTGGCGACCAAGAGGCCTTTGCACGTGAGAATCACGCAGGAATCGCAGTTGCGCAAGGTGCCAACGGTTATGGCCGAGCACATGGCGATGAGAATGAAAGCCGCCACAATCTCGGCTCATCCCGCATCCGCCTCGGGAGCGCCGGCCGGCTCATCTGCGCCTCCGCCTTCCGCGCAGCCGGCGGAAAGGCCGCACACGAACGGCTCCCCGGATTTGGGTCAAATGCTGGCCCACGTGCCGGCCATCGCGATCGCGGATCTGAAAAAAGGAGATGCGGTGATGATCGTTTCCACGGAAGGAACAGCGTCCGGCGGAGTCACGGCGATCACTCTGCTCGCCGGCGTGGAACCTATTTTGCAGGCATCCCCCAAAGGCGGGCAGTCTATGACTCTTTCGCCGTGGAACCTCGGTGGCGGCGGTGGTGGAGAAGACGCGGAACAATAGAACGAACAACTTTATTCTTTTCAATTTTAGAACCAAAGGAATATCAGGTGCTTAGAAAATCACTTCGTTCATTTTTTATCTTTGGTTTCGTTTTCTGTCTTGCCCATTTTGTATTCGCCCAAACTCCTGCCGGCACGATTCGTGGCGAAGTGCTCGATCCCTCAGGAGCCGCCGTGACGAATGCCACCGTGGTTTTGGTCCCCGTCTCCGGACCGGCGATAACCGCCGCCACCAACAATCAAGGTGTGTTTGAGGCCAAGGTCCCGCCCGGCGTCTACACTCTGGACGTTTCTGCCCCCGGTTTCTCCCTCTATGAAAAACCCAACGTCGAAGTTGCCGCCAGGCAGGCTTTAAAGCTAAATATCGCCCTCGCCATATTGGTCGAAAAAGAAACGGTCAAAGTTTCCGGCACCAGCCCCACCGTCGAGGTGAATCCGGAAAACAATGCCAGTGCCGTGGTGATCTCCGGCAAAGCCCTGGAAGCGCTGCCTGACGATCCCGACGAGCTCGAAAGCGACCTTACCGCTCTGGCTGGCCCTTCCGCCGGTCCCAATGGCGGGCAGATTTACATTGATGGGTTCACCGGCGGACAACTCCCGCCCAAGTCTTCCATTCGCGAGATTCGCATCAATCAGAATCCCTTCTCGCCGGAATTCGACAAACTGGGCTATGGCCGCGTGGAAGTTTTCACCAAACCCGGAACCGACAAACTTCACGGTCAGGTCTACGTAAATGGCAACGACTCCGCGTTCAATTCCACCAATCCTTTTGCTGGTGTAGAGCCAGGTTACTACTCGACGCAATACAACGGCAGCGTCGGCGGCCCGCTGAGCAAACGTGCATCCTTCTTTGTCAGCGCGCAACAAAGAAACATCAACGATCTCGCGGCGGTAAACGCCGTCATACTGGATCCCAACCTGAATCCCACGCCCTTCAGCGAAGCGGTTTCCACCCCGCACCGGCGCACCAATATCAGCCCGCGTTTCGATTTTCAGTTGGGGAAGAACAATACCTTGACCGCCCGCTATCAGTTCTATCGCGACTCCATCAGCAATCAGGGCGTCGGGCAGTTTGCGCTGGCTTCTCAGGGCTACGAAGATGTGGCGACTGAGCACACCCTGCAACTGAGCGACACCCAGATCATCGGCAGTAAAGTGGTAAACGAGACCCGCTTCGAATACGAACGCGATCTTGAAACTCAAAATCCTCTAAGCACCGCGGCCACCGTCGATGTACTGCAGGCTTTTGTAGGCGGAGGAAACAGCTACGGATCGCTCGACGATGCCAACAACCACTACGAGCTGCAAAATTACACCTCCATGGTTCGCGGCAGCCATGTCATCAAGTACGGGATGCGGTTGCGCGCCGAGCAGGACAGCAGCGACTCCACGACCGGCTTCAACGGCACTTTCACTTTCCCCTCTCTCGCGGCCTATCAAGCTGCGGAGCAGCAACTGCAAAACGGAGCGGCAACGGCGACTGGCGCCAGCCAGTTTGTGATCAGCGCCGGCTCTCCCCGCACCTCAGTCAATTATTACGATGTGGGGTTGTACGCCGGGGATGACTGGCGCCTGCGCTCGAACATTACGCTGAGCTATGGGCTTCGCTTTGAAACGCAAAATGCCATTCACGATCATGGCGATTTCGCGCCTCGCATCGGGATCGCATGGGGATTGGGGGGCAAAGGATCTCCCAAGACCGTGCTACGCGCCGGTTCCGGGCTTTTCTACGAGCGTTTTCAGGAAATGTATCTGCTGCAAGCGGAGCGGCTGAATGGGACGACCGAGCAGTCGTACATCGTCAGCGATCCGGATTTTTATCCCATGATTCCCGCGCCGGGAACGCTCACCGCCGCCCCCGACTCTTTCACGCGCTACCAGATTTCTCCCAATCTGCATGCGCCCTACACGCTGCAAAGCGCGGTGAGCCTGGAGCGGCAGCTCGGCAAGGTCGCGAACTTGGCGGTTTCCTACCTGAACTCGCGCGGCTACGACCAGCTCCTGACCCGCAACGTCAACGCGCCCTTAAGCCCCACCGATCCTACCCGCCCCTTGGGGAATGTAGGGAATATTTATCAGTACTCGTCGTCCGGCATCTTCCGGCAAAACCAGCTGATCACCAACGTGAACGTTCACGCCGGCTCGAAGCTCTGGCTCTTCGGCTACTACGTCCTGAACTACGCGAATAGCGATACGTCCGGCGCCAGCAGCTTTCCGTCGAACCAGTACGACCTGCTGGCAGATTACGGACGCGCCTCCTTTGCCGTACGTAACCGCCTCTTCATGGGTGGAACCATAGGCCTGCCGCTTGCCTTTCGTCTGAGCCCGTTTCTCATCGCGACTTCCGGCTATCCGTATGACATTACCGTACAACAGGACCTCAACGGCGACTCCATCTTCAATGACCGTCCCGGGTTCGTTTCGACGGGAACCTGTTCTTCCGTTCAGGTCACCGGAAATGTGTACTGCACGCCGCTCGGCACCTTCGACAGCATGCCCGGCCCCGGCCAAACCATACTCCCGATCAACTACGCAACCGGCCCCGGCCGTTTTAGCCTGAACGCCCGCTTGAGCAAGACCTTTGGCTTTGGACCTAAGGCGGAGGCAGACCACGGATTCTCCGGAGGCGGCGACCATCGCCACGGGCATTTTGGCATGGCGGGTGGAGGCTTCGGACTGGGCAGCGCCACCGACCGCCGTTACAGCCTTACGCTCACGGCTTCGGTGCGCAATATCTTCAACAAAATCAATCTTGCCACCCCCAACGGCACGCTGGGGTCGCCCTTATTCGCCGAATCCAATGCTCTGGCCGGTGGGCCTTTTGGCAGTCCCGCAGCCAGTCGCCGCATAGACCTGCAGGCGTCATTCAACTTTTAGCGCCTTACTGCAGCGCGACGGTCTTGACGGCGAAGTTGCGCCCCTCCACGCGCAGAAACGGAGCCGCGCCGCTGGCATCGCTCGTCTTGTAGCGGGCCTGCAGCGTTTTCGATTCTCCCCCAAAGATGGTGACGTAATTGTCGTCCCAGGTGACCGGCAGAATTTCTCCCCCATCGGGCCCGCCGATAACCGCCGCCCGCAAAAAGAAGGCCGGCGCTTTCGAACGATTGGTGAGGGTCACATCCACCGTGACCCAGCCCTCCGCCTCATGTTTTGTGCCCGTCAATCCCACCTCAACCGGCTCCATGTGATTCAGCGCAGTCAGGTCGGCCCAGCTTTCCTGGCTTAGGGCAAAAGCATTGTCATTCTTCGCCGGACCTAAATCATCGTCCGTGGTTGATTGCCAGTAGACGTTGTCCGCCAGTAGATGTCCGGCGCCGTCTTTGAGCCGGCAGCGAGCGAAAAATGCGGAGCTGAGCCCTTGCACCCGGGGCACTTCCATGGCCAGCACAGTGGACAACGCCCCAGACTCCAGATGGTCTTTCTTGCTGGTGTACTTAACCGTTCCGTCCAGGTTGATGAACTCAACCGACGCGCTCAGGTTCGCGAGTGGCTTCAAGGTTTGGTTCACGACGTGAATCCTGGCAGTGCTCTTGTCGCCCGTCGCGTAATAGTCGTACACAATGCTGACCGGTCGCAGTCCCTTCTTCGCGCCGAAGTAAGCGCCGCCGGGATCGAGATAGTAGTCAATGATGTGCCCGAAAAACGAAGGCCAGTGACTGTTCAGCATCCAGTACAGCGTCATCTTGTGATCGTCCCAGCCGCTGGCGGCAAAGCTTTCAAACTGCGCGCGGGTATTCTCGTAGTGCGCCATCTGCGCCTTCTCCGCAAATTCCGCCGCGCTGCTCGAGGGACCGTAGCGCTTGTCCACCGCCTTGGTGATATTGGCCAGCGTATTGTTTCCCTCGGTTGAGCCCGCGTGGTAGAACCACCAGTCGTTGATCGGCCACAGCTTGTCGGCCGGAATGAACTTCTTCAGGCTCTCGTAAACCGGAATGCTTTCGTTGTCTCCCTGCTCTGCGCAGGACCCAATGCTCCCCTTGTAGCGGCCGCTGAACCAGTACGTCGGGGGGCGCCAGCTGTAAGGCCCCTCCATGCGAATGCCATTCCAGAAAATCTTGCCGCTGGCGTCTTTATTGAATGACGAAACCGTATCCACCGTCGGATTCTGCCAGTGCAGCTCGTCGAGAATGCGGTGATAGTCGTTGCGTACCTCCGGCGGCGCCAGACCGTCGCTGCCATTGGCCCAGAGGAACGCCGATGCGTGCGACCGCAGCCCATGAATGCGTGCGCGCAGGCTCTCTCGCGCGACCCGCTGATCTTCGCTGTCCCATTGCCCCCAGCGCTCCCATTGGTTGCAGCACATCCAGCCCTGCATGATGGGAATGCCTTCCTCATCCGCCAGATCGTAGATGTGTTCACTGGAAATCTTCAGCTCCCAGCGCAGCAGGTTGAGCCCCATGTCTTTCACATAGCGAAGAATGTGTTCCTCGCGGGCCTCGTCATATTTGAAGAGCAGATCGGGCTCGTAATCCGCTCCCCGCACCAGAAAATCTCGGCCGTTGACTTGCAGATAGAAATTGCCCCCGCCGCCCAGCTCGGGGAATTGCGTGTCGGAGTCACGATGCTGGGTGATCTTGCGAATGCCGAAGCGGATGTCGGCAGAATCGGAATCCACACGGTTGATTTTGAATTCCAGTTTCAAGTGATACAGATTCGGCTGCCCCCACTGATACGGCCACCACAGGTCAGGATGGTCTACCACCAACTGATGGAATGCTTGGGGAGAGAATGCCGCTTCGCGCGTCTCTCCGGCTGGGACCGTTACTTCCTGCTGGAAACGGATGCTGGGCTTGCCTTCGCGGTAAATCTCTCCCACCAATGTTCCCGAAACCGCCGAAGGGCTGCCGTTTTTTAGATCACAGTAGACAGCCAGGCCGGCGGGACTGGTCGCCGGTAACGGCAAATCCGTACTTACATACGGATTCTCAATCGCGACCTCGTCGGTGCTGCGCAAATAAACTTGTTTCCATACTCCCGCATTCCGGTCCGGCACATAGGAAATGCCGATCTGCTGGTCCGGCGCGCGAAAACCGAGATACTTCACGTTGATCCAGTCAAACCAGGCATCGGCCAGCTCCACGCCATCAATATCTTCGAATGCCTGCTCGGGAGTTACCTTAATCGCCAGAACATTTTCTTGTCCGGTTTTAACTTTGCTGGTGACATTTAACTCGAACTCGTTGTACATGCCAACAATCTCGCGGTTATTGGCAATGCGCTCCCCATTCAGCCAGACTTCGGCGCGGTAGTTCACCCCTTTCAGCACCAGCCACTGCAGCTTGTGACCCGCGGGCACGGTGAACGCAGTCCGGTACCACCAGTCCTGGCGAAAGAGTTCTTTGGAAACGCCCTCGGTCATGTTCTTGCCGAAGTACAAATTGGGATAGACGCCATCCTCCTGCAGAATTTCCAGCACCGTCGCCGGCATGCGCGCAATGGGATACCATTTCGCTGCATCGTAAGACGGCTGCGAAATCGCGCTTCCGTCCTGAACCACTTCCCAGGCGGACGCCAGCCGCCATCCCGTTTGCAGTTCGGTTGTGTTAGGTGAAGCCGGCATCGCCGTCATCGGCAGCGATGCCAGGCTCAGCAGTACGAGAATGGCGAACCGGCAGAATTGCAGACTTCTTCTTGCATGCATTCGTTCATCTCCGACGTGAAGCGCCGTTCTCTTGTGGATTAACGATCCGTTGTCCAGTACGGCGGAACCAGCTCTCTCAACGCAGCTCAAGCGTATGAGTTTGTTCGCCTGCGGCAAAGAGAATCGGAGTCCATTCCTCATGCACGGCCCCGACTTTCTTGCCGTCTACCCAGATCGCGGAAGATTTCATTTTCGCCATCAGCCAATCTGACATATGCAGGTTCCATTCCGAACCTTTGGCAATCAGGGCGCGGCAATAACGTGGATCGTAGGCGATCGCCAGACGCAGACCGTCGGCGTCACCTTCCGCGTTTCGTATTTCCGCGTGCTGATAACCGATGTATTCATCCAGGCCGATAAATTGATGGTTAGGATATTTGTCGAATACCTTGGCAAAGCCGGTGGGGTCATGCGCAATGCCGCGATCGTGTCCATCCGGCGGCGCCGGCAGAAGAAGAGGAACATCGTCGCTGCCGCCAAAGTCGGCGTTCGAATCCGCCCGCCCTTCCACCGCCAGATCTTTCCCAAGATATCCGCCGTAGTAGCCGTACCCGGCTTCCGCCGCAATCCGGAACGTGTTGTTGTCCGGGCTGCGTGAAATGCCATTGCCCCCGGTGGAAAATTCCAGCGGATCAATGCCGAACTCCGCCTTGATCCAGTCCCTCGACTGCTGCATGCGGAACTTCTGCTCTGCGGCGGGAATTTCCTTGTCGCGGCGCACATCATAAAACTCGCGGTACCAGCCGATTTCCGCGCGCTCGTCATTGATGTTCGATCCCCACCACGGTCCCGGAGGTGAGGTTAGGTCAGGCTGCATGTGAGTCCAGCCATGGCTTTCGATCTCCAACACGCCGGCCGCTACCCCTTCATCCAAACCCTTTTTGGTGGAAACGTAATCCTGCTTGGTGCCGAACTCATCGGTGAATTGCGCGTGCCAGGTCGGCACGATGCGATGCTGTGCATCGTCCACAAACCCCGGAACAATATTCAAAGACAACACGGCATGGTGCGCCTTCAGCGGCTCGATCATGTAGCGCTCGATCTGCTCCTGCGTGAGCGCGGGATAGTGCCAGTGCTCCAGCCACGCATTTTGGGCGTTTCCCATGTCATCCATAGTCAGCACAATGTCGTTGGTCCAGGTCTTCACCAGCGCATAGCCAATCGCTTCCGTAACCGCGCGGCGCAGTGCGGTGCGCAGCTCCTGGTACACGAGCATCTGGTCGATATCGCCGCCAATCCAGATGGCGCGCGTATCGCCGGAAACTTCGCGCTCCGTAATCTCGGGCATTCCTCCCGAACTGGCCAGAGTCTTCGCACCCGCCAGATCGACCTGCACCCGGTGCATAGTGATGATGAAAGGCCCCTGCTTGCGAAGGTCTGGGCCAAGCCCGCGCAACAGAAAAGACTCGCCCTCCACCATCTGGTGCGAGCTGTGCATGTAATTGCCTTTGTAATGGATCCCCAGCAGGCGCTGGATCTCCGGCTGCTGCACGCGATCTCCCATGGCGATCAGCGAAATGTGCAGCTTTTCCACCGCTTGCGCCACCAGTGCTTGGTCATTATCGGAAACCGAATTCCCCGGCACATCCCACAGGATCGCCCCGTACCGCGGACTCCCATCGAAATAAGTGAAGTGACTCGGATCCATCAGCGTCTGGTCCAGACGCAATATGTCGAACGGAATTCCCCAGGACTTAAACATGGTCACGAAGGTCTGAAATTCTCCCCCGCTGACCAGAAAACTGCGCGGGTCCTTCCACTGGTCCCCGAGAATCAGCAGCACGCGGTAGGGTTTGACCTGCGCGCTGCAGAAAGTTGAAAGAAAAAAGAAGAACAGAACGACGCAAGCCTGTTTCACTGCCTTGGAAGACATGAGGATCTCTGAACCTCCCCGGAATGATAGCGCCGGATCCGAAGCCTGAACCCAGCTCTGCAGTGTATCCGATTTTACGGGCCGGCACGCGCAATCGGAACGCTTTCCGGGAACCTGAGTCCAGAATGATTTCCTGTCTTTGTTGGAGGCGACAATCGCCCCGCTTTGCTATCACTCACGGCAGCGAATCGGGATGGTCCGACTTCTAGTCGGGCCGTTTAAGGCTTTTGCTCGATTCCCAAGCGGCTGAAAGGCCGCGAGCACCTCACGAAGTTCCGCAGACAACTCGTTTTAGAGAAGGCCAGGCTGGCGCCTAACGGTAAACCAGGACGCGCGCCAGCTTCGCTGTCCATACAACGACCACGAGCAGCAGGCAAACCGAGGAGAACACGTAGTAAGGAATCCGCACCTTCGGCCAGAGCCACCGCGGAAAAAGGTCGGCCATGCGGTCGCTCCAGGTTTCGGCCAGCCGCGGTGAACTGGATGGAAAGAGCGGCGCCCCCCTCCACAGGCCGTGTGGCGACGGGGCTTGCCCCGTCCAAGCCGAATAGCCCGCTTAGCGCGAATATCCACTTCGGGGAAGTCGTCCTTCAGTGTGGCTTTGATGGTGCCGGCGCTGTCAGAGACCGCAATATGCCAGGATGGAACAAGCCATGCCCGAGCAAGCTCGGCAACGCATGCAGGAATGCCGCTGGTGATCGCAGTAGAAAACCAATCCGAATGTGCGGCCCAGAGGATGGTTCACTTCTTCGGTAGCGGCAACCCGATATCCTCATTCCAAAGCGCAGGATGTTTCGCAATAAATTCCTGCATCAACCGGAAACATTCGTCATCGTCCACAACTTCCAGTTCCACCTGGCGCGACGCCAGATACGATTCCGGTCCTTGAAACGTACGATTTTCCCCAATCACCACCTTGGGAATTTTGTACAGCAGAACCGCCCCCGAACACATGTCGCACGGCGAAAGCGTCGAGTAAAGCGTCGCCCGGCTGTAGTGTTTCGCTCCCAGCCTTCCCGCATTCGCCAGGCAATCCATCTCCGCATGCAGAATCGGATTCCCCTCCTGCACCCGTTTGTTATGTCCCCGCCCCACGACCTTGCCGTCGATGACCAGCACCGACCCAATCGGGATGCCGCCGCTCGCCAGCCCGGCTCGCGCCTCCGCGATGGCCGCCTGCAAAAACGCGTCGCTCATGCCGGCGAGTTTAGCACGCGATGCGCTCAGAAAAAGCCCGGGATCAGCATCCGCGTCCGCCGCCGATAGGCGGCAAACCGTCCGCCGAACCCTTCCGCCAGCAGCCGTTCTTCTTTCCTGATCCGGTCTGCCACAAAAATCGCCGCCAGCCCAAAAATCGGCAGCGCCAGCAAGCTTCCGAACACCATCGCAATGCCCGCCGGCGCCAGCAACAAACTCAAATACAAAGGATGCCGAATGCTCCCGTAAATTCCGTTCTGTACCAGCCGATGCCCGGGTTGCAGCGTCACATACGCGCTGAACTGCCGTCCCAGGCGGCGCAGGGCAAACAGCCGCACCACTCCGCCAACCCCGCACAGTCCCAGCCCCGCATACCTCACCCATGGCGCATGCCACGTAAGCCAATTGTGCCGGTCAGCAAAAGGCAAAAAAGCCAGCAGTCCCACTGACAGCAGTAGCAAAACGGCAAGTTGCCACCCCTGCCCTCGCAGTGGAGAAAGGCCCCTGCGGATGGGTTGCGTCTCCACCCGCAGGACCATCGCCATCCCCGTGAGGAGCACGATCAGCATGACCAACCCTGCTCGTGCCGGATCGCCAAAGAATGATCCCAGATCGCGCAGCCCCCATCCCGCAAGCACCAGCAGCAAACCGCACCCCGCCTCCATCGCCGTCACCCGCGCAGTTCGCACCATGCCTCTATTTTAGTTTCAGCAGCAGACCGCTTTCCGCCTCACGCAAAACAAGCGAAACATCGTGCGGGATATAATGATTCTTGAAGCTTAGGAATGCAGTCCCTCAACTCCAACGCGGTCCCCCGGCCCATGGCCTGCCTCACCCTGCTGTTCCTGCTGCCGCTCGCCATCGTCGCCTCCCCTTTCGCCTGGACAATCCGGAAACTCCGCATGGCGCGACCACGCCTGTCCGCGTAAATCAAACTTGAACATCCTCACGAGCACCATTATCCTTCTGCCCTGAAACCGTAAGAGGGGTTTTTGCAATTGAAAACGGCATAGGCCCATCGGCCTCCGATGGTTTTCTTCCCCAACGGAATGTTTGCGAAATAGTGGTTCTCAGGGCTTTACTGGGGTTTCGTCATCTCCTGAACAACACTCTTCGCGAGCCAAGATTCTCGACCGCAGAGAAAGACGGTATAATCCCGTCGAAATCAGGCAGATGCAGTTAAGGACAGAAACCATATGTTTATGCGGAACGCCGTCGGCAAAGTTCGACTCTTAAGTATCGCTCTAATGGCATGCCTCACGGTCGGCATTTCCGCCAGTGCGGCTGACCTAGCCGGAACCTGGCTGGCGCCGGCTCCGAATGCCTATCTTTATCCCGGACAGCGGATAGCCGGTTATCCAAACTCCGATGCCTTTACGGAAAGGTTTGTGTTCACCCGAAAGAACGGATCCATGGTTGGCATGTTCCTATCGATGTCCGGCAACAAGCCGTTGAGTGATCTGGAAGTGCAGGGTCAGAGCGTCTCCTTTTCGCAGGGAAATAGCAAATTTCATGGCCAGATTGAGGGCAAGGAACTGCGCTTGATGGTGAACTGGGACGGTGAGTCAAGGTCACAGCCATATAT
>Ga0335085_10015306_pt1 | contig 11131 bp, 4 predicted proteins | sample Lox_Sample_45_FD_206712 | JGI IMG/M metagenome (GOLD analysis project Ga0335085, IMG submission 206712) | Soil microbial communities from Loxahatchee National Wildlife Refuge, Florida, United States - Lox_Sample_4.5 | ecosystem: Environmental > Terrestrial > Soil > Wetlands | place: USA: Florida... | reverse complement strand
TGGCTCGCCTATCGCGCCTACCGCAACCGGAACGCCTTCGGCAGCGTCACCCTGGACACCTACTACTCGGTGAAGCTGAAAAGCGGAAAAACCGAATTTGACTACGCGGGGCCGCAGACCATGGAATGTGTTCGCTCTCTGTTGCCGCATTACGGCGACAAGCCCTGCTGGTACGCCAGCCGGAAAAGGGAGCAGCAAATCAACATCGACTCCGGCGACCCGAACAACCCCCACGTCTTCTGATTTTGCCACCTAGAACTTCAAACCCAACGCTTGGGTGGTGAACTGGACCAAGGGCGTCATTTTATTGCAGGCTGCCACGTAGTCGCGAAGAAGCTTCGCACCGCAGATAACGTCTTCGCTCAGCTTCACAGACGAAACGAAATCCTTCATCTTGAGGTCTTCGACGAACGGATGTTCAGGATCGAAACCCCGTGGCGCCTTCTTAAGCTTGTCGCCTTCGAGCGATGACTTGCCTCGCACTTTCTTCCACTCGTCGGGACGATTCACGATAGCAGTGCGGATTTTTGTCAGTGCCGTGTTGTCGGGGTGCCAAACGCCTGCAGCGGCGAAGCAGCGTCCGGGCTCAAGGTGCATGTAGAAGATTGGCGCGTGGATATCTTTGCCCTTGGCATGCAGGAAGCGAATTCCAATGTGTGTCTTGTACGGCTTCTTGTCGGCCGAGAAGCGCGTGTCCCGATAGATGCGGAACCGCGAACCGCCGGTCGGGCGAGCATCGGCTACGAAATGCGGGCTGATGTCATACAGGTACGGCGCAACCCCGGTGATGAAGGCGAGCGCCGGTTCGACAACGCATTTCTCATATCGGTCTTTGTTCTTCGCGAACCAGTCGCGATCGTTGTTGCGCTTCAGTTGCTTGAGAAATACAAAGATTTCGGGCGTGAAAGAAGTTGTGGCAGGCAAGGTGGTGGTCCTCAAAGATGAGCGTAAACGAAAATCTTACGCCCTTAGTTTGCGCAGCGCCGAGCGCCCGCGACAAGAACGTGCCGTCGGCTGACGCCGACTTTGGATTTCCAACTTCCAACTTTCCCAGCGCTGAAGCGCTGGGCTAAGCTCTGCTGCGCCTGCGGCGCGGTGCTTCACCGACCAACTGACAACTAATCACCGACCGCTCAAAATCACTGCGGCTGCGGGGATTGCGGGAGGGGCGCCGGCGCCGATTGCGGCTGAGCCAGCGGAATATTCGGGGCAGCCGAGGGCGGCAGTTGCGCCTTGATCGCGTCATCGAGCTGGATTCCCGAATCCTCCAGTAGTGAACCAAGAGCCCTTTGCAGCGCGACGCGCGACTTGATGTACGTGCTACGGGCGACGACTTCGGTGGAACGCGCCTGAGCCAGGTAGCTCTCATCCTGCACGATGAAGAAGTTGGTCGAAGCGCCGACCGATAGCTTTTCTTTTTCGGCTTGCAGTAACTGCTCCTGATATTCTCGGCTGCGCACCGCCGCGCCATAAGCCGTGCGCGCCACGTCCACAGCAATAGCAGCGTTCTCAATCTCATCGCGAATCTGGTTTTGTAGCTGCTGAACGCGCGCTTCCATCTGCCGCAGTTGCATCTCGTCACGCGCGGCATCGGCCTGCGCAATGCGGTTGCGGAAAGGTAGGTTGAGCTGCACGCCGCCTTCGTAAACGCTTGCCTGACTCACGCCGGTCGTTGTGGGCGGCAGCGGCACGCCGCCGATGGGTGTGAATCCGGTATAGCCGATTGCGCCATGCGACTGGATGGCTGCTACCGCGTCAATTTCCGGGCGCACATTGTTGCGGGATGCCTTGACGGTGATCTCGCCATTCTCTACCTGGATGCCGGCCTGGGCTAGGTCGGCACGATTCGAGAGACCCTGCTGAATGAGCTGCTCCGTGCCTGGCATATTGTCGTGCTCCGGAACCACAATCACATCAGTGGGAAAAATACTTGCAGCTTGTAGCAGCGGGTCGGCGCTGCCAGTACGCGAAATCATGCTTTTGACTACTGCTTCCTGCTGCCGAACAAGACCTCGCGATCGCGTTAAATCTAGTTGCGCCGAGGCGACCAGCGCCTCCACCCGCGACAGCTCCAGCGGAGCAAGCGTCCCAACCTCAACCTGCGCCTTATCGTCGTTGTAGAGCTGCTGCGCCGCGACCAGCGTCTCCTTTTTCACCAGGACGTCTTCATTGAGGCTGACCAGGTCGTAGTAAAGGCGGCTCACACCATAGATAAGGTCGATGAGCTGCTGGCGGAAGATTAGGCGCGAGACCTTCTGGTTATTTTCAGAAATTTTGATGTAGCGGCGATTGACGTTGAATCCCGCTCCCCGCAGCAACGGCTGGCTAGCCTGGAACACAAGATTAGGATGGCGAAACGGATCAGCGTAGGAGAGGTTCGACAGGTTAATGTCGTTGATATTCGATACGCCCGCCTGCGCCTGCAATCCGCTGGTGAAACCCTGATACAGAAACGTGTTGAAGAGCGTGTTGTCGGTCGGAACGATCGCTCCGTTTGTTACGTTATTGGAAGAATTATTGGGTTCGCGGTGAACGTACGCCACCGTACCGATGAAGTTGGGATCGTACACTGGTATGGCGGGGCCGGTGCTGAACGGAATGTTGCCCTGCACGGACAAGTTTGTCTGCGCTTCTGCCAGTTGGTTGACATCGAAGACGTTGCTGACGGTCGAAGGCGTAGGGCTCACTGCACCCGCTGCGGCAGCCTGGTTCAGCAACGTGCCTCCCGGACCGCCAATGCCAACCGGAGCTTGCTGAATGGTGAGCGGCAGCCCTCGTGTCACCCCACCACCTTTCGCACGCAGAACATCAGTTCCCGCAATCGATAATTGATAGCGCTGCACCTCAACGTCGAGATTGTTCTCCACCGTCAGGTCGATCATGTCGTGCAACGACAGATAGAGCGTCCCGTTGAGAATGAGCGAGCGCAGCCGCTCGCTATTTTGCAGGCTCAAGGGTTCGACGTTATGCGCGCTCCAGGTCTTCCAGAACGTCGGCTCACCCAAGCCCTGCGCGCGTTCGGTCACCGGCAATGTTGTGGTTTGCTCGGTTTGCTGAAGATTTCCTGACAAGCCGCCGGGGACAGCGGTCTGCCCGCTCAGCACCTGGTTTGTGGGCTGGTTGCTCGGAGTACCTGGTTGTTGGGCCGTGAGACAAGAGGAAAACAGCAGCACGGCAGCGGCAGTCAGCCCCGTCGCGCGTCGGAAGTCGAATGTCATCTGTCTCGTTGAGTTTCCTCTACGCTGCGCAAGCATCACTGCGGTGTAGCGTTGCTCTTCGCGTTACCAGCGGCGCCGCTGGGCCTTGCTTTTCCCGGCTCTGCGTTCTTGCCTCCGGAAGTCCCGGTGCTTGCCGCGGGGTTTGCAGAACGCCCGGCTGACTGCGGCACGTCATACGTTCCGTATGGCGGCTGCGGATTGATAACCGGCCCCGGGCCCTGCAACTCTCCCGGAGCGCCGGGCTCCGGACCTTTAGTGAGCGGGACATTCTTTTCCGGATTCAGCGGTTGAATGTCTTGCTGATTGCGCTGCTGGTTTGCAGGCTGCTTCTGGTCAGGTTGCTGACTCTGTCCTGCCGCGCTTTGCTGCCCAGGTGTGTTTGCGCCTGCTTGTGGTCCTTGTTTGAGTTCGTGCGCATTGACCTTTGCGCCTTCCTGTGCCGCATCGGTCGGATTGATGATGACGAGGTCGCCCGGATTTATGCCGCTCAGCACCTCTGTCTGCGCGCCGTAGTCGCGGCCTATCGAGGCCTTTCGCATGTGCACCACTCCATCCTGAACAACGGCGATTGTGATCCCGTTGGCACGGGCGATGATGCTATCCGAAGGCACAATCACCGGAGGCTCAGCCCGCAAGTTGACGAACACCGCGCGCGTGTACATGCCCGGCAATAGGGTTCCGTCCGCGTTGGGCACCTGCACTTCCGTTAGCAGCGTACGTGTGGTCGGGTCAACCGCATTCGCTGTTCGCGTGACCTTCCCTTCGAACGGCTTCTGCCTGACGGCGTCGAAGTAGCAGTTCACGCTCTCGCCAACGACGACGTACCCTGCGTAGACCTCGGGAACACTCACGAACATCCGCAGGCGATCGATCTGCGCTACACGAAACATCTCGCCGCCCTGTGAGTTTCCAGTCGACGGCAACGCGGCGCCGGTCAGTCCTGAGCCGAGGCCGCCGCCGGTGGCCGAGATGAGTGAGCCTACGTCGATGTTGCGCGCGGTGACAATGCCGGGAAAGGGCGCAACCACGCGTTCATAACTCTGGAGATGAAGCAGGCGATCGAGATTCGCTCGATTCGCCTGTATCGTGTTCTCCGCCGCATTGACGTTCGCGACAGCAACCTCGTAGTTCGCGTACTGCGTGTCGCCTTCCTGCTTGGAAAGAACACCCCGCTGCACCAGGACGTTCCATCGGTCCCACGTAACTTTTGCAAGATTTAGTTGGGCTTGTGTCTGGCCCAGCACGGACTGACTTTGCAGCAGGGTCCCTCGCGCCTGGTCCACTTGCTGATCCAGATCGGGCGCATCGATAACGGCCATCAGTTGCCCGGCCTTCACCCGATCGCCGATATCGACATAGCGTCTTGAAACGTAGCCGCTGGCGCGAGCGTAAATAGGGGCCTCGACTAGTCCCGTCGTGGTGCCCGGAAGTTCAAGGTCAGACTGAGAAGAAGCCCGGCGAGCGACGACAACATCTACTTCCGGCACTGCGTTAGCTGCGAGTTCTGCGCGTTGCTGGGTAATGCGGCGGTCTCGCAGCCGGGGTAGAAATCCGACGACAAAGATAATCCCAAAGACAATGAGCAGAGCAAGGCCGAGCAGAGCGACTTTGCGAGGCGAGAGCTGTACGTGCGGGGTCTCGCGAGTTCCGCGCTCCGCCTCAGCAGCGTCAGCCTGCACTGCTCCGCCGTTCTCGTCGGCCACAGCCACACCGTGCCCCGGATAGCGGCGTTGCGAGCGTTCGCGCTCCAAGGCCTGCCGGCGTTGCTCTTCTGCGCTTATCGGCTGTTCTTCAGTCTCTCTCACGCGGGCTGCGCCCCTTCTTCGGGTAGTTCTTCTTCATACTCAAACTGAATTTCCTTGTCATAGTCCACCGGCGGCTTCTTCCGGAAGATGGTGTAGAAAATCGGCACGATGAACAGAGTTCCAAAAGTGGCGAAAAGCAATCCACCGATGACGGCGCGTCCCAGAGGAGCATTCTGTTCACCACCTTCACCCAATGCCAGTGACATGGGCAACATGCCGATAATCATAGCGAGGGCGGTCATACAGACGGGGCGCAGGCGCGTATATCCGGCCGAAAGCGCCGCCTCAAATGGCCCTTTGCCGGTCGCGCGCTCATCGTTGGCGAACGTGACAACCAGGATACTGTTCGCCGTCGCCACTCCGATTGCCATGATGATGCCCATCAGCGAGGGCACGTTGAACGTTGTCTGGGTAACGTAAAGAATCCAAAGAATGCCGCTAAAGCCCAATGGCAGCGCCATCAGGATGATGAACGGATCGAGCCACGACTGGAAGTTCACCACCATCAGCAAATAGACGAAGACCACGGCAAAGGCGATACCGATACCCAGGCGTAGGAACGAGTCCTGCATGGTTTTGACCTGGCCACGGATTACCGTCCACGATCCCTTTGGCAGGCCCTTGCTCTCGTCGTCCACCACTTTCTGAATGCCACGCGCAACGCTGCCCAGGTCGCGCAGGTCGGCGTCGCAGAAGATGTCATACACCGGCTGGACATTGTAATGGTCGACGATAGCGGTGGAAATCCCTCGTTGTACAGTTGCGACGCTGGAGAGTAACTGTGTGTGGCCACCGGCTTGAGACGTAACCGGCGTTCGCTGCATCGCGTCAATCGAGTTGATCTTGTACTGCGGCGTCTGCACCGTAACGCTGTAATTAACGCCGTTCTGCAGGTTTAGCCATTGGTTCGGCGCGGTCTGGTAGCTTCCGCTAAGCGAAATCAGCATGCTGCTGGCGACGTCGCGCTGCGTCAGGCCGAATTGCTGTGCCTTATCCCGGTCCACGTTCACGTTCAAGGTCGGATAGGCAATCTCTTCGTGAATACGAGCATCCACCACACCCGGGATCATCTGGATCCGCTTCAGCATCTTTTGTGTGATCGCGTAGTTATTCGCCAGGTCGCGGCCCACCACCTGTACGTCTATCGGCGCCGGCAATCCAAAATTCAGGATCTGATTGGTCATGTTCGCCGCCGCAAAGAAAAAGGTCTCCTGGGGAAACTTCTCGCTGAGAACGGAGCGCAGCTTACGCATGTAAGCCCGCGTGCTGCCATGGTTCTCGTTGAGGGCGATCAGGATGTCGCCATCACTTGGCCCAATGGTAGAAGCATCGCTAAAGACCAGGCTGATACCGCTGGTAGGCAGGCCGATATTATCAAGGATTAGGTCAATCTCACCGGACGGCAGCGTCTTGCGAATCACATCTTCGACCTGCGCAAACAGTTGCTCGGTCTCCTCGATACGGGTGCCTTCTGGAGCTCGGACGTGCAGCCGCATCTGTCCCGAATCGACGTAAGGAAAGAAGTCCTCGCCGATGATTAAGACCAGAAAGCCGGACCCGACCACCATGCCGAGGAACAGGATCATCACGTACTTGCGATGGTGAAGCGACCACTCGAGTACCTCCCTGTAACGCTCACGGAAGCGCTCGAAATGGTGGTTGAACCGAAAGTGCACGCGCCAAACCCAATTAAGCCCTTCAACATGAGCGGCGTGTCCGCCCTCACCGGCGGCATAAATCGGCACCTCTGGCCCGAGCATGTAATGCACCATGGTCGGCACCAGCGTTCGGGAGAGGAAATACGAGGCCAGCATGGCGAAGACCACCGCCATCGCCAACGGCACGAACAGATACTTCGCGGCTCCGGTAAGCAGCACAACCGGGACAAAAACAATGCAGATCGAAAGAGTTGAGACGAATGTCGGCACCGCGATCTGCTGCGCGCCATCGAGGATGGCGCGCGTCAGCGGCTTCTTCATCCCCATATTGCGGTGCACGTTTTCCAGCTCAACCGTGGCATCGTCCACCAGGATGCCAACGGCCAGCGCCATCCCCCCCAGCGTCATCACGTTGATGCTTTGCCCCAGTGCGGTAAGAATGATCTGGGAGGTAAGAATCGCCAGCGGAATTGAGGTGCAAACAATCAGTGTGCTGCGCCAGCTTCCCAGGAACAACAGAATCATCAAGCCGGTCAGGACCGCCGCGATGACCGCTTCACGCAGGACGCCGTAGATGGAAGCGCGAACAAAGAGCGATTGATCAAACAGCGGCGTGACTCTCAGGTTAGAAGGAAGGCCCGCCAGAACTCGCGGCAATGCGGCTTTCACCTGCGCCACAATGTCCAACGTGGAAGCCTGGCCGTTCTTCAGCACCGTCAGCATCGCCGAACGGCTGCCGTTATTGCGGACGATGTTGGTCTGGGGAACATAGCCGTCCCTCACCTGGGCAACATCTCTTAAGGTCACCACCGCACCGTTGGCAGCACGAACCGGCAAGTCGTTCATCGCTGCGACCGTGGTGGGGCTGCTGTTGATGGCGACTTGGTACTCACGGCTTCCGATTTTCGCCGTACCGGTAGGCAGGATCAGGTTCTGCTGATTCAACGCTGCCGAGATGTCCTGGGGCGAAAGGTGACGCGCATAGAGCTGATCGGGGTCGAGATCAACCATGATCTGCCGTTGCTTGCCGCCAAACGGCAGCGGAATCGAGGCTCCCTGTACTGTCGCTAACTGCGTGCGGATGAAATTCAGTCCAAGGTCATAAAGCTGCTGCTCACTCAGACCCTGTCCTGACAGGCCGAGCTGCAGGACGGGAACAGAGGACGCATCATACTTGATAAGAAACGGTGGCGTGGTACCGGGAGGCAGCGCCCGCAGTAAGGTTTGGCAAATCGAGTTGATCTCAGCCAGCGCCGACGCCGTTTCCACGTTGGGCTGGAAGAAGACCTTGATAATTGCCACTCCGTTATAGGACTGCGACTCGATATGTTCGATATCGTTGACAGTGGTCGTCATGGCGCGCTCAGTGACAGTCACCATGCGCTTCTCCATGTCGTTGGGAGTCAGGCCGGTGTAGGACCAGACCACACTGATTACGGGGATGTTGATATTCGGGAAAATGTCTTTCGGGGTGGTGATTACCGCCGAGATGCCAAGGATGGCAATCAGCACCGACACCACCACGAAGGTATATGGGCGGCGCAGCGCTAACCGAACAATCCACATAACTGCTTAGCCTTCACCCCCCCCGGCCGAGGGGACGTTCTATGAACAATAAATGAGGCATTCGCCCTACTTCCAGTTTTCGAGGCAAACGCAACAATTCTTTACCGGATACCCTTGCAGGACAAAGGATACAGATTCTCCTGAACGGTTCAGAGGTTCAGGCGGGTATACATTTTCGCGGAATCCGCAAAACTTGCGGTGCTAAGATGGCCACTCGATACGAAACCTAAACACCCATAAGCGCCATCCAACGAGAGTTGCATAACAAATAGCACTTGTTTTCTGGTGTCAATGGTGAGTTCAACGCCGCAAGAAATCAGCACTCAAACCGTTCTGCAATCCAGCACCAGCGCGACCATACCCGGTTCCACCTGGTACAAGGACGCGATCATCTACGAGGTCCACGTTCGCGCCTTCTGTGACAGCGTCACCGATGGCATGGGAGACTTTGGGGGTCTGACCCACAAGCTCGACTACCTGCGGGACCTCGGAGTGACAGCGTTGTGGCTTCTGCCCTTCTATCCCTCCCCATGGCGGGACGACGGCTACGACATCTCTGATTACAATGACGTTCACCGCACCTACGGGTCGCTCAAGGACTTCCAGCGCTTCCTGCGCGAGGCGCACCGCCGTGGGCTGAAGGTCATCACCGAGCTGGTGCTCAACCATTCCTCCGATCAGCATGAATGGTTTCAGCGGTCCCGCCGGGCTGCTCCTGGATCGCGCTGGCGCGACTTCTACGTGTGGAGCGAGACCGCCGAGAAATACAAAGACGCGCGCATCATCTTTAAGGACTTCGAAAACTCCAACTGGACATGGGACCCGGTTGCGAAGGCCTACTACTGGCACAGGTTCTATTCGCATCAGCCCGACCTGAACTGGGACAACCCCGAAGTTAAGCAAGCCATGTTTGCGGCCATGGACTTCTGGCTCGACATGGGCGTCGATGGCATGCGGCTGGACGCAGTTCCTTACTTGTATGAGCGCGAGGGCACCAACTGCGAAAACCTGCCCGAAACTCATCAGGCGCTGCGCGAGCTACGCAAACATGTCGACGAAAAGTACCGCGATCGCATGTTGCTGGCCGAAGCGAATCAGTGGCCGGAGGACGCCGTCGCTTATTTCGGCAATGGCGACGAGTGCCATATGGCGTTTCATTTCCCTGTGATGCCCAGGCTCTTCATGTCGCTGCGCATGGAAGACCGCTATCCCGTGACCGACATCATGAAAATCACACCGCCCATACCGGAGAGCTGCCAATGGGCGATGTTTCTGCGCAATCATGACGAGCTCACGCTGGAGATGGTGACTGACGAAGAACGCGACTATATGTACCGCAGTTACGCGCGCGACCGCGAAGCGCGCATCAACCTGGGAATCCGGCGCCGCCTCGCGCCCCTGTTAGAAAACGACCGCCGCCGGGTCGAACTGATGAATGCCCTGCTGTTTTCGCTTCCTGGAACGCCCGTCATCTACTACGGCGACGAAATCGGTATGGGTGACAACATATTTCTAGGCGATCGAAATGGTGTGCGCACTCCGATGCAATGGAGCGCCGACCGCAACGCCGGTTTCTCGCGCGCCAACCCCCAGCGGCTTTATCTGCCGGTAAACATCGATCCCGAATATCACTACGAAGCAGTCAATGTCGAAACCCAGCAGAACAATTCTCACTCGCTGTTGTGGTTCACCAAGCGGTTGATCCTACAGCGCAAGCAGTTTCGCGCCTTCGGTCGCGGCTCCTTGCAGTTTGTTTATCCCAGCAACCGCAAGGTGCTGGCATTCGTGCGGCAGTACGATGACGAGCGCATCCTGGTAGTCGCCAATTTCTCGCGCTTTGCCCAGTCCTGTGATCTCGATCTGTCGCAGTTCAGCGGAAGCGTCCCCGTCGAAGTATTTGGGCACAACAAATTCCCCAACATCACCGATCAGCCCTACCCGTTGTCGCTGGGACCACACGCGTTTTACTGGTTCAACCTTCAGCCGCGCGAAGCCATTGAATCATTGAAACTTGGCGGAGACCAGGAAACCCCTCTGCTCATCACAGTTCGCTCTGTGGAGGAGGTCTTTTCCGACTCAACGCTGGCGATTATCAAGAAGGTTGCGCCCCGGCTGTTGCGCAAGCGCCCGTGGTTCCTCGGCAAAGAACGGACCATTACCGGCATCAAGGTTCGAGACACCATCGCATTGCCTGAGACCTCCACCCACCTGCTGTTGGTTGACGTAGACTATGCCGATGCTGACAGCGAGACCTATCTGGTACCACTCAGCGTGGCAACAGGTGAGAAGGCCCAGCTTATTCTCCGTGAGCGCCCCGAGTCGGTGCTCGCCAAACTGGAAGGTGTCGACGAGAACGAGGCTCTGCTATTTGCCGCCGTGGCTGACCGCGATTTCAGCGATGCGCTCCTGCGCGCTATCGTGCGCCGGCGTCGTATCCGGGGAAACACCGGAGAACTCCTCGGAGCGCACACACGCGCTTTTCGTAAAGCCTGGACCTCGGTCGGCTCCCACCTCGAGCCCTCTCCCAAACCGAATGAGCAAGTCTTTACCGAGATTGACTACGGCGATGACTTTCTGCTGAAGCTTTATCGCAAGCTGGAGGAAGGGCCCAATCCCGGCTGTGAGGTCCCCGAGTTCCTCACGCAAGAGACAGACTTCGCCTCAACGCCCCGTGCCCTTGGCTCGCTGGAATTCCGTTGGGCCGATCCCGACGAAGTGGTCCATCAGGCCACCATCGGAGCGCTCATCGGATACGTGCGAAACGGGGCCTCCGGGTGGAAGTACACGCTTGACCACCTCGGTCTGTACTTCGAGCACGCCCTGGCAGTGCGAGACGAAGACCCGAGGATCCGCGATCTTGAGGTCCCGGACCCGCTGCGCGTAG
>Ga0335085_10015305_pt1 | contig 11132 bp, 10 predicted proteins | sample Lox_Sample_45_FD_206712 | JGI IMG/M metagenome (GOLD analysis project Ga0335085, IMG submission 206712) | Soil microbial communities from Loxahatchee National Wildlife Refuge, Florida, United States - Lox_Sample_4.5 | ecosystem: Environmental > Terrestrial > Soil > Wetlands | place: USA... | reverse complement strand
ACGCCGTCAACAAACCGCCGATGTCGAGTACCGTCGACAGCCCCGCGATCTGCGAGAGAGCTCGGAGCGGCATGGTCGGGGTTGGAATGAGCCCGAGCACCACCTCGTCGGCCGCCACTCGAGCGAGGCTGCCGCGCACGCAGGCCGCAATCGAACGCAGATCTTCCCCAAGCGTGAACGGTGTGAGAACCGCCGGTGTGCCGAGCGTCCATCGCGCCAGCGTCTCGATGAATCCGGCGGCGCGGCGCCGAACGTCCAGTTCCAGTTCCCGCGCGCGCGGCGGGCCGACCGCGGCACCCGGCCCGTAATCGAAGCGCGCGAGGTCGGTGCGAAGATCCGTCAGGGTCCGACCGTGTTCAATCGCCTCGAGCGCCTCGTCCGACAGCAGGTGTCCCGTGAGCCCGCGGACCCGCGTCACCAACCCGGTCCAGCGGGTCATCGGGGTTCCGCGAACATCGCCAGGGCGATGACGGACAATTCCGGAGCGCCTTGCCGAAGCGCCCCCGCCACCGTGGCGTCGATCTCCGCCACGCCGTCGTCCGACTGCACGATCGAGCCGAGAGGCGCCGCCTCGTCGATCGTCACGCCGGCGGAGGGGACGCCGCGGTCGGTCGCGACCCGCTGGACGATCTCCCGCGCGAGGACCCCGCAGGTAACGCGACAGCGGGAGACGTCGACGTGGTCGAGGGCCATCCCAAGCCGCCGCGCGATCGCGGGCCGGAGGAGTTCCAACGACGACGCCTGACGCACCATCTCGTTCGCGGCAGAGAAGACGCGGTCGAGAAGACGCGCCCGCGCGGTTAGCGTTGCGTTCGCGGTGTGGAGTGCCGCCATGGCGCACGCCTCGTCGTGGGTCGCGCGCAGTTCCCCCGCCCGTTGGGCCACCGCCGTCCGGCGTCGCAGCGCGCGCTGCTCGTCGCCCTCCTGCGTGATCCGGAGTGCCTCCGCGCGCGCCAGGGCCAGCCGCGCCTCGGCCTCCTCTCCGGCTTGCTTCGCCAATCGTTCGAGAAGGGACACCGCGGTCATCGGCGTGCCTTACGAACCGGTGCGCAGAATGATCAGCACGGCCACCACGAATCCGAGGATGATCATCGTTTCCGGAATCGCGACGAGCAACACGGCCGTCGCGGTCAGCTCCGGCTTCTCGGCGAGCATTGCCGCGACCGCGGCGCCGATTTTGGATTGGGCCCATGCAGTCGCGAGCGCCGGAATAGCGACGGCGGCCGCGGCAGCCAACATGATCAACGCGATATTCATGCGACACTCCCGTGATGTGGTGGGATCCCCTGATCCGCGCGCCAACGCGCGAACGGCTCGTAGCGCCGGCCTCCAGGGCTGTAGAACTGTCCGAAAAACTCCACGTAATGGAGCCGGAGCGCGTGAACGACCGGACTGAATATTCCGATTCCGAAGTTCACCAGGTGAAACAGCAGGGCAAACAGCAGTCCGATCACGGTGGACCCCACGGCCCCAACCATCCGGTTGGCCACGACGGCGAGCACCACGGACGCGGTGCCGATCGCCATGATCCGAGCGTAGGACAACACGTTGCCCATGGCCTGGAATAATTCGATGGTTCCGAGCAATCCCTCGGCGGCCACCACGATCGGGAAGCAGATCAAGAGCGCGATGACGGACGGGGTGAAAAGCTGCCTGGGCAGGACATGGAACGCGGCGAGGAGCGCGGCGACCACCACCAGCACCATGACGGCCGAAACCGCACGACCCACCGCGCGCCGGCGCGCCGAATGAAACGCGCTGATGGCACCGAGGACGAGGCCGAGCGTGACGTGCATGACGCCGAGACCCAGGGCCGCGGTGAGCGACGCGACGATCGCATCTTCGCGATCGATCCAGATGGCCCTGAACCCGAACAGCGTGCGCCCAAGGTCACCAAAATACTCGCCATACAACACGCCGAAGATGATGGCAAAGAAGGCGCAGGGCATCCCGATCGCGGCGATGTTTCGAGCGACCGACCCGGGCCGACTCCTTCGCCACACGAGGCCCGACACCGCTCCAAGCACGAGCCCATAGCCCACATCACCCAGCATCACGCCAAAGAACATCGGAAAGAACACGGCCACGAACGGCGTCGGGTCGATCGTCCCATAGGATGGCAGCGGCATGAACGAGGTCAGCTGCTCGAACGGACGAAAGAGTCGCGGGTTGGAGAGCACGACGGGGGCATCGGCGGCCGACCAGGATTCTCGTGCGACCTCTTCGACGACCACCTCCGGCCCCACCTCGCGTGCCACCCGCTGTTGGAGCGGCGGCAGGTAGTGCGCGGGCAGCCAACCCTCGAGTGCGAAGGTGTGGGCCGTGACGCCGCACAGATCGTGTGCGTCCGCGGCCGATAGCCAGTCACGCGCCGCCCGCTCTGTCGCTCGGAGATCCTCACCGCGGTCGCTGGCAAGCACCGACAGGCGGAGGCGGCAGGCCTCCATGTCCCCCGGGATCGCCTGCAGTCGCGCGATCATGCGCGGGACTGCCTGCTCGAGTGGGAGTTCGGCGTATGCGGCCGGGAGCGGGACCTGCGGCACGCGCGACTCCCTGAGCCGCGCCTCAAGCCGTTCGCTGAACGGCTTTGGAAGGACGAGCAGGAGCGCGAGGTCCCCGTTGTCGAGACCGTGCACCATCATGCTGAACTCGGCACCGAATTCCCTGCGGAGCGCCTCACGCAACTGGTCAACCAACGAACGCGACGCGGCGGGAACGACAGCGACCTGCGCGGTGAGCCGCGGCGAGGTCGAGAGTGCGTGAATGGCTGGGAGAATCTCCGTGAAGAAATCGCGATATCGCGTGATGAGCTGCCGTTCTTCCGTCAGGTCGCGCAGCCGGGCGACGAGCGTCCGGGCCTCACGAACAGTTCGCCGCGCCACCCGGGCCCCGCAGGCCAGCGATGCGGTCGTGCGGGCCGCGCTGCCGGATGCAGCGCGTGCCGCCGGGTGCCCGATGAGCGAGAGCGCCTCGTCCACATCGTTCAGGACGCCTTGCAGCTGATGGCGCCTCCGACCGGCGCGTGGGTCCGCCGCAAGCTTCGACACGCGTCCGTCCTGCATTGGACGTGCGAGCTGCACCCGCCCCTCGTCCTGGAGAAGGGACAAGGTAGCGTCCAGCCGGTCCCGGGGGCCGAGCACGCGCACACGGCTCATAGGGACGATCATCGATCCGCCTCCGGCTCCGCGAGCGCAGCCAGCAGTCGCGCCGCGATGCCGCGGATGGTGTCGTCTCGGCACCCGTCGTAGCGCGACGCGGCGGTAGCCGCGCCGGCCTCGATCGCCGCGACGGCATTCTCTCGCTCGATCGCGGCGCCTGACGTCATCGCGGCCAGTTCCTGCGCGAGCGCCGCCTCCATGAGGGCGTCTGCCGCGGCCCGGTCGATCCGCGCCTGCTCAATGATCGTGCCCGCCTCCGCCTCCGCGCGAGCGAGCGACTCCGCCGCCACCCGTTCCGCGTCGAGCACTTGGTCGAGCGCTGATGCGGGTGTCGCCGCGGGCCCTTCGATCGATGTCGGCTGTCGCGTCGCGCGCATGGGGGGTCAGCGGGTCTTCGTCTCAGCCGAGGGTCGAGGCGAGTTCCGCGTCGACGAGATCAAAGGTCTCTCCCAAGAAGTGTGCACGCACCCTCGGGTCCCCCGTGACCGCTCGCGCGTCCCCCTGCGCGAGGATGCCGCCGTCAAGCAGCACATACGCCCGATCGCACAAGCTGAGCGTTTCGCGCACATTGTGGTCCGTCAACAACACGCCAACCCCGCGGCCCCGGAGACCGACCAACAGGGCATGCAGCGATTCGATCGTGAGCGGATCGATCCCGGCGAATGGCTCGTCGAAGAGCAGGAACCGCGGGTCGGTCGCCAGGCTCCGCGCGACCTCGAGGCGACGTTGTTCACCACCGGAGAGTCTGATGGCAGCCGTGTGCGCCACCGCTGTCAACCCGAACTCGTCGAGCAGCGTCGCCGCCTTGGCTCGAGCCGCACGTCCCCGCATTCCGCGCGACTCCAGAATGGCAGCGATGTTGTCCTGGGCGCTCAAGTGCGTGAACACGGAGCGCTCCTGGGGGAGGTAGCCCACCCCCGATCGCGCCCGCAGATGGAGCGGTAGATGCGTCAACTCGCACCCATCAAGCAGGACGCGGCCGGTCGTCGGACGTAGAAGGCCGGCGATCATCGACAGGGTTACCGTCTTTCCGGCGCCATTGGGACCGAGAAGGCCGACGATCTCGCCTGAGCGAACGCGCAAGTCGACATCATGCACAATCCATCGGCCGGCGTGCTGCCATCCGAGCCCCTTGATCTCCAACAGGGATGGCGCGGAAGCGGGATTCACGCGGCACCCTGCGTCGAGTGGTCCACCTCGCGCTCGACATCGGGTTCCCAAGGCGCATTCATCGGCCATCGGTCGCCTCGCGCGCCTCGTCGTCCATCGCGACCCACACGAGCGGTGGCGGCGTCATTGATCGCGACCTGGCAACGACTGGCACACCATGACGTCATGAACTCGCATCGCACCCTCCCAGAGTCGAGTTGTACCGGAAAGCTACGATCAAGAGGCGCGCCGGGGCGTCAGGGGCCTCCGCCCCGTACGTCGGGCAAATGCTGACGCTCCTCTGCCGCGGCCGGCACACCGCGGCCCCAGGAAGTATTGGGTCGGACCCTCGACCCGCAGCACAATCCAGGTCCCCTCTCATCAATAGATGTAGACGCGCGCCCCAAGAGGGACGTGATCGAACAGCCACGCGATGTCCGCGTCGCGAAGGCGCATGCACCCGTGTGTCGCCGCCTTGCCGATGGACGCGCTATCGGGCGTGCCGTGAATGCCGATCCCGTCGCCCAGATCGAGTCGATAGTGCCCCAGTTGTCCGCGAACGCGGCGACTGTCGCTGCCGATGGGCGGAACGAAGAGCATGCCCTGCAATACGATGTCGTCGCCCGAAAATGCGTCCAACGTCGAATCGGATCGGAGGAGCCCAACCCATGGCCCCCGTTCAACCAGCGTAGAATCCCCGTCGAGCGCAATCGTGGTATCCCCATGCAGCCAGACCAGACGCAGGTGACGGGACTGCGCGACCTCGACGAAATGCCAGTCGGGGGGCACCCACACAGGATCAGCCTCCTTGGCGATGACAGAGCGCACCCCGCGTGGGGTTGCGAACGTCCACCGTCGAGAGGCGTACGCGAGCGATTGCTCCGACCCGACCGCGACCGGAGCATTCAGGAGCGTGTCGGCCATGCCGCGCACGGCCCACAAGCGCCGATGGTCAACCGAAACGATGACGCGAAGGGATGTATCCCGTGCGGCCGCCGCCTGAATCGTATCGGTCGACTGCGCGCCCGCCCCACGACACAGGACCCCGAGCGCCAACATCGCGACGGCACGGCTCACAACGCTTTTCATCTTCCTGTGGGTGAACCGCGGTCCGTCAGTCCGCGGTCGCCGGATCGATCGTCTCCTTGACACGGACGATCGTATTCGCTGGAAATCCCCCGCGCTTGGCATGCTCCCGCACCGTGGCCTCATCGGGCGCCGTGTAGACGCAATACAGCTTGTCCGGTGTGACATAACTCTGGACCCAATGCACGTCCTTTCCAGACGTGTTCATCTCCTTCAAGACAGCGTTCGATTTCGCCGCGACGCTCCTGAGATCTTCGGCCGACATGGCGCCGGCGCCGGGAATCGCGCGTTCGATGAGAAACTTGGGCATATGACCTCCAGGGAATCGATGGGTTCTCCGCCTTCCGTTCCACAATGGCATCGCGGCCGCGTGATATCTGTCGGCACCCCCACCCCGCGCCTTCGGGGAATCCCCGAGAGCCCTTCGGCGGTCCCCTGACAGACGCGGGCCCCACCCGCGGCGATCGTATCATCGATCTTCGCAGTAGGCCGGATGAACGGCGCCCCGTGAATGTTGGTTCCTGGAGACGAAACAACCCAGGATGAACCATGCCGCTGGAACAAACGCGTATCGGATGATCAGTGAATGATCTTCCATTTCCGGAGGGCCCCATGTATACCCGAATCCTCGTCCCACTCGACAACTCGACGCTAGCCGAACACGCCATCCCGACCGCGGAATTGCTGGCGCGCTCGGCCGGTGCGTCGCTCGATCTCGTGTACGTGCACGAACCAGAGATGACCGCCGGCTATCCCGACGCCCCGTGGAACGCCGCCCGGCGGTCGTCCGAGGAATCGTACATCCACACGATCGCGGACGAGGTGCGGAGCAGTTCCGGTGTTCCCACCACGGGTGTGGTCGTGGTCGGACACGCGGCGGCGGCGATCTGCGAGCACGCGCGTGCAAGCCGCGCGGACCTCATCGTCTCGACCACGCACGGCCGCACCGGCATCAGCCGCGCATGGATCGGCAGCGTCGCGGATGCCGTGGCGCGCCATGCGCCCGTGCCGACCCTGCTGCTGCGGCCGGCGCCCGGGGCGGATCCGAACCGCGTCCATATCCCACCCCCCGTCGTGCGGCACGTCTTGGTCCCCATCGACGGACTGTCCATGTCCCAGGCGGCGTTGGCCGGTCCGGCGGAATTCGCCCGCTCCGCGAAGGCGAGAATGATCGTCGTGTCCGTGGTCGAGCCAGTGCCGATGATCATGCCGGACCTCACCCTGCCGTACACGGCACCGTCGGCCATTCCTGACATGGAGGCGACGGAAGCCCTCGTTCAAGAAGCCAAGCTCCGGTTGGCGCCCATCGCGCGACATCTGACCGATTCGGGCGTTCGCCAAGTCGAATGGCATGTGGTCGTCGACCCCTCCATTGCGCACGCGACCCTCGAGGGCGTCCGCGAGTATGGCGCGGACATTGTCGCGGTTCCGATCAGTGACCGCGGACCGACGCGGCTCGCGGCCGGAACGCTGGCCGACCACATCATGCGAGGCTGTCGGTCGCCTGTGCTGCTCTACCGCGCCCAAGGCGCGGTGAAGGAAGCGGGGCCGGTCGCGAACACGACCGAGTCGTGCACCGTGTAGCCATCACGGCGAGCGAGACTACCCATATGCGAGCAGCGCCCGCATCCTCACATCCTCGTGCCCTCCGGATCGACTCGAACGTGGTTGCCGGCTCCGTTGTCGTGGGCCTCGGAGCCCTCATTGCCGTCGCGCTCGCGCCGTTCGTCGCCGGCCTGATTGGCGCGCCGGTGCTCGCGGTCGTGTTCGCGCCGATGTACCGAACACTGGAACGCCGGATCCATCGGCTGGCCGCTGCAACCATCGTGCTGATTGCCTCTGTCGTGCTGGTGCTGATCCCGGGACTCGCGATCACCAGCCTGTTCGTTCGGGCCGCTCCCATCGCCATCAATGGGGCGAGACTCAATCCGGTGCTCGCGGGACTCCCTGCGTCGAGCGCTGCCGGGATCCCGATCAACACCGACCTCACCGCATTGACTGGCGACTTCGCATCGTGGGTCTCGCGTCAAATGGTCACGATGGCAGGAACCGCGGCCCGTGCGGTGGCCAACTTGGTGATCGCGTTCTTCGGTCTCTATTACCTCCTGCTTTCCGGCCAGACCGCCTGGCGCGCCGTGGCGCGCTTCTCGCCATTCTCGGAAGCGACGACCGAGCGGCTTCGCGTCGAGTTTCAGCACGTCACCAAAGCGACGTTGCTCGGACTCGGGCTGGCCTCGGTCGCGCAGGCCCTGCTCATCGGGTGCACGTTCGCGCTCACCGGGCTCTCGAATCCGTGGGTGTGGGGCGCGGTGGCGGGTGTCGTGTCCGTATTGCCGATTCTGGGCGCGTCCATCGTATGGCTCTCCGGCACCGTCGTCCTCGTCGCCGAACACCGAGTGGCCCCTGCAATCGCGGTCCTGCTCGTCGGCGTCGTCCTCTCCGCACACGTGGACAGCATCATTCGCCCGATCGTCGCGCGGCGGGTATCGAGCATCCATCCGTTGATCACGCTCGTCGGCGCGTTCGGCGGTGCCGCCTACATCGGGTTGCCGGGCGTGCTCCTCGGCCCGTTGGCGCTCGCGTATTTCTTCCAGCTGGTCCACGCGTATGAAACGGAATTTCTCGGCCGCGGCACCCCGCAGGCGTCGAGCATCGACGGAAAAGAGAATGTGACAACTCGTATCACCGGCCGCGGCCGCGCCGAGATCGGCGGATAGCCGCGCCGCCGTGACGTCGCGACCGCGGCGCGTCAGGGAACCCATGACATCGTGTCGCGAAACGGACGACTGACACGGGTTCAGCTGGACAAGATACTGACAGGCATGATCGCCCTCGCGCCGAACGAGCCCCCGGTGACCGCGCCACCACGGAGTCCCGCGGCCGCGGCCGCGTCGTCCGCGCCCACCGGCGGCGCCCGAGCGCGCCGGCGACGATGGGGGGCGGTAGTGGCGATTCTCGTGCTCGTCGTGGCCGCGGCGGCGTGGTGGTGGACGACGAGCCGCCCCACTCGCGTGCAGTACACGACCGCCGCGATCACGCGGGGCACGGTCGCACGAAGCGTGACGGCAACCGGGACGGTGAATCCGGTTCTGACGATCACCGTCGGCACATATGTATCCGGCGTCATCCAGTCGCTGTCCTGCGATTTTAACACCCGGGTCGCTGCCGGCCAGATTTGCGCCAAGATCGATCCGCGCCCCTATCAGACGGTGGTCGACGAGGACAGCGCCAACCTGGAAGCCGCGACCGCGCAGATCGACAAGGATCGTGCGACGCTGAGCTACGCCGCGCTGGCCTTGCGCCGCGACGTCGATCTGCAGAAAACGTCCTATGTATCACAGGACGTCGTGGACGACGCGAAGAGCGCATATGATCAGGCGACGGCGCAGATCGAGATCGACTCGGCGGCCATCGATCAGCGCCGGGCCGCACTGGAGGCCTCTGAAATCAACCTGGGGTACACCAACATCGTGTCCCCGGTCAACGGAACGGTTGTTTCCCGCAACGTCACGATGGGTCAGACGGTGGCGGCGAGTTTTCAGACCCCGACGATGTTTCTCATCGCCACCGACCTCACGAGCATGCAGGTCGACGACAACATCAGCGAGAGCGACATCGGCAGTATCAGAGTCGGGAACACGGCATCGTTCACGGTCGATGCCTACCCGAACCGCACCTTCGCTGGTGTCGTCAAACAAGTCCGACAGTCGCCGCAGACCGTGCAGAACGTCGTCACCTATGACGTGGTCGTCGCGGTCGCCAACCGCGACCTCAGCCTGTTCCCGGGCATGACGGCGACGATCAAGATCATTACGGCTCGGCGAGACAGCGTCCTTCGCGTGCCCGATCAGGCGCTCCGGTACACGCCTGGGGGCCTGCCCAGCACAGGGCAATCGCGAGGTCCCGCGGCCGGCGCCGGCGATTCCGGCGCGCACGTCTGGGTCCTGAGGGGCGGCAACCCCGTACGAGTTGGGATCACCACAGGTCTTGACGACGATGCGTTCACGGAAGTGTTGCGAAGCGACCTGCACCCGGGCGACGAGGTGATCGTGTCCGAGCGTGGCGCGGCGGCAAAGCCTGCGTCGTCCGGCGCCGCTCCGCCCCGGATTCTCTGACGTCGCCCGGTGGGAGCCGGCCGTGTCGACGCCCGTCATCGTACTCACGGAGGTCACCCGGATCTACACGGTCGGAGATGTCGACGTGCACGCCCTGCGAGGCGTAAGCCTTCGCGTCGACGCCGGAGAGTTCCTCGCCATCGTCGGTGCCTCGGGGTCCGGGAAGTCGACCCTCATGGCGATCCTCGGGTGCCTGGATCGACCCACGTCCGGGGAATACCGCTTCGACGGCGTCGATGTCGCGGGTCTGCGCGAGCCGGACCTCGCGCGTATCCGCAGCGAGCGCCTGGGGTTTGTCTTTCAGAGCTTCAATCTGCTCGCCCGCACGACCGCCACCGAGAACGTCGCCCTTCCGCTGGTCTATTCGGCGAGTGGTCCCACTGGCCGCCGGTCGCGCACCGCACGGGCGCAGGAGGCGCTCCGCGTGCTTGGGCTGGGCGATCGGGAGAACAACACGCCCGGGCAGCTCTCCGGCGGACAGCAACAGCGCGTGGCGATCGCCCGGGCCCTTATCAACTCGCCGCGACTGCTCCTGGCCGACGAGCCGACCGGCAATCTCGATACAAAAACGTCCCATGAGATCATGGACACATTGGTGGCGCTCAATCGTCAGCAGGGCGTCACGATCGTCGTCGTGACTCACGAGGCCGACATCGCGGCCTACGCCGATCGCGTGGTCACCATGCGAGACGGCAGCATCGTTTCCGACGAACGCAAGGCGGACGCGGCGGGCGGGCGCGTCGCGGAAAGGCACTCCCCGCCCGACGCGCCGCTCGCGCTCTTTCACCCGCGTCCAGACCGCCCGGACCGATCGGCCGGACGTACCCCGTCGAGCGCGTTCGGGCTCATGATCCTTGGCGCGGCGGCACAGGCCATCAGACGCAATGTGATGCGGTCGATGCTGACCATGCTGGGCGTCTTCATCGGCGTGGCTGCCCTCATCGCGATGGTCGCGGTGGGACAGGGCGCGAACGCCGCGGTGAAGAAGCAGATTGAAAGTCTTGGGACCGACCTGCTGGTGGTGCTACCAGGGGCAACCACCACCGGTGGCGTGCGCGGCGGATTTGGCAGCGCCTCGACTCTCACGGTCGGCGACGCGCAAGCCGTCCTCCGGGAGGATCCCGCGGTAGGTCAAGTGAGTTACCTCTTGCGGCAGGTCGGACAGGTCCAAAACGGCAACCGGAACTGGGATACCAGCATCCAGGGGGTCACGCCCAGTTATCCGCCCGTCACCAACTGGCAGATCGCCGCGGGACGCGGGATCAGCGAGGAGGATAATGCCAACGCGGCCCTCGTCGTCCTGATTGGGCAAACGGTCTATCGGCAGTTGTTCGACCCGTCGGAGAATCCCGTCGGGGCGACCATTCTGATCAAGAGCGTGCCCATGCGCATCATCGGCCTATTGGCCGCGAAAGGACAGTCCGCCATTGGCTCTGATCAGGACGATCTCGTGATGATCCCGTTCGCGACGGCGGAGCACAAAGTGTTGGGGGCCGCTTCCCCGAGCCCCACGCAGGCGCCCCAGAACTGGGTCTACCCGCCCGCTGCCAATCCCTACGGCATCGCGCCGCGGCTCACAGGCTTCGTCAACCAACTGTACATCCAGGCGGCATCTCCGGATCAG
>Ga0335085_10015304_pt1 | contig 11132 bp, 8 predicted proteins | sample Lox_Sample_45_FD_206712 | JGI IMG/M metagenome (GOLD analysis project Ga0335085, IMG submission 206712) | Soil microbial communities from Loxahatchee National Wildlife Refuge, Florida, United States - Lox_Sample_4.5 | ecosystem: Environmental > Terrestrial > Soil > Wetlands | place: USA: Florida... | reverse complement strand
TGCTTGTCGCTGCGCACTTTCTGCGAGGTCCTGTCGCAACTTCTCGCGCAGTTTCTCCAGCGTGACAAACTCGCTAACGGATTTGGCAAGTTCGTCGTCGGCGGGAGGCACCACTTTCTTTTTGATGCTCTGAATCTCCACCGAGTAATTCAGTGTTTTGCCCGCTAATTTCTTTTCTGCATAATCCGTGGGATAACTCACGGGGAATTCCCGGACCTCCCCCTCCTTAGCGCCTCGCAGGTTCTCTGTAAATGCCTGTACGGTGCGTTCCCCGCCCACGTGGACCACCACATCCTTGGCCTCAGTGGGGTGCCCGGCAGGAAGGGATGTATCCATGCCCCGGTAATTGACGGTCAAATAATCGCCGTCTTCGGCTGGCCGGTCTGCGACGACTTCGAAAGTCGCTGCATTTTCGCGCAATTCGGCGACCGCCTTGTCGACATCGGCCTCGGAGATGTCAATCTGCCCCTCTTCAATCTCAAGTTCCTTGTAGGGATGGAGCTCGAACTCGGGGTAGATTTCAAAGGTAGCCTTGCAGGTCAGCGGTTGGTCGTCCTCGAACTTCAGGTCTTCGAAATGGGGTTGGCCGACGATTTCCCAATTCTGATTCTTAACAGCCGTCCGGAAGAAGCGCGGGATCAGCGTTTGGGCTACTTCACTACGGATGTCATCCCGGAATCGCTCGCGCACCAGGCGCGCGGGTGCGCGGCCAGGGCGGAATCCCGGAATCCGTGCGCGTTTGGCAAATTGCCCCGCCACCGAATCGGCTTCTTGCTGCACGACATCGGTCGGAACTTCGATAACCAGTTCTTTTTTGCAGGTTGTGGCTTCCACGGCGCCTCAAAGGCCCTTTAGAAGGTGAAATGCGGACGGTAGGGTCTGCACTATGAACCCGTTGTGAATCACCCCGAGTCCCACCTGGTAGGCATCCGAGCCTCCTCAGACTCAGACCGCTTAAGTATAGCACAGGTCCATTTCGTGTCAATATCCGACTGTCGCGGAATAGAGGGCATAGGCCATTTTTGAAAAATAGGAAGTCATGACCGAGAAGCCGGACGCGGCCATTGAATCTGCCTCACTTCTTCCCACGTAAAATGGCCACGTCGACGCCGACGATCGCTGCCCGCCCCGGCATGGCCACCATCTGAACCTCTTGGTAAGAAGTATTCATCAGGTTCGTGAATTGGACAAAAGGGTGAAGCCGTCCTGCTGACCAGGCCAAATACACGTCCCACAAGCCATAGGTCTTATAGGAGTACCGATCAAGGATCCCCACCCTGGAGCGGGCAATAAGGCCGCGAGGCAAATGGCCCTGCCAGGAAAGCACTCCCGACTGGGCGGGATACCAAAAGGCGTATTCTGATTCTATTCCCGGCATCGCCTCGTGATACCCGTGCATTGCAGTGTAACTCACATCCAATTCTTGAGTACGGGAGAGAGGCGCGCGAAGAGAACCTTCAAGGCCATTGAAGTGGAGCCGATCAATATTCGTCGCCTGCCAGACCGCGGTGGGAGATCCCCGCATGTAATCGATCACATCTTGCTCGCGCAATTGGAAGAAAGTGAGGTCCCCGCGCAGACGGTGAGGGCCATTCCAGTCGAGGCCACCTTCCATATCCCAGGCGCGCTCCGGCCTCAAACTCAGGTTTCCGACGCTGGTGGGATCGTGATAGTAGAGATCCGTCAATGACGGTACGCGGAAGGCATGGCTGATGTTGCCGCGAATTTTAAGATGGGAATTCAACCAATAGCCGGCGCTGACGCTGGGGCTGAACTGGCCTTGTACGGATCGATAAGCCTCCTCGCGCGCGCCGATGTTAAAGGAAAACCGCTTCAAGGCTCTAACATCAAACGCCGCGTATGCCGCCACGCGTCCGCGCTTGTGGTCCCCCAAGTTGGTGCTTTGAATACTGTCGCTGTAGCCTTCCGCACCATAATAAAGATGCATGTTCGTTTTGATTTGCTGCCGCCTGCGCAAGGCCCCCTGGACGCTCCGTAACGTATGCCGGTTTTGGTAATAGAGAGGATCTTCCCGGAAGAGGACGAACCGGTCGTGATGCTGGCGAAAGGCAAATGAAACCTGCGTTGATTTCCCCAAATTCTGCTTCCCCGCGACGAACCAAGTGTTCGTGTGTTCCCAAGAGTCGTACGGCCCGTAAAACTGGTTCGCGCCGAACGGGCGGTCATTATGCGCCAGGATGACCTCCGATTCGCCCAAACGAGTAGAAACTTCCGTAAAGGAACTTATCGCGAGGTCACGATAATCGCGGTCCGGCATGAAGCCGGAGGAATAATCCCGAGCAAAGGAAACTTGCTCTGCCAAGCCGCCGGATACCACGCTTGCTGTGGCGCTTTCTTGGTTGACTCCAAAGTTTCCGAAACCCGTTCGAATTCGAAAGTCTGAGGCGCGTGGAGGCCGCGAAATAAAGTTAATGGCGCCGCTCACCGCATCCGACCCGTAAATCGTCGAACCTGACCCGTGCAGCACCTCAACTTCCGAGAACGAGTCCACCGGGAAGGGTAGATCCATATCGTGGTGACCCGTTTGCAGGTCGTTCATGCGGAACCCGTCGAGCAGAATTAAAGTCTGCTCAAAAGTCCCCCCCCGCATCGCTACGTCGGCTTGGGTTCCGTTGGGCCCGCGCTCCTCCAAGTCAATGGACGAATCCAGCCGTAGAAAATCCTCCAGGGAATTCGAGAGGAGTTCGTTAGTGCGAACATCGATTTGAGTAATCGGGCGGTCCACTTCCCCGAGCGGGATGGGCTGGTAGACTCCCGTGACCACCACGGTTTCCTTCGGTTTACCTTTCTGGAAATTATCCTCCTGGCACCACAAAGCAGGAGTGGCCACGATTACGGCAAATAGGACCACAGGCAATGCAGAGCGCACAACCAGACCCGGCCATAAACGAACCCTTTCAGGCGCTGCGAAAAACTGCGTGGGCTTTGTGGACAACACACGACCTCCATGGCCATGGCGCAACTGGACGCTAATCTCCCTCAATGTTTTGGGGAGGGTTACCGAAATAGGAATTGGAGTTTTATCCTTGAGAGCGAGGCATCACACCAGCAACCCGTTTGCGCAAGACGACGTTTCGAATACCCTGAATGGCGAGTATAGCACAAGCATCAACGGGGTTCAGTGGGAGTAAATCCGTACCCACTGCCCCCGGCGTTCCATCTCTGCCCGTAATTGCAGGTGGTAGCGAACTACGAGGGTTTGCGCATCAACTTGTGGTTGATAGTCAAAGTAGCGGCCCTGGATGCGCAGCCAGACCGGGAATCGCGTCACCCAATTTCCGGGGGGCTCCCACCGGCGGGAATAGAGATATAGGAAGTCAAACCTCTCCAGCGGCAATTTTCTGAAATCCCCTTCTGAGAAGCCCTGCAAGGGCACAACGCGCAACGGCTTCTGCACATAGCCTAGGAACGGCTCAGAGATTTCGTCCGTGGCCGGCCACGCCGTCAGAATTCGTGAATGAACCGGCTGCGCCTCGAGAAAATGTGCGGCTTGTTGGTGAAGTACAATGAAATCTGCATACGCGAGGTTGTCTTCAAAGGGGAATGGATAAGGAGGATTGATGAACCACGCCCACACAAAGCAGACTGTGATCGTCGTCAAGGCGACCCGCGAGAAGATGCGCGGCAAGCGCGTAACCGTGCCCACTGCGGCAAGATAGAACAAGGGAACGACGGGAAGCAGGTAGCGCGGGAGGATGGCGCCCCCCACCACGCTCAAGAGTAACAGGTATACGGCTACGAGTCCGGCACTCAAGAAAATGAAGCCCCACCAACGTTCGCTCGACGCGGGATCCTGGACTCGAGTCGCAGCATTTAGGGCCGGGAATTCTGCAGGACGGAGAGGCTCCCATTTCGCCCCCTGTGTCCCGCCGTTCGCATCCCCAATCTTCCTTCCATTATCCCGCGTCCGGTGCCTCCGTCCCCACCACAGCCCCCACAGAGCGAATGCGGTCAGCAGCCAGTTGAACCCTCCCAGCAGGAGCTCATAGGCGCGCCGCAACAGGCTCCACATCATCCGCACTGGTGAGAGAGTGGAATATACGTTGTAGCTCAGGTATGCAGGATTGCCCGTCCAGTAGCCGGTGGCGTGATGGTAGTAGAGCGTCCAAGCCGCAAGCGGCAAAAGCGGCACCACGAGGGGCGTCCACCGGGAAAAGGAACCCGGACACCATTGCTTTGCCCCACGCCTCCTCTGCCACGCATAGAGCCAAGCCACGGGTAGGAGAACCACTGCGGTTTCTTTACTGATTACCGCCAGTGAGGAAGCCAGTGCGAAGAGCCAGAGTCGATCGTCAAGTAAGCATAGCACCGCCCAGGTCGTGAAGAGCCCGGCGGCCAGGTCAAGGTGCGCCAGCGTAGTTTGAGCAAAGAATAGCGGGGAGAGCCCCAGGAGAAGTGCACTCCACCCGGCAACTTCACGCGTGGCCACGCGGCGCCCCAACACATAGACCGAAGTGATCGTTGCCACCGCCAGCAGCGACATCGCTCCGCGGGTCGCCCAAGCCGAATAACCAAGGATGTGCCACACCAGTCCGAGGTAGATCATGACGAGAGGCGTGTGCCCGCTCGGCGGCGTGCTGATGGGAGTCAACAATCCCGAACGATAAAAGTCCACTGCTGTGGGAATGTAGTAACCGGCTTCATCCCAATAGTAGGGCAGACGCAGCAACGGCAGATGGAGTATGAGGAGAACGGCAGAAGTGGCAAGGAAAGCCAAAAGCGCTTTGATGTTCGAACGCACGCGGGCGCTAATTGGCCATTGGATGGGCATCCAGATAAGCCTTGGCCGCGTCGGCAAGCAAATCGCGGTGCATCCGCATCGGGTCGCCGAAAAAGGCTCCTCCTGCAGCTTCGTCCACTTCGTGCGTGGCGAGCAGGTTCAGCGCGTCTTTCTCGTTCCACAAGGCTTCAGCGTAAATAATGCGGCCACCCTCTTCGGGTTCATGGAAAAGGCGCTCAAAGAATTGGATGGAGCACTCCCCGGTGCGCGGCATATGCGGCCCAATCATCACGATGTGTAGCGCAGTCCACTCCTCCGCGGTGAGGGTCTTTCGCCATGCTGCCGCCGTGGCATAGAGCTCGCTCATTTCGAGGGCTGTGGCATCGGCAACATTGGCCAACAGCAGGGGCCCCATTTGGCACGTAAATGTCTTGAGTTTAGACGGGTTCACGCGGCCGTCTGCCAACACCTCATCCAGCAATTCGAAGGATGCGCCAAAGATCTGCTTTTGCCGCTCCAACTGCTCGGGCGTAAAGTGCCGGGATGCCAAGGTCGCTTGCGCTTTCTCCATTAACTCGCGATAGCCCCGCAGGCTTTCCCGGCGGTTGAGCGACAGGCTGGTCTCCTGCGGAGGCGACAGCATTACGAACAGCGCCAGGGGAATGTGCGCGACAGCCTTGAGCTCGTGGTATCCCACAGGCTTTACCAGGGCGGTGGTGCGTTCACCGTTGTGAACAAGAATCAGGCTATCGCCCTCCTCCAGGACTAGCGGCCCGGCATGGGCGAGCGTAGCGGCCAACGCCTGCTGATATTGGATCCGGAACTCCGCATTCAGCGTGTCGAGCAGCGGGTCCACAGACTTTTCCGCCGGCGCTTCCTGGGCATGGAGTATGGCTACGCTCAAGTAGCCAATGGCAAATGCCATGAGCAAAGGGACTCCGAGCTTTTGGTAAGCCCGCATCAAGGTACTCCTGGAACGAATCAAGCCATCGAGCCACATTAGGGCACGGGGCGGCGAGAGTCAATGGCAAATCAGGGCAAATTCAGGGCGAATTAGTGTTGGGAGCCCGCAGCCTCCAGCAACAGGACCCAATCGCCATTGCCTTCGCCGTTCTTTCCCGGCGGCGTGAATTCCCGAGGTCCCGAGTTCGCGAACGGCCCTCCCGGAACCGCTGTGTATGCTCCGTTCGTGGGGTCGAACCATTTGGCATTGGCCCGCGCCTTCAGGCTAGCCATATTGACGGTAATCGCTCTTGACACCGGCAGGTAGGCGACCTCAATCGTCCCGTCCGGCGTTTTCGCGGCCGTGCAATAGTCGCTCTGGCTGACCCGTGTTTGCAGAGTGCCATAGGTTCCCAGTCCCGCCGTAACCACCTGATGGTTCTGGTCCGGAACCAAATCCTGCCACGGCAGTGACGCAAAGAACTGCTTCCAAATGGTAAGCTGGCTCACTCCCACTGTGTCGATATGAGATTCCCAGCCGTCCGCAAAACTCCAAGTGTAGCGGTTGCCGTAGAATTGCCCTTTGCCGCCGCTGAGCATTGTCCAATACTCTTCCCGCCGCAGCACCGCGGGCGTACCGAAATCGGGCGGCTCGCCAACTTCCTCGTTATCGTAGTGTGCCTCGACCAGGTAGGTGGGGACCACAGGCTCCTGGTTATAGCTATGCAACATCTGCATGTAGGTCGGCGAGTAGGTGTAGGTGCTGTTGAGAGAAACCATCGGGACCCATGTCGGATCGTCCAAAGAAGAACTTGTGTGGACGTTAAGCTCGACCGTCTGCAAGTGGACGGGATCTTCAGATTGAATCCCCTTGGCCACGGCCTGCACCAGGGCGTCATCTTTGGGATCTCGCCAGGAATTGAAATCGTTGCCATTCAACCAGGCGACATTCGGAAAGCTCTTGTAGCGGTGGCCGAGATATTGTCCGTAGTCGTAGGCGATGGTGGCGCCATTATTGCGTAGGGTCGAAAGCCATCCAATCGTCTCGATCGGATCGATGAAAACCAGCAGTCCGTGTTTCGCCGCGAGTTTGACGATGTGGTCTAAGCGCTTGAAATAGGCCTCGTTGGGCTTGCTGAGATCGTAATGGGTGTAATCGCTCCCGCCGGCGACGTGTCCCAGGAAGGGACGAATGCCGTCCGGGGTGGTCCCCTCCTTGTTGGCGCGATAGTCGTTTCCTGCGCAGGCCACGTCAACCCATCCCAGGGTGTTGAAGCCGTGCGCTTGCCGATTGGCGAAATAGCTTTCGGCTTGTGCCTCTGTCAGGCGCCCCATCAAACCTTGGGGGGTGTCACCAACGATCAGGAAAGGAGTATTGTTCTGATCGACCAGGTAACGCCGGTTGGCGCTTAGCTTGAGTGGATACGCAGCCGGTTTGCCACTCGATGATTGGGGTGGACCGGCAGTCAAGCGCGGGGCAGCCGTGGCGCTGGCCAGCAGGGCAAGACCCGTGAAGACGATTTGTCTGCATGGGGAAGAATTATGTGAGAAGATGGATTTCATTCGCGGCAATCCCTTTCGACAGGATGTTGGCTCAGTATCTAGCGCGTCATTCTAGATTATCATCTTTCTCCATGGTTCGAGGTGTCCTGTCCGGCTGCCATTCCACAATCCCGAGGAATAGAACATCCAAACTGAATCGACATTCTCCTCGGTTATTTGAGGGCAGTTCGTTAAGCCGCTTCCCCCGTCGTCAAGCCGTGGGCACACTTTACGAGAATTGCAGATTGGGCTCGACAACAGGAGCCGATATAAGTTAATGAATTGAGAAGATGCCGTTGATTCCGAAAGTGGCGGAATTGGCAGACGCGCCAGACTTAAGGAACAGAAGATAGCACCAACCCAGACGACCTCAAGGATAAACCACCCTAAAACATCAACCACTTAGCAATTCTGGGTCTGCGCCCAGTCGCCTCCCCTTGGGCACGCTTTTGGGCGCACCAGAGCAACCATATAGTCGTTCGTTCCCGCATTGCTGCTTCGGGTCTGCGGAGGCAGACCTCTCGGCACTGCGGCGTTATATCTGCACGTATCACCTGGAGCTCGGTGTCCTTTCGGCAGGGGTGCGTGACTTGATCTGACGGAAGTTGCTAACGTCTGTCCATCGCCCCCGGGGGGGGGAGGACAGACTATGGCCAACGAGATTCCTGTTATTTCCCCAGACATGCGGAGGGTTTACGTGCGTCTCAAGCGGTGGCGGAGTTCGCACGCCCGCCGCGTGCCGATTTCGGAGTCTTTGTGGGCGGCGGGAGAATTGGCCCGCGCGCATGGGATTAATCCGACCGCGGAAGTTCTGCACTTGGAGTATGGCAAGCTCAAGCACCGGGCGGAAGCTGCGGCACCGGCGGCGAAGAGGCGCGTGGCGAAGGCCACGGCAGGCGCCCCGCGCCGTACACGGCGCACCCCGCCACCGACGTTTGTGGAACTGATGGCGCCGCCTGCCGGTAATTTTCCAGGAGCCGTGGTGGAACTGGAAGGGCCGCGGGGCCGGATGAGGATCGAGCTCAAGGGTGTGGGCACGGGCGAGTTGGTGGCGCTGAGCCGGGCGTTGTGGGACGGCGGGGTATGATGCAGAACACCCCGCAGATGCGCATCCTAGTGGCGGTGGAAGCGGTGGACGGCCGCAAGGGCATCGACTCGCTGGCGTGGTTGTGTCAGGAGAGGTTGCCGACCTACCCTTTCTCGGGCTGCCTGTTCGTTTTCCGCAGCCGGCGCGGAACTGCGATTCGCCCATTGGTCTATGACGGCCTGGGAATTTCTCGCCAAGACGAAGTACGATGAAGCCATTCCGGAAGCACGCGCGGCCATCCGACTCGACCCCAAGAACGCCGATCTATACGTCCCCTTGGCGCAGGCGCTTATCGGCAAGGGGGATCTTGAAGGCTCCCTGGTGGAGAGTCGCGAGGCGCTCCGATTGAATCCAGCGAATGCCCTGGCGCACATTCACGCCGCATGGGCGCTGCTGGGCGAAACCAAGCCGGATGCCGCGCTGCCGGAGTTGAACGCCATTCTCCAAGTCGACCCGAAATACCATCTGGCGCGTTACCATCTGACCTGGTATTACATCCAGAAGAAACAACCCGATCAGGGCATCGTGGAGGCTCGCCTAGCGCTGCAAGGCGACCCCAGTCACCCCTATTACCACTTCATGCTAGGTTGGGCCCTGGAATCGTAGGGCGATCCACAGGGAGCGCTTCAGGAATACCGCGCGGGTTATCTGCTTTCACCCAGTGACACGGCCCTGAAGGGGCATTACGAACGCCTAGTGAAGAAATGAACGTGAGACGCATGCGTTTTAATCGGAGCGCGGTTTTGCTTTGCAGATCTGCGGCAGATCCTTGCACTTCAGATATGAGCTGCGGACCTGCGGGAGAAAGGCCGGCGTTACATGCGTTCCGCTAGGTTGCTCCGAGGAGTCCGCGAAAGAAGAAGTCCGCATAGGCTTGCGCGAGTTCGTCCTGCTTGACAGGGCCTTCCGCGCTGTACCATTGGTAGAGCCAATTGACCATTCCCAGCAGGGCAAAAGTTGCCAGCCTGGGTGAGACCTGGGGCGGCCTGCCGCTCTGCTCCTGGACCCGGCGGATCAGATCAATCAGGTAATCGATGTAGCCGCGCTTCCGGGCGTTGAGTTTCTTGCGCAAGGGGCCGCTCAGTGAGCGGTTCTCGTGAAGGATTACGGTGATCTCCTGGTCGCGCGCCCGCACAATCAAGTCGATATGGCCGATGATCGTTCGACGGAGCTTCTCGCGGGGGTCGGAAATCTCTTTAATAGGGGCCAGAACGGTCTCCTCCAGGATATCCATTCCGTAGTTTTGGATTTCGTACAGCAGGCGGTCTTTGCTCCCCACGTGATGATACAGGCCCGCCTTGGTGAGGCCCACAGCCTCGGCAATATCCTGCATTGATGCGCCATCGTAACTCTTCGCGTAGAAGACGCGCGCAGCGATACGGCAAATCTCACGGAGCTTTTGCTTGGCTTCCACACCTTGGGGCATAAGAGGTTAATATCTACATCAGACACGCGCATTTTAACACAAAAGTGACTCCCCGGAAGGGCCTTCCAGACGAATTAAATTGAACTGGCCAGGCGTCCCAGCAATAATACGAAAGTCCCAGCCGGGGACGGGGAGAAGCGAAGATGAACCTAAGAATGGCCTGGTGGACTGTGATGGCAGGGGTGTTTTTCCTGATCAGCAGGCCGCTGTGCGGGGCTGAGGTTACAGTCGAGGGTGGGCCCCTGGACGCGGGGTTCAACAGCGGCGCGTTGGCATACATTCACGCCACCGTGCGCGGGCTCTCCGGCCAACCGAAGCGCTACGTGGTCTTCGCCGAAATCCAATATTACGGAACCACTTCGAGCACCAGCGTGGAGATGGACCGGCTTCCGGAAGTGAAGCCCGGTGTGGAAGAATTTCAGGTGGGCTGGCCAATTCCACCGCAAGCGCCCACTGGCCTTTACACCCTGGTCCTGCACGTGGAAGATCGAATCCAACACCTTCCCGAGATACGCCAGAAGGTGCGGGGCTTCGTGGTCTATAGCAAACAAGTAAGGATTTCACGCGTGACCCTCGACAAAACCATTTATAACGTAGGCGACCCGATCAAGTGTGAGGTGGGCATCGAGAATCTGTCGGAAGTGGAAGTAAAAGGCCTCCGCGTCGAATTCTCGAACGCAAATTATCCCTGGATTTCGCTGTTTTCCCAGAAAGGGCACGACAACCCCGACTTGGCGATCAGGCTGCTGCGCGACCATTTGGATATTCCTGCCGGAAATGCCATAACCCTGCCTATGGTTGCCGCCGGGACGGCCACCTTCTTGAGTGGCAAGCAGCGCGATGTGATGGGCGCCGGCGCAGCTCTGGGCAACGAAAAGATTCCGCCGCCGGAAGTCGATACGTACACAGTGGCTTTGTGGAATGCCGATCGCACAAAACTCTATGACATGCAGTTCAGCCCCCAGGTCATCATTCGCACCTGGGACCGCAGCCTGCCCAAACCCTACAGCCGCGACTACACGCATCCCTACAATTCTTATATTGATTATGCCAAGTACCGCGAGTTCTATCCTCCCGGATACCTTTCCCCTGCCCTGCGCGTGGACAACTCGCAAACGTTATATCGTCCGGGGGACACAGTAAGGGTCGCTGTGACCGTGAAGAACCCTATGGATCAACCCATGAACAACGGTTCCCTCTGGGTACGCATAACCGACATGTCTGGCAAGGAAGTTTATAAAGACATGCCAGTCATGGGGATCAACCTAGAAGCAGGTGCCAAAGAGAAGGTGGCTGCGAATGCGTGGAGAATTCCGCCTAACCAGACTCCCGGGACCTACCGCGTTGCCCTGGATCTGGCAAGGAGTGAAGGCAAGATTCTGGTGGCAGGTGCG
>Ga0335085_10015303_pt1 | contig 11132 bp, 8 predicted proteins | sample Lox_Sample_45_FD_206712 | JGI IMG/M metagenome (GOLD analysis project Ga0335085, IMG submission 206712) | Soil microbial communities from Loxahatchee National Wildlife Refuge, Florida, United States - Lox_Sample_4.5 | ecosystem: Environmental > Terrestrial > Soil > Wetlands | place: USA: Florida... | reverse complement strand
GCGAACGAGCGCGGCCAGCGACCCGCGATCTGCGGGGGGGCAAATGGCGCCGGTAACGCCGCGAGCGCGGCGAGCGCCACTCGCGCGTTCACGCGCTGGTGTGCGCCCAACAGCCCGAGGGGCCCCGCCGGTTCGTCATGACCCGCTCGCCAGTCGAGGGGCACAATCGGCTCGGCGCCGTGTCCCCGAGCCTCGCGAACCAGTACGTCCCGGATCCCGGGATCCTGCTCGCCGGTCACGAATGGGACGCCCGGTTTCGCAATGCCGGCTTTCTCACGGGCGATCGATTCCAGCTCCCAGCCGAGATAGTCCGTATGCTCGCGCGCGATCTTCGTGACGACCGAGACGAGCGGCCGGACTACGTTCGTGGCGTCGAGCCGGCCTCCCAGGCCCACTTCGATCACCCCGATGTCCGCGCCCCGGGCGGCGATGTCGGCGAAGGCAATTGCCGTCGTCGCCTCGAAGAAGCTGGCCTCCACCCGCTCGATGTGCGATTTCAAGTCCGCGGTCCATTCGGCGAACGCGTCCGGATCAATGGGAACGCCGTCCACCAGAACGCGCTCGCGGACGGACACGAGATGCGGCGACGTGTACACGCCCACCTTGAATCCCCGCGCGGCAAGGTCGGCCGCGATGAACGCGCAGGTCGAGCCCTTGCCGTTCGTGCCGCCGACATGAACGATGGGAAACTGTCGTTCAGGATGACCGAGGACGTCGAGCAGGGCCTCGGTTGGACCGAGGGACCATTTGATACGACCGCTTTGTCGCGAGAAGAGGAACTGGCTTGCGTCCTCGAACGACAGCCGCTTCAGTCGGCGGCCTCCGCCGGCTGGCCGCCTTCCATGTAGCGGAGCAGCCGCACGGTCGTGTCGCGCAGGTCGCTGCGCGCGACGACCATGTCTACCATGCCGTGATCGAGGAGGAATTCCGCGGTCTGAAACCCTTCGGGGAGATCCTGGCCAATCGTCTGCTTGATGACTCTCGGCCCCGCGAACCCCACCACGGCTCCCGGTTCGGCGAGGATGACGTCCCCCTGCATGGCGTACGATGCGGACACGCCGCCGGTCGTGGGATTGGTCAGGATCGAGATGAACGGGACCAGGGCCTCACGCAGCCGGGCGATCTCGACCGAGGTCTTGGCCATCTGCATCAGCGACAGGACGCCTTCCTGCATGCGCGCGCCGCCCGAGGCGGAAACGATGATGAGCGGTACCTTGCGGGCCACCGACCGGCGGGTCAGCCGGGCGATCTTCTCGCCCACCACCGACCCCATCGACCCCCCCATGTAGCCAAAGTCCATCACCGCCAGGTCGACCGGCATTCCGTCCATGCGCGCGAAGCCGGTGCGCACCGCCTCGAGCGGGCCCGCTTTCTTGACCGCGATCTCCAGTCGCTCACGATATTGCTCGAACTGGAGCGGATCGGCCGAGCGCAGCTCCGTATCGAGCTCGTGCCAGGAACCCTCATCCACCAGCACGTCGATGTAATCCTGGGCGCTGATGCGCCGATGGAACCCGCAATTGGGGCAGACGTTCAAGGCCCGGATGAACCGGTCCTTGATATCCGTATGGCCGCATTCGTCGCACTTTTCCCACGCGTCGGCGGGAATCTCGAGCCGGACGCGTTCCGCGGTGCGCGCCTTACGTTCCTTTTTGAACCAAGCCATTCGGGCCATGGCGATGGTGTGTGAAGGCGACAATTTGGGACGGCCGGAGGCTTCTCGCTAGGCCTTGCAACCTAAGTTGATGCTACAGATCGATATAGCCGGACTGCCGGGATTCCCAGCTGACGCGCAGGCTGATCCCGATCGCGATGAAGCAGGTGAGCAGAAACGATCCGCCGTACGAAAAGAACGGCAGCGGGATGCCGGTGATCGGCAGCAGGTTCACCGTCATGCCGATGTTCTCGACGATGTGGGTGAACAGCATGGCAGCGCATCCGAACACGCAGAGACTCGCGTACGGATCGCTCGCCCGCCGGGCGAGGCGCAGCAGGATCGTGAGCATCCCGGCGAATAGCGCCAGCGCCACCACGACGCCGACGAATCCCAGCTCCTCGCCAACGACCGAAAAGATGAAATCCGTCGGCTGCGCCGGAAGAAACGCGAGCCGTTTCTGCGTGCCGAGGGTGAATCCCTTCCCCAGAAAACCGCCCGAGCCGATCGCCACTTTCGACTGAATGACGTGCCAGCCGGTGGCGCGCGGGTCGACCTCCGGGTTGAGAAACGCGAGCAGCCGGTTTTGCTGATACGGCGCGAGGTGCTTCCAGAACGGTAATGCCACGATGCCCATCACGACGTTCCCGAGCATCACGGCAAGCCCTTCCCAGACATACGGGCGCCACCACAGCAGCAGCCCGAACAACACGACGATCCAGGCACCCCACGCCACCGTTGAGAAGGCGAGCACCAAGCCGATCACGGGAGACGCGAGCAATACGAGGGTGGTTGGCTTGGTACCGCCCCAGTACAGCATGCAGAACAGGATGGCCACGAAGACGAGTGCACTGCCCAGGTCCGGCTCGAGGAATACGAGGAAGGCGGGCACGCCGGCAATGAGGCACGGCACGATCAGCTCGCGCAGCGTGCTGGGGCCTTCCCGCCGCCCCGCGAGCCACCGCGCCAGCATGAGCACTACGATGATCTTGGCCAGCTCGGACGGCTGCCCGATGCGCACACTCCCAATCGCGATCCAGGAGCGGCTGCTCGCCGCCGTGCCCGCGCCGGTACCGATCACCAGGGTGAGCGCGAGCAGGACCACGCTGACGGCATAGGCGTACGGCGTGGCCCATTCGAGCAGCCGCGGGGAGACCCGGAACATCGCGAACCCCACGATCGTCCCGACGGCGAGCCAGATGAGTTGACGTTCCCACAGCGCCGTGGCAAACGTCGGAACATCGGTCTGACCGGCCGAATACACCGCGGCGAGCCCGTACAGCGCCAGCACCGCGACCGTGACCGGCAGCGACTTATCGAGTTCCCGGAGGGGTGGGTGCATTGGGTACGTCGGCTGGTGGTGGCGGCGGCGTCGGCGCGACGGAATCCGTGCCAGTACCGGGCAGGAGCTCCATGGGATGCGGCGCCGTGTCGGTGGGCAGCTTGATCTGCATCTCGGGCGCCACAGTGGAATCGGCGCCCATGTACCGCGCGATCACGCGCGTGACGAGCGGTGCGACATAGGGACCTTCCCGTGCGAACTCGACGATCGCCCCCACCACGATCTGGGGTTTGTCGGCGGGGGCGAACCCGATGAACCACCCGTGCGGCGGGCCGTGCGGATTCTGCGCGGTCCCGGTTTTGCCCGCGATCACCGTGCTGAACCGGATCGCGGAGCCCCGCGCCGTGCCCCGCTCCACGACGCTGATCATCGCCTGGCGCAGGCCGGCCAGCTGATCCGGCGTGAGTCCGAGATTGACGTCGCTCGCGGCGGGCGGACGGACCAGGTACGGCACCCGCTCGCGGCCGTCGCTCGCCAGCATCTGGTAGAAACGCACCATGTTGATGAGTGTCTGCGCGTCTTCCCCCTGCCCGATCGCGAGGTTGAGCGTGACGGCGGCGGTCCAGCGGCGCGGCCCATACAGCCGGTCGTAGTACTCCGGGCCGCTCGGGAAATCGGGACGGATCTCCCCGGGCAAGTCCACCCCGGTGGGCGATCGGAAGCCCCAGGCGTTGGCATCTTCGAGCAGCGACGTGAGGCCGATTTTCAGGCCGAGCTGGTAGAAATAGACGTCGCAGCTCTGCGCGATCGCGTCGGTCAGCGTGAGATCGCCGTGGCCTTCCGCGGACCAGCAGCGGAAGAACCGATTGCCGTACTGCAGACCGCCGCGACACGGAATCGGCATGTGGCTGTTCAGGGTGACGAGGCCGCGCTTCAAGGCCATCGCCGCAACCGCCAGTTTCCAGGTCGACCCGGGCGGATACCGGGCCTGAATCGCGCGGTCGAACAGCGGGTGGGTTTCCGGCTCGTTCAGGCGGCGCCAGTACTCGGGATCGACGCCGCCCACGAACGCGTTGGGATCGTACCCGGGGGCGCTATAGAGGGCGAGGATCTCGCCCGTGTTGGGGTTGATCGCCAACACCGCCCCGCGATGGCCCGCCGGAAAGATCTTGGCGATATAGCGCTGCAAATCGAGGTCGATCGTGGTCCGGAGTGGCGTTCCCGGCACGGGCGGCAGGGTCGGCGCCGCTCCCGCCTCACGTACCACGTGCCCGAGCGCGCTCACTTCCACGAACCGAATCCCGTCGGCGCCGCGCAGCGAATCGTCGTACTGGCGCTCGAGCCCGTCTTTCCCGAGCAGCGCGCCGAGCCGCATCCCGGCATAGCGTCGCTGCGCGCGCTCCGCCTCCGTGACTTCTCCGATGTCTCCCACGAGGTGGGCGATCACGCTGGAGTCGGGATAGAACCGCTTGGGCTCGGGGCGAATGAGCAGGCCGGGGAACAGGAGCCGGTGCTCTTCGAGCTGCGAGACGACCGCGAACTTGGCATCCGACAGCACGAGCGCCGGAACGTAGGGAGCGCGGCGGTACCGCTGGAGCACCCGCTCGATCCCGGCGCTGTCGAGCCTCACGACCGGCGCGATCCGCTCCAGCGTTTCCCGCAGCGCGCTCTCGTCGCCGGGCAGCAGCGACACCGTGTATCCGGGCACGTTCTCCGCGAGAATCTTGCCGTTGCGGTCGGTGATGATCCCACGCGGCGCGGGCAGCGGAATCGGACGGAGCCGGTTGGTTTCCGACTGCAGCTGATATTTGCTGTGCTCGAGCACTTGCGCCCGGAAGAAGGCGATCACGAGCACCGCCATCGTGGCGCCCAGGACGAATCGCGCCGCGCCGAATCGCTGGGCGACGAGGTGCGATTGAAACGCGCTCACGCGTCACCCATGCGCACCGCCAGCTCCCGCCGGAACAACCAGAGCACCAGCATGCCGACCAGCGCGGTCGTGAGGCTCTGAACCGGCGACCAGACGAGGAGCTCCCACCCCAGCATGCCGCTCCGCAGTTTGTTCGACGCGAGCGCGACGATCAGGTTGCGGAGCCATGTCCCCGCGAAGAACAGAAATCCGTTCACGACGATGTTTTCCGCGAAGAACACCGCCTTGCTCCACGAGGCCAGATACGCCACGAGCGTGTGAGCCAGCGCGCCGGCGCCGAACGACGCCGGCGTCAGGGCATCGCGCAACAGCCCCACGAAGAATCCCGCGAGGGCGGCGCGACCTGGCTGCGCGCGAATCGCGTAGAGCATGAGCGCGAGCAGCATGAAGTCGGGCGCCATGCGGTCGTCGCCCAGGCGGGTGCGGACGGAGAATTGCAGCACGACGAGGCCCGCCAGGATGACGACGAAGCGATACTTGTCACTCCGCCTCACGGCGCCGCTCGCGTCGTGTCGGGGGCGAGAAAGGCTGCGTGCATGTCCGGCGGGAGATGGCTCGACGTGAGGATCATGACGTGCGATACCGCGGCCGGGTGCACGGCCGGGCGCACCAGGTAGGTGCGCTCCCATCCCTCGGCCTCCCGCGCGAGCCCGACGACGCTGCCGATGGGAATGCCCCGCGGATACACCCCGCCCAATCCGGAGGTCAGGATCTCCGTCCCGTCCGGCACCAGCTGCCGATACGGCACCCCGCGCAGCTCGAGCAGCCAGCTGCCGGGACCCTCCGCGCCGTGCGGCGCCACGATCCCGTAGACGCTGCCGTCCGCCGCCATCGCGCTGGCGCGAAATTCGGGGTTGGCCCAGCTCACGACCACGCTCGTCTCGTCATCGACCGTACTGACGATCCCGAGCAGCCCTTCCGGGCTCACGACACAGGAAAGCGGTCGTACGCCCTGCTTCTTGCCGCCGGAGACGAGCAGGGTGAGCGGATCGGTCGGCAGCGCCTGGTGCAGGACCTCGGCCGCGAGGTAACCGGTGGTCAACCGCTGTCCCAGGCCCAGCAGCGAGCGGAGCCGCGCATTCTCGCTCCGGAGCTCGGGCACGAAGGTCGCGGCCAGCGTGGCCGAATCGCGCTCGGCCACCACGCTTTGATAGCGGGACAATGATGCCACGAGGAGCTGGCTCTGTTCCTGAAGCGACAGCAACGGGGCGAGTACGGTCTGCCGCAGGGCACGCGCCATCGGATCGCGGATGCGATCGGGAAGCACCATCGCCGAAACCGACAGCAGCACACAGACTACGAACAGCAGCATGTCGCCACGCGACGTGTGCCTGTCGACGCCCAGTGCCATGCTACCGGGTCAGCACGTTCCGGTACTTCTCCGGGTCGTCGAGGATCCTGCCGGTGCCGCGCACCACGCAGGTCATCGGGTCGTCGTCGAGGTGAATGGGCAGACCGGTTTCCTGTTGCAGCAGCTGGTCGAGTCCGCGGATCAGGGCGCCGCCGCCGGTCATCACGATGCCGCGATCGACGATGTCCGACGCCAGCTCGGGCGGCGTGATCTCGAGCGCGCGCCGGACCGCGTCGACAATCTGTTGAATCGGCTCCTGCACCGCCTCGCGGATCTCGCTCGAATGGACGCGCACGATCTTCGGAATGCCCGAGACCAGGTCGCGGCCCTTCACTTCCATTTCGCGCTCCTCGCCGACTGGAGCGGCCGACCCGATCTGAATCTTGATCTGTTCGGCCGTGGGCTCGCCGATGAGCAGGTTGTAATTCTTGCGCATGAACTGCACGATGGCCTGGTCCAGCTCGTCGCCGCCCGTCCGGATGGACGTATCGGACACGATGCCGGAGAGCGCGATCACCGCGATCTCCGTGGTCCCGCCGCCGATGTCGATCACCATGTTCCCGGTGGGCGTCTCGACCGGGAGGCCGACGCCGATGGCCGCCGCCATCGGCTCGGCCACCATGTAGACCTCCTTGGCGCCGGCCGACTGCGCCGAGTCACGCACGGCGCGCTTTTCGACCTCCGTGATGCCGCTCGGCACGCAGACGATCACCTTGGGCTTCACCCGGAACAAGTGGCGGTCGATGATGGTCTTGAGGAAGAACCGCAGCATCTTTTCCGTGACGTCAAAGTCGGCGATGACGCCATCCTTGAGCGGCCGGACCGCCAGGATCCCGTCCGGGGTGCGGCCCAGCATGCGCTTCGCTTCGAGTCCGATCCCCTTGATCTTGCCGGTGGACTTTTCGATAGCCACCACGGAGGGCTCGTTCAACACGATGCCTTCGCCGCGGACGTACACGAGCGTATTTGCGGTGCCCAGATCCACGGCAATTTCATTCGCCGGGCTCCAAGCGCCAATTCTGAACTTCTGCCAGGGTGCAGGCACGAGTCGTCGTGAAAGAAGTTAGGCGGGCGCGGAACTAAGGCGCCTGAAGCTAATGAAAAGGGTATGATCGAACAAGACGATGGACGCTGGGGATCAGGCCCCCGTGCTGCCGAACCCTCCAGCGCCGCGCGTCGTGACCGGCAGCTCCGTGGTCTCGACCAATTCCACCGCCTCTACCCGCTGAAAGATGAGCTGCGCGATCCGGGTCCCCCGTGCGATTGGCACCGGGGCCGATCCCAGATTGATCAACCCGATCACGAGCTCGCCCCGGTAATCCGAGTCGATCGTGCCCGGCGCGTTCGGCAACATGACTCCCTGCCTGATGGAGAGCCCCGATCTGGGACGCACTTGGCATTCATAACCTGGTGGGATCGCGAGCGCGAGCCCGGTGCGGACCATGCGCCGCTCCATCGGCGCCAGCACGAAGTCCGGATCGGCGCTCGACACATCGTACCCCGCGGCCCCGGCCGTCTGCCGAGTCGGCAGCGGCAGACCGTCGTGATGCGGCAGGCGCAGCACCTGGACGACGGGCGCCGCCCCGCTCACCTCGCGTTGGCCCACCGGCTCAGTTCGGGCCGAGCCAGATGATGCGCTGCCGGTCGGGATTGAAGTACTCCTGTGCGATGTCCATCACATCGGTTTCGGTCAGACGCTCGATGTTCGCGAGCACCTCGTCCAGGCTCTGATAGGCCTCCTCGTACACCTGGAAGCCCGCGAGCCGGTACATGCGCGACGACGGGCTTTCGAGTGAGAGCATGACCTGGCCCTGGGTCTGCTGCTTGGCCTCGGCCAGCGCCGCGCTGTTCAAGCCTTCGCGTGCGAGCTTCGCGTACTCTTCCCGAATCGCCGAGACCGCCCGCTCCGCGGTTTTCGGCTGGGTACCGACGTACACGCCGGTTACACCGACTTGCCGATGGAACGTCGTAAACGAGTAGATCGAATACGCCAGCCCCAGCTCCTCGCGCACCCGCTGGAACAGCCGGCTCGACATGCCGCCGCCGAATACGTTCGCCAGCACGAGCAGGGCATACTTCCGGGAGTCGCGGTACGGAATGGTGTCCGTGGCGAACACGATGTGCGTCTGCGAGCTGTCCTTCGAGAACCGGACCTCTCCACCGTGCTGCGCCGGGGGCGCCAGGGGCACGGGCGGCGCGCCATTGCCGTTGGCGTGCCCGTGCGACGCGGGCGCGGTTCCATCGAACCACCCCTGCTTCCCCAGCAGCTCGAGCAGCTGTTCGTGCGTCAGGTTGCCGGCGGCGGAGATGACGCAGTTGCCTGGAAAGTAGGCGTGACTATGCAGCTCCCGGAGGTCTCCGACCTGGAGACTACTCACTGATTCCCGTGTCCCGAGGATGGAATAGCCGTACGGATGACTGGGCCAGAGCGCGGCCGACGCCAGATCGAACACCTGATCGTCGGGTGTGTCCTCGACCATGTTGATTTCCTCGAGGACGACGTTGCGTTCCAGCGCGAGGTCCGTGTCCCGCAGCACGGGATTCCGGACCAGGTCGGTCAGGACGTCGATGGCTCGAGGCAGGTCGGCATCGAGCACGCGGGAATGAAACGCGGTTGCGTCGCGGGAGGTATATGCGTCGAGCGACCCGCCGCGGGACTCCAACGCCAGCGCGATTTCCTGGGCGGAACGGCGCTTCGTGCCCTTGAACACCATGTGCTCGAGGAGGTGCGACACGCCCATTTTGGACCGGGATTCATGCGTGCTGGCGGTGCGCACCCAGACCCCGATGGCCGCCGAGCGCACGTGAGACACGCGCTCGGAGACCACCACCACGCCATTCGGGACCCGTGTCTGGAAGATCTCCCGGTCGAGCCGGATCGTCTCCATTACCGCGCGCGAGCCGGCTCCGCGGCCGCGGCCGCCGCTGGGGGCTCGAGTAGCGCTTTGCGCGACAGCCGCATGCGTCCCCGCTCGTCGACCTCGAGCAGCTTGACGCGCACGTGGTCGCCCTTCTTGACCACGTCCTCCGTCCGCTCCGTCCTGCCATGCTGCAGCTCGGAGATGTGCAACAGTCCCTCGACGCCTGGGATGATTTCGACGAACGCGCCGAATGCGGTCGTGCTCTTCACCACGCCCTCGTAGACCTTGCCGACCTCGGGCTCCTGCACGATGGCGGCGACCATGTCGCGGGCTCGCTCGCCACCCTCGCCAACGGCGGAGATCGTAACCATGCCGTTGTCGTCCACGTTGATTTCCGCGCCGGTCTGCTCCTGGATGCCGCGGATGATCTTGCCCTTGGGACCGATCAGGTCGCCGATCTTGTCGGGCCGGATCTGCATGGTGATGATGCGCGGCGCGTACTTGGACAGTTGTGAGCGGGGATTGGGAATCGCCTGCTCCATGATATCCAGAATGTGCAGCCGGGCTTTCTTGGCGCGCTCGAGCGCCTCACTGACGATCCGGAAGTCGAGCCCGTCGATCTTGATGTCCATCTGAATCGACGTGACCCCTTCGCGCGTGCCCGCGACCTTGAAGTCCATGTCGCCGAGATGATCCTCGGTGCCCAGAATATCCGTAAGCACCGCCACCCGATCGCCTTCCTTGATCAGTCCCATGGCGATCCCGGCGCAGGCGCCCTTCACGGGCACGCCGGCGTCGAACAGCGCGAGCGAGCCGCCCGAAACCGTCGCCATCGACGAAGAGCCGTTCGACTCGAGGATGTCCGAGACGATGCGGATCGTGTAGGGGAACTGGTCGTACGGGGGCAGCACCGCCTGGAGCGCGCGCTCCGCCAGCGCCCCATGCCCCACCTCTCGTCGCGACGTGCCGCGAATCGGCCGCACTTCGCCGGTCGAGAAGGGCGGGAAATTATAGTGCAGCATGAACGACTTGGTCGTTTCCTCCGCCACATCGATGGAATCGATGCGCTGCTCATCATTCACCGTGCCGAGCGTGACCGATACGAGCGCCTGCGTCTGGCCGCGCGTGAACAGGGCGGAGCCGTGCGTGCGGGGCAGCATGCCGACTTCGCACGTGATGGGCCGAACCGTGTCGAGATCCCGTCCGTCGACGCGCTCATGCCGGGACAGCACCTGCTCGCGCATCGTGCGATACTCGACGTCCTCGATCAGGGTGGAGACGTCCTTCGCGTTGTCGGGGAATTCGCCCGCGAGCGTCTCTTCGATCGTCGCGCGCAGGGCGGCGAGCGCCTGGGCCCGCTCGAGCTTCTCCGGCAGGTTCAGCGCCTCGGCGATGCGCGCCTCGGCAAGCTCCTTGATACGGGCCACGAGCTGCTCGGGTGGCTCGACCTTGGTCCATTCCATCTTGGGCTGGCGCGCCTCGGCGCAGAGCTCCTGCTCGGCGTCGATCAGCTCGCGAATGCCCTTGTGCGCCACCTCGAGGCCCTTGACGATCTCCGCCTCGGTCAACTCGAGCGCACCGCCCTCCACCATCACGATGGAATCGCGCGATCCGGACACGGTCATGTCGACGTCCGAGAACTCGAGCTGCTGGAACGTGGGATTCAGGATCCACGCGCCCTCGACCCGGCCCACCCGAACGGCGGCAATGGGCCCCTTCCACGGCACCTTCGACAGCGTGAGCGCGGCCGACGCGGCGGTCACGCCGAGCACATCGGCGTCGTTCTCCTGATCCGCCGAGAGGACGTAAATGAAGACCTGCACTTCGTTCTTGAACCCTTCGGGGAACAGCGGCCGGATCGAACGATCGATGACGCGGCCGGCGAGAATCTCCTCGTCGGATGGCCTGCCTTCCCGCTTGAGGAACCCGCCAGGAATCTTGCCAGCGGCGTAGCTCTTTTCGCGATACTCGACGGTGAGCGGGAAGAACGGCAGGGTGGAGAGGGTATCGGAGACGGTCACTGCCGCGAGAACGACAGTCTCGCCAAACTGCAA
>Ga0335085_10015300_pt1 | contig 11133 bp, 10 predicted proteins | sample Lox_Sample_45_FD_206712 | JGI IMG/M metagenome (GOLD analysis project Ga0335085, IMG submission 206712) | Soil microbial communities from Loxahatchee National Wildlife Refuge, Florida, United States - Lox_Sample_4.5 | ecosystem: Environmental > Terrestrial > Soil > Wetlands | place: USA... | reverse complement strand
TTGACCATTCAAGGGTTTTGCCAGCGATTGTGGTATCGCTCGGCTTCGCCGTGTTGGCACGGGTTCTGCGGGCAGTCAGTGATGGCGGAGCTCTGGCGGGCACTGTCATTGCATTTTTGCTGATGTCGGCCGCCGGCTTGGCGGCGTTTCTCCCGCTGGTCGCGGTTTTTATCCTTACTTTGCTCACCACTAGATGGCGAAGTGAGCGCAAGCGAAATCTGGGAGTCGCTGAGCGCCGTGGCGGGCGCCGGGCTTCGCAAGTCGTGGCCAACCTGGGAACGGCCGGCATATGCGCGTGCGCGGCAGCGATCTTTCGGCCACATTCGGACATCCTGCTCGTGGGTGCGATGGCGGCTCTCGCCGAGGCAGCAGCTGACACTGTTTCCAGCGAAGCTGGACAGGCAGTCATGGCCCAGCCACGCATGATTGTGGGATTTCGTCCCGCACCAACCGGCACCGATGGAGCTATCAGTCTGGAAGGCACGCTCGCCGGCTGCATTGCTGCCAGTGTTGTTGCGTGGACGGCGACCTTCTTCGGTGTCGTTCCCTGGGTCACGGCTCCGGTTATTACCTTGGCGGGTATCTGTGGCATGTTATTCGACAGCGTCCTGGGCGCAACGCTGGAGAAGGCCGGCAAGATGGGCAACGATTCGGTCAACTTTGTAAGCACAGTTTTTGCCGCTGACCTGGCACTGATGGCTGTGATTGTATTGGAGCACGCAGTCCGATGGACTCCGCTGGCCGACTTGCGCTAGGGGAGGTTGAGAAGCCGGTCCATTTTTGGGAGCCAACCTTGAGACAAATCAAATCGACACTGCTGTTATGCGTTGTAACGGCCGCTTCCGCTCTCTTCGCTCAGCCGTATGACGTCCTCATCCGCCACGGCAAGCTCATCGACGGCAGCGGAAATCCCTGGACCTACGCCGACGTCGGCATAATCGGCGATCGTGTCGCATTCGTAGGACGCGCCGGTCAGGGCGTGACTGCGAAGCGCACCGTCGATGCGACAGGTCTCATCGTGGCACCGGGCTTTATCGACATGCTGGGTCAGTCGGAATTCAACCTCCTCGTCGACAAGCAGGGGGTCAGCAAACTAACCCAAGGCGTGACCACCGAGATTACGGGTGAGGGCGACTCGATCGCGCCCACCAACGAGAAGCTCGCCGCCGAGAATGCCGACGTGCTGCACCACTACAAGGTCACTCAGGACTGGCGTTCCTTGGAAGAGTACTTCCAGCGCTTGGCGAAACAGGGAAGCGCGCTCAACCTCGGCACCTACGTTGGCGCCGCACAGGTTCGCCGCCTGGTGATTGGAACGGCCAATCGCGAGCCCACTCCGGCCGAGCTGAAAGACATGGAAATTGCGGTAGATGACGCCATGAGCGAAGGCGCTATGGGCGTCTCCAGCGCCTTGATCTATGCGCCGGGAAACTACGCCAAGACCGAGGAACTGATTGCCTTGGCGAAAGTCGCGGCTGCCAAAGGCGGCGTCTATGCCTCCCACATCCGCAACGAAGGCGACAACGAAATAGCCGCGCTCGAGGAAGCCTTCCGTATCGGGCGCGAGGCCAACATTCCCGTTCAGATTTTTCACCTCAAGGTCGCCGGACAGCAAAACTGGGGCAAGATGCCGCAGGTGATCGCCGCCATTGACCAGGCGCGCGCGAGTGGCATCGACATCACGGCAAATCAGTATCCCTATGTTGCCGGAGCTACGTCTCTAGGGGCAATCGTCCCCCCGAAATATCACGACGGAGGAACGGAGGCTTTCGTAGCGCGCCTGAACGACTCCGCCACTCGCACCCAGATTCGAAGTGACTTGCAAACGGCAACTCCCTCTTTCGATAACCTGTGGCTGAGCGCCGGAGGCGCCAAAGGCGTGCTGGTCGCGTCGGTGCTCAATCCGGATCTCAAACAATTCGAGGGTAAGACGGTTGCGCAAATCGCACAAATGGAGAACAAGGATCCGCTGGACGCCGCACTCGATCTGGTCATTGCCGACCACGACAACGTCGGTGCGGTGTACTTCATGATGAGTGAAGACGAGGTAAAGCTTGCCCTGAAGCAACCGTGGGTGAGCGTGGGAACCGATCATCCCGAGGTGAGCCCGACCGGTCCGCTCAGCGAAGGCAACGCGCATCCTCGGGGCTACGGCAGCTTCGCGCGCATCCTGGGCAGGTACGTTCGCGACGAGCATGTGTTGACGCTCGAAGATGCGATTCGCAAGTTCACATCGCTGCCTGCGCAGCAGGTGAAACTCGAAAACCGCGGGCTCTTGCGTTCGGGTTATTTCGCTGACATTACAATCTTCAATCCGCAGACCGTTAAAGACGTCGCCACCTTCGATAATCCCAACCGCACGTCTGTTGGATTTGAGTATGTTTTCGTCAATGGTGTACTTGCGCTCGAGCACGACAAGGTGACAGGACAAATGGGCGGTCGTCCCCTTCGCGGTCCCGGCTACACAATACGCGAGTACTACCCGGATGGGCTACCCCCACGCGGCAAATTGCAAGGAGCCGTGACCGATGAAAGTGGATACCCCGTGCCACGAACCAAACTGACGCTAACGGACGCTCAAGGCCAAGTCGTACTCACCACCGGTACGAGGAAAGACGGTCGCTACGAGTTTGTGCTCGAACAGCCGTGCCAGGGGTGCGCGCTAAAAGTCGAACGCATGGGCTTCATTACCCAGTCGCGGTCAGGGGTGCGCTACAACGGATCGAACTCGCTGTGGTTCAGCTTTGCTTTGAAAAGGAGCAATTAGCTAGTTAGCCTTATCGGGAGGCTGCTTGTGCCGAGATGCCTGGTACATCGGCCGAATTTGGCACGGATTGCGAAACAAATGCCGACCCCGATGCGTCTAAATGAACGGGTAGATCGAAAGAGCTTAAGCTAAAAGCCAAGAGCTAAGAACTAAGAGCTAAGAGCTGAAAGCTCTCCTGCGCATCATGCTCAAGTGGACGACATTTGCGATAGGCTGTAGTTTCGCGCTGGCGATTGCGCTGTTCCTCTTCGCCCAGCACAAGAGCACTATGCCCGATCAAGTGGCCTATCGCGTCATTGTCGACCTCACCCACGATCTGAATGATCATTCCCCGAATTGGGAAGGCACCGACCAGTCACCGTTTCATGCCAAGGAACTGGGCAACATCGACCATGACGGTTATTATTCGCGCATCTTCACCACCCAGGAGCACTACGGCACGCACCTCGACGCGCCGGCACACTTCGCGCGCGGCATGTGGACGGTCGATCAGATTCCGGCTGAGCGCCTGGTACGTCCGCTGATCGTCATGAATGTGCGCGACAAAGCAAACGGGCATTCGGACTACGAGATCAGCGTCCAGGACATCGCTGAGTGGGAGAGCCAGAACGGGGAGATCACGTCGGGCGCGGTGGTGATGGCCTACACCGGTTGGGAAGATCGCTGGAACTCACCCAAGGCGTTTCGCAACGCGGGCGCCGACGGGCAGCCCCACTTCCCCGGATTTTCGCTCGAAGCCGCACATTTTCTCGTCAAAACGCGCAACGTCGTTGGACTTGGCATCGACACCATGAGCATCGATCCAGGCGCCAGCAAGACGTATCCCGTGCATCAGTTCACCGCCAGGGAAAGTGTGTATCAGCTCGAAAACGTCGCCAACCTCGGGCTGGTGCCGTCGCAAGGCGCCACGGTTGTGGTCGCTCCCATCAAATTGGAGAACGGCTCAGGCGCACCGGCAAGGCTGCTGGCGTTGGTGAAGTAGCCATTAGCTCTTAGCTCGTTGGCCATTCGGGCCTCCATCATCGGAATTGTTTGGCCATGCGAGACACAACTCACGCATTGTTGCAACATCACAGCTGTAATAGTTGAGGTCACAAGGTAAAACCGACATCTGATGGCTGACAGCCAAGAGCTAAGAGCTAAGAGCTAAGAGCTAACCGCTGCCTCAATCCATATGCAGCCGGTACATGGTGTAGCTCACCGCTTCGCGCAGGGCTGCCAGCCAGCGTCCCCACACGGTCTTGGGAATGGAGCCGGGCCGGGGCGAGATATAGGCTGTAATCCCTTCGCGCTCCATCATGCGCTTGGCACGGTAGAGATGATAGGCATCGCTCACCAGCACCGCCGTCTTCAGTTCGTTGGCCTCCAGAATGACCGCGACGCGACGCGCCGATTGTTCCGTGTCTCCTGCCTGCGTCTCGGCAATCAGGTTCACATCCGGCACGCCCAGCTTCGACAGGTAATCGCGTCCTACCTGTCCCTCGCTGAAGCGAGGATCTCCGCCGCTGCCACCCGTTGTAATGATCAGCGGGGCCAGTCCGCGTTCGAACAGTTGATAGGCATGATCCAGGCGCAATCGATAAGTAGGCGACGGATGCCCGGAATACTCCGCTGCCCCGAAGACGACGATGGCGTCTGCGGGGCGAGCCTCGTCGATGCCCGCTGTGCGCATGATGCGAAAGGTGACGGCGAACAGGCCAGCGGCGCCGACGCCAACGAAAAGCGCGAGGAGCCAACGATAGGGATGCGACTGAAAACCGCCCGGCTGCGTGGCACCTACTCCTGTCCGAGCAACTCGACGATCTGCTCGGATGGAATGGCTCCCTGCCGCAGCAGGCGCCAGGAACCATCGCCGCTGGTCAGATCGACAATGGTAGACGGCATGTCCCGCGGAGACTGACCACCATCGACGATCAAAGGAAGGCAATCGCCCAACTGGTCCCGAACTTCCTGTGCGTTCGTACACTCCACGGCGCCGTGCAGGTTCGCGGACGTGGCCGTGATCGGAGATCCTACCGCGCGAACGATCGCTAGCGGAACCTCAGCGGATGGCACGCGCAGGGCAACGTTGCCCGTGTTGGCGGTCACCTTGAGCGGCAGCTTGGGGTCCGCCTTCACGATGATCGTGAGTGGTCCGGGCCAGAAACGCCGCGCGAGTAGAAAGAACACCTCGGGTACCGGCCAGGCCAACTCCGATGCCTGATCGACCGACTCGATCAGGAGAGAAAGTGGCTTATGTCGCGAGCGTGTCTTGATTTCGTAAACCCGATCAACGGCGTGCAGGTTGAAGGGGTCCGCCGCCAAACCATAAAAAGTATCGGTCGGCATGCCGACTACCGCACCTCCGCCGATTTTCTCGGCGACGTAGGTTACGAGGGAGGCTTCCGGATGGTTGGCGTTAATCTTAACGATCTCGGGACGCAACCGTTCCTCTTTGCAGCTCGAACTCAGGAGCACGCAGTCTGCACGTGCCTTCCTGGATTTGTAAGACAGCAGATTACCATGCCCGAGCGCAGCCGCGCCCGCCGCAAAAGCCGCAGTGTACGATAGACGCCTGTTTCGGGAACGATATGCCACGGAGCATCGACTACGAGGACCGTCTTCGGCGAGTTTCGAGCCGCCAGAACACCCGCGTGAAAGACCTGCGCCGCCTCTTTCATGAGTCTCGTCCCGGCGAAAAAGGCGAAGTTGCAATCGAAGGCCTACACCTGGTGGAGGAGGCAATTCGCAGCGGTCTGCGCCTGGAAACGGTGTTTTTCAGCGAATCGGCGCGCGACCGGGCGCACAAACTGCTGCCTCAGATTTCCTCGCATACGGAATTACTGCTGCTGCCGGATGATGCCTTTGCCAGCACAGTTCCGAGTGAGACACCGCAGGGGGTCGCCGCTCTAGTCCGCGTGAAGACCTATGGGCTCGATGAGGCTCTGTCACCAGCGCCGGCAATGGTCGTGGTCGCTGCGGGACTTCAAGATCCGGGCAATCTGGGAACCATCGCGCGTTCGGCAGAGGCCTTTGGTGCGACGGGACTCCTTCTGGCGGAAGGAACGGTCAGTCAATGGAATTGGAAGGCTCTGCGTGCTTCCGCTGGATCGATTTTTCGTGTTCCGGCGATCAAAGTGGAATTGGTGCCGGCGATCGGAGAATTGAAGTCGCATGGGATACGGGTGCTGGCAACGTCGTCACACAAGGGAACCGCGATCTCGCAGGCTGATTTGTCTACTCCGGTCGTGCTTCTGGTTGGCAATGAAGGTTCCGGGCTGCCAAAAGACATTCTGGTGCAGGCGGATGAAATCGTTGCCATTCCGCAGTCCTCCCGTGTCGAGTCCCTCAACGCCGGCATCGCCGCATCGATCATCCTGTACGAAGCCGCGCGGCAAAGAAGCAGTTCACCACAGAGACACAGAGACACAGAGGAATAAAATTCAAGGGATATAGTTATTGTGAGGGTAACTGCGCGTGAGCAATGAAGAGTTGGTCAAATCCACAGATCAAGGCAGATGTTTAAGTCCCCCATCTTATCCTGAACAAACGCTTACCAGAGAGATCATCGCAGCAGCGATGGAGGTGCATCGGGCGCTCGGACCTGGCCTGCTCGAATCGGCATATCAGGCCTGCCTTTGCCGTGAGCTACAACTGCGGAGTCTAGATTTTGTTCAGCAGCTCGACCTGCCGGTCACATACAAAGGCGTAAAGCTCGACTGTGGCTATCGGATTGATCTCATAGTAAGCGATCGAATAGTTGTCGAACTAAAGTCAGTACAGGAGGTTTTACCAGTACACGAGGCGCAACTGCTCACGTACATGCGCCTCACCGGCAAGCAAGTTGGGCTGCTGATCAATTTCAACGTGGCTGTCTTGAAGAAAGGCATCAAGCGCCGGATTTTATGACTCGTATTCTCTGTGCCTCTGCGTCTCTGTGGTGAAATTCGCCTTGAGCCTCTTCCAGAGCCTTCCATCCCAACAACCCGAAGCTGACCGCACCCGTCCCCTTGCCGATCGCATGCGGCCGCGCACGCTTGACGAATTCGTCGGGCAGGAACACATTCTTGGACCCGGCAAGCCGCTGCGCGTCCAGATCGAGCGCGATGACACCGGCTCGCTCATCTTCTGGGGTCCGCCGGGCGTCGGTAAGACCACGCTGGCCAAGATCATCGCCGGCATGACCCATGCCGAGTTCATTGAGTTCTCGGCGGTCCTAAGCGGCATCAAGGAAATCAAGCAGGTCATGGCCGACGCGGAACGCGCCCGCCAGTACGGCACCCGCACCATCGTCTTCGTTGACGAAGTTCATCGCTTCAACAAGGCGCAACAGGACGCGTTCCTCCCCTACGTCGAGAAGGGCAGCATCCGCCTGATCGGCGCGACCACTGAGAATCCGTCATTCGAGATCATCTCGGCGCTCCTTTCGCGCTGCCGAGTGTATGTGCTGAAGGCACTGACGGAAGAGCAGATCGTTGGTCTTCTTCAGCGTGCCCTTGTCGACAAAGAACGTGGACTGGGCGATCTCAACCTCCAGGCCGACGAAGACGCGCTTAAGAAGATCGCAGCCTACTCCAGTGGCGACGCCCGCAGCGCTTACAACGCGCTAGAGGTCGCGGCCACCCTGGCAAACGAAGCCAACTCTCGCATCACAGAAGCCATCGCGACCGACGCCCTGCAGAAGCGCGTCCTGATGTACGACAAGGCTGGCGAGGAGCACTACAACCTCATCTCGGCGTTGCATAAGAGCGTGCGGAACAGCGATCCCGACGCGGCGCTCTACTGGCTTGCGCGCATGCTCGAAGCCGGAGAAGACGGCCTCTACATCGCTCGTCGTGTCGTCCGCATGGCTTCCGAGGACATCGGACTCGCCGACCCCAACGCTCTGGCTGTCACGCTGGCGGCCCGCGACGCCTACGATTTCCTCGGCATGCCTGAAGGCGACTTGGCGCTGGCACAAGCTGTGGTCTATTTGTGCGCCGCCCCCAAGTCCAACGCACTCTACACCGCCTTCGGTGCCGTGCACGATGACGTCGAACAGACCGCACAGGATCCTGTCCCGCTGCACCTGCGCAACGCTCCAACCGGCCTGATGAAGAACCTCGGCTATGGCAAGGGTTATCAATACGCGCATGATCTCGACGAAAAAGTCGCCGATATGCAGTGCCTCCCCGACAATCTGCGCGGTCGCCGCTATTACCATCCGACCGAAGAGGGCATCGAGAAGCGCATCAAAGCGCGCTTGGATGAAATCCAGCAGCTGAAAAGGAGTTCGCCACAGAGGCACAGAGACACAGAGAAGAAAAAATCAAGAGATCGGGAAGAAGACGAAGGTTAGCAACCTGGCACGCCCTACAGGTCCCATAAAACCCCGAATTCCTCAGTGCCTCCGTGTCTCTGTGGTGAAAGAAGTTCTGCGAAGAGCGAATAGCGAATAGCGAATAGCGAAGAACGGCCTTACCGCCTCGCCACATGCTCCTTATAAATGCACCGGTCCATCACGACAAAGATTCCGGCCTTTCGCGCTTTTTGCGCGGCTGCCTCATGGATCACGCCCTCCTGCAGCCAGATCGCCGGCACCTTCAGCCGAATCGCCTCATCTACGACGCCAGGCACGAACTCCGGTCGCCGAAACACGTTGACCAGGTCGATCGTCTCCGGCACATCGCTCAGCGACGCGTAAGCCTTCTCCCCAAGCGACGTCGTGATCTCCGGATTCACCGGAATAATCCTGTACCCCTGCGACTGCATGTACTTCGACACGCCGTAACTGGTGCGCATCGGACTATCGCTCAGCCCCACCACGGCGATTGTCCGGGCATTGTTCAGCAGTTCGCCGATGTCGTCTGTTTTTCTCACGGGATCAATAGATGCAGTTACTTCTTCTTCAGCTTCGGTCTGCCATTGCGCGAAGACTTCAGCGGAGCGGCCAGCAATCCCGACAAATGCTCCAACTCTGTTACAACGCGATCCAGCTCATCGAGCAGCGGCTTGAGCTGATGCGTCACGCCGGCCCCGCGAAACTCCTGCACCAGCGACCGGTAATACCACAGCGTCTTCACCTTCGGCGCCGAGAAGCGCTCGAAAACCGAATCGCCATACTGCCGCACATCGCGCAAGATGGCTCGCGCGTTGTATAGCTTATCTGCCGCTGACACGAACCGCGTCTCCGCATCTTCGCGGCGCACACGCTGCAGATACCTGACCTTGCGCGGATACCATTTCGGCTTCCGCCTGCCCTCTTCGCCATACGAGTCCGTGCATCCATCCACGATCTTTGCCACCCGCGTGCCAAATAGCTGCTCAATGGCGCGCAGCATCGGCTTGCCACCGTGGTCCTCAGCCGCATCGTGCAGCAGCGCTGCGATGCCCATGTCCTCGTCGCCGCCATAATCGAGCACGATCGCGGCCACACCCATCAAGTGCGACAGATATGGAATCCCGCTCTTCTTCCGGTCCTGATTGCGATGCACCTGCGAGGCGAACAACAGCGCATGGTCAAAACGTGTGGAAAGTGGAGTGAGCTTTGTCGTGGTAAGTTGCGGTTGCGTGCGCATAACGGAGAATCGTGTGAATCCCGAAATTGTATGACCAACACTACGGCGAAAACAATCAATCGCCGGCACGAAATCACAACGCCTTGCGGACGTATCAATTAGCCTGTGGATTACAGTCGTCGCACGCCCGTCCGCGCAACCCTTGCACACCTTCGTGCGCGACGATGGGCACCATGATCAGCGCCGCGACCGGATCGGCCCACCACCATCCCAACGTAAATTGCAATACTAGGCCCACGAGCAGAATGGCTGACAGATACGCGCAGAAGTCGGCTTGCCGCGAATCGGAGTGCATTGCCCGGCTTCCGAGTTTCGATGCAACACGCCGCTTCGCACGCCCCAACAAAGGCATGACGACGACGGCTGCGAGAGCGATCAGGATGCCTGGAATGCTCCGCGCCGACGCTTCGCGCAGCCACAAGCTGCGGATTGATTCGATTGCGATATAGGCCGCCAGCAGTAGGAAAGAAATTCCGACCAGCCGATGCGCCATACGTTCAGAGCGCTCTCGGCGCACAGCGTCCCGATCTGCCCGCAGCCGCCACAGCACGACCAGCGCCGATACGGTCTCGATCGCCGAGTCCAGCCGAATCCCACCAGCGCCACACTACCCGCAACCATTCCCGACACCAGCGCCACTACCGCTTCAAACGTGTTCCACGCAATGGTCAGGTATTCAAGCCTTTGCCCTCGCGCAACCAGCGCCTCACGGTGCTCTTCTGGACGCGGACTGGAGTACGGAACCGCCTCTGCCATGCCATGAGTATAGGCGCTGAATTACGGTCATTCTCTCGTCCGGTTCTGGTGGGTAGCGTTGATTGATCCTAGATAGAGCTAATGGCTGACAGCCGACGGCTGAAGCTTTCCTCAATCCATCCTCACCAGAAACACGCCGCCTTCTTTCACATGTGTCCTGGCCGCCACTTCCTGCGCCTTGCGCTTGTCATCGCCCTCCGGACGAATCCTCACCCACTCGCCCGTTGGCCCGGTAAACTGAATCACCTTCGCCGTCTGATACCGGTCCTGTAGCTTCTCTTTCAGTTTGCGCGCCTCGCTCTCGCTCTGGAAGGCGCCAATCTGCACGCACCACCGTCCGCCTTCATCGATCGGAGCCGGCGACGAAAGTACCTCTACCTTCACCATCGCGGTGCCCGGTTGCCAGACATCGACAGCTTTCGCCGCCGCCAGCGATAAATCGATGATGCGGTCTTCGATAAATGGTCCGCGATCGGTAATGCGCACCACCACACTGTGCTTTGTCGTCTCGTTCGTCACCCGCACCGTCGAGTTCAGCGGAATGGTGCGATGCGCCGCCGTCATGCCGTTCTGGTCGTACACCTCGCCGTTCGAGCCCTTGTGGTTGTGATAGTTCGGCCCGTACCAGCTTGCCAGTCCCGTCTCGACGTAGATCGGCTTCGTCTTCGGCGAAACCGTCGGAGCGCTCGGCATCGGCTTCGTCGTGGTGGCAGTCGTTGCGGGAGCAGGCGCAGGGGTTACGGTCGGCGGCGGCGGAACATGCTTGGCGGCCGACGTCTTGTGACAGCCCGCAAGCAGCACGAGTTCGCAGAGGACCAACGCAACGCTCAAAGCCCGCGCGGTTATCAGGCTTCGGACAAGCTTGCTTTGAAAGGGCACGGCTTCAGCCGTGCCGCCAGGGTTATTTCTCCTGGTGGAAGCACCGGGCTTTAGCCCGGTGAAACAGGACACCATATCCTTCGGCTTTAGCTGTGGGCAAGCTCGTGCGTGGCCCGCACTTTCACTCGCTTGAAAAATATAGGAAGTATCGGCCCACGAAGCCGTGCCGGCCTCCAATAGCTTCGTATCAGGGCA
>Ga0335085_10015299_pt1 | contig 11133 bp, 8 predicted proteins | sample Lox_Sample_45_FD_206712 | JGI IMG/M metagenome (GOLD analysis project Ga0335085, IMG submission 206712) | Soil microbial communities from Loxahatchee National Wildlife Refuge, Florida, United States - Lox_Sample_4.5 | ecosystem: Environmental > Terrestrial > Soil > Wetlands | place: USA: Florida... | reverse complement strand
CCTTTGGGTGGATCCGGAGCAGAGAGTGAGGATGGTGGAGCGTGCCCGCAAGGAGGGTTCGCTTCGGAACCTTGAGTTCCGTTTTCGCTGCAAGGACGGCGGCGAGAAAGTCGGCATGGCTTCGGCAGAACTGATGGAGATCGCGGGAGAGCCTTGCATCCTCTTCGTTGTCGCCGACATCACCGATCGCAAACTTGCGAGTGAAGCGCTGATTCTCAAAGAGCACGAACTGTCCGAAGCCCAGCGCCTTGCGCACATCGGGAATTGGAGATGGTTTCCCGGCAGCGGCGAAGTGAACTGGTCGGATGAGCTTTACCGCATCCACGGTTGCGACCCTCAGTTGTTCCAACCTTCGGCCAGCGATCTTTCCCGTCTCTTCACTCCTGAAAGCTGGGGAAAACTGCAGGCCATGATGCGGGGAGCCATGCGGAAGCGCACCGTGCAGGAATTGGACTTGCAAATCATCCGGCCAGACGGCACTTGCAGGTGGGTCAGGGCTCGAGGAGAGGCTGTCTACGATTCCAACGAAGAGGTGGTGTGTCTTCGTGGCACTGCCCAGGATATTACTGAAGGCAAACAAGCCGAGCAGAAACTGCAGGAATACGAAAGAGTCATCGAAGGTACCGCCGAGATGATCACGGTGGTAGACCGCGACTACAAATACGTCATCGCAAATCAAGCTTTCCTCAATCATTACAAGTTAGCCAGGGAGCAGGTTGTGGGACGCACCATTTGGGAGGTGCTCACCGGGGACGAAATTGAGCTTGTCATCAAGGAGACCCTGGACAATTGCTTCCAGGGGAGGGCGATTCAATTCGATATCAAGTACATATCTGCGGGCCGGGGTGCGAGAGACTTGATGATGTCCTATCTTCCGATTGACGGCCCCGATGGTATTGAACGGGTGGCCTTCATTCTGCAGGACATCAGCGAGCGCCGCCGCACTGACGAGGCCCTGCGTGTGAGCGAACAGCGGCTGCGCCTGGCAGTGCAGGCGGGGCGGATGTATGTCTACGATTGGAATGCCGAGAGCGATGTGATCGTGCGGTCTCCGGATTGCGTCGATATCCTGGGAGAAGGTGCCAGCGCTGAAACGACTCATGATGCAGCTTTGGCGCACGTGCACAAAGATGACCTCGAACCGTATCAGCTCTGTTTTGCCGCCATCACCCCAGACATGTCGCCTTCCCCGTTCACCTACCGATATGTCCGTTCGGATGGAACCGTGGTATGGCTGGAAAACAGATCACGCGGGTTGTTCGACGAGACGGGGAAATTGCTTGGCAAAGTCGGCGTCGTTGTCGATGTTACCGAGCGCAAGAGGGCGGAGCAGGCATTGCGAGAAAGCGAGGAGCGCTTCCGCCTGGTCGCCAACACCGCGCCGGTGATGATCTGGATGTCTGGAACCGACAAACTTTGCAACTACTTTAATCAGCCCTGGCTGGAGTTTACGGGGCGGGCCATGGAGGCACAGCTCGGCGATGGCTGGACCGCAGGCGTCCACGCCGATGACTTGGAGCTCTGCCTGAAAACCTATGAACAAGCTTTCGATGCCCGGAAGCCTTTCACCATGCAGTACCGGCTGCGGCGGCATGATGGTGAGTACCGTTGGGTCGTCGATATCGGGGTGCCACGGTTTGATGCAGGAGGTTTGTTTGCCGGCTACATCGGCTCGTGCATTGACGTTACCGAGCGTAAACAGGCGGAGGAAGCCCTGGCCCATGTCGGTCGCCGGCTGATCCAGGCCCACGAAGAAGAGCGCACGTGGATCGCCAGAGAACTGCACGACGACATTAACCAGCGCCTGGCCCTGATGGCAATTGAGTTGGAGCAGTGGCGGCAACATCTTCCCGAGTCGACAATTGATTTAGCTGCCAGTGTCCAGCGCTTTCGCCACCGCCTGATGGAGATCTCCAAGGATGTGCAGGGTCTCTCCCACCGTTTGCACTCCTCTAAGCTGGAATACCTGGGGATCGTAGCCGCAGCCAACAGTTTTTGCCAGGATTTGTCGCAGCAGCACAAGGTCCACGTGGCCTTCACCCACAGCGATATTCCTCGCCACTTGCCCAGCGAGGTCTCTCTGGCCATCTTCCGGGTGTTGCAAGAGGCTCTGCAGAACGCCGTGAAGTACAGTCGCGCTCGGGAATATACCGTCGAGTTGTCGGGCACGCCGGGTGAAATCGAGCTGCAAGTAGTGGATTCGGGGGTTGGTTTTGACGTGGCAGGTGCGATGAACGGTCAAGGCTTGGGGCTCATCAGCATGCGCGAGCGACTGCAACTGGTCGGGGGGACACTGGCGATCGACTCACGGCCAGGGCAGGGAACCACCATTCGGGCCAGGGTGCCCTTCCTCAGAGCCGAGACAATCAACATGATCGCTACAGGCTAGGCGCTCGTTCTACGTAATTGTCAGATCGCTGCCGTTGCGCACGCCCTCTCTAACGGCAGCTGACAGAAATGCCAGTTTTTTTCGACTCACTTCCCAGCTATGCTGCAGGCAAACTGGAACCAATGTGTCCCGGGAAGGAGCGCCCATGCGCAAGCGCATATTTCTTTGCCTGCTCACACTCTTGAGCTTTTCGATCGCATGTTCACGCAAGCCGAGCGACCAAACCATCGCCCAAGATATCGAGAAGAAGATCGCGGTTGACCCGGATACAAATCACGTCCAGGTCACTGTGGAAGCGAAAGATGGCCTCGTGCACTTGAAGGGTACGGCGAACAGCCAGGCGGCCCGCGATGAAGTTGAGAAGATAGCGAACAAAGAGCCTGGAGTCGTCGGCGTCAATAACGAAATCTCCGTTGTAATCGAGGGAGGACCGGCGGCGGCTGCCGCACATTCGGCTGACCAACCAGTGGTCGAACCCGCCCCTGCTCCACCCCCAAAACCGATTGTGGTTCCCGCAGGAACGGTTCTGACCATACGCACCGAGCAGGTGCTGAGTTCTAAGAACAGCCAGGCGGGCCAGACTTTTCTCGCCACGTTGGCACAACCGGTAAGTGTGGAAGGCAAACCAGCTCTTACCGCAGGCTCGGCCGTGAGTGGTACCGTGGTGACGGCGAAAAGCAAAGGCAAGGTAAAAGGCGAAGGACAACTGGACCTGGCACTGACAAGTATCTCGGTTGGCGGACATACCTATCCCATCAAGACCAACCTGCTCAGCAGCACGGTTAAGGGAAAAGGGAAGAGGACGGCGGCCACTACAGGCGGCGGGGCAGCCGGAGGCGCTTTGATTGGGGGCATTGCGGGCGGAGGCAAGGGCGCGGCGATCGGCGCCGGCGTGGGTGCAGCAGCCGGCTTCATCGGTGGCGCCTTCACCGGGAACAAACAGATTGAGATCCCGGCCGAGTCGGCGCTCAGCTTTACCCTGGCTCAGCCGCTTACGTTGGAGCCCGGCTCGAATGATTAAGTAAGGAAGGGAGTTTCGGGACATCTGCGGCCCGCACCCTGTGCCTTCTGACAGGTGACGGTCGGCGGCGACCTGTTAGGGTGTGGTGGACAATCCGCACTAGAGCTCGACGGTTTACGCGAGGAACTCCGTCAGGCTTCTCTCCACAGCGGCTTAGAGGAGTTGTTTCCTTCCCACAACCTCAAAGCCGCTGTCTCCCAGCCGCTGTCAGTTCTAAGCACACGCCAATGATCAAGGGGGCGAAACTATGATCGCGTGCTTCCAAGCAAGCGGCGCAAGAGGCTTGTGCCAGAAGGCTAATTCTGTGGAAGAGGTTTGCCGGCGTTACGCACAACACGCATGGATACTTCTTGAAGACCACAACGCTCAATTCCTAGTTCCCTGGCGGCAAGGTACGACAGATCGATTATGCAGGCGTGGCTGCGTGAAGGCAGGCGGTCATTGATGCGAACTATGACGGAGCGCCCATTGCGGGGATTGGTAACCCGGACCCACGTCCCGAACGGCAGGTTGTGATGCGCGGCTGTACGCGCGTACATGTTGTAGCGCTCGCCGCTCGCGGTTCGCCTTCCGTGATACTTGACGCCATACCAGGATGCCAGGCCAGTCTGCGGGGAAGGCGCCACGCTATTTCTCAAGTCAGGGGTCGCGGCCGCGGCGGCAGGGATGAATCCATGGGCGGCGCGCATATCTAGAACCCGCGATCCGGCCTGAGCCATTAGCGCAACAACCGCCACAGCTATGCCAAGCATCTTCATAAGCTCTCCCTATCGTTACTGGTAAGCGGAGGCGCGGTTTCGGATGCCGCCGTGAAAAAGCAAATAGCATCCGCCGGGCGAACGTATTGCTGGCCTGCGCTGCCAGTGCACGTGCATGCGCTAGCAGCCCAGAACACGTCCTGGTTCTAGAACCTGTCGCAGACAAGAGCCCACAAAGAACAAAACGCTAAGAGACCAAGAACAACCGGCAGAATCCATCCCGTCGGCCGAAATGCATCCCTGCGAGCAGATGGTTTCGGAGAGTCCAGCATGGTCAAATCGTCAATGGCGAAGGGTTCTCGTCGAAGCTGATTGTGAGGTAGATATTCGCGGTAGTCGGTCGGCGAGTCCAGGTAGTGGATCTCGGCCCAGACATAACTGTCGCGAATGTGGAACGCATCCCCCCCGATTTTTGTCGTTCGTGTCCGATCGGCCATGGCATTCACCACTTCGTTGAACACCTACGCGGTTACTTATAGTCGCTGCCGCAGAGCTTCCAACTGGTAGTGTTGACAGCCCAATGGCGCCCTCCTGACCGGAATCCGAGGATGGCGGATCCTGGGCTTTCGTCGTGACACGCACCTCGTCCGCGCTGCGTCTAGCCTCTGTCACTACTGACAGTTACGACCAGCACTTCTCCTGCCTAGACTCGGATGGGTGCTGATGAGTGGGCAGGCCGCGTCACTCGTATCACGCCCTGGACAGTCCATCTCGCGGCTTTTGGGGACGCTGGGATGAAATATCTACGGACGCTTGAGCGCGGGTTGTTCGCCATCAGCCTGGTGCTAATGGGACTCTTCGTCGCCGCGTACGTCCACAAACAGATCTCATCGCGCGCAGACCTGAAGCGCTTTGAAGAAACCAGGACCGAAGAGCGAGCGGCGTCTTCGGACGGACCGTTCCGGGCTCCAGATCGGGTGAATACGACGTTGTGGTCGAAGAAGCGGATTGAGGATTACGAGCACAGCTTGACGGCACATTTCGACGCTCCCTTGGCGGTTCTGCGCATCCCGAAGGTTGGGCTGGAAGTGGCGGTGTTGGAGGGTACCGATGATTTAACGCTGAACCGGGGAGTGGGGCACATACCCGGAACCGCTCGCCCCGGCGAGAATGGGAACAGCGGGATTGCCGGTCATCGTGATGGTTTTTTTCGGGTCCTCAAGGATGTGGGCCCGGGCGACACGATTGAACTCTTGGCTCCCGGCAATATCGAGATCTACCGGGTTGATCGCATCGTCCTGGTCTCTCCCAGCGACGTCTCGGTTCTTCAACCAACCACGAACCGATCTTTAACGCTGGTAACCTGCTACCCCTTTTATTTCATCGGCAGCGCGCCCCAGCGATACATCGTTCAGGCCTCGATGGCGAGTTCACTTGACGCCTCCGCCCTTGGGAGCGTCGCAGAATCTGGTTCCAAGACCTCAGCACGGTAAGCAGGAGAAGTGCAAGCTCTTTCACTCTGAATTAACGCAAAGAAGTTGAATCTGCAGTCGCAATTGTTCGACAAGGAGAAACCACAATGAACTCGGTCAAAAAGACTTGGCTGGTGCTCGCGGCAGGCGTGTTGTGCATTGCTTTCGCCGCAAGCATGTGCGCCCAAGTGAAGACGGAAACTACTACCACCAGCGGCCCAGCTACCCACGAAGCTACGGTTGAGCGTGGGGTGGTCGTCCTGGTCAACGGCAATGACTTGGTGGTCAAGGCGGAGGATGGCACGCTGCGCCATTTCCCCAACGTACCGGAAAGTGCGCGGGCCATGGTGGATGGCAAGCTACTCGGAATCCATGATCTGAAGCCGGGCATGACACTGGAGCGAACCATCACCGTGACCACTACGCCGAAAACCATCACTACGGTGCAGACGGTTACTGGGAAGGTCTGGCATGTCAATCCGCCCACCTCCGTCATCCTGCAAATGGAAGATGGAACCAACCAGCAGTTCAAGATCCCCAAGGGGCAGAAATTCATGGTAGATGGCCAGGAAACCGATGCCTGGGGCCTGAAGAAAGGGATGAAAGTCTCGGCGACGAAGATTGTCGAGGTTCCCGAAGTCCAAATGAGCCGTCAGCAGAAGGTAACGGGGACAATGCCACCTCCTCCTCCTGCTCCTCCGGCCGATCAGCCCATCCTGATCGCAGTGGCCACCCCACCACCGGCCGCCGCCCCGGAAGCTGCTCCTGCCGAACTTCCGAAGACTGGCAGTCTGCTCCCGTTGATCGGATTGCTGGGTACCATCTCTTTCCTGTCTTCTTTGGGTTTGGGAGTTATCCGGAAGAGCTTTTGAACCTCATGGGGTTCGGTGAGGGGCCGACATGTGATGGTCGGCCATCTCGAACCCCATTTCCTTGTGCTTTGGCGCCTGCCAGGGCAACCGTTTTCCCTCCAACCATCGTCAAGCCGCGATGAGATGATGCCGGATCGCGTACTGAACCAGTTGGGCGTTACTCTTTACATTCAACACTTCCATGATGCGGTACTTGTGGAAGGCCACTGTGCGGGTGGTGAGGTTTAGCACGCTGGCCACTTCTTTCATACATTTGCCTTCGGCCAGAAGCTGGAGCACTTCGCGTTGCCGCTCGGTCAAGCGCTGACCTTCCTCGATGAGCTTCTTGTCCTGCCGCAACAGAAAGTCAACCGTATCTCGGGCAATTATGGGGGAGAGATATGATTTGCCGCGCAGCACCTCGCGCACCGCAATAATCAACTCCGATGCCGCGCAGGTCTTCAAAAGGTATCCCGATGCTCCACAACGAAAAGCTTCTGCGGCGAGGTCCGCATCGTGATTCATCGTCAGGTAAATCAACTTCACGCTGGGGAGCAGTTCCTTAATCTGCTGGCCGGCATCAAGACCATTCAGCAGAGGCATGGAGACGTCAACGATGATCAGTTGCGGTCTCAGTTCCGCCGCAGCTCTGACCAGCGAGCGTCCATCACCCACCGTACCCACGATCTCGTAATCATTCTCGAGCAGCTTTCTGCAGGCTTCCGCGACCAGGGTATGGTCATCGGCAATAAGGATTCGAGGCAGATTCCTTCGCGCAATCATAACTAGACTCCTGATGGAGAACGTTCTGCTGAACCTGGGACTGCCGGCAAACCCGGACGGAGCGACTCGATCAACCGTGGCGCTACTTTTTGGATCTAGTATTTTTTACATCCCAAGCTGCATTCATGTATGTGAACTAGATCACCAATGTTGCCAGCGAGAACCAAACTACCATTTCTTTCGACAAGAGGCTTCTAGCAGTTCTGCTAGTAAATGGAACTGTCTTAATTGACAGTAGAATCGCTTGAGTCCCGGATTGAGTCCCCAAACGGGAGGCTTCCCCACGGCTCCGCTTCTTGGCTTTGGGGCACTGCCGGACTGGGGGTCAAGCATCCAAAGCCATGAATTGGCTGCTTTCCCAATCGATTCCGCTCTCGGCCTGAAGCCAGAGGCGCCGTTGGAGCAGTCCCCGTAAGTGCAAGGTTCTTTTATCACTTAGCGTTGGGTGAGTCAACAACCGGTTCCAGCGCAGCGGACTCTTTTACCGCCTCGGTCTTAAATACTGGAGTCTTATAGTCCGAGGGCAGGTAGTGGTTGGGGATGGTTGTGCGATTCCCATCGCGCAGCGCGGCGTAGTGCGGAGAATTGATTTCGACTCCGGCTTCATTGAACTTGTCCTGAATGTTCTGGTGCAGAGCCGAGTAGATGTTTTGCATGTTCTTGGGGTGGATGGTGTAGGCATTGAGTTCGTATGCCACGTAAAAGTCGTTCAGGGCTGTTTGGACGACGAACGGGGCGGGCTCGCGCATGACATCGTCGGTAGCTGAGGCCGCGGAAATCAGCAGCTCGTGCACCTGTCGCCAGGGAGCGTTATAGCCGATTGTCACGGTAGTGTGGAAAATGACGCCCTTTTGCCTTGCTTCGGCGCTGTAGTTGATCACGACTCCGCCAAGAACGGTGCCGTTGGGGATGGTTACGACTTCCTTCTTTTGCGTGCAGATACGAGTAACCAGCAATGTTTTCTCCACCACCTCGCCGATGTCATTCCCGATCCGGACGAAGTCTCCCACCTGGAAAGCACGCATATAGGTGAGGATGGTACCCGCCACCGCGTGCGCAACGGCGGATGTCGAGCCCAGGGAAAGCAGGACGCCCAGGAATACCGAGATGCCCTTGAACGCCGGACTATCGGATCCGGGCAAATAGGGAAATACGACAATGGCCGCAGCCGCGAGAATCAGGAATCGCACCAGCTTGGCTGTGGGTTCGGCCCAATCAGGATAGAATCCTCGAATTGCCAGCCTCTCGTCACGAATTTCCTCGAAGATGAACCGATTCACTCTGATTACGTAGGCGGTCAGCAGGCAAATCAATCCAACCAGCATCAGGTGGGGGATATAGGCAACGATGGCTTTCCCAAACTGTCCTAAACCCGAGAGCAGCCAATGCGTGATCTGATAGGAGGTATAGCGCGTGGCGGCAAAGAAACGCAGGATGACCGTGACATACGTTTGCAACATTCCCAGAATGGCGACCCAGAAAAGGGTATGAAACATTGCCGTAAAAGGCGGCCCTAGATAGCGCCGAATCTGGGGCACAAGGACCTCTTTAGGCCGCTCCGCTTCGCGGCGAGCCAGCCGCTGCTCGATCGCACCGCCGGCACGGCGCCGGATCATGAACGCGGCGACAAGCAGGGTTACCAGCGCCACCGTTGCCAGGAACGTGTAAACCAGCCCTTCGACGAAATGCCGCCAGGTATGTTCCTCGCGATACTGCTTCACGACGATCCGAATGATCTCCGCGTATTCCGCTGCAAGTTCCGGGCGGGCGCGATCGGCCGCGGCTGCATCGGACGGGGTGATCCCCATGATCCGATCCTTACCGGCGAGTATTTCAGACCACGAGCCGTGGTCCTCAACGTGGATGGATTCGAGGGCAAGATCTCTACGGCGACCGAGTTCCACAACGCGTTTCTGGATGGCCGCGGCGCGTTCTTGCGGACTGATTCCCGCAACCGACGCATACACGGAGAGGATGGGGCGCCCGTCGATTTCGACAGGCGTACCTGGATTTTCAGCGGCTGCGGACTCGGAAGCCACGGACGAGTCCGGGGCTTCCTGGGCTACTGCGGTGGCCGATCCAGCTGAGAGCAGCAACAGGGAGCAGGCCCAAAGCAGCGCCAGCCTGACCTTACGGGACGGTCGCGTGCCGCCCTTCATCGAAGAGGATTGAAGCAACCGGCTCCAACACGCGGATCGCGGTACCAATTCTGGAGTTGCCATGACACAACCCTGGTAGCAGCACCGAGTCTAGGGCGACTTCCATTCGACGGGGACTGTTAATTCTGCTAGTTCGAGAAGCAGGCTGTTCGGCGGGACCGGGACGGTCAGGAGTGCGCTGTTCTCGAGGGGTGAGAACCGTGCCGCGGTGGCAAATCAAGCTCGGTTTCGAGATAGACCAGGTACAACGCTCCCGCCAACATCAAGCCGAACACGCTGATGGTCAGCACGAGTGCCAGAAACATATTTCCTCGCTTCGCCGGAAGTTTCGATCTACCTCGTTCTCCTCCGCTCTTATAACGCGGTCGAGCTTGGCCGACGACTGGACAAATTACCAGTGGACGTAACCCAACCCCGCCAGGGGCACCGCCGGGTTGCTCGCGGTTGGCGGGTGATCAACGTTGACTTACGTCCGCGTCTCTCAACTGATCAGGTGATGTTTAATGGCGTACTGGAGTAATTCGGCGTTGGTTTTGAGACCAAGAATTCCCATCATACGGTACTTGTGAAAAGCCACAGTCCCCGGCTTGAGGTTCAAGACACTGGCGATCTCCTTCATCGACTTGCCCTCGGCAAGCAGCTGCAGGATCTCACTCTGACGATGGGTAATGCGCTTCTCTTCGGAGCAGAAGCCGCGGCTTCTCAAAAGAAACTCGACGGTTTCCTTGGCAATGGCAGGGGAAAGATAGGACTCGGACCGCAGGGCCCGACGCAGCGCTTTGACCAATTCATCGGCGGCAGAGCTCTTCACTACATAAGCAGATGCGCCTCGCCGAAAAGCCTCAGCCGCTACTTCGGGGGACATGTTCATGGTCAAGAAGACCAGCTTGGCCGAAGGGAGGAGGTGCCGGATCTGGTCGCCTGCGTCGAGACCGTTTAATTGCGGCATGGCGATGTCGATGATTACGATATCCGGTTTCAACTCGGTCACAAGGCGAAGCAAAGTGCGCCCGTTGTCGGTGATGCCCACCACCTCGAACTCCGGCTCCAGAAGCCGCTTGCAGGCCTCGGCCAGCAACGTGTGGTCATCAGCAATCAGCAGCCTGGCTCTGTGACCATGGTCCATCGCAGGTTCCCATGACGGTGGAACAGCGTTCTCGCGCGTTTCCCGCCGAGCGTCTGTAGTCGGTAACGCAAATTGATGCTAGGAGTTCACGTGCGTGGATATAACTGTCATTTCTATCAGTTAGAGCCTGAAAAGTCAGACCACAGCCGGGGAAAAGGAAATGTTGGCCGCGCGATGAGGGAGGCTTATGCCGCGCTGTCACTACTACCAGTTTGGCAAATTCGGATTGGTCTTTAGCATTTCCTGGGCATTCCGATAAAGCGTGGCCCATTCCAGACAGAAGAGATAGAGGCGTCTATGAAGATTGAAAAGAGAAATCTCCTGGTTACTGTGCTGTTGCTTACCACAACGATCGGCACTATGTACGGCGTGGGCAATGGAGAAAAGACCAAGATCCGCGGTTTGATTACCGGACGAACCGGGGATGTCTTGACGGTGAAAGGCAGTGATGCTGAGGTGTCGGTAGTGCTGACCGACACCACCAAAGTGCAAAAACCGAAAGGCCTGGGGCTGCGCAAGACCCAGATGAGCTTCGCAGCTTTGATACCAGGGTTGATGATTTCCGTGGATGGCATTGGAGATGACCAAGGCCGGGTAGTGGCCAAAACGATCACTTTCTCCTCAGACGATTTGC
>Ga0335085_10015298_pt1 | contig 11134 bp, 7 predicted proteins | sample Lox_Sample_45_FD_206712 | JGI IMG/M metagenome (GOLD analysis project Ga0335085, IMG submission 206712) | Soil microbial communities from Loxahatchee National Wildlife Refuge, Florida, United States - Lox_Sample_4.5 | ecosystem: Environmental > Terrestrial > Soil > Wetlands | place: USA: Florida... | reverse complement strand
CATCGTCGGCGAAGCGACGCCGATGCTCGGCATCCCCGCCGGCGTCAAGATGTATTCGGGCGTGTTCGGCGTCACGCCGGCGCGCACGGCGGAAATTCTCAAACGCTATCTCACGGCGGAAATCGGCCTCGCCGACGCCGAGATCGTCGACCTCGACGAAGAGAAATATCGGCGCGACGAATGGGCCGTACGCCTGTACATGACGGCGCGGACGCCGTTCGAGCCGAGCTACGTGCAGACCGCCAAGGCGATCATCACCGGCGCCGATGAAGACGCAGTCAAGGCGGACATCGCCGCGCACCTGCAGGAGGAGATTGAGGCGCAGCCCGAGACCTTAGTCTTGCTCGGGCCCGGCAGCACCGTGCAGACGCTCGGCCGGGCGCTGAAGATCGACAAGACGCTGCTCGGCGTCGATGCCGTCCTCGCCGGCAAGATCGTCGGCAAAGATCTCAACGAGCGGCAGATTCTCGATCTGCTGACGCGTGACCGGAAATGCAAGCTCGTGCTCAGCCCGCTCGGGGTGCAAGGCTTCGTGCTTGGCCGCGGCAATCAGCAGCTCAGCCCGACGGTGATCCGCCGCATCGGTCCGGAGAACATCATCGTCGTAGCCTCGCCGGCCAAGCTCGCCCGCACGCCGGTGCTCCGCTTTGACTGCGGCGACCCCACGCTGGATGCCGAGATGGTCGCACGAAAATTCTTTACCGTGGTGATCGGCTATCGCCGCACCCGCATGGTGAAAACCGCCGACTGACCCGTCCGGTCGGCGCAATCGTGCTCAGTATGGCGCTCCGCACTCTCTTGCCTTCACAATCCGCCTGTCGTTGGATGAAGCAATGACCTACATACCGCACACCGACGCCGAACGTCGCGACATGCTGGCGGCGATCGGACAAGCCCGCGTCGAAGATTTGTTCGACAACATCCCGTCGCATGTCCGATTTCCCGAGCTGAAGCTGCCGCCGCCGGCCTCGGAGCTCGACGTCGGGCGCGACATGCGGGCGCTGGCGGCGCGCAATCTCGCCGTCGATCCGTCGCTGTCGTTTCTCGGCGCCGGCGCCTATCAGCATTTCCGGCCGGCGGTGGTCGATTACGTGCTGTCGCGCGGCGAGTTCTATACCTCCTACACGCAGTATCAGCCGGAAGTCAGCCAAGGCATGCTGCAGGCGTTGTTCGAGTATCAAAGCCTGATCTGCGCGCTCACCGCGATGGAGGTGAGCAATGCCAGCCACTATGACGGAGCGACCGCGCTCGCCGAGGCGGTGTTGCTCGCGCTCAACGTCACGCAGGGCAAGCGGCGCAAGATCGTCATGTCGCCGGCAGTGCACCCGCAATATCGCGCGGTGGTGAAGACCTATCTGCGCGGAACGGAGCTCGCGACGGTGACCGGAGATCAGGACGGCTCGGCCGGCCTCGACCAGCTCACCTCGCTGCTCGACGACAGCACGGCGGCGCTCGTCATCCAAAACCCCAATTTCTTCGGTCAGCTCGAAGCCGTCGATGGCTTGGCTGACGCGGTGCACCGCGCCGGAGCGCTGCTCGTTGTCGTGACCGATCCGGTGGCGCTCGGGCTGTTCCGGCCGCCGGGGGCCTACGGAGCCGATGTCGTCGTCGCCGATGGGCAAGCGCTCGGCATTCCGCCGTCGTTCGGCGGCCCGCATCTCGGTATCTTCGCCACCCGCATGGCCCATGTCCGGCGGCTGTCCGGCCATCTCGTCGGCGAGACCGTCGACGCCGATGGCCGGCGCGGATACGTGCTCACGCTCGCCACCCGCGAGCAGCATATCCGCCGCGCCAAGGCGACGAGCAACATCTGCACCAATTCGGCGGTATGCGCGCTCGGCGCCGCGGTCTATCTGTCGACCCTGGGCCGCACCGGCCTCAGGCAAGTGGCCGAGACCTGTTACCACCGCAGTCATTATGCGGCCGAAGCGATCGCCAAGCTCAAGGGCTTCGCAGTGAACCAGCAAGCACCATCGCAAGGCTTCTTCAAGGAGTTCGTGGTGCGCCTGCCGCGCCCGAGCGCCGACGTGAACCGCCATTTGCGCGAACGCCACGGTATCGTCGGCGGCTACGATCTCGGCCGCGATTATCCGCATTTGCAGGCGCACATGCTGATCGCCGTGACCGAGGTCAATACGCGCGAAAGCATCGACCGCTTGATTCGGGCGCTCAGCGAGGTTTCGTGATGGACCGCGCAACCATCCCCACCGTCTATGAGCTGAGCGTCGCGGGCCGCCACGGCGTCGATCTGCCGGCGCCCGAAGTGCCGCTGGCACCGCTTCCAGCCGGCGAGCTGCGCGCCGATTGTCCGCTGCCGGAACTGTCGCAGGTCGACGTGGTGAGACACTACCTCGCGCTGTCGCACCGCAATTTCGGAGTCGATTCCGGTTTCTACCCGCTCGGCTCCTGCACCATGAAGTTCAACCCGAAGCTCAACGAGGAGATGGCGCGCATTCCGGGATTCGCCGAAGCGCATCCGCTGCAGGATGCCGAAACCGCGCAGGGCAGTCTCGCACTGATGTTCGAGCTGCAGCAGTGGCTCGGCGCGATCGGCGGCTTCGCCGCGGTTTCGCTGCAGCCGTCCGCCGGTGCGCACGGCGAATTCTGCGGCCTGCTCATGATGCGCGCCTATCACCGCGGGCGCGGCGACCTCAGGCGCACGCGCATTTTGATTCCCGACTCGGCGCACGGCACCAATCCCGCCTCCACGACCATGGCCGGCTTCACCGCGGTCGAGCTGCCGTCGGACGCGCGCGGCAACGTCGATCTCGAGGCGGTGCGGGTGGCGTGCGACGACACCGTGGCCGGCATCATGATCACCAATCCCAACACGCTCGGCCTGTTCGAGGAGCACATCGAGACGGTGGTGCGCCTGGTGCACGATTGCGGCGGGCTGGTCTACGGCGACGGCGCCAACATGAACGCCCTGGTCGGCATTGCCCGGCCCGGCGACCTCGGTTTCGACGTCATGCACTTCAATCTGCACAAGACCTTCGCTACGCCCCATGGCGGCGGCGGGCCGGGCGCCGGTCCGGTCGGCGTATCGGCGCGGCTTGCGGATTTTCTGCCCGGGCCGCTGATCGCGGTACAGAACGACGGCCACGGCCCGTCTTACGCACTGGTCGAGCCGAAAAAATCGATCGGCCGCGTCTCGACGTTCTTCGGCAATTTCGGCATGTTCGTGCGCGCCTATGCCTATATCCGCCAGCACGGCGCGGCGGGCTTGCGGGCCAATTCCGAGCACGCGGTGCTCAACGCCAATTACCTTCGCGTCAAGCTGCGCGATGTCTTCGCCGTGCCGTTCGACCGCATCAACATGCACGAGTTCGTCTGCCGCGGCGCCATCGGCAACGCCGGCGTGCGCGCCTATGACGTGAGCAAACGGCTGCTCGACTACGGATTTCATCCGCCGACCAATTATTTCCCGCTGATCGTGCCCGAAGCATTGATGATCGAGCCGACCGAGACCGAGAGCAAGCCGACGCTCGATGCCTTCGTTGCGGCGATGCATGCGATCGCCCGCGAAGCCGAGAGCGACCCGGCTTTGGTCAAAGGCGCCCCGCACGAGACGCCGGTGAAGCGGCTCGACGAAGTGAAGGCAGCGCGCGAGCTCGTGGTCAGGGATCGGGCCGGCGTGCCGCGCCGTTGATCGTTCCAGTCTGCGAGCGAGAAAAATGATCGAGCCGAACGCCGCTGCACCGCTCAAGACAACGCCGCTGCATGCGATGCACGTACGGCTCGGCGCGCGGATGGTGCCCTATGCCGGCTATGACATGCCGCTGCAGTATCCTTCCGGCATCATCAAGGAGCACCTGCACACCCGCGCCGCCGCCAGCCTGTTCGACGTCTCGCATATGGGACAAATCGCGCTGCGGCCGCGCAGCGGCCGCATCGAAGACGCCGCGCGGGCGCTCGAGACCCTGGTGCCGGCCGATATTCTCGGGCTGCCGGCCGGCCGTCAGCGCTACACGACGTTGACCAACGACGCCGGCGGCGTCATCGACGATATCATGGTCGCGAACCATGGCGATCATTTCCTGCTCGTCGTCAACGCAGCCCGCAAGGCCGCCGATGAGGCGCATCTGCGAGCCCAGCTTGAAGATCGCTGTGTCGTCGAGGCGCTGGCCGGGCGGGCGCTGATCGCGTTGCAGGGCCCCGAAGCGGAGAACGTACTTGCTCCCCTCGCCCCGGAAATCCGGGCCATGCGATTTATGGACACGCGCCCATTGACGCTGGCCGGTGCGACCTGCGTGGTCTCGCGCTCGGGCTATACCGGCGAGGACGGCTTCGAGATCGGCATCGACGCCGTGGCGGCCGAGCCGTTGTGCGAGGCGCTGTTGCGCAATGCCGCCGCCGCTCCCGCCGGATTGGGCGCGCGCGACAGCCTGCGGCTCGAAGCCGGTTTATGCCTTTACGGCTCCGATCTTGACGAAGCGACGACGCCGGTCGAGGCCGCCCTCGAATGGGCGATCGCCAAGGAACGGCGCAGCGGTGCCGCGCGCGCCGGCGGCTTTCCCGGCGCGGCGATCATCCTGGGGCAACTGACGAACGGCGCGGCGCGCCGGCGTGTCGGTTTGCGTCCCGAGGGCCGCGCTCCGGTGCGCGGTGGCGCGCCGCTGTTCCGGGCGGAGACCGATCGCGCGCCGACCGGGCACGTCACGTCCGGCGGCTTCGGCGTCAGCCTCGGCGCCCCGGTCGCCATGGGCTATGTTGCCATCGATGCCGCCGCGCGCGGCACGCGGTTGTTTGCCGAAGTGCGCGACAAACGGCTGCCGGTCACGGTTGCCGACCTGCCGTTCGTTCCGCCGCATTACAAACGCGGACCATAGTCCCGCGAGGTGCCCCGATGCTGAAATTCACCAAAGACCACGAATGGCTGCGCCTCGACGACGGCGGCACCGCGACCGTCGGCATTACGCCCTATGCGCAGGAGAAGCTCGGCGACCTCGTCTATGTCGAGCTGCCTGACGTCGGCGCCAAGTTCGCAATCGGCGACGCTGCGGCCGTTGTCGAATCGGTCAAGGCCGCCTCCGAGGTTTATATGCCGGTCAGCGGCGAAATCGTTGCGGTCAACGACAAGCTTGCGACCGACCCGGGACTGGTCAACGCCGAACCCACTGCGAACGGTTGGCTGTTCAAGCTGAAGATCAGCAACAGCGCCGAACTCGAGAAGCTCCTCGACGAGGCCGCCTACCAGGCACTGACGGCCTGACCGCGATCGGTTGGCGGCGGAGCCGATCCAACCTTGCGTTGGCGGAGAGATATTGGATCTGGCGGGCCACCGTTCACTTGCCATCAAGCGTCCGGATGCCGATCCAGGCGTCGCGCACTTGCTGGTAGTGCACCTGCGGATCGTAGATGGTGACGTTGAGGCCGAGCCGCTGCATCGACAGCCCGCCGACCGCGGCCAACAGCGTATAGGACGCCACCACCCGATCGTGCTGGGCTGTCACCAGCGCGACGCGGGCATTGACCAGTTCCTGCTGCGCGTTGAGCACGTCGAGCGTGGTGCGCTGGCCGACGCGCGCCTCCTCGCGCACGCCGTTGAGCGCGATCTCGGCGGCGTTGACCTGCGCCGTGGTCGATTCGATCTCGGCCTTGGCGGCATCGAGCTGGCCCCAGCTCTGCACCACGGTGGCGCGGGCCTGATCGCGATTGACGTCGAGATTGAGCCGCTGCTGGCCCAGCGTCTCCTTGTTTTGCCGGATGGTCGCGAACTCGCTGCCGCCCTGGTAGAGCGGCACCGTCAGCGTGCCGACGATGGACGCCAGCGTCTGCTTGTTGGTGGTCGCGGTCGCGTCCCAGTTCTTCGATGCGGTCGCCGCCACCGCCAAGTTCGGATAGAGCGCGCCTTCGCTGACCTTGACGGAGAGCTCGGCGACGTCGACACCGTACATCGCCGCAAGCACCGACGGGCTTTGCTGCTCGCCCTCGACGATGGCGCGCGGCAGCACCGGCGGCGACAGCCGGTCGACCGGCGTGCCCGGCGCGAGCTTGCCGGGATCGACACCGATGACGCGGCGATAGTTGGCCACCGAGGTGACGTAGTTCGACTGCGCGTTGAGAAGCTGCGAGCGGCCCGCGGCCAGCCGCGACTCCGCCTGCGCCACGTCGGTGCGCGTCACCTCGCCGACGTTGAAGCGGTCGCGGGTCTGCTTGAGCTGCTCGGTGAGCACTTCGACGTTGCGCCGGTTCAATTCGAGGATCGCCTCGTCGCGCAGCAGGTTCATGTAGGCCGTGGCGGCATCGAGCAACACCTGCTGCTCGGTGACGCGCAACGTCTCGCGCGCGCCCATCACCTGGCTTTCGGCCTGGCGCACGCGGTTGGCGGTCTGGTTGCCGTTATAGAGCGTCTGCGTCGCGGTCGCGCCGACGCCGCGCTGCACGAACGGCTCGGCGAAGTTGGTGTAGTTGACGGTGTTGGGAAACGTCTGCTGATTGACCTGATGCGACAGCGTCGATGAGTAATCGTAGCCGCCATTGGCGGTGACGGTGAGCTTCGGGCGATAGCCGGACAGCGCTTGCGGCACGTTCTCGTCGGTGGCGCGCAACGAGGCGCGCTGCGCATTGAGCGACGGATTGTTCTGGTAGGCCTGCACCAATGCCCATTCCAGGCTGTCCGCAGCCGCCGGCGCAATGCCGATGGCCCAGACCCACAATGTTGCGCCCGCCACAAGGCGCGCCGTGGCTGGATAGAGCTCTCGCACTCGACCCGTCCTGGTCACGGCCGGTAAATCCAATGCGCGCCGAATCCTGCCGGCGCGGTGTGCGCGACGGCAGGATTCGTGCTTGCTTGCAGCGATGAACGCCGATCCAACACCAACGTGACGTCAGCCGTGGTGCCACATGGCTTCGAAGTGACTGTGCGTCGCCGCAAGCTGTTGGGCATGCTCGCCGGCGTTACCGTTGTGATGACCGTCGTTGCTGACGTTCAGGAATCCGCCATTATCATTGCCGCGGCCGTGGTCGCCGTTGCCTGCATCGCCGCCCTTTGGAGCACCAGAGAGGCCGGTCGATCCCGACGCCGCGCCCGCGACGGGAATCTTGCCCTGCGCAATGCCGGCGACCGACGTAGCACCCGCCACCGTCGTGGCGGTGTCGACGTACGTTCCGCCTCCGATCGGAATGTTGTTGCCCGACACGTCGGCCGCATCGGCGACAAAACCTTGTCCGGCCGCCTGGATCTCGGCTTGATCGGCGGCCAAGGCCGTGCCCGTATCGCCCTTGGCGATGCCCTGCAGTCCCTGAATCGCGGCCTTGCTGTCGGCGAGCAGCGTGCCGGATTGCAGTTCGTTGTCGAACCGCGCGCCGAACACGCCACCTTGGCTGGTCGCGAAAGACGTGCCGAATTTCTCGTAATTCTGTATTTCCGTGATCAAGGCTTGCAGCTCGCCGGGCGTGGCGTTGTTGCCTGAGGCAACGTTGTCGAGTTGACCATTGATGACATTGCCTTCGGCGAGGAACTGCGCCCAGAAGTTGGTCTGCGCCTGGTTGTCCTGAAAATGCAGGATGGTGCCTTCCAGGTACGACGGAAACTCGGCAAAGCCGCCGACCGTACCGGGATTTCCACCGCCTCCCGCCGCCGCATTCAACGCCGGGTCGTTCTGAACGATATCGATGATATCGAGCAGATTGTCGTTGGTGGCACGGGCGGCAACGTTGGGGTTGGTGGCGTATTCCGCGTCGAAACTATTGATCTGAAGGTTGACCTGATCCAACACGGTTTGCAGATGAATGGTCGTCAGCGCCGCAGCGCTGCCGGTTTCGCCGGCAGTGGCTTCCATCGCCGCCACCGCGCTCGGGCTGTTGAGCAAGTGGGTCAAGCCGGCCGCGATCGCCTTCATGTCCACGTTGAATTCGGGAAGGTTCGAATGGTTCAGTCCGCCGACCGCGAGATCGGCAGCGGCATTGAAGACATTGCCGATCTGCCCCAAGTTCGCGCCCGGGCCGGCCGCAGCCGAAAGCGCGGCCGCGTTGTCCGATCCTGTGGGAAGAACCTCGAAGCCGACATTGTCGGCGCCCGTACCGCTCGGAAAGTGATCGGCGGCCAAAGCTGTCGATAGCGCGATGTCGCCGTTGATCTCGTGGAGAATTGACGTCTGCGTGGTGTGGATCAGCTCCTGCGCGTTCGCCGCCTTGTGCGAGGTGCCCACCGAAAGCGGGGCTTCCGTCAAGAGCGTCTGAAGCTGGCCCCGAACCTGGGTCAGCACGTCCGTATCCGCGGTCGACGGCGCGTACACAGCTCCGCCCACGGTAACGCCGTTCGGATTGGCAAGCGCTGCATTGATGTCGTTCAGAACGGCGTGGATGTCGGTAGTGTAGAGTCCAAGATAGGCCTGCTGGTTGCTGCTGTCGGCCGGCGTACTCCACAAACCGCCATCGAGCAGGCGCGTCGAGTCGTTGAACACAACACCAGCTTGAGCAAGATCGGTCGAAAGTCCAAGCGCATCGTCTCTCACGGTCGTTGGTAACGTACTCATTGGACTGTCCTCTGTTTGAACGCCCCAAACTTTCTTATCCGAACCAGCAAACGTGGCTGCAGCAAGGAGTCTTGGCGGCAACGCTGCCTCGGCAAGAAATCATCATGGCTCGTTGAACATGCGATGAAGCTGGTCGGTGATCGGCTTGAACAGGTATGCCAACATCGTACGGCTGCCGGTCTGCAGAAAGACCTCGACGGGCATTCCCGACACCAGAGTCAAGCCGTTCAGGTGGTGGCGTTCGCCGCCACGCAGATCGATCCTGAGCGTATAAAAGCCGGAGTTGCTTTGTTGGTCGTGACTGAGATCGGCGGAGACATATGTCACGGTGCCTCTTGCCTGCGGCATTGTCTGCCGATCGAGCGTGGAGAATCGGAGATTTGCCGGCTGGCCGGTCCGAACCTGATCGATTTCATTCGGCGGCAGCCGGGCTTCGATCTCGAGATCGTCGGAATCCGGAACGATTTCCATGATGACGTCGCCCGGTCGGACGACTCCGCCGATTGTATGGATGGCCATTTGGTGGACGACCCCGGCTGTTGGAGCCCGAATGTCGATCCTGCTCAGCTGATCCTTCGCCGCCACGTTCCGCTCCGACAGTTCCGCTTCCTTGTCCTGAGCTTCGCGCAGATCCTTCATGACGTCGGCGCGGAAGTTCTGGTCGATTTGCACGATCTGAAGCTGCGCTTGCCCAATTTTGGACTTTGTCTCCGCGATGGCGGCCGTCAATTGCGCCCGCTCGCCTTCGAGGCGCGCGGATTCGCGCTGCAGCGTCGTCATTCGCGTCAGTGGCACCAGGCCTTTGGCAAAGAGCTCCTGGACGCCGCTAAGCTCCTTCGCAATCAGGTCGATCTGGGACGATTTCGATGTGATCTCGGCCTCCAGGCCGTCGATCTGCGTTTCGAATTGGCGAATGTTGCTTTGGTACAGCTCTTTCTTGCCGTCGCGCTCGGCGGCCCGTGCCTTGAAGAGCGAGGTTTCGGATTTAACCAGATGGGCGACGGTCGCATCATTCATCCGTTCGGCCAGCTGCTCAGGTAGTTGAATCGCGCCCCGTCCGTCCCGCTCTCCGATAAGCCTGGCGATGCGAGCGCGGACCTGGTCGAGCTGATTGGCGATCAACTGTTGACTGGCCTGCACCTGCGTCTCATCGAGTCGGGCAAGCAGCGCTCCGGCAGCGACGTGCATGCCGTCGTGGACCGGGATTTCCGCGACCACGCCCCCGGTCGGGTGCTGTATCTTCTTGACGCTCGACTGCACGACAAGCGTGCCGGGCAACACCACCGCGGCGGATAATGGGACAAGCGTAGCCCAGCTTCCAGCCACCGCCACGCTCACGATGAGGACCCGGGATGCCGCTTTGAGCTCATCGTCGAGTCGTCGGAGCACGCGATCCATCAGAGCGAGGCACGCGTCGTTGGGCCGGCCCGGACCCGTCAGGAGCCACCTGGATAGGCGCTGTAGCGCTTGCAGGTGGCCGCCGACGGACGCGGCGAGCCTGCTCTGACGATGATCACCGGGGTTCGAGAATGGCCGCTCATCGCATTCCACACCGGCGATGGGCGCCTGCAACAAATCCTGGTCAAACCGATCAAGCGGCTCGACGGCGCGCGGAAACTGACGCAAAACGGCCTGCGGGCCGGCGCTCGGCGTTCCGCGCGAGGAGTCCGTTTCGTGCCGTCGCTTGCGTCGATCGCGGTCAAGAATCTCCTTGACGCTGCGCAGCTCCACGATAAGCGCCTCGCCCTGCAACCGGGCGGTCGCGCTACGGCTCGCGGAAGGGCGGACGACGTCGGCCACGCTCATAATGGCGCACTCCTCGCCATCTGAGGCGCAATGCCGTTCGCATTGTCGGGCTTGAGCTGCGTCGGGGCTTTCGTATTCACCGCGCGGGCCACGCGGGCGAACAACTCCTCCCGCGGGCCGAACGCCACCATGCGGCCCTCGCGCAACACCATCGCGATATTGAGCGCTGAGATGGCCTCGGGGCGATGCGACACCAGGACGACAATGCTTTGACTGCGTCGCAGCGCTTCGATTGCCTTTATCAACGCCACCTCGCCGTCATGATCGAGGTTGGCATTGGGCTCGTCGAGCACGACCAGGAAAGGATCGCCGAACACCGCGCGGGCAAGCCCGACGCGCTGTCGCTGCCCGGCCGAAAGGCAGGAGCCGCGCTCCCCTACCCGGCTGGCATACCCCTCGGGCAAAGCCAAAATCATCTCGTGTGCGCCGGCGAGCCGCGCAGCGCCGATAATCGCGTCGGATCCCGCGTTCGGGTCGAACCTCGCGATGTTTTCCGCCACGGTGCCGTCGAACAGCGCAACGTCCTGCGGCAAATATCCGATGCATCGTCCGAGGTCGTCGGGATTCCAGCTGCCGAGCGCTGCGCCGTCGAGGCGCACGACGCCTTCGCTTGTCGGCCACGTTCCGGTGAGCGCACGGACGAGCGAGGATTTTCCGGCCGCACTTGCCCCGAGCAAAGCCATGCCCATCCCGGCCGTGAGCTTGAACGAGATATTGGACAGGACCACCCGATTGCTTCCGGGAATCGCGACCGTGATGTTCTCGACCGAGAGGCTTTGCGTCGGGCGCGGCAGCTCCACAGCGGCGCTGGGCGCGGGGGCCGCCGTCCCGAGGATCTCGCGCAGGCG
>Ga0335085_10015297_pt1 | contig 11136 bp, 10 predicted proteins | sample Lox_Sample_45_FD_206712 | JGI IMG/M metagenome (GOLD analysis project Ga0335085, IMG submission 206712) | Soil microbial communities from Loxahatchee National Wildlife Refuge, Florida, United States - Lox_Sample_4.5 | ecosystem: Environmental > Terrestrial > Soil > Wetlands | place: USA... | reverse complement strand
ACGGCGGCAAGGTCTTGGCGCGCGGCGGCCGCTTCCAGGTGATGGAGGGGCCGCAGAAATTTCAGCGCTTCGTGGTGATCGAGTTCCCGACCTTCGCGCAGGGCGTCGCCTGCTTTCACTCCGACGAATACAACAAGGCCGCCGCGTTCCGCCGCGAGGGCGGCGCCGGCGAGGTCGAGACCATCATGGTCGAAGGCGGCGATGCGACGAAGTGATCTGACAAATTCCGCTCATTCCCGCGCAAGCGGGAATTCAGCTTGGGTCCCCGCTTACGCGGGGACGAGCGGATGTCGGAGCTACGCCGCGGCCCTCGGCTCGCCGCCGCCGGGCGGCGGCACCGGCACGCCGTCGGCTGAGTATTCGTTGAGCTTGTTGCGCAAGGTGCGGATCGAGATGCCGAGCACGTTGGCGGCATGGGTCCGGTTGCCGAGGCAATGCTTGAGCGTCTCCAGAATGAGGTCGCGCTCGACCTCGGCCACGGTGCGGCCGACTAGCGCGCGCGAGACCTGCTCGGCGGCGAGCGCGGCGTGCGCCACGCTCGGCGCGCTTCTCTGCTGGTCGAGGCGGGCGCCGTCCGGCGCCAAAATCGCCTCCGGCCCGATCTCCTCGCCCGACGCCATCAGCACGGCGCGATGCATGGTGTTTTCCAGCTCGCGCACATTGCCGGGCCAGTAGTTGACGGCGAGCGTGCGGCGCGCCTCCGCCGACAGCGGCCGCGCCGGCGCGCCGTTGGCGGCCGCGTATTTCCTGACAAAGTAGTCGGCGAGCTCGAGCACGTCGGCCGGCCGCTCGCGCAGCGGCGGCAGCTTCAAGTTCACGACGTTGAGCCGGAACAGCAAATCTTCGCGGAACGCGTTCTCGCGCACCGCTTCGGCGAGATTGCGATTGGAAGTGGCGATGATGCGGATGTCGATCGGCACCGGCCGGCCGCCGCCGACGCGGTCGATCATGCGCTCCTGGATGGCGCGCAGGAGCTTCGCCTGCAGCCGCACGTCCATCTCGGAAACCTCGTCGAGCAGCAGCGTGCCGCCGTTGGCTTCCTCGAACTTGCCGATGCGGCGGGCGAGCGCGCCGGTGAAGGCGCCTTTCTCGTGGCCGAACAGCTCGGATTCCAGCAGCGTTTCGGGGATCGCCGCGCAGTTCACGCAGATGAACGGCTTCTTGGCGCGGCTCGAGCGCGCATGGACGTAGCGCGCCAGCACCTCCTTGCCGGTGCCGGACTCGCCGGTGATCAGCACCGAGGCGTCGCTCGCCGCGATCTGCTGGGCGAGCTTGACCACACGCGCGGTTGCCTCGTCGCGATAGATCAGCTCGCGCGAATCGTCGGCGACGGCGGCGAGCACGGCTGCGATCAGCTCGGCATCGGGCGGCAGCGGGATGTATTCCTTGGCGCCGGCATGGATGGCGGCGACCGCGGCGCGGGCGTCGGTCGCGGTGCCGCAGGCGACGATCGGCACGTGGATGTGCTCGGCCTCGAGCCGCTTCACCAGGTCGCGGATGTCGATGGCGACATCGACCATCAGCAGGTCGGCGCCGCGGCCGGAGCGCAGCACGGCGAGGCCTTGCGCGTTGTCGGCGGCGTGGGTGACGGTCGCGCCCTTGTCCATCGCGATCTTGGTCGCGGTGGTGAGCTGGCCATTCAGTGTGCCAACGATCAGGAGCCGCATGTTCTTGTTCCTTCTTTCCCTATGACGCCGCCACTGTCGCCGTTCGCGCTTCAGTTCCGCTCGGCCTTGATGATTTCCGTCATGGTCACGCCGAGCTTCTCTTCCACCAGGACCACTTCGCCGCGGGCCACCAGGCGGTTGTTGACGTAGATGTCGATCGCCTCGCCGACCTTGCGGTCGAGCTCGAGCACGGTGCCGGGGCCGAGCTTGAGCAGGTCGCCGATCTCCATGCGGGCGCGGCCGAGCACGGCGGAGACCTGGACCGGCACGTCGAACACCGCTTCGAGATCGGCGGCGATGCGCGTCACCGGCCCCTCCGGCTCCGGCGCGATCGCCACGTCGGCCGGCACGCCGCCGTCTTCGAGATTGGGCAGCGGGACCTTGCCTTCCTCACTCATGGTCGGATCTCCTTGGCATTTCATGCGCGTCGGCAAAGGCGCGGCGCGCCTTGACGTAGCTCGTCACTGCGGCGCCGATGGCGGCCTCGACCGCGGCGCTGTCGCGGGTGATGCCGCCGTCGGCCCATTCGACGCGGCAGTCGCCGACCGCGATGTCGGGTTCGGCCATGACCACGAGGCGGCCGGAAAAGCTTTTGGCACGGGCGATGTCGTCGAGCTTCTCGCGCGCCGGCGCATAGAGCGCGTCGTTGACGCGCACGGCGATGTGCGGCGCCGCGACCAGCTCGCGGAAGCATTCGCTCGCCAGCGCCGCGATTTCGGCGAACGGCTCGTGCGCGATCAGCGCCGGCGCCAGCTTGCGCGCCACCGCCACCGCGACCTCGACCGCTTCGCATTCGAGCCGCGTCTCGATCGCCGCCAGCGCGTCGTTGGCCTTGCCGAGACTGGCGGCGATGCGGTCGAGCGCCTCGGCCATGCGGCGGTCGGCCTCGACCTTGGCGTCGGCCTGCGCCTCGGCATAGCCGCGCTGGTGCGCCGCGGTTTCCGCCTCCGCAAGCTTGAGCGCGTGCTCGGCGAGCGAAATGGTCGGCTCGGCCGGCTTGCGGTCGGCGCCGGCGGCGAAGTCGACGTCGAACAGGAACTTCGCCGGTGCGCCCATGTTCAGGTGCTGGCTCATCAGTACACCAGCTCTTCTTCGCCGCGGCTCTTGGAGATGATGATCTCGCCCTTGGCGGCCAGATCCTTGGCGAGGTTGACCAGCAGCGCCTGCGCCTCGTCGACCTCACGCAGCCGCACCGGCCCCATTGCCTGCATGTCGTCGAGCAGCATCTTGGCGGCGCGCGTCGACATGTTGGAGAGGAAGAACTGGCGTACCGGCTCGGTGGCGCCCTTCAGCGCGACCGCGAGCTTGTCCTTCTCGACATGGCGCATCAGCGTCTGCGCCGAGGCGGTGTCGAGCTTGGTCAGGTCGTCGAACGTGAACATCAGGGTCTTGATGCGCTCGGCGCTCTCGCGGTTCTCCTCTTCCAGCGCGGTGAGGAAGCGGGTTTCGGTCTGCCGGTCGAAATTGTTGAAGATTTCGGCCATCACCTCGTGGGCGTCGCGGCGGCGGGTCTGCGACAGGTTCGACATGAATTCGGTGCGCAGCGTCTGCTCGACCCGCTCCAGCACCTCCTTCTGCACCGCCTCCATGCGCAGCATGCGGTTGACCACGTCGAGCGCCAATTCCTCGGGCAGGATGGCGAGCACGCGCGCGGCGTGCTCCGGGCCGATCTTCGACAGCACCACGGCCACCGTCTGCGGGTATTCGTTCTTCAGGTAGTTGGCGAGCATCTCCTCCTGCACGTTGGAGAGCTTCTCCCACATGTTGCGGCCGGCGGGCCCGCGGATCTCTTCCATGATGTTGCCGACCCGCTCCGGCGGCAGGTATTGCTGCAGCAGCCGCTCGGTGGCGTCGTAGTTGCCCATCAGCGCGCCCGACGCCGACATGCGGCCGATGAATTCCAGCAGCAGATCCTCGACCTGCTGCGCCTGGATGGTGCCGATGGACGACATCACCACCGAAATCTGCCGCAGCTCGTCGTCGTCGAGCATGTTCCAGACCTTGGAGCCATACTGCTCGCCGAGCGCCAGCAGCAGCACGGCGGCACGCTCGGGCCCGCGCAGCTGGCGCCTGGACGACTCCGCTGCCGGCGCCCGGCTGGCAAGGCTGGCAAGCGCGCTCGTTATCTCGCGCTGAGCGTTATTGCCGTCGCTCTTGTCTCTTTCTTCGTAGGCTGAGGGCATGGCGTTGCTCGATCAGGCGGCGGCGTTCTCGTGCAGCCATTCGCGGATGATGGAGACGGTCTCCCGCGGGTTCTTGTCGGCGATCTCGCCGACCTTCTGCACCGACTGGGCATGGACTTGGCCTTGCACCTGGGCGAGGTCGATCATCTTCGAGGTCTGGCTCGGCTCCACCTTCAGCGGCTCGCCGCCTTCGATCGCCGCAACGGCGCCGGCATTGCCCGGCATGCCGTCGACGCCGGCGGCCACGCCCGGCAAGAGCGCCGGCGCGTTCTGCTGATCCGGCGTGATGATGCGGCGGACCAGCGGCCGCACCACCATCAACAGCACGACCAGGCCGAGCAGGCCCATGACCACCATCTCGATGGCCCGCATGATGTCGTCTTTGGTGAACTGGAACGCCGACAGCCAGCCGGTCGGCTCGGTGATCGGCGTGGCCGGGGTCTCGGCGAAGCGCAGGTTGACGACTTCGACCTGATCGCCGCGCTTCTGATTGAAGCCGATCGCCGAGCGCACCAGCGCCGCGATCTGATCGAGCTCTTCTTTGCTGCGGGGCTGGTAGGTGACGTCGCCCTTGTCGCTCTTGCCGTAGGTGCCGTCGACCAGGACGGCGACGGAGACGCGGTTGACGCGGCCGCCTTCGATGACCTCGGTCTTGGTGGTCTTGGAAATCTCGTAATTGACGATTTCCTCGGACTTGCGGCTTTCGTCGCGCGAACCGTTGTCGGCATTCGGCGCCGCGCGCTGGCCGCCCGGAATCTCGTTGCCGACGGTGACCTGATTGTCCTTGCCCTCGTTGGTCGAGTTGGTTTCCTCCCGCGTCTGGCTGGAGCGCACGACCCGGCCTTCCGGATCGAATTTGTCGGAGGTCTGGGTGATGCGGTTGAAATCGAAATCGGCGTTGACCTGGACGCGGGCGTGGCCCGGGCCGACCACCGAGGACACGATACCCTCGACCTGGCTTTGCAAGCGCTTCTCGTAGGCGAGCTGGCGCTCGTCCGACGAGATGTCGCCGCCGTTCGGATCGTTGCTGGCGCCGTCGGCCAGCAGCTGGCCGCGCTCGTCGACGATCGAGATGCGCTCCGGCCGCAGCCCGTTGACCGCGGTGGCGACCAGGTGGCGGATGGCGCGGACCTGCGCCGGCTCGAGCGTGCCGCGCACCTTGAGCACGATCGACGCGGTGGCGTCGACCTTGTCGCGCACGAACAGCGGCCGGTTCGGCATCACCAGGTGGACGCGCGCGTCCTGGACGCGGTCGAGCGAGCGGATGGTGCGGGCAAGCTCGCCTTCGAGCGCGCGCACATTATTGATGTTCTGCACGAAGCTCGTGGTGCCGAGCGCCTCCGACTTGTCGAAAATCTCGTAACCGACGCCGCCGCCCTTGGGCAGGCCGCTCTCGGCAAACGCCATGCGCAGCCGTGCCACCCGGTCCTTCGCCACCAGCACCATGTTGCCGTCGTTGCGCAATTCGTAAGGCACGCCCTGGCGGTCGAGCTCCTTCACGATGGCCGCGGAGTCGTCGTAGGTGAGGTCGGTGAACAGCGGCGTCATCTGCGGCGTGGTCACCCGCATGATGATGAAGACGAAGAAGCCGACCAGCGCGATGGTGACGGCGCCCATGGCCGCGATGCGCGAGGCGCCCAGCGATTTGAGAAACTCGACCAGACCTTGCACCGCGCTTGACCCCCGCTCCAGGCGGCGCAAGGGCCGCACTGGGCAAGATTTGCGCGGTTCATGGTTAGCGCCCGGTTAATAACCGCAACTTCGCGCGCAACAAGGCGGCCGCGTCACCGCAAAGCCACGGGCGAATCGGACGGCTGCGATAAGCCGGCCGCAAAGACACGAAAGCCGGCCATCGGGCCGGCTGTCGTCTGCTCAGACGGTGTGGCGCGCTTTACTGGCGGTATTGCTGGATGCGCGTCGTGCGCAGGCCGGCGAGGCCGTGCTGGTCGATCGAATATTGCCAGGACAGGAATTCCTCGACGGTCAGCGTGTAACGGCTGCAGGCCTCTTCGAGCGACAGCAGTCCGCCGCGCACGGCCGCGACGACTTCCGCCTTGCGGCGAATGACCCAGCGCTTGGTTCCCGGCGCGGGCAAGTCCGCGATCGTCAGGGGCGAACCGTCCGGCCCGATGACATACTTCACCCTCGGGCGATGAGGTTCAGTCATAGCAACTCTCACGAACTCGACAGCACAGGCTGCGACATTACGCATGGGCGCTTAAAATTTACCTAAGCGGGCCGCACAATTGGCGGCAAATTGCCCGTGATTGCCGTTTTTGGCCGCCCGATCGCGGCGCGAAGTTTAAAGAGGATGTTAAGACGGCGACCAAAACGGTGGCCAGGTTGCGCGTGGCGGGCTCGAAGCGCACCGCTGCACCCCTCAGCTGATCGATTCGACGGCGCTGATCGGATAGCTCTGGCCGCCGACCGTGATCTGCGGCGGGCTCTTGCTGGTGTCGACCCCGGTCACTTTGCCTTGCACCTCGGTGGTGACGCTCACCGCTTGACCGTTGGCGCCGGTCGCCTGGATCGACAGCGTGTAATTGCCGTCCGGCCAGGTGAGGCCGTTATTGCCCTTGCCGTTCCACGCATAGGTCTGGTTGCCGGCGGCGAGCGAGATGGTGCCGGTCAAGACCACCTGGCCGCTCGCATTGGTGATGGTGACGGCGCCGGTCGCCGGCGACGGCGAGGCGAAGGTCCAGGTCGCGGGCGCGCCGGTGGCGTTCGACAGCGCCGCGGTGTTGCTGTTCACCGTGACGGTCGAGCCGACCAGCTGCAGCGCCTGCAGCGACTGCGAGGTCTGCTGCATCGAGATCAGCGTCTGCAGATTGGTGTTCATGTTGACCTGCTGCTCGACGGAGGCGAATTGGACGAGCTGCTGGGTGAACTGATTGGTGTCGAGCGGGTCGAGCGGATTCTGGTTCTTCAGCTGCGTGGTGAGCAGGGTCAGGAAGGTGTCGAAATTCCCGGCGAGCTGCTGCGCGCCCAGCACGCCGGCGGCCTGCGCGGTGCTGTTCGTCGAGGCCGAACTGGTCGGGGTTGTCGTGGTCATGGTGCGTTCCTCAGTGATCGCTCACACGCGGATGTCGATGCCGCTCACACGGGCCAAACGGGAATAGATTTGCGTTGTCGGGATGGCCGGCTGATCGGCATCGGGGATGACGATCGTGGCCGGGTTCGCTTGGCCGCCGCTGCCGCCGCTTTGCCCGTTCTGCCGGGCGAAGGATTGGTCGCGCAGCGTGAATTGCAGGCCGTTGTCGGCGGTTTTCAGGCCGGCCTGCTCGAGCGCGCGCTCGAGCTGCGGCTGCTGGCTCTGCAGCAATTGCAGCGTGTCGGCGCGATCGACGGTGACGTGCGACGTCACTTGGCCGTCGCGGTCGACGTCGAGCCGCACCGCGATGCGGCCGAGCTCGGGCGGATCGAGGCGGATGTCGAACTGGGTTGAGCCGTCGAGCGCCCGCGCGGCGATCGCAACCGGCAGGCCGGCAATCGGAACGGCGGCATTCGCTGCAGCCGCGGCCGCGGGCGCCGTTGCCGTCGAGGCGGGCGCGGTCGGCGCGATGGCGGCGAAGCCGAAATTCGGCATGCCGTCGATCGACTTTGCGGCTTGCGTGTTGGCCGATCCGCCGGCATCCGACGGGGTGAGCGCATCGACGTGGGTGGAGGCGCTGCCGCCGCTTTGCGCCGGCACGCTGTCGTCGCTGTCGGCGTGGAGTTGAGGCTGCGGCGCGGCGGCAGGGTTCCACGCCTGACCGTTCGTTGGATCGGCCGGCGATCCGGCGCTGACGCCGTCGGTGTTGGCGGCTGCGGCGCCGTTGTTGGCCGCGCTCGATGGCTGCGGCGCATTGGGCTTGGCGCTTTGGCCCGGCGCGGTGGGCTTGGTGTTCGGCGTGACCGGTGCGGCGATCTTGCCATCCGGGCTGATCGGCGCCGCGACGTTGGCGTCTTGCGCGAGCGCTGCCGCCTTGACGCCTTGGGCGAGCGAGGCGTTGCCGGCGTTTTGCGCGATGGGCGCGCTGTTGCCGGATTGCGCTGCCGCAGCATTGCCGTCGGCGGGCGCCTGGGTGTCGCCGCTCGCTGCGGGATCGCCGGTGGAGGCCGATGCGACCTGCGAACCCTGGCTCGTCGCAAGATCGGCGCTGCCGATATACGGCGACAGCGGCTTGGCGCCGCCCGACCCGCCGATCGTCGTGTCCGAGGTCGCCGCATCGGCCGCGGCCGGTGGCGTGGCGATGACGGCATTGGCGACGAAGACCGCGGCCAGCGGCTGCGGCTGGCCGGCTGTTGCGGCCGCGGCGCCGGTGTCGGTCGCGTCGTCGTCTTGGCTGTCGCCGCTGTCGGATTGCGGTTTTGCCGTCGATGCCGGCGCGGTGGAGTCTGCCGATGCGTCGTTGCTTGTCGGCCCCGTCAACGCTCCGGCCAGCGCCGCAAGCTGCGGATCGAGGCTCGCGAGGTCCGCCGGCGACGTTGCGCCCGCCTGGCCGGCCGGCGGGTTTTGCGCCGGGGACGGGTTGGCATTGGTGCTCGACACGGCAGCTGCAGCCGGACCCTTGGTGGGATCGGCGGGCGGCGAGGCGGCCGGACCGGCGCTCGGTCCGGAGGCGGCGCCGGCATCGTTCCGGCCGGCAGATGTAAGCTTCGTGCCGCCTTGATCGCCCGCCGCGGGCGCGCGTTGCAAGATCATCGCCGGACCGGCCGGCTGCGGCGGGTTCGCCGTGCTCGGCGCCGCTGCGGCGGCATCGAGCAGGAGCGCGAACGGGCTCGTGTCGTTGGCGGTGCCGTTGTCTTGCAGCGGAGGCGTCTGCGGGCGTTGTGAAGGCGCGACTGCGGGCGTGGTCCCGACGTTTGGAGCGGTACTCGACACTGCAAAACCCCTTGCGTTCTCAGTCTGGCGCAGGGGTTGGCCTGCAACCCGCGGGCCACATGGCCGTCGAAATAAATGATGTAAATTCAATGGCTTGTAACTACGCCTCGGCCGGCGCGCCCGGCAGGCCTTGCGCCCGGCCGGCAAATTCTGCCGCGTTGCCTTCGCCGCCCACGTCGGCCGCCGCGCCATGGCGGGGCGGCGGTGCAGCGCATATAGTAATGAGCGCAACAGGAACGCCGCGGCACCGCCATGCCCAACCCATTCGATATCGAGGGCCGGCCCTCCGACACCCGCGTGGTCGTCGCGATGTCGGGCGGCGTCGATTCCTCGGTCACCGCGGCGCTGCTGGCCGAAGCCGGCTACGACGTGGTCGGCATCACCCTGCAGCTTTACGACCATGGCGCCGCGACCCACCGCAAGGGCGCCTGCTGCGCCGGCCGCGACATTCACGACGCCCGCGCCGTCGCCGCGCGCATCGGCATCCCGCACTACGTGCTCGACTACGAGAGCCGCTTCAAGGAGGCGGTGATCGACCGCTTTGCCGAAAGCTACGTCGCCGGCGAGACGCCGGTGCCGTGCGTGGACTGCAACCAGTCGATCAAGTTCCGCGATCTGCTGGAGACCGCGCGCGGCCTCGGCGCCGCCATTCTGGCGACCGGCCATTACGTCGCCTCGCGCGCGCTGCCCGGCGGCGGCCGGGCGCTCTATCGCGCCCGCGAGACCGAGCGCGACCAGAGCTACTTTCTGTTCGGCACCACGCGCGAGCAGCTCGACGTGCTGCGCTTTCCGCTCGGCGACCGCACCAAGGCGGAGACCCGCGACTTGGCGCGCCGCTTCGGGCTCTCGGTCGCCGACAAGCAGGACAGCCAGGACATCTGCTTCGTGCCGACCGGACATTACGCCGACGTGATCGCGCGGTTGCGGCCGGACGCCGCCGGCCCCGGCGACATCGTCGATCTCGACGGCCGCGTGCTCGGCCATCACGACGGCATCATCCATTTCACCGTCGGCCAGCGCCGCGGGCTCGGCGTGGCGACCGGCGCGCCGCTTTACGTGGTGCGGCTCGACGCAGCGACGCGCCGCGTCGTGGTCGGCCCGCGCGAGGCGCTGCGCACCAGCCGCATCCGGCTGCGCGACATCAACTGGCTCGGCGACGGCTCGATCGATGCGGCGCTGGAGCGAAAGCCCGAAGTGTTCGTCAAGGTGCGTTCGACCCGGCCGCCGCAGCCGGCCTGGCTGCGCTCAGGCGCGGGCGGCGCCGTCGAAGTCGAGCTGATCGGCAGCGAAGACGGCGTGTCGCCCGGCCAGGCTTGCGCGTTCTACGACTCCGGCGTCGGCCAGGCCCGCGTGCTCGGCGGCGGCATGATCGCCAGCACGGTCGCCGCCGTCGCGGCGAAACGCGCAACCGCCATGGCTGTCGCAAGATAGTCGCAGGAGTGACGCCGCGTCCCTTCTCCCCGCAGGGGAGAAGGACAGGATGAGGGGGTTCGGACGCTTCGGATTATTTTCTGAAACGCCCGAACCCCCTCACCCCGACCCTCTCCCCTGCGGGGAGAGGGAGCGCGCCCGCGACGACGACGATGCATGGGGTAACGAAAGCGCGCGATGGCGGGGGCAGAGCTCGACAAGGATACCGTCGCCAAGGCCTATGCGCGCTGGGCGCCGGTCTACGACTTCGTGTTCGGCGCGGTGTTCGAGCGCGGCCGCAAGGCCGCGATCGCCGCCGCCGAGCGCATCGGCGGCCGTATCCTCGAAGTCGGCGTCGGCACCGGCCTGTCGCTGCCGGAATACGCCTGGACCAATCGCCTCGTCGGCGTCGATCTGTCGGCGCCGATGCTGCGCAAGGCCAAGGAGCGCGTGGCCGAGCACCGCCTCACCAATGTCGACGGCCTTGCGGTGATGGACGCCCAGCATCTCGGCTTCCAGGACGGCGCCTTCGACGTCGTCGTCGCCCAATACGTCATCACCGCGGTGCCGGATCCGGAGGCGACGCTCGACGAGTTCGCCCGCGTGCTCAAACCCGGCGGCGAGATCGTCCTGATCAACCATCTTGGCGCCGAGACTGGCCTGCGCGCCTGGTTCGAAGGCGTCTTCGCGCCGCTCGCCCGCCGGCTCGGCTGGCGGCCGGAATTCCGCTGGGAGCGCCTCGCGCGCTGGGCGCAAGCGCACGGCGGCGTCAAGGTCATCGAGCGCCGGCCGATGCCGCCGCTCGGGCATTTTTCGCTGATCCGGTTCGGGCGGACGGGCGGCGAATAGGCCGCGGCGGGGTAGCAATTAGCCCCTTGGAAAGGGCGCAGAACTACCCTAAATCTCGCCCGTCCGGCAGCGGCTTTGCCCGCTGTGCAGGCGTGATGTTGGGCCAGTCCTGACATTTTGGTTTGGCGGAGTAGCTCAGCTGGTTAGAGCAGCGGAATCATAA
>Ga0335085_10015295_pt1 | contig 11137 bp, 9 predicted proteins | sample Lox_Sample_45_FD_206712 | JGI IMG/M metagenome (GOLD analysis project Ga0335085, IMG submission 206712) | Soil microbial communities from Loxahatchee National Wildlife Refuge, Florida, United States - Lox_Sample_4.5 | ecosystem: Environmental > Terrestrial > Soil > Wetlands | place: USA: Florida... | reverse complement strand
CGGAGCGTTGCCGCTCGACGTTTTGCATGCGCGCGTTACCAAGTGGATTGCCGACCAAAAGCCAGCGGGCGCTGCGAAACACTAGCCCGGCTGGTACCCGACCCGGCTGGCTGCAACTTACTACATCAAGGCGGCTGATGACGATGTGCGCAATGCAATGACGAAGGTTGGAAAACCAGATCACCGTTACCAGTCAAACCCTAAGGGACACTAGTGGGACACTTACCGCGTGTGAACACCTCAACCGCACGCTACCTGTCGGCTGCTATATCTGCTAAGTGATTGGGGTCGCAGGAAATCTGGCGGAGAGGGGGGGATTCGAACCCCCGATACAGCTTTTGACCGTATAACGGTTTAGCAAGCCTTTTCAACACAAGACGTTAACTTCAACAAAGAGAGGCATTTACTCTGCATCTCTTTTGAAATTCAAAAGGTTACGAGTTGTGGGTTATTGTGCTTGGCTGTACACCGATGTGGCATGTTGTTGATGGTGTCCCCACAAAATCACCCACAGCCTTGCCCGTGCTACTGCTTATCCTACGAACGCGGGGACGTGGGTCAGAAGCAACGCAAAGACCATGAGCGGACCGCTTCACAACGCGCAGATCATATGCCGGGCAAGAGGCTCGGCGGAACAGCGCAAGAAGGCGCGCCCTTCGGCCCGGCCGCGGCGGTACATTCCTTGCAGCCGATAGCAAGTCTTCGAATTCGTACAGAGTTGTAGCCATTCCAGCCCTGCGCGATCAACCTGGACGACCATCCCACTGTTCACCGAAGCGAATCCTTCGCCGCGATAGCAATGAACCTTCTGGATTGTGCTATAGAGCAGGGCGTAATTCGGGCAGAAAAAGCTCTTCGGGAACGAAGTACGGATTATGAGTCAGGTGATCGCCGCAAATAGCGTAAGGGTGGGTCTGGAAACCGCCTCTCAGGATGAGCCTGCCGGGTAGCGTATTCACGTCGTACATGCAGACCACAACGGCAGGAAACTGCCTGGCGAGGGCAGTAGCCTTCGCTTCCAGCTCCAGCACATCGTCAATTCCGCTACCCGGCAGCGGCTCCTCGCCCAAGCCGAGGTTACCGAGATAGCGAATGGCTGGTGCTCCGGCACGCACAGCAGCCTGAAAGATGTCAGCGATGTCCGACAGCGTGGTAGGCGCCGGAGCCTCCCTTCGCAGCAGCGTAATCCGCCGCTTCTCGATCAGGGCAGGCACATCGAAGCCTTGCACGGCAAGAATTCGAAAAACCTTATCGGTTGCCTCCTGGTGTCCAAAGACGACACAGTGATCCCGACCACACAGCCCGGGCCCCAGGAAGCGAACGCCGCGTTCGAACTCCTCGTCGTTCTGCCAGAAGTAGATCAGGTGTGAGCCCAGCTCCACCTGATCATCGCTCATGCCAAGCGGAATTGCGCCGGCCTCACCGACGCTCCGCTGACTTCCACCAGCAACCTGAGCCTTAAGCCTGGTATAAAGCCGCTGCGAGTAGCCTTTGGGAACATCCATGAGCCGCTCATCGCCGAGACCCTGGACCACCGCTTTTGTTTCCTCGAACAGTTGAGCACACTGTTCGCAGGCCTTGAGATGGAGAGCAATTCGCGCGTGCAGGTCGGCTGGCAGGTCACCATCCAGGTAGCTGGAGAGTTCCCAAAGTACCTCATCGCACTTGACTTGCGACGCCATCCCGTGCACACGGCCCTTTGTCGCAGCTGCCGGGCGAAACCGTGAGCGTACACTTGCATACGTCCGGACTAAGGCAACGACTCCGATTGCTGAAAGTGTACACCCGGTCGCAATGGCCCAGGTTTGGAATCAAGTACCAACTCATGCCACGGCAGCAGCCAAGGCCGCGGCGCGCTCGGTCACAGGTTTCGGTTCAGCTCTAGGTTCTGCCACCTCGCAATACACCTTGATTGCGCTTCGGTCGCCCGTGAGCTGCTGGAAAAGTTCGGTGAAATTCTCCAGACCCTTCACGGGGTTGGTAAGCAATTGTGGCAGCCAGCCCGGATATTCCGCTTCCGCCTGCGCCATGTCGCGTACACCTGATTCGAAGTATTCGCGGTTGGCGTTCACGGTGCCGACCATAACCTTGTTGCCCAGTACGAAGTCGAGGTTGATGCGGTCGGCCGGCACTTCCACTTTGCGATCGCCGCCGGTGACACTGGAGAGCACCAGCACGCCATTCTTGGCCAGCCCCTGCATGGAGTCAAACACCACCATCGAATTGCCGGTTGCTTCGAAGATGATGTCGTAGGGGCCGCACTGCTTCGCACATTCCAGGATGGGCGTCTTTTCTGTGGCGTGATAGTGCGCGCCCAGCGCCTCCACGAGGTCGGCGTTACGGCTCGGTTTCTGGCTGCGGGCGAAGGTGTCCACCTGTAACCCGCGCAGACGTAGCACCAGCGTGGCGAGCAAGCCGATGGTTCCGGCGCCCATGACCGCGGCGGTTCGAGGCCTCCAAACGCGCAAGCGGCGTTGGATTTCGTACGCCTGCACGATGCCTTTCTGCACCACCGTCATTGGCTCCAGCAGCACCGCCACGTCCTTCAGTCCTTGCGGTACCTTCACGATGTACTCGGGATCATCCACGTAATACTCAGTAAGGTAGCCGTGACGCCGGCTGATGCCGCGCTCGAAGTATTCGTCGTCCGTGGTCATGTCATACGTACCGATCTGGTCGTAGATACTTCCGCCGGGACGGCGCACTGTCGCCACCACGAAATCGCCGGGCTTGAACTCGGTGACGTTGGGGCCCACTTCCTCGACCTGGCCGAAGCTCTCATGGCCGAGCACGAGAAACTCATAGCCGTCCGGCGCGATACCGTACTCCGCGGCGTTGATCTCTTTGTCAGTGCCATCAATACCCACGCGGAGCACGCGCACCAGCACGCCCCGTCCGTTGGGCACGTCGTGCACGCTGGGTTTCTTCAACTCGGCCAGATGCACCGAGTCCGGTTTACCAGGAATTACTGCGATAGCTTTCATTGCGTTCTTCTCTCCTTTTACGTATTAATCTGCCGCGACAGCGGCGACTGCCTCAGCCGACGTGAAGTTCTTCTCTCCACTCTGCTGAATAAGCTTGGCCACGAGGCCGGTCCAGCCGGTCTGATGGCTGGCGCCGATACCGGTTCCGGTGTCCCCGTGGAAGTATTCATGGAAGAGCACCAGGTCCTGCCAATGGGGATCGGACTGAAACTTCTCGATCTCGCCAAACACGGGACGACCATCGTCGGCGTTGCGCAGGAAGATACTGCTTAGCCGTCGCGAAAGCTCGGCCGCAACCTCCCACAGGGTCAGCATGTTTCCGGATCCGGTGGGAAACTCGATTTTGAACTCGTCGCCGAGGTAGTAATGGAAGCGCTGCAGCGACTCGATGAGCAGGAAGTTCACCGGGAACCAGATCGGGCCGCGCCAGTTCGAGTTGCCGCCGAAGAGGTTGGAGTTCGACTCGCCCGGCAGATAATCAACCCGGTATTCTGTGCCGTCTGCGCGGAAGATATACGGGTCGGTCTCGTGAAACCTGGAAACGGAGCGAATGCCGTAGGGGGAAAGGAACTCACGTTCGTCGAGCATGTACCTCAGGACGGAGCGCAGCTTGTGCTGGTCCACAACCGATAACAGCCGGCGCTCGCCTTGGCCCTCGGTCCGCATGCAAGCCGCATTCGCGGTCAGGTCGGGACGGTTCTCGATGAACCAATGCATGCGCCGCGTGAACGATGGCATCGCGGCCAGCAGTTCGGGATCCAGGGTTTCAACGGCGAATAGCGGGATCAGGCCGACCATGGAGCGAACCTTCAGCGGCTCGCGGCTTCCATCGGGCAGGTGCAGGACGTCATAGAAGAAGCCGTCTCCTTCGTTCCACATGCTCTGGCCGTCGTGGCCGCGATGGCTCATGGCATTCGCAATGTAAAGGAAGTGCTCCCAAAACTTGCTGGCCACGTCCTCATAGGCGGGATCCTCCTTGGCCAGCTCCAGCGCGATGGCCAGCAGGTTCAACGTATACATGGCCATCCAACTGGTGCCGTCGGATTGCTCGATGTGACCCCCAGTGGGCAGGGGAGCACTGCGATCGAAGACGCCGATGTTGTCCAAACCGAGGAAGCCTCCCTGGAAGACGTTCATGCCTTCGGCGTCTTTCCGGTTTACCCACCAGGTGAAGTTCAGCAGCAGCTTGTGAAAGACGCGAACCAGGAATGCGCGGTCGCCCTTTCCGTTCTGCTTCTTGTCGATCTTGTACACGCGCCATGCCGCCCAGGCATGTACCGGAGGATTCACGTCGCCCAACGCCCACTCGTACGCCGGCAACTGCCCGTTGGGATGCATATACCACTCGCGCGTCAGCAGCACGAGCTGTTCCTTGGCGAACTCTGGATCAACCAGCGCCAGCGGCACGCAATGAAAGGCCAGGTCCCACGCCGCGTACCACGGGTATTCCCACTTGTCGGGCATGGAGATAACGTCGGCGTTGAAGAGGTGCGACCAGTCTTTGTTACGACCCTGCAGTCGCTCTTCCGGCGGCGGAGGTCCAGCAGGATCGCCGTGCAGCCACTCGCGCTGCACGTAGTGATAAAACTGCTTCGACCACAACAGCCCGGCAAAACTCTGGCGCATGACATTGCGCGCATCCTCGCTCAGGTCTGCGGGAATGATCCTGCTGTAATACTCATCGGCCTCAAGTTCACGTGTCCGGAAGACGCGATCAAATTCGTCATTCAGCGGGTCTCTGGTCGCCGGCCAGTTCTGGTCAGTCAGCCGCAGCTTGACGGTGACCGTCTCGCCCGGAGCAATGGTAAACCGGTAATCCGGTGCTGCTTTGGTTCCCACGTTGTCGGGATCCACAGCATCCAGGCGACCTTTGACTACGTAGTCGTTGATGCCGTCCTTGCAGAACACCGGCCCGGACGCATCATAGAGCCGCCGCTTGTTGGTCTCATTGTTGGTGAACAAAAGCGCCGGCTTGTTTTCGCAGTACAGATAACGGCGTCCGTAGTTTGGGTGCTCGATGTTGATGACGGTGTCGGGACGACCGTTTGGCCCTTTCTGGAGCGTGGGCTTCATTTCGGTGTTGGTCCACGACCAGGTGTTGCGGAACCAGATCGTAGGAAGGAGGTGAAGCCGTGCCGGTTCGGGCCCGCGATTGGTGGCGCTGATGCGAATCAGCAAATCTTCCGGAGTTGCCTTGGCGTATTCCACAACCACGTCGAAATACCGGTTTTCGTCGAAGACACCGGTATCCATCAGCTCGAACTCGGGATCGTCCTTGCCTCGGCGACGGTTCTCCTCCACAAGTTGGGCATAAGGGAATTCTGCCTGCGGATACTTGTAGAGGAACTTCATGTAGGAGTGCGTCGGCGTGCTGTCGAGATAGAAGTAATATTCCTTGACGTCCTCACCATGATTGCCTTCACTGCCGGTGAGCCCGAACAAACGCTCCTTCAGGATCGGGTCCTTCTCATTCCACAGCGCCAGCGCGAAGCAGATGTACTGATGACGGTCGCACACACCGGCGATTCCGTCTTCATTCCAGCGATAGGCCCTGGAGCGAGCGTGGTCATGCGGCAGATACTGCCAGGCATCGCCGTCGGCGCTGTAGTCCTCGCGAACCGTGCCCCAGGCGCGCTCACTGATGTAGGGTCCCCAGCGCTTCCAGTGCGCTGTGCGCTGTCTGCATTCTTGCAGACGCTTCTCTTCGGCTGTCTCTTGCTCTCGCGTCGGCATATTTATCTCCTCGAAATTCCTTTCTGCACCAATAGCAGAGGATGTCCGTCCGGATCCCGGACGAGTTTAGCTGTGCTCGCCACAAGCGGAAGTCCATGAACGCCATTGATTTCCTGTGAAGAGACTTGGCTGGCAGCGGGGAACTTTGCCGTCAGTCCTCCGAGGTCGTTCACTGCGATCACGGTCTCGTGGTGCGCGATGTCGGTTGCCGCTTGATTCGCTGGAGCAGGGAGCCCGTCGCGCGGTGCCAGGTACTCGAGAAGTTCAACGCCTATACCCGAAGGGCCACGCAGCGAAGTGATTCGCAGGTGTGCGCCGAAGACATTGTTCAGGTGCTCCTGCTCGGCGCCGTAGTTCTCGCTCTCGCCAGTGACGTGCATGCCCAACCGGTCCTGGTAGAAAGCCAGACTGGCTTCCGTATCCGAGACCACGATGGCAGTGTGGTCGATTCCAAGGAACAACCGGCTCGTAGCTTCGTGCCACTTGGCCGCGCCCTTATCCGGCGGAAATTGAAGGATCTCCAGCGGATGCCCATCTGGGTCCTTGAAGTAAAACGCCTTGATCCCGGCAGCAGTGTGGTTCCAGTCTGGCAGCGTCTGGGGATACGACGACACATGTTCAACATGATTCCGCCGCAGCACTCGATAAGCAGCGTCCATGTCGCTGACGATGATGGCAATGTGCTGGAACGACAGGTCGTTGCTGCGCGAGTCCCCGGGGACTGGCGCGCCGCGGATGCCGACAAACTGCATCAGCTCTATGCTCTCATCGCCCAGCTGCAGGTCTACCACGTGCAGATGAATTCCAGGCACGTTGTAAAGCCTGTCGTAGTCGGCGCCGTAGCGCTCGAAGTCTGCGGTTTCCTGGAACGTCAACACCCGGGTATAGAAATCTACGGCGCGGTCCATATCGCTCACGGTCATGGTCACTGGACCGACATACTGCGCCTGGCCTGTGCTTTGCGCGGCCTGTGCGTGAAGCGGCGCGGAAGCCACCAACAGGACAAGCAGCAGCACCAGCAGCCGGCGAACTGGAATGCTAGACCGCACTCGCCACCTCCGAGCCAACTCGCTGTAAGACAGCGCGTTTGGTCGTGCCCAGGCGATCCAGCAGGTGATCGCCCACGCGCAGAGCATTCGCCATGATGGTCAGCGCCGGGTTGACGGCTGCGCTTGAGGGGAAAAAACTGCCATCCACCACGTAGAGATTGTCTACATCGTGGGTCCTGCAGTTGACATCGAGGGCCGAAGTCGTCGGATCGTGCCCGAAACGAATGGTGCCGTTCTGATGGGCTACACCGGCCAGGGGAATTCTCTGTCCAACATAGAGGTTGCGATTGAAAATTCCCTGATGACATTCATGGCCGTGGATGGCACAGTGCTGCTGCCTCATCGCCTGCTGCAGCTTGGCCTTCAGGCGCTCGTGCGCCTCCAGGTTGTTGGGCGTGTAGGTGAGGACGATCTTGCCATTGCGATCAACTGTCACGCGATTGTTCGGGTCGGGCAGGTCCTCCGACGTCAGCCAGAAGTCGAGCGAGTGCTGCGCCATCAACTCCAAGGTGAAGTTCGGCGCGATGGCCGGCGCTCCCGCGCGTAAGGTGACAGCATCCAGCTTACCGACGAATGAGATGTGACCCATTGGATACGGCCAGTCTTCCGATCCGAAGTAAAAGTCATTCACGCCCAGCGTCTTCTGAAAGACGGTGGGATTCGGACACTTGGAAATGGCCATCAACACCGAGTTGGTGTGGCCCATGTAGTGGCGTCCGACAACGTCGGAGCTGTTGGCCAGCCCGTTGGGATGCTTGTCATTGGCCGAGCGAAGCAGCAAGGCTGCCGAGTTGATGGCGCCGGCTGAAACCACAACTACGTCGGCGGAGTAACTCTCCTGTGCACCGTTGCGCTGCACCATCACGTTCTTCACTTCATGTCCCAAGGGGTCCGTTTCCAGCCAGGTCACCAATGCGTTCGTAAGTAGAGTGACATTGGGATATTTCACCGCTTCGTCAACACAGAGCACCTGGGCATCTGACTTGGCGGAAACCAGGCAGGGAAAGCCGTCGCAGGTGTTGCAACGAATGCAGTGACTCTTGACGGGGTTCTGCTCGTCGAGCCGGACGCCTAGTGGGACGTGAAAGGGCTTCAGCCCGGCTTGCGCGAAATCCTCTGCCAGTTGCTGAATTCGCGGCTCATGGCTGACCGCAGGCCACGGATATGGTTCGCTTGCAGGTGGCTCAGTTGGATCTTCACCGCGCGTTCCATGCACGTGGTATAGCTTTTCGGCTTCCGTGTAGTAAGGCTCCAGATCGTCGTAGCTGATAGGCCATGCCGGCGAAATGCCGCCATAGTGCTGGACCTCGCCGAAATCCTCTTTGCGCAGGCGGAACAACGCAGCGCCGTAAAACTTGGTATTGCCGCCGACATAGTAGTTGGTGTGGGGATGAAGGTCCTTGCCTTCGGAATCGAGCCACGTTTCGCTGGTGTTGTAATTCGCATCGACGTTGACGACCTTGGGGTCCCAGTTCGCCTTTTCGCGCGGAACATAGTCGCCGCGCTCCAGAATAAGGATGCGCTTGCCCGAAGGAGCCAGGCCATAAGCCAGCGTGCCGCCACCTGCGCCGGTCCCAATGATGATCACGTCATAATGGTTGTCGTTCGACACAATTCTCTCCTTGCCCAGGATGGGCTTTATCCGGCCGATTGAGATAGAGACCGTTGTTGCGCAGCGCCAGGAACATTCCCGGTGCGAGTGACGGCCTGCTGCTGCGCATAACCGCAGCGGAAAATGCATCGCGCCGTCCCGCTGTGATTCAGCTTGGCGCATATCACGGCATGAGTTCCCTTGCTCCTGACGAACATTTCCGCGGCTGCCATCATGCCCAGCAGCGGCGCGGTGAAATAGATCCAGAGACCATTCCACTCCATGCTGACCACTGCGGTTCCGAAGCTCCGCGCGGGGTTCATGCTCATCCCGGAAAGCGGCGCCTCGAAGGTGATGAACAACATCACCAGCACGCCGGCGGCGAGGCCGGTGTAACGCGCCAGTTTTGAGTGGTTCGAGAACCGGAGCACCGCCGACATCATCAGGAAAGAAATGAGCAGCTCGGCCACGAACGCAACCAGTGCCCCACGCTGGCCGGGCTGGGTGACGGCGAAATTGACTTCACGATGCGCCAGAGCCATACGCCAGAGCACGAGGGCGAAGACAGTTCCAGCCAGCCCTCCAGCGAACTGTGACATAACGTAGAAAATCGCGTCCCAGCCCATCACCTTCTTCAGGCGGTAGAAGGTCAGCGTTACCACGGGATTCATGTGCGCCCCCGACCGCATTCCCAGTCGCGAATAGATGATGGTGACGGCGGTCAGCCCCATTGCCAGGCCGCCCAGTAAATGGCGGAGGTTGGCGTTGTCCACGCTTTGTCTGACCGGCGACGCCGGATGCTGCAGCAGGACGGCAAAGAAGCAGGCGGAAATCATGAAGGCGCTGAGGCAGAGGCCCTCGCACAGATACTCGGGCCAGTGGGCGCTCAGCGCCTTTCCGCCGCTGCCGATCCAGGCTTGCCGGGGCTGGTTGGCCGCCGGCTCGCGAAGCAGTTGCGCCTTGAAAATCGCTACTGCTTCCGCCGGAGTGCATTGTGCATCGCTTCTCATGCGCCGTGGGATTCGCCTGTTTCAGAAAAGTTCCAACGGCAGATGTCAAAAAGTGCAAGTCGATGGCGGCTGGCTTTTGCTGCAGCGCTGGGATTGAGTACAATCCAAGTGCTTCCCCGGGGGCGTACCCACATATAGCCGGAAAAAGAACCACATGTCAGCGCCCAACACCGTTCCCGACATCCGGGAAACTGAACTGATTCAGCGCGTCTGCAGCGGCGATCACGAGGCTTTCTACGAGCTGATGAAGCCGTACGAGAAGGCTGTCTACTTCGCTGCCAGGAGCGTAGTGAACAATCCTGCAGATGCCGAGGAGGTTGCTCAGGAAGCGGTGCTGAAGGCGTTCAACAATCTTTCCCGGTTCCGTCTCGAATCGAAGTTCAGCACCTGGCTTATTCAGATCACGATTAACGAAGCACGCATGCGCCTGCGCAAGGAGCGGCGGCACCTGTACGATTCGATCGACGAGCAGGCCAAAGACGACGAAGGCGATTACATTCCTAAGGACTTTGCCGACTGGCGTGACATCCCATCGGAGGAGCTGCAGCGCAAGGAATTGCGCGATGCCTTGGAGCGTGCAATGGCCGCACTGGACTCCAAGTACCGGGAAGTCCTGACCTGCCGCGACGTGCAGCACCTCAGCATCGCCGAAACTGCGCAAATACTGGGAATTACGGAGGCTTCGGTTAAGACCCGCTTGCTGCGCGCCCGCCTGCAAATGCGCGACGCCCTGGCGCCCGGCATCGATGGTTCATGGACGACTGGCAGGGCAGAATTCAAGAAAGTGAGACCATGGTAGTCGCAGAGCCAAGCGGGCGTAACATATTTACGAATTGTGCATCCCACTATGGTGATTGAAATCAGTTGTCTCGAAGTTTGGCAGGAAATTTCGAGGTATATAGATGATGGCGTAGATCCTGAACTGCGCGCTCGCATGGAGGCACACTTCAAGGTGTGCAAGCACTGCTCTGCCGTTCTGGACGGTACGCGCAATGTTGTAAAGTTGATTGCCGATGGCGCCGAATTCGAGGTTCCCCAGGGCTTTGGGAGCAGGCTCTACAGCAAGCTGCATGCGCAATTGAAGCAAAGCTAACTGCCTGTCTTTCTGTCATCTCAGGATAAACCTTAAACCGTATCTGGAAGGTCAGGATTATCCATGAACGTAGTGATGCGCCAAGCGCCAGCTGAGTCTTTCCTCCAAAATTCCAGGTAGCGGGTTCGCCTGAAGACAGGCTCGCCGCCTGATTTGGGCGTGAGCGTCAACTCGTGCCAGCCGTAATCGTAGGCGGCATCACCCAGCAGGACAATTCGGATAACGATGACATTCAGGCGCGCTTGATAAGAGTGGAACAGTTCCTCCAGGTATGCCGTAAGCTTTGCTGGCGCATCGGCCGCATAGCGGCTGGGCCGGCTGTCGGACATGTCGGTGAACTCGTCGGCGAAGACCCTCAGTATCCGGTCCACATCGCAGGTGGTGAATCCCTCACGGTACTCCGACTTGGCTACATTGATCGCATAGGTATCGTCCATCTCCGGCCGCTCCACTTCCTCAACAGACCGTTTATTATTGCTCATCATGTGAGCCTGCGGAGGATTTCGGTTGCTAGCTGTGACTTCCGGCCGCGATGCCGACTCCCCGCAAGCAGGACATTGGTGCAGCTCCACGACCATGCCCCCCATCATGTTGTCAGCTTGCACTGGAGATGTCTCATACATGAGCTTGTCCGCATGATGATTTATGCGAGTGCCGCATCCGGTCGACCGGTGCCA
>Ga0335085_10015293_pt1 | contig 11138 bp, 9 predicted proteins | sample Lox_Sample_45_FD_206712 | JGI IMG/M metagenome (GOLD analysis project Ga0335085, IMG submission 206712) | Soil microbial communities from Loxahatchee National Wildlife Refuge, Florida, United States - Lox_Sample_4.5 | ecosystem: Environmental > Terrestrial > Soil > Wetlands | place: USA: Florida... | reverse complement strand
GGGTAGCGGATGCGATGTCCAGCAGGTAGTCGGCAAACTCAGGCGAGGAACGATTGGGTGTCACCTTGGGGAAGTAGCGTCCGGCTTTGCGTTGGCCGTGCCACAACGCTGGTATTCGCCGTCGCGTCGCGCCACTCGTTCCGGACGCATCGCCTGCGGAGGACGAATCTCCTGATGCAGCACCACCGGTTTCTCGTCTACACAAACCGCCGGTTCCCGCTCACTCAGCGGCTTTTCGTAGACCGCCAAGATGTCCTCCTGCGCCGGATGTACTCCTCATCCAGTTCCGCCACCCACCACATTTTTTTCCCGCCACAACTTGCCGCCGGAGCTGGTCGTCGCCGATACAGAGGCCGTAGTAGAGCCACTTCCCGTCGCGGGTCACGCAGATTGAGTTGTTCCAGACCTTCGCTTGAATTTTTCCGAACGTGCCATCCGGCCTGATGTAGCCGATATGAGGTTTTCCCAGATGCGTGAAGTACAGGGTTCCGTCCGGCCCCTCTCTGACGTCGTCCAGGGCGCCTCCAGTTGACAGTGTGTGGCCGACCCTTGGTCGATGAGTTTGTCCCGATGACGATTCGCCACTCGCAACAGATTCGGCCTGCCGCGCGAAGCCGGACCTCGACAACACATCCAAGCTCACGGGTCGAATGAGTGCAATCCACGCGCCACGGCGCGGGACGCCTCGGATGCATGGTAATGCGAAGAAACCAAGCCTATTGTCGGAAGCTTTTGATCTTGATGATCTGACCAGGCGCGCGACATTTCGGAGTTTCCCCGAAATGTCGTAGAAGGAATGTCGCCGGCTTCAACTGATCAATTTCATCACCGCGCGCAGCAGTTCCGGAGTTGGAGTGCCGAGGATGACTATTGGAATTAATGGGACAGCAGTCCATCCGGCGAGTTGTTGAACGAGCTTCCTGGAAATGGGTGCCCACCTCATTTTCTCAATGAAGGCAAAGCTGTTTCCCAAGTCGGCGAGTGATTGAAGGTCGGGCGTTCCCAAGACGGGGTCTGAAGGTCTTGCGGCGCAATGGACCCATTTTCGATCGAATGATTCAGTGTACGTTTTTGCGAACCTGCCGTATTCCAGCAGCCCCTCCTTCCGCACCTTCTTCAGTTTGGGGATCCACAAGGCCAGAGGCAGCAAACCCAGGATCACTGACAAGGCAACAAACCCCACCAATGCGGATTCGAAAGAGGACAGCGGTACTTTTTCGAACAGCATCATGTTAGCGACGCGACCGGCAACTGAGCAGCCCAAGGCGCAGCCTAGGATTCCGAAATGTTTTTGGGTCATTGCGAGAAAGTTCAGACCTGCAGCGCGGTCCGGATGCGTTGGCATGAGGGCGAGCTGCAAGCGGCTGATTTGCCAGAGTAAGACCGGCCAGAGAAGATAACGAAACACCCAACGGTAGGTGATGTAGCGCATTAACGGAGCGCTAACAACCGCATACCACCATCCCGCTGCGGACAGGCCTTTTGCTGTGGTATGCCAATTAGTGACCACACCAGTTACCCATTCGTGCTGAAACAGAAATACTGGGAAGAACGCCAAGACAAGCAGAATGACTTCAGGAATCCACGAGTCTCGCATCTGTTGCACTCTTCGCAAGATGCTCTTGAACTCGGACAATTCTTGATCCGGCACGAGCCGAGCATCCACGAATTCTGCAACCGCCTGCCGAATCGCAGGATCGATCCAAAGCTCTGCGTACAGCAGCAAAGGCAGGCCGATCAGAAGCCGTCCGTACATGGTGAAGTCGTAAAGGAAAGGGATCAGTACCTGGTGGCCAAAGGCCAGTCCTTCCCTAAGCGAAAGCAGCAAAAGTGGCAACCAAGTCACCGCCGTGAGGACAACGATCCTGCGCCACACGTTCGGCAGCGTTTGTCGTACAAGGTGGAAACGAAGCAGTAAGTCGTAGACGGGACCGCCCACAACGATAGAAAAAGTTCTCACGGCGGACTCAGCGGACTCGCGTGTATTCTGATCGCCAGTAGAAAGAGAAGTTTCCAAGGTCGGACGACTCTGACGAACGTCTGGATCTGTGGCCCGCGTCTCCATTGAACTTTACCTCCTCATTTCATACGGCACTAAACTGGTCATCGAATCAGGTTTGTCATCTCCAGAGTGCTTGTCCTCGGCACCACACCGGCCAGAGAAAAGCACGGACGCTCATCGTTGTCATAGTCCGGCGGAGGATTATCGCGCGCTCAACCCTGACACACCGCTCACGACAATGTCGCGTTTTCGTTCGTGGTCGAAGGGACTATGCGGCTCGAACGAAATGCTCAACGTCGGCTGCGCCACTCCGTATCTTCGTGGCGATCATGACTCTGGAGATTCCGCTCATGAGCACAGATATCCCGACAAGCGTACCAACGGCCCAGACCGAACTAGAAGGCCACTGTTTGAGGATCAGCGAGCCCAGCAGCAGGTTTGTAGCGGCATCTAAGAGAAACCATCCCCAACCAGCGATCGGTCTCACTTGGAACGCTGTTGCAGCGAGCAGTGCCGCCTGGATCAGCAGAAGCGTTCCAAGGACTCCCGTCAACGCCGCCACGCCGGCGATCGGAAAGAACGCCAACGCGATACCGCAGACTCCGTACAGCAGGCTGAAAAGAACCTTTAGGAAAAAGCTCCCGATCGCCTGCGAATGTAGAGCGAAGACAAAGTGAGCTACGCCAACGAAGATTAGCGTCCAACCCAGCAAAACGGTTGTGATCGTCGCGGTTGCCAACGGGTAAACGATCAGGAGACATCCCAGGACAGCAGTCAAGATGCCCATGAAAATGCTCCGGGTGGAGCGTTTCTTTACTTCTTCCGGTAAGCTCTGTGCGGACATTCGATCCTCCTTACATTGCGTATATATTTTCGAGACGGAATTTCTCGACCTCCCTGTCCGAAGCGTTCTTTCATTAGCTCAGCCATAGTGTGTTGCGTTATGAAGCCTTGGCTCTCGTGGCGGCTGCTTTTTCCTTGAGCACCTGGGCCTTCGCCTGCGCCTCGCGTTCCAGGGCCTCACGTCGGTCTTTTGCCTTTTGCAAGTGCACCTGTATTTTGGAGTCGAGCTGGTTGATCTTTTCCAGGAGCTTCGCTTTGCGACCGGCGTGAGCCTTGGCGTGCTCCGCCTTCAATTGGGCCACGTCGGCCTTCATGGCGGCGACGTTCTCCTCATTGATCGTCTGTTTCACGTCCGACAGAGCGCGTCGGAAGATAGATCCGCCGATTACTTCCATGCGGGTGTCCACGGGCGCGGTCCAGTCTTCGTCGATTTCCGCGACCACGGCGAACCTGTTTGGCAACAGCTCTTTGGTGACGTCGTCAATGAAGTCCTGGCCGATGCGGGCGTCGTTCAAGCCGGCAGCCCCTCCGGCTGCAAAGCCCGCGGCGGCGCCGATGGCCACGCCTACCGGCCCACCCAACAGACCGATGAGACATCCGAAAGATGTGCCCAATAGAGTGCTGACCGGCCCGGAGTCATCCTCTTGCTTTACGGTTGCAGTGCCATCGGCGTGCTTCTCCAGCACGGCGTAGGCGTAAACACTAATGCTGCCTTCGGCGTCCAGTTGCAGAAGGGCGTTTTTGCCCTCGCATGCTTTGATATCGTTGTCAAAAACTACCACCAGCATGCGATCCATGGTCATCTCCCGCTTTGAATTTGAATTTACTGCCCGAGCCCCGCGATTGACAGGCGCCGGCTCGCTACTCTCGGCGGGTATGCAAGATGCAAGTCACCCGCCAATGCCAAGGGTCTTCTCAGCTCTTGTTAGTGAACTGAGAACAAACCTGTTGCGGAAAGTTCCCCATCTAGACGGACCGACGGGTGCCCGACATTTCGGAGGCTCTCCGAAATGTCGTAGAAGTAGGAGGAGCGACTGGTCTCAAAGGTGATCTGGCGGAACTTGGAGCCACGCCCTGTAATCGCACTTCGGAACCCGCCGCCCCGGGACTTCCATACCGCTGGGCAAGGCGCCTGAGAGTCGAAGGTCCACTAGTCCGGGTGAGCTTCAACGGCCACTGTCGGAGTTGTCCACAAGTCACTTGCGCACCGTCACCCTTTATCGAGAACATGGTGTATACGTTCTCCAAGAGGGATTCACTATGCCCTGGATCACAATTAAGACTGGACTAGCTGCTCCAGACGGCCACGAAGAAAAACTCACGGAATATCTCTGCGACTACCCCGGCTGTCCCAATGTCGCTACACATATGCTCGGCAGCATTCCGGCACTTCGCCTGATCGCGTCGGTCTGCAATGAGCACTTGCCAAACCCGCCGGCACTGCAGCGGCCGGGGTTGAAGTAGCCCGGCTTCCTCTTCATTCGAGCTGACTCGATTCGGTCCATTTGAGACCGGCGCCTGCTCCTCCTACGACATTTCGGACAGCCTCCGAGATGTCGGGCTCTTCGTCTGTTCATCAAAGATCGAACCTTCGCGCAATAGGCTTGTTTTCTGCGCATTACGGCGCATCCGGGGCATCTCGCTTTGGCGCGTGGATTGCACTCCATCCGCCGTGAGCTGGGATGCGTTGTCGAGATTCGACTTCACGCGGCAGGCCGAATCTGTTGCGAGTAGCGAATTGTTATCGGGAAGGGCTCCCGGACGAACGATCGACGACACGCCATCAGGGACAAACTGGACAAGGCTTTGACAAGCCCTGACACCTGCCAGTTCTGTAAATCGTCGAAACCTCAACAGAATTCAACCGCAGGAAAAGGAGAAGATCATGTTGACAGAACCAAGAGAAGTGTTCGTTCATCTGCTGAGCGAGGCACGGCAGAACAATGAGAAAGCAACCGAAATCTACCAGGAAATCAGCCAACTCGCGCAAGACCACCCGCAGATCAAGGAGTTGCTGGAAGCGCGAGCGTTCCTGGCGCTGAAAACTCGGGAGCACCTGGATCACTGCTTCAAACTCATTGGCGAACGGCCGGTAGCGGTCGCTGCCCGACATCACGAAGTGTTTCTGGAAGAGTTGCGCAAGCATTTGGCTGAAATCAAATCTCCCGTTGCCAGACACCACTTCATTCTGGCGAAACTCGCACATTTCAACCACATTCGCATCGGCGAATACGAGGCTCTACTCGCGGCTGACGTGACCGGCCAGCACGGTGTTGGTGTGCTGCTGGAAGGTGCGAAGGCCGCAAGAGTGGCCTTCGCCGAGCGCACTCGGCACCTGGCCCGTCGCCTCGCTGAGGCTAGGGTAATCGAACGCAAGATTGCTGCAGAACGGGCCGCCTGAGCAAGATACAGTCCGGCTTTCTTTCACGCGCCGGTTCGGCAGAGAGTACCGGCCGGCGCTGTTACGTTGATAGAGCGTTCCTTCAGCATACGAAGGGCGTTCAGACTAATTCAAAACAAAAGGAAAAGGAGACCATTATGTACGCATTCAAAGCGTTCGTTTTCAACGGCAGAAAAACGGCTGGCAAGGCCTTCGAGGCTCTCGACGACCACACACCGGTGTATCCATGGATTGATGACGCCGCTATAGTGTCGCGGAACAAGTTCGGATTCATCCGGATTCACAGTACGTGGGCGCAGGACGACAGTGCGGTCGGCGTTGGAACCGGGTTCGGTGCCTTGACCGGCGCCCTGCTCGGGATGTTGCTGGGACCGGGCGGAGCGTTGGCAGGGGCCGCGACCGGCGGCTCATTGGGCGCCCTGTTCGGTGTCACCGACGAGATCGCCTTCGACGACCCGCGGTTGGACGACTTTGCGGCTTCACTCGCCAAAGACACTTCGGCGTTGATTCTGGTAGCTGAAGAGATCACTCTAGCCGACTTCACCTCAGCGGTCGAGCCCTTCGGCGGAAGGGTGATCCAGACGAACCTCAATGAGGACGAAGTTAACTCTCTGAAGAAAGCTCTTAAGAAAGGGGTCGTTCCAGCCAGTTCTGCCAAATGACGCCTTCGGGAGTTGAAAATCACAGGAGGCGGAAACCTTCCCGGTTTCCACTCGTGTAGTTTTCATCAAATGGCGACGGGCCGCATCCTTGAACGAAGTTGGTGCGGCCTTTTTTTGTTCGAGCCAGACTGGCATCCCTTTGGTAGGCGAGACGCCAGACTTAGTACTTCACTTCGATAGCCGCGACCTTCTCCTACGACATTTCGGACCTTCTCCGAAATGTCGGGCTCTTCGCCTATTTATCAAGATCGGACCTTCGCGCAATACGCTTGTTTTCTGCGCGTTACGGCGAATCCATGTGTCTCTCGAGTTGGCGGGCGGTTTGCAACTTGATATCTGCTGCGAGTAGCGAGGTGTCATCGGGAGAGCTCATGGACCAGGGTGAATGCAATTCCTCGCTGTGGAAAGAAAGGGATCGTGGGCGGCGAAACTGGCAATCCGACAGAGATTCTCGGCCGATGTTCGTCGAAGGCAAACTCGCATGGCGTACGACAACCGGAACCGGCGTCTGCGATGAGCTGGAGGCAACAGGCAGAGCAAGTCCAGACACAGTCTCACGTCTTCTATCTTGCCTTCAAACATCCTCGCATGCCCTGGTACGCCAGATTGGTTGCAGCATTGCACCGCCGGCTACTTGCTGAGTCCGATTCAACTCATCCCAAGTTTCATCCCGGTGATCGGATTTCTGGACGATTTGCTGGTTCTGTTCCTAGGAGCAAAGCTGCAGGATCACGCCACCGGACGTGCTCCGCGAATGTCGGCAGCATGCTGAGGACGCAGAGGAGCGACGAAAAGACGAAAACCGGTCGGCTGCTGCCATGGTTGCTGCGATTGTAGTCGCTCTGGTGTGGCTGCTTTTGGCTTTTACCGCCAGCGGGCTGATGGCGGCCTACATTCGGCATCACCGGCTGCCGTGAACGCATTCAGGAGTGGCCCACATCGTTTGAGGCCGCAGAGATGGTGAGCATATGTCCCTAATGACTGACGACAATCTATCCGCCCGCACACCGCCCCGATTCCACCTGCTGGCGAAGCCGAGCGGATCCACTTGCAATATCGACTGCACCTACTGCTTCTTCCTCTCGAAGGAATCGTTGTATCCGAATGAGAAAAACCGGATGTCGGAAGCCACGCTCGAGGCTTACATCCGTCAGCTGCTGGAGTCGCACCGCACGCCCAACGTGACGGTGGCATGGCAGGGTGGCGAGCCGACACTGATGAGACTCGAGTTTTTCCGCCGCTCGATCGAACTCGTCGAAAAGTACCGCCGGCCTGAGCAAATCGTGCAACACACCTTCCAGACCAACGGCATCCTTCTTGACGATGAATGGTGCGCGTTCTTCAAGCAGCACAACTTTCTGGTCGGCCTGAGTGTCGACGGACCACGCGAACTCCACGACGAGTACCGTGTCGACCGCAGCAAAAAGGGCACCTTCGACAAGGTAATGAAGGGCTGGAATTTCCTCCACAAGCACGGGGTCGAATTCAACGTAATTTGTACGGTCAACGCGGGGAACGAGAAACACGGCCGCACCGTCTATCGTTTCTTTCGCGACGAGATGGACGCCAAGTGGGTGCAATTTGTCCCCATCGTCGAGCGCGCCAGTGCGGAGACGATCGATATCGCCAACCAGGGATGGAGTGAGCAGCCTAATCGTAAGCGCTTGCTCTATACCCAGGACGGGAACCTCGTAACCAAGCGTTCCGTCGGCGGCGAGCAATACGGCCGCTTTCTTGTGGATGTCTTCGAGGAATGGGTCCGGCACGATGTGGGCAAGGTTTACGTCCAGCTGTTTGATGTGACCCTCGAAGCGTATTTTGGTCGCCATCTGTTGTGCATACACGCTCCTACCTGCGGATATGGCCCGGCGCTGGAGTACAACGGCGACGTTTACTCCTGCGATCATTTCGTCGAACCGCGCTACAAGCTGGGCAACATCCATCAAACGCCTCTTGTGCAGCTCGTTGCCTCGGCCGAGCAGCGCAAATTCGGAGATGACAAACGAGATCTGCTCACTGCGCAGTGTCAGAGCTGTGAGGTTAGGCAGCTCTGCAATGGAGGCTGCCCCAAGGATCGTTTTGCGCTCTCGCGCGACGGCGAACCGGGCCAGAACTACCTCTGTGGGGGCTTGGAGTTGTTCTTCAAGCATACCCGCCCTGCCATGCAGACGATGGCCCAGCTGCTGCAGCAGAACCGCGCCCCGTCCGACGTGATGGCATTGACCGCTGCTGACGACGCGAAAGCCGGGCCCTACGTGCCTTGTCCCTGCATGAGCGGCAAAAAGTTCCGTTTCTGCCACGGCGATCACGCGCCGCAATCGCCCTTCAGTGGAGTGAACTTCTCGACGGCTGGAGCGGAGAAGGGAGTGGCAACGTGAAGCAAGACCGCGCAAATCGAGTTGGATAAACGCGGGAACGAATTGGCAATCGCACCAGAAAAGACAAGGTTCGATTGATGGCTGCAAAGAAACCAAACATCGGGATGATCAGGGCGATGACATTGGCTGGTTCAACGTCAGAGCCTCCAACAACAGCATTCGTTTCCGGCGCAAGCCGTTAACTACAACGTGAAGCTCAACTCAAAAGGAAGGAATAAATCATGGCTACAAAACAACCCAACATCGTCGCCATTATGTCTGACGACGTCGGCATCTGGAACATCGGCGCATACCACCGCGGCATGATGGCCGGACGCACACCGAATCTCGACAAACTCGCTGCTGAAGGCATGATATTCACCGACTACTACGCGGAGGCGAGCTGCACCGCAGGTCGTGCCGCGTTCATTACCGGCCAACTGCCGATCCGTACCGGAATGACGACGGTCGGCCAAGCCGGCGCGAAACTCGGACTACCCGCCGAGGCCTGCACACTTGCAACGGTCCTCAAGTCGCTGGGATACGCTACAGGACAGTTTGGCAAGAACCACCTTGGCGATCAAAATGAGTTCCTACCCACCGTTCACGGGTTTGATGAGTTCTTCGGCTACCTCTATCACCTTGATGCGATGGAGGACCCCGCCCACCCTGGCTACCCGCAGGACATGCTAGACAAAATCGGACCACGAAACATGGTTCATTCCTGGGCGGCCGATAAGGATGACTCCACAGTGGATCCGCGCTGGGGCAAAGTAGGCAAGCAGAAGATCCAGGACGCGGGCACCCTCTATCCCAAGCGTATGGAGACCGTAGACGACGAAATTCTCGACCTTTCGTTCAGATTTATCGACAAGGCGAAAGCCGAGAACAAGCCGTTCTTCCTATATCTCAATCCGACGCGGATGCACGTCGTAACCCACCTCTCGCCGAAATACGAAGCGCTGCGCAACTCGAACAACGGTTGGAGCGTTCAGGAAGCTGGCATGGCGCAACTTGATGACATTGTGGGCTCGCTCATGCAGAAGCTGAAGGACAGGGGTGTAGACGAAAACACCATAGTCATGTTCACCACTGACAATGGAACCGAGAATTTCACTTGGCCCGATGGCGGACAGACCCCATTCGCCGGAGGCAAAGGTACCGTCTTGGAAGGCGGATACCGTTGCCCAGCGATTGTCCGCTGGCCTGGCCATGTCCCCGCCGGTAAAGTCGAGAACGGCATTTTTGCAAGCCTCGACTGGTTCCCGACCTTCGTGGCCGCCGCCGGCAACCCAAACATCAAGGAACAACTCCTAAAGGGCGTGAAGCTCGGCGACCGGACCTACAAGAACCATCTTGACGCATATAACCAACTGGACTTGATCACCGGCAAGGGCCCATCGGCGCGGCATGAGGTCTACTACTTCGCCGAAACTACCCTTGGGGCGGTACGTATTGACGACTTCAAGTTCCGCTTCATCGATCAGCCAGGCGGATGGCTCGGCGGCACGGTTCATCCCGATTGGCCGATCCTGACCAACCTGCGTCTCGATCCGTTTGAACGAACGGGCATAACTGGATCGATGCAGTATTACAACTGGTTCGCATATGAGTTCTGGCGCTTCGTGTTTGTCCAACAGGAGGTGGCAAAACTTGCCATGACAGCTCTCGAGTACCCACCCATGCAGAAGGGTGCGAGTTTCAACCTCGATGCGGTGAAAGAGAAGATCACGGCAGCGATGCAGAAACAGGGGCAGTAGCCGGAGCGTCGCAGGGCGATCCGAAAAACATCACGGCTGAAGGGCCAGGAATCTCTGGCCCTTTTTTCTTGGAGTCACCGGGTCTGTTTAATCGTAGCCCTCAGCTTTGAATCGTCGGAAAGACTCGATGACTTCCGCTTCTTCCTGTGTGAGGAGCATCATTCGTATTTCTTCGCTTGACTGGCAGGCGCGGGCATAATTTTCGATTACCTTTATATCCTTACGCAACTGTGGCATTCCCGGAATCATCACCCCGATTGTCCCCCTAAGCCGCCACGATAATTGCGGCGGTTGGCGAAAAAATACAACGACTGAGTATGAATTTCAAGTTACGAGAGTAAAGAAGGATCACCAATATCACCGCTCAGGAATCCTGTAACCCTGGCCCGTCCACCGTGAGCCGCCCCGCGTTCGACTCCGATTCCGGCCTAATCTCATTTGATTCCACTTGATGGCGGTCGCTCCCCCCGAGATTTCGGAGCTTCTCCGAAATGTCGGGCAACCTCGTCCGCTCCAAACATAGGAACCTTCGCTTAATTGGCTTGTTTCCTTCGCGTTACCAGGCATGCGAGGGTATCCGACATTGGCGCGTGATTTGCATCTTTACTATCCGCTGCTGGAACCCTTCAGCGCGCAGATTCAATTTGACGATGTGGGATGCCCGCCTGACGGCATGCTCCAGAAAGGAATAGTCATGTCAACACAACTGGATTCATGGAATGAGGGCGCGGCGAAAAAGTCCATCATCGATTTTGTCAAACGCGTTACGACCGAAGGCAGTCCGGACTTCGTTCCTGTGCCGGAACGCATTGCCACCTTCGACAACGACGGCACGCTGTGGTGTGAGCAGCCGGTCATCCAGCTCGTCCACATCATGGAGCGCTGGGTGGAAATGGCGCAGCAGAATCCGGCGCTGCGCGATCGACAGCCGTGGAAGGCGGCCGTCGACAAGGACATGACGTGGTTCCGGACGGCCATCAAGAAGCACTATGGCGGTGACGAAAGCGACATGCCCGCCATAGCGAAGGGTGTGCTCTCCGCGTTCGAAGGTCTGACGACGGAGGAGTTTGCCGCGCGTGTGGATGCCTTCTTCCGAACCAAGTCGCATCCCAC
>Ga0335085_10015292_pt1 | contig 11139 bp, 12 predicted proteins | sample Lox_Sample_45_FD_206712 | JGI IMG/M metagenome (GOLD analysis project Ga0335085, IMG submission 206712) | Soil microbial communities from Loxahatchee National Wildlife Refuge, Florida, United States - Lox_Sample_4.5 | ecosystem: Environmental > Terrestrial > Soil > Wetlands | place: USA... | reverse complement strand
TTCCCATGGTGATCGCGAACGGCCGGGATGCGGGCGCGCTCGGACGGCTGCTCAGGGGCGAGCCAGTGGGCACCTACTTCCTGCCGCGCGACGACCGGCTCGCCGCACGCAAGCGCTGGATCGCGTTCGCCGTGCCGCCGCAAGGACGGCTCACGGTCGATGCCGGCGCGCGCAGGGCGTTGACCGAGAAGGGCAAGAGCCTCCTGCCGTCGGGACTGGTGGACGTGGCGGGCGAGTTCCACGCCGGCGAGGTGGTGGCCCTCACCGAGCTCGAGGGGGACGAGTTCGCCCGGGGGCTCGTGAACTACGATGCCGGCGAGCTCCGCAAGATCCGCGGCGCCAAGACCGCCGAGATCGAGAAGGCCCTCGGATACAAGGGGCTTGCCGAGGTGATCCACCGGGACAACCTGGTGGTGCTCGCAGGCTCGGGAGGAAGCTGATCATGGATGTCACGGCTCATGTGACGGGCAAGGCGCGGGCGGCCAAGGAGGCATCGCGCGTGCTGGCCCTGGCCTCCACGCGCGTGAAGAACGACGCGCTCCATCAGATGGCGCGCGGCCTCGAGGAGAAGCACGGTCTCATCCTCGATGCCAATCGCGCTGATCTCGTCCGCGCCCGCTCGGCCGGGCTGACGAGCGCCTTCATGGACAGGCTGACGCTGTCCGAGAGCCGCCTCGAGGAGATGGCCGCCGGACTGCGCCACGTCGCCGCGCTGCCTGATCCCGTCGGCGAGACGGTGGAGGCATGGCGCCGGCCCAACGGCGTGGAGATCTCGCGCGTGCGCGTGCCGCTGGGTGTCGTCGGCTTCATCTACGAGTCGCGTCCCAACGTCACGGCGGATGCCGCCGGGCTCTGCCTCAAGTCGGGCAACGCGGTGCTGCTGCGCGGGGGCAGCGAGGCGCTCGACTCCAACACCGCCATCGCGCAGGTGCTCGGCAAGGCCGTGGAGAAGGCGGGTCTTCCCGCCGACTGTGTGCAGGTCGTGGACACGGCCGACCGCGCCGCCGTCATGACGATGCTCACCCTCGATCGCTACATCGATCTCATCATCCCGCGCGGGGGCGAGGAGTTCGTGCGCCTGGTGGCCGAGCGTGCGACCGTCCCGGTTCTCAAGCACGACAAGGGCCTCTGCCACGTCTACGTGGACGAGAGCGCAGATCTGGACATGGCCGCCGCCATCGCCGTGAATGCCAAGGCACAGCGGGTGAGCGTCTGCAATGCGGCGGAGACCCTGCTCGTGGCCGCGTCGGTGGCGCCGCGTTTCCTGCCGAAGGTCGCGGTGAGGCTGCGCGAGGCAGGCGTGGAGCTCCGGGGGGACGAGCGCACGCGGGCGCTCGTCCCGGAGGCGAGCCCGGCCACCGAGGCCGACTGGGACACCGAGTATCTCGACTACATCCTTGCGATCCGGGTGGTCGACGGGCTGGACGCCGCCATCGATCACATCCGGCGCCACGGGTCGGGGCTGGCCGAGGCGATCGTGACGACGGATCTGCGCAGCGCGCGCCGCTTCACGCGCGAGGTGGACGCGGCCGCCGTCCTCGTCAACGCCTCCACGCGCCTCGTCGACGGCTCGCAGTTCGGCATGGGCGCGGAGATGGGGATCTCCACGTCGCGCCTCCACGCGCGCGGACCGGTGGGCGTCCGGGAGCTGACCACGTCCAAGTTCGTCGTGATGGGCGACGGTCAGGTGCGGGAGTAGCCGGCCCGGTGCCCACGGTCGGCATCTTCGGCGGCTCGTTCAACCCCATTCACTTCGGTCATCTGCTGCTCGCCGACGAGATCTGCGAGGCCCTGCGGCTCGACCGCGTGCTGTTCGTGCCCGCAGCCGTGCCGCCCCACAAGCCGCCCAGCGAGCTCGCGGCGGCGGAGCACCGTTACCGGATGACCGCGCTGGCCGTGCGCGAGCATCCGCGCTTCGCCGTCTCCGACCTCGAGCTCCGCCGCGAGGGACCCTCGTACACCGTGGACACGCTGCGCGCGCTCGAGCGCGAAGGCACCCTCAGGCTGCTCATCGGCTCGGATACGTTCCTCGATCTGCTGAGCTGGCGCGACCCGCGGACCGTGGCGCGTCTGGCCGGGCTGATCGTCGTGCCGCGCACGGGCGGCGACTTCGACCCGGAAGGCCCCGCCGCGCAGAAGGTGCTGCACGAGCTCGGGCTTCCCCCGTTCGGCGATCCGGAGGGGCCCGTGCTGTACCATGCCGCCTCGCTGCCGATATCCGGATCCGATCTCCGCCTGCGCGCGCGCGAGGGGCGCAGCCTTGCCTACCGCATGCCCGAGTCCGTCGTCCGGTACATCCGCGAGCACGGTCTCTACCGCGCCCGATCCTGATGCCGCCCCTCTCCGCCGAGGCCACCGCCCGCCTGGCCGCGCAGGCCGCGCTCGACAAGAACGCCGAGGACCTCGTCGTCCTCAACCTGCAGGGACTCTCGAGCGTGGCCGACTTCTTCGTCGTCGCGAGCGCGCGCTCCACCACGCAGGCCGACACCATCGTCGAGGCCGTGCGGGCGGCGCTGAAGGCGGCGGGCACGCGTCCGCGGCATCAGGAAGGCAGCGCGCAGAGCGGCTGGCTCCTCCTCGACTACGTCGACGTCGTCGTGCACGTCTTCGTCGGCGTCACGCGGCACTTCTACGCGCTCGAGCGCCTCTGGGGCGATGCGCCACTGCTCTCCGTCGACCGCGAAGCGACCGCGCGCGATTGATTTCCCCTCGGGGGCATGGTAGCCTTCGCCACTGACTTCGGCCCGAACCGGCCGTGTCATGGAGGAGACAGCGATGAGGAAGGAGCGTCTGGCACAGTTCAAGAAGAAGCTGGAGGAGAAGCACCGGCAGCTCGTGGAAGGAGTGGGCAAGACTGTTTCCTACGCCAAGGGCCCCGAGGACGACTCGACGAAGGACCTGGGCGATCAGGCTGCGACTTCGTACAACCGGGAATTCCTCTTCGAGCTCAGCAACGGCGACCGCCGCCTGCTGAAGGAAGTCGGCTCGGCCCTTCAGAAGCTGGAAGAGGGCAACTTCGGCGATTGTGAGCGGTGCGGGGAGGCGATCGCCGAGAAGCGGCTCGAGGCGCTGCCGTTCGCCCGCTACTGCATCGGGTGTCAACGGGCGATCGAGGAAGAAGAGCGCACGGCCGCGGGGTAGCGCTCCCGCGATGAACTGCTTGCCGTGGCCGTCCGCCCTCACGTCTCCCTCCCGGTCGGCGGTCCCGTTGTCGCGCCCATAGCGCGCGCGGACGGGGACCTGTCGCGCTGGCGACCGTGGGTCACCGCCGCGCTCGATCTCGTCTTCCCGCCCGTCTGTCCTGTCTGCCGAGCCGGCCTGGGCGCGGGCCGGCGCGATCCGCTCTGTGGAGCATGCTGGGAGAGCATGGACCGCATCGGGCCGCCCTGGTGCCGGTGCTGCGGGGCTCCGCAGAGCGTCGAGGGACTCTGTGCGCCGTGCCGGCAGCATCCCCCCGGCTTCGCCTATGCTCGTGCGGCTGCGCGCTACGGCGGGGTGATGCGCGAGGCCATCCATGCCTTCAAGTTCGGCGGCCGCCGTAGCCTGGCCGGGCCACTCGGCGATCTCGTGGCCGGCTTGGGTCTCTCGGCCTTGCCGGGCCCCGCGCCCGATCTCCTTGTACCGGTTCCGCTGCATCGCCGCCGGGCGCGCGAGCGCGGCTACAACCAGGCGCTGCTCATCGCGCGCCGCCTCGAGCGCGCGTGGGGCATTGCCGTGCGCGACGATCTGCTCGCGCGCCAGGGAGCGACGGCCCCCCAGGCCGATCTCGACGCGGCGGGGCGCCGCCGGAACGTGCGCGGAGCCTTCGCCGTCGTGAACGCCGCGGCTATCGAGGGGCGCCACCTGGTGCTGGTCGACGACGTGCTCACCACGGGCGCCACGGCCGCGGAATGTGCCCGCACCCTGGCTCGAGCCGGGGCCTCCGTGGTCGGCGTGGTCGCGATCGCCCGTACCGCCTGAGGCCTTTGCCGGCATGCTTGCGGGCCCGCCTCGAGCCGCCTTATAATCATGGCTCTTGTGTAGCGGAAGTCTCCGCCAATCCTCAATATCTCGACATCGCTAAGGAGTGCCTCATGGGTGTGCGGGTGGGAGTCAACGGGTTCGGACGGATCGGTCGCGTGTTCTTCCGGGCGGCGCTCCAGGCCCCAGAGATCGAGGTCGTCGCCGTCAACGACCTGGCGGATGCCAAGACCCTGTCGCACCTGCTCAAGTACGACTCGGTGCACGGCATCCTGGGCGGCGAGGTGCGGCACAAGGGCGAGGCGATCTTCGTGAACGGCCGCGAGGTGCGCGTCTGCTCCGCGAAGGATCCGGCAACCCTGCCGTGGGCCGAGATGGGCGTGGACATCGTGGTCGAGTCCACGGGCGTCTTCCGGGACAAGGCGACGACGACCAAGCACCTCCAGGCCGGCGCGAAGAAGGTCGTGATCACCGCGCCTGCCAAGGATCCCGACATCACCGTGGTCCTGGGCGTCAACGAGCAGAAGTACGACTCGGCGAAGCACGAGCTGGTCTCGAACGCCTCCTGCACGACGAACTGCCTGGCCACGGTTGCGAAGGTCCTCCTGGACAACTTCGGCATCAAGCGCGGCTTCGCCTCGACCGTGCATTCCTACACCAACGACCAGCCCATCCACGACTTCCCCCACAAGGACCTGCGCCGGGCGCGGGCGGGGGCGGTGAGCATGATTCCGACCACCACGGGCGCGGCCACCGCGGTGGGGCTGGTGCTGCCCGAGCTCAAGGGCAAGCTGGACGGTCTCGCCATCCGCGTGCCCACCGCAAACGTCTCGGTGGTCGACCTCACCGCCGAGCTGGAGAAGCCCGCGAGCGCCGCGGCGATCAACGACGCCTTCCGCGCGGCCGCCGGGGGGGCGCTCCGCGGCATCCTCGACACCACCGACGAGGAGCTGGTGTCGGTGGACTTCAACGGCAACCCGCATTCCTCCGTCGTGGACCTTGCGTCCACGGCAGTCATCGACGGCGCCATGGTCAAGGTGCTCGCCTGGTACGACAACGAGTGGGGCTACTCGAACCGGGTGAAGGACCTGATCAAGTACATGGCCAAGAGCCTGTAGCGTCGGGCGAGCTCGCGAAACCACTGGCTTGGCCACGCTGACCGTCGAGCACCTGGACCTCGCGGGGAAGCGCGTCTTCCTTCGCGCGGACTTCAACTGTCCCCTGGAGGGCGGGCGGGTCGCCGAGGACACGCGCATCCGCGGCGTCCTCCCGACCATCGACTGCTGTCTCAAGGGCGGGGCAAGCGTCGTGCTCGCCACGCACCTCGGCCGGCCGAAGGGCAAGCGCGACGAGCGATACTCGCTGCAGCCGATCGCGCAGCGCCTCGAGGAGCTGCTCGGCCGCCCGGTGCCGCTGCTCCCGGACTGTGTTGGACCCGCCGTCGAGTCGGCGGCGGCGGCCCTCAAGCCTGGCGAGATCGTCCTGCTGGAGAACCTGCGCTTTCACGCGGAAGAGGAAGCCAACGATCAGGCGTTCGCCCGCGCGCTGGCGACTCTGGGCGATGCGTACGTCAACGACGCCTTCGCGGCCGCCCATCGCGCCCACGCCTCGATCGAGGGCATCACGCGCTATCTCAAGCCGGCGGCCGCGGGACTCCTGATGCGCCGCGAGCTCGAGGCCCTCGAGCGCATCTTCGAGCGGCCCGAGCGTCCGGTGGCGGCTCTGCTGGGCGGCGCCAAGGTCTCCGACAAGCTCGCGCTCGTGGAGCACCTGCTCACGCGCGTGGAGCTCTTGCTGATCGGGGGCGGCATGGCCTTCACGTTTCTCTCCGCGCTGGGCTACGGCGTCGGGCGCTCGCTGTGCGAGGCCGATCGCCTGGAGGCGGCCCGCGCGATCCTGTCGCGCGCGCGGAGCCTGGGCGTGGTGGTCCGCCTTCCCGTGGACGTGGTGGTGGCGCCCGGCCTCGACAGCACGGAGGGCGTCCGCACCGTGGGAGTGCGGGAGATCCCGGATGACCTCATGGGCCTGGACGTGGGACCGCTGACGGTTGCGCAGTTCGGAGCGGCGCTCAAGGGTGCCAGGACCATTCTGTGGAACGGGCCCATGGGCGTATTCGAGAAGCCGCCCTTCGCGGCCGGGACGGTGGGTGTCGCCCGCGCCGTGGCATCCTCCGGCGCGTTCTCCGTGATCGGCGGTGGCGACACGATCGCTGCGGTCCAGCTCGCCGGCGTCACCGAGCGCATCGGCTACATCTCCACGGCGGGCGGGGCGTTCCTCGAGTTCCTCGAGGGGCGCGTGCTCCCCGGGGTCGCCGCCCTCGATCAGGCGCCCTGATGCGGACGCCGCTCGTGATCGGCAACTGGAAGATGCACGGGAGCATCGCCGACGCCCGCGCGCTCGCCGGCGCCGTCCGCGATGGACTCAAGCGCCTCCGCGGCGCCGAGGCGGCGGTGTGCCCGCCGTTCACCGCGCTCGCTGTGGTGGCGGAGATCCTGGCCGGCTCGTCCATAGCCTGGGGCGGCCAGAATTGCCACTGGGAGGACAAGGGCGCCTTCACGGGAGAGATCGCCGCCGCCATGCTCGCCGAGCTCGGCTGCCGATATGTCCTCCTCGGGCACTCCGAGCGGCGGCACATCTTTCGCGAGACGGACGAGGAGATCAACCGGAAGGTGGTGGCCGCCCTTCGCCACGGGCTGGTGCCGGTCCTCTGCGTGGGCGAGACGGAGGAGGAGCGCCGCCAGGGCTTGACCTTCACGGTCGTGGAGGGACAGCTTCGCGCCGGCTGGGCCGGCCTCGGCGCCGACGAGATAGCGCGCGGCGTCCTCGCCTACGAGCCCGTGTGGGCCATCGGCACGGGACTGACGGCCACACCGGCCCAGGCCGCGGAAGTGCACGGCTACCTCCGCGGGCTCGTCTCCGAGCTCGGCTCGAAGGACGTGGCCCAGTCGTTTCGCATTCTCTATGGCGGCAGCGTCAAGCCCGACAACGCGGCCGAGCTGATCCAGGAGCCCGACATCGACGGCTCGCTCGTCGGGGGCGCCTCGCTGCAGCCCCAGAGCTTCGTGGCCATCGTCAAGCAGTCCGCCTCCGTGGGCGGCTCGTCAAAGGAGTGAACCCCGCATGTTCATCCTGATCGTGATCATCCACGTGCTCGTGAGCTTCGTCATCATCGGCCTGGTGCTCCTCCAGTCCGGCAAGGGCGCCGACATCGGCTCGGCCTTCGGCGGCGCCGGCAGCCAGGCCGTCTTCGGCTCGATGGGCACGCCCACGGTGCTGGGGAAGATCACCACCGCGGCGGCCATCATGTTCCTCGCCACCTCGTTCTCGCTCGCTGTCCTCTCACACAAGCGCGCCGAGAGCATCATGCCCGCCTCGGCGCCGGCCGCGCCCGCCGCCGCGCCGGCTCCTTCCGGAGCTGCCCCCGTGCAGCCCGCGCCCCCAACGGAGAAAAAGTAAGATGCGCGCTCACCGGCCACGCCCGCTCTCGACTCTTGCTGCCCTGCTTGCTCTGCCGGCACTTCTCGCCCTGGGCGGCGCCGGTCACCGGTTGGCCGCCGCGGCCGACGAGGCGCCCGCGGCGGAGAAGCCGGCCCACGGCGACACGTTCGTCCAGGCGTCCATCGGCGACATCACCGGGCTCATTCCCAACATCACCTCGGACGGGCCCTCGCATGCGATCGGCGGGCTCATCTACGACGGGCTCGTGCAGACCGACAAGGACCTGAACTGGGTCCCGGCCATGGCCGACTCGTGGCAGTTCAGCAAGGACTGCCTGAACCTGACCTTCAAGCTGCGCAAGGACGTCCGCTGGCACGACGGCAAGCCGTTCACGGCCGACGACGTCCTCTTCACGTACAAGACGATGATGAATCCGAAGACCCCGACGGCCTACCGCGACGACTTCGAGCCGGTCAAGGACGTGCAGGTCGTCGACCCGTACACGGTGCGCATCATCTACTCGCAGCCGTTCGCCAAGGCGCTCGGGAGCTGGGGCACGTCCATGCTGCCCAAGCACCTCCTCGCGAGGGCGGCCGAGGACGGCAAGCTCCGGGAGTCGCCGCAGAACACGACCCAGCCGATCGGCACCGGGCCGTACCGCTTCCAGGAGTGGAAGAGCGGCGAGAAGGTCGTGCTGGTGGCCAACAAGGACTACTACGTCCAGGGTCGTCCCTTCCTCGGGCGGATCGTCTACCGGATCATCCCGAGCCAGGCGACCATCTTCCTGGAGCTCCAGAAGAAGGGCGTGGACATGGCGGACCTCACGGCGATCCAGTACGCCCGCCAGACCGACTACCCGGCCTTCAAGCAGGACTTCAACCGCTTCCGCTACTCCGCGAACCGCTACACCTACTTCGGCTTCAACCTGAAGGATCCGCGCTTCGCCGACAAGCGCGTGCGCCAGGCCTTCGCGCACGCCATCAACAAGCCCGAGCTGATCGAAGGCGTGACCATGGGGCTCGCGCGCGAGGCGACGGGACCGTACCGCCCCGGCACCTGGGCCTTCACGGACAAGGTCAAGCGCTATCCCTACGATCCCGCCAAGGCCCGCCAGCTCCTCGCCGCCGCGGGCTGGTCGGACAAGGGCGACGGCATCATGCGGAACAAGGACGGCCAGCCCTTCAGCTTCACCATTCGCACGAACCAGGGCAACGAGGAGCGCAAGAAGCTGGCCGAGCTGATCCAGCAGCGGCTCAAGGAGATCGGCGTCCAGACGGACATCCAGACCATCGAGTGGGCGGCGTTCCTCAAGGAGTACATCAAGCAGAAGCGCTTCGATGCCATCATCCTGGGCTGGGGCACGGGCATCGATCCGGACCAGTTCCCGATCTGGCACTCGTCGCAGATCGGGCCCGACCAGCTCAACCAGATTTCCTACTCGAACCCCGAGGTGGACGCGCTCCTCGAGAAGGGGCGCACCACATGTACGCAGAAGGAGCGCATCCCGACCTACCACCGCATCCAGGAGATCCTGGCCGAGGATCAGCCGGTGATCTTCCTCTACTTCAACGATGCGCTCCCGGCCGTGGCCGCCCGCGTGAAGGGCATCAAGCCCGAACCCTCGGGCATCTCCTACAACTTCATCGACTGGTTCGTGCCGAAGGCCCTGCAACGCTACACCGCAGGTTAGATGGCGCAGGCTAGATGGCGCTCTTCGCCCTGCGCCGGCTGGTGCTGGCGATCCCGCTCCTCATCGGGATCACCTTCATCTCGTTCCTGGTCATCCAGCTGGCGCCGGGCGGGCCGTTCGACTACATCCGCGGCGAGGAGTCGGGGCAGGACGCCAAGCTCGTCGAGCGGCTGAACAAGGAGTACGGGCTGGACCAGCCGATTCACATCCAGTACTGGCGCTGGCTCGTCCGCATCGCCCACCTCGACTTCGGCCGCTCCTTCCAGCCCGACGCGCGGCCCGTCCTGACCAAGATCGGCGAGCGCCTCCCCATCACCCTCTTCCTCAACCTGATCCAGATGGTCATCATCGTGTCGCTGGCCATTCCCGTCGGGGTGGCCTCGGCGACGCGCCAGTATTCTCTCTTCGACAAGGTCACCACCGTGTTCGTCTTCGTCGGCTTCGCCACCCCCGACTTCTGGCTGGCGCTCCTCCTCATGATCCTCTTCGGCGTGCAGCTCGACTGGCTGCCCATCTCCGGGCTCCGCTCCCTGAACTACGAGTACATGAGCTTCTGGCGCCAGCAGCTCGACTTCCTGTCGCACCTCGTGCTGCCCGTGAGCGTGGTGGTCTTCGGCGGGCTCGCCGGGCTCTCCCGCTACATGCGCCAGAGCATGCTGGAGGTCGTGCGCCAGGACTACGTGCAGACCGCGCGTGCCAAGGGATTGCCCGAGCCCGTCGTCATCGGCAAGCACGCCCTCAGGAACGCCCTTCTCCCCGTGGTCACGATCCTCGGGCTCTCCCTGCCGGGCCTCATCGGCGGCAGCGTCATCATCGAGAGCATCTTCGCGATTCCCGGCATGGGCCAGCTCATGGTCCAGTCCGTGTTCTCCCGGGACTATCCCGTCATCATGGGCAACCTCGTCATCGTGGCGACCCTCACGCTCCTGGCGAACCTCTTCGCCGATCTCGCCTACGGGCTGGTGGATCCGCGCATCCGCTTCGCCGGCCGGCGGGGCAGGCGGCGGCGCTAGGATGGCGGAGGGCAAAAGGCGGCGAGGGGAGCTGGGCCAGTTCTGGCGGACCTTCCGGCGCAACCAGCTCGCGTGCGTCGGCCTGGGCGTGGTCAGCGTGCTGGTGGTCATCGCGGTGATGGCGCCGCTCCTGGCGCCCTGGGATCCGAACCGGCCGGACATGAAGCGGATCCTCGAGCCGCCGTCGGCCAAGCACTGGCTCGGCACCGATCAGATCGGGCGCGACGTGTTCTCACGCCTCATCTACGGCTCGCGCATCTCGCTCGCCGTGGGCTTCGTATCGGTCGGCATCGCGACGCTCATCGGCATCCTGCTGGGCGCCGCCGCGGGCTATCACGGCGGTCTCATCGACGGCGCCATCATGCGTCTCGTGGACCTGATGCTGGTGTTCCCCCGCTTCTTCCTGCTCCTGGCCGTGCTGGCCTTCCTGAAGCCTTCGATCTGGACCATCATGGCGGTCATCGGCATGACGGGCTGGATGGGCGTGACCCGCCTCGTGCGCGCGGAGTTCCTGGCCTTGCGGGAGCGCGAGTTCGTGATCTGGTCGGAGTCGATCGGCGCCGGCGCCACGCGCGTGATCTTCAAGCACATCCTGCCCAACGCGCTGGCGCCCGTGCTCGTCGCCATGACCCTCGGCATTCCCGCGGCCATCCTCACGGAGTCGGGCCTGTCCTTCCTGGGCCTGGGCGTCCAGCCGCCGTACGCGACCTGGGGCAACATCCTGAACGACGGCAAGGACCTCATCACGTACGCGTGGTGGCTGACGCTCTATCCGGGCACGGCCATCCTCGTCACCGTGCTCTCGTACAACCTCCTCGGGGAAGGGATACGCGACGCGCTCGACCCGCGGCTGCGCCAGTCCGCCGTCGGGCGCGTGCTCCGGCTGGGCCGCTGATTGACAAGCCGCGCGAGGGCGCGGCATACTTTGCCGTCGCTGGGCCGAAGTGGCGGAATTGGCAGACGCGCACGTTTGAGGGGCGTGTGGGGCAACCCGTGGGGGTTCGAGTCCCCCCTTCGGCACCAACTACCTGCAGCGTG
>Ga0335085_10015291_pt1 | contig 11140 bp, 9 predicted proteins | sample Lox_Sample_45_FD_206712 | JGI IMG/M metagenome (GOLD analysis project Ga0335085, IMG submission 206712) | Soil microbial communities from Loxahatchee National Wildlife Refuge, Florida, United States - Lox_Sample_4.5 | ecosystem: Environmental > Terrestrial > Soil > Wetlands | place: USA: Florida... | reverse complement strand
ATCTGGATGCGGTCAAGACCCTGCTGGCCCTGAACCTCTTCGGCGACCCCGCTGAGTACGATGAGCTTGCCTCCGCGCAAAATGGCCTCAGGGGATCGACCTGGAACTGACCGCAGACCAACGGGAAGGCCAGAAAAAGGGACAGAACGCTTACAGCCTCAACCATTTCCTATGAAATCACTTGTCATCGTAGAATCGCCGGCAAAGGCAAAGACCATCGGGAAGTACCTGGGCAAGGACTATACCGTCAAGGCCTCGGTCGGGCACATCATGGACCTGCCCAAGAGCAGGCTTGGCGTGGATATCGAGAAGGACTTCGCTCCCACCTACATCCAGATCAAGGGCAAGGCAAAGGTCGTCAACGAGATCAAGTCCGCGGCCAAGAAGGCCGACCGCGTGCTGATCGCGACGGACCCCGACCGCGAAGGCGAGGCCATCGCTGCCCATGTTGCCGAGGTCGTGTCGTCGGGCGTGGAATCCGATGCGATCTTCCGGGTCCTCTTCAACGAGATCACGAAGAAGGCCATCCTGCAGGCCATCGACCATCCCGGCAAGGTCGATGCCAACAAGGTGGACGCCCAGCAGGCGCGCCGCGTCCTCGACCGGCTCGTAGGCTACCAGATCAGCCCTATCCTCTGGAAGAAGGTCCGCCGCGGCCTCTCCGCGGGCCGCGTGCAGTCCGTGGCCGTGCGGCTCATCTGCGAGCGCGAAGAGGAGATCCGGGCGTTCAGGCCGGAGGAGTTCTGGTCCCTCACCGCACTGCTCGAGGGCAAACTGCCTCCCCAGTTCGAGGCGAAGCTGCTCAAGAAGGACGAGGAGAAGCTGCGCATCAAGAACAACGACGAGGTACAGGGGATCCTTGCTGGGCTCCAGGGAGCGTCGTACACGGTCTCCCGGATCGAGAAAAAAGAACGGAAGCGCAATCCTGTCCCGCCCTTCACTACCAGCAAGCTCCAGCAGGATGCTGGCCGCAAGTTGGGCTTCACCTCCAAGCGGACCATGGGTATCGCCCAGGGGCTCTACGAAGGCATCGACGTTGGGCAGGAAGGAACGGTCGGTCTCATTACCTACATGAGAACCGATTCTACCCGCGTCAGCAAGGAAGCCCAGGACGAGGCCCGCGAATTGATCACGGCCAAATACGGCAAGGACTACCTGCCCGACAGCCCACCGGTCTACAAGAGCTCCAAGAGCGCCCAGGAGGCGCACGAGGCCATCCGGCCCACCTCGGCGCTGCGCGAACCCGACGCCATCAAGCAGTACCTCGAGCCGGACCAGTACAAGCTCTACAAACTGATCTGGAACCGCTTCGTAGCGAGCCAGATGAACCCCGCGATCATCGACCAGACATCCGTGGACATCACAGCAAATGCCTACACCTTCCGCGCCAGCGGTTCGATCGTCCGGTTCCCGGGCTTCATGGCGGTCTACATGGAGGAGAAGGCCGAGGACGCGGCTCCGTCCGACGACGACAACGGCGAGGCCGTGCTTCCTCCGCTCACCGAGGGAGAATCCCTCTCGCTCATCAAGCTTGACCCCAAGCAGCACTTCACCCAGCCGCCTCCTCGGTTCTCCGAGGCCCTGCTCGTCAAGACGCTGGAAGAAAAAGGCATCGGCAGGCCCAGCACCTATGCCGCCATCATTTCGACCATCCAGGACCGTGATTACGTCGAGAAGGTGGAGAACAAGTTCCGCCCCACCGAACTCGGAGAGCTCGTGAACAAGCTGCTCATCCAGCATTTCGCGAACGTGCTCGACGTGCAGTTCACGGCCCGCATGGAGGAGGACCTGGACAGGATCGAAGAAGGCGGCATGAAGTGGACCGCCGCCGTGCGCGAGTTCTACGACCCCTTTTCCAAGGACCTCGAAGCGGCGCAGGCCGAGATGAAGGACTTCAAGGCCGAGCAGACACCGACGGACATCGTCTGCGACAAGTGCGGCAAGCCCATGGTGGTCAAATGGGGCAGAAACGGCCAGTTCCTCGCCTGCTCGGGCTACCCCGACTGCAAGAACACCAAGCCCTTTGTCCGCACGGCGAGCGGCGCGATCGAAGCCGCCCCCGAAGAGACGACCGACGAGGTCTGCCCCAAATGCGGCTCCGGCATGGTCGTGAAGCGCGGCAGGTTCGGAAAGTTCCTGGCCTGTTCCCGCTACCCCGAGTGCAACCATACGCAGGGCATGTCCACGGGAGTGCTCTGCCCCGAGGATGGCGGCAAGATCGTGGAACGCCGTTCCCGCTTCGGCAAAGTGTTCTATTCCTGCGCAAACTATCCCAACTGCAAGTTCGCCGTCTGGTACAAGCCCGTTCCGCGTCCCTGCCCACAGTGCGGCGCGCCGTTCCTGACCGAGAAATACTCGAAGAAGACCGGCCCCTATATCGCCTGCTACAAGAAGGAGTGCGGCTACAAGGAAGCGCCGCAGGCAGAGGGACAGGGGTCAGAAGAGACCGACCGTAAGACAGGGACCGATAACGGGTAGACCGCCGCGACGCACCTGTTCTCTCCCGTCGTCATCCTTGCGTCTCCTTCCTTCGGGACGCCCCTTGCATCCAGGGCCTTCCGCCTTGCAAATCCGTGCCTGATACGCTAAAGTACGACATGCGGAGGCATCTGGACGATTTCCTGCAGCATCTTCGAAACGAAAAGAACGTCTCTCCCCACACGGAGCGAAGCTACCGATCCGACCTCGAGCAGTTCACCGGATTCCTCGGCGACCGGGACCCCGCAGGCATCACCCACCAGGACCTGAGGCAGTTCCTTGCCCATCTCATCAGCCGGAAGATCAGGAAATCATCGCTTGCGCGCAAGCTCTCCGCCATACGGACCTTTTTCAAGTTCCTGCACCGGGAGGGCCTCGTCACGAGCGATCCGGCCCGGCTCATCGCCACGCCGAAGCAGGACAAGCGCCTTCCCGCCGTGCTGACCGTCGATGATACCCTGCGGCTCCTGAATGCTCCCGGGGACGAAGAGCACGACCCGCTGCGGGACCGTGCCGTGCTCGAGACCCTCTACTCCACGGGGATCCGCGCGAGCGAACTGGTAGGGATCGACCATCAGGATATCAACCGCCAGGACCGTCTCATCAGGATCCGCGGCAAGGGACGCAAGGAACGCATCGTACCCATCGGCCAAACCGCGCTGGAAGCGATCGACCGCTACTGCTCGGCGAAGCAGGCTGCTGCAGGAGCGTCCGCTGTTTTCACCAACCCGTCGGGAAAACGCTTGACAGTCCGGAGCGTTCAGCGTATTTTAGGGAACTATCGGAAAAAACTGGGGCTTTCGACGAAGGCAAGCCCTCATACGATGCGCCACAGCTTTGCCACGCACCTACTGGAATCGGGCGCCGACCTCCGTGCGATCCAGGAGCTCCTGGGCCACGCGAGCCTCTCGACGACCCAGCGCTACACGCACTTGAACCTGGACTCGCTGATGGAGACCTACGACAAGGCGCACCCGCGGGCGAGAGACCGGAAGGGAAAAGGTTAGGAAGGTACGAAGGAAAGCGGGCAGTCGTGAACGAGATCAAAACCATGCATGCAACGACCATCCTCGCGATCCGGCGGAACGGGAAGACCGCTATCGCCGGAGACGGTCAGGTGACAGTCGGCACCACCGTGATGAAGCACAATGCCAAGAAGGTTCGGAAGCTTTACAACGACCGGGTCCTGGCGGGATTCGCCGGAGCCACGGCCGATGCCTTCACCCTCTTCGAGAAGTTCGAAGCAAAGCTCGAGCAGTACCGGGGCAACCTCACCCGCGCCTCGGTCGAGCTCGCCAAGGACTGGCGGACCGACAAGGTCCTGCGCCGTCTCGAGGCTTTGATGATCGTCGCGGACAGCGAACGTTCCTTCATCCTGTCGGGGAACGGTGACGTGATCGAGCCTGAGAACGGCATTGCAGCCATCGGTTCCGGCGGACCCTATGCCCAGGCCGCGGCCCGCGCGCTGGCGGACCACACGGACTTTGACGCCCGCAGGATCGTTGAAGAAGCGATGAAGATCGCGGCGGATATCTGTATTTACACGAACCGGGAGATATCGGTCGAAGAACTGTGAAAGCAGTGCACCGAGGAAGGACCTTAAGAAGAAAGAGTGCGCCAACGGCGAAGTTCTCCAATCCATTATCTGTTACCTGTCATCCTGCCTCTTTCCTCTTACTTCTGACATTATGAAAGACACCCTCACCCCGCGCCAGATCGTCGAAGAGCTCGACAAGTACATCATCGGTCAGACCAAGGCCAAGCGAGCCGTGTCCATCGCGCTCAGGAACCGCTGGCGCCGGCAGCGCCTGCCGGAGGACCTCCGCGATGAGGTGATGCCGAAGAACATCATCATGATCGGCCCCACCGGCGTCGGCAAGACCGAGATCGCCCGCAGGCTCGCGCGCCTCGTCAACGCCCCCTTCCTCAAGGTAGAGGCATCGAAGTTCACCGAGGTCGGTTACGTCGGAAGGGACGTTGACTCAATCGTTCGCGACCTCACGGAAATGGGCGTCAACATGGTGAAGGCCGAGATGGCCGCCGAGGTCCAGGAGAAAGCGGCAGCCCTTGCCGAGGAACGTCTGCTCGACCTGCTCCTGCCTCCGGTCCGGACGGCAGGACCGGACATGCCGACGCAGGAACAGCAGGAACAGCACACAGGGACCCGCGACAAGCTTCGGCAGCAGCTCCGGGCAGGCAAGCTCGATGACCGCACGGTCGAGATCGACGCGAAGGAGAAGGTCATGCCCTTCGGCATCGTCTCGAACGTGGGGCTCGAAGAGATCGAGATGAACCTGAAGGAGATGCTCGGAGGACTTCTGCCGGAAAAGACGAAGAAACGAAGGCTCAAGGTGCCCGAGGCACTCCGGATTCTCGTGCAGGAAGAGGCCTCGAAGCTCATCGACATGGACAAGGTCGTCCGCCAAGGGCTCCAGCGCGTCGAGCAGTCGGGCATCGTGTTCCTGGACGAGATCGACAAGATCGCAGGACGCGAGCGGGGCCAGGGACCCGATGTCTCCCGCGAAGGCGTTCAGCGGGACCTTCTGCCGATCGTCGAGGGGTCCACGGTCAACACCAAGCACGGGCCGGTCAGGACCGACCACGTGCTGTTCATCGCCGCGGGGGCGTTCCACGTTTCGAAGCCCTCGGACCTCATCCCGGAGCTGCAGGGACGGTTCCCGATCCGGGTCGAGCTCGACTCCCTCGGCAAGGACGAGTTCGTGCGCATCCTGACGGAACCGCAGAACGCGCTGATCAAGCAGAGCGAGGCGCTGCTCTCCACCGAGGAGATCACGCTCACCTTCACCCGCGACGGGATCGAGGAGATCGCGGCCACCGCGACCTCGGTGAACGAACGTACCGAGAACATCGGCGCCCGCAGGCTCCATACGGTCATGGAGCGGCTGCTCGACGACATCTCCTTTGACGCGCCGGAAAGGAAAGGCGCGAAGATCACGATCGACGCGAACTACGTCCGCGAGCGGCTGGAGGACATCGCCCGGAGCGAGGACCTGAGCAGGTACATCTTATAGACAGGGAACCACAGAGGTACACAGATAGAGGCGATCCTGTATCGTTCCCGACCGCTCCCTTTCTCTGCATTATCGTCATTGATGCTCATCTGGGCCCATTTCGAATCCTGAGGTTCCTATGGAAAAGCTGATCGAAAAAGCGAGAACGCTCATCGAGGCCCTGCCCTACATCCAGACCTTCCGGGGCAAGACCTTCGTCATCAAGTACGGCGGGAACGCCATGATCGACGAGCAGCTCAAGCAGGGTTTTGCCCAGGACGTGGTGCTGCTCAGGTTCATCGGCATCAACCCGGTCATCGTCCACGGCGGCGGCCCGCAGATCGGCACGACCATGGAGCGGATGGGCAAGAAGCCGACCTTCGTGTCCGGCCAGCGGGTGACCGACGAGGAGACCATGGACATCGTCGAGATGGTCCTGGGCGGCAAGGTGAACAAGGAGATCGTGAACCTGATCAATCGGGCGGGCGGACGGGCCGTAGGCCTGACCGGCAAGGACGGCGGACTGATCCAGGCGAAGAAGCTCAAGATGACCAGGAAATCCGAAGAGACCGGCGAGACCGAGATCATCGATATCGGCCTCGTGGGCGAGGTGACCGAAGTGCGTCCGGGAGCGCTCCAGGCGCTCGAGCAGGGCGCCTTCATTCCCGTCATCGCGCCGGTGGGCGTTGGGGACCAGGGAGAGACCTACAATATCAATGCCGACCTCGTGGCCGGTTCCGTTGCGGGAGCGCTCAAGGCCGAGAAGCTCATCTTGCTGACGGACCAGCAGGGCATCCTGGACAAGGACAAGAACCTGGTCCCGTCGCTGAACAAGAAGAAGGTGGAAAGCATGGTGAAGTCCGGGACCGTGAGCGGCGGCATGCTCCCCAAGACGAAATCCTGCTTTGATGCCCTCGAAGCGGGCTGCGCAAAGGTCCATATCATCGATGGACGGGTGCCGCACGCCCTGCTCCTGGAGATCTTCACGAAAGAGGGGATTGGCACCGAGATCACGCTGTGATTTCCTTCTGCCGAACGCTGCCGGCACATCCACGAACAGCAAAAGCCCCGGAACTGCCTCTCCGGGGCTTTTTCATTGCTTCCTCTCCGTGCCTGCCTTACTCGACCCGCACGCCGACAGCCATCTCCTTCTGCCGCAGCGATCTGATCTTGTCCCGGAGCTCCGCGGCGGTCTCGAAGTCCAGTTCCTTGGCCGCGGTCCGCATCTCCTTTTCGAGCCGTGCGATGAGCTGCGGAAGGTTCACCGTAGGAACATACTCGCCTGCTTCCTCCGCCGCGATCGGAACAGTGAAGTAGTCCTGCTCATAGACCGTCCTGAGCGCGGCCATGATGCTCTTTTTCACGGTCTGCGGCGTGATACCATGCTCGCGATTGTACTCCTCCTGCATCCTCCGCCGCCGGTTGGTCTCCGCGATCGCCCGCTGCATCGAATCGGTGATCGTGTCGGCATAGAGGATGACCTCGCCGTTCACGTTCCGCGCCGCCCTGCCCATGGTCTGGATCAGGGAACGCGTCGAGCGCAGGAAGCCTTCCTTGTCGGCGTCCAGAACGGCAACGAGCGACACCTCAGGGATGTCCAGCCCCTCCCGAAGGAGGTTGATGCCGATGAGCACATCGTACTTGTTCAGGCGGAGGTCCCGAATGATGTCGACCCGTTCCAGCGTATCGATGTCCGAGTGCAGGTAGGCGACCTTGACGTTCAGTTCCTTGTAATGCTCCGTGAGGTCCTCGGCCATGCGCTTCGTCAGCGTCGTGACCAGGACCCGTTCCCTGGCCTCCGCCCTCTTCCGCACCTCGTTCAGGAGGTCGTCCACCTGTCCCTTCACCGGCCTGACGGTGATCTTCGGGTCCGTGAGACCGGTGGGACGGATCACCTGTTCGGCAATGCGTCCGTGTGACCGCTCGACCTCATAGTCCGCCGGCGTGGCAGAAACATAGACCGCCTGGTTCACCCTCGCATTGAACTCCTCGAAGTTGAGCGGCCGGTTGTCCAGGGCCGACGGCAGACGGAAGCCGTAATCCACGAGCGTCTGTTTCCTCGCGCGATCGCCGTTGAACATACCGCCGATCTGCGGGATCGTGGCGTGGGATTCGTCCGCGATCAACAGATAGTCCTTCGGGAAATAGTCGATCAGCGTGGGCGGCGGTTCACCCGGCAGCCTGCCGGAAAGGTGCCGCGAGTAGTTCTCGATGCCGTGGCAGTAGCCCATCTCCTGGATCATCTCGAGGTCGAACAGGGTGCGCTGCTCGATGCGCTGTGCCTCGATCAGTTTGTTCGCCTTCCGGAAATACTGGATCCGTTCCCGGAGCTCGTCGTGGATAGCGTCGATTGCGGGCTTCATCCTGGAATCCGGGATCACGTAATGGCTGTTGGGATAGATGGCGACCTTTTCGAGCTTCCGGAGCGGCGTTCCCAGGAGCGGATCGAACTCCGATAGAGCGTCGATCTCGTCGCCGAACAGCTCGACCCGGATGGCCGTGTTCTCGTGAGAAGCCGGAAAGATCTCGCACACGTCGCCGCGCACCCGGAACGTGCCGCGCTGGAAGTCGAAGTCGTTCCGCGAGTACTGGATGTCCACGAGCTTCCGGAGCATTTCGTTCCGCTCGATCCGCTGTCCCTTCTCAAGGAAGAGCAGCATGCCATGGTATGCCTCCGGCGAGCCAAGGCCGTAGATGCACGACACCGATGCTACCACGATCACATCGTTCCGTTCGAAGAGCGCGTTCGTCGCAGCATGGCGCATGCGGTCGATCTGTTCATTGATCGATGAGTCTTTCTCGATGTACGTGTCCGTGGTCGGGAGGTACGCCTCCGGCTGGTAGTAGTCGTAGTACGAAACGAAATATTCGACGGCGTTCTCCGGAAAGAGCTCTTTGAACTCATTGTAGAGCTGGGCGGCAAGCGTCTTGTTGTGGGCGATCACCAGACTGGGCTTCTGGACCTTTTCGATCACATTGGCCATGGTAAAGGTCTTGCCCGAGCCGGTCACGCCAAGCAGCACCTGATGCTGCAGACCGTTCAAAATGCCTTCAGCAAGCTTCTCGATGGCCCGGGGCTGGTCGCCCGTCGGCTCGAACGATGAATGGATCTTGAACTTCGGCATGAGAGGATATTACTCCAGTACGGCAAGAAGTGCAATCGAACGCATCCTGCCGAACGCCTGCCCGCACAGGTTCATCTCTCGACGACAGCCAACGCCTCTTTGTCCAGTGCGGTCGAGTCGTGCCTGCGGGGCCGTAGGGATGCGAGGAAATACCACTTCTTTTGTTATATAGTATTTTTATTTGACATCCGGCGTGCTTCGCAGTATACTACTCATCAATACTGAGAAAAAGTGCCGTTCATTCCGTTCCACGCGGTCCCGAGATACTCACAGCATGACCGCGGTGGACCCGGAGCAGAGATATGCTTTTATTATCCAAGCAGTTCCTTGCGATCCAGGCTCATCCCCTTGAGGAGACAGAACATGCGTAGAGGGTCTTTCGTCGTTTCAATGACGCTCATCCTCGTTCTCGGTGTCCATTCCCCTGCCCTTTCGTCGACGCTGGCCACCTGCATGAGCACCGACAGCGACTGTCTCGCGTTTGCCCGGCTCATGGAGACGGAACAGTATCAAAAGATCACGGAACTGGCTGACCCGATGAAGCCCTACTCAGCAGAGGCAAAAGCATACATCGGACGAGCATACCTCATGCTTGCCGGTCAGGAAGGCACGACTCCTGAGCAGGAAGAGCTGTACTGCAGAAAGGCTCTTGCGTTCGACGCCGTGTCTGCCTACATGGGCCTCTATTTCATCAATGCTGACAGGTCCCCGGAGGAGGCCCTGGAATACCTGCGCGAGTATATCAAGACGCAGCCGAACGATCCCGTGCCCTATGTGATTCTGGGTGAGGCCGAACTTGCGCAGAAGAACTACGAGCCCGCCTCGCAGTATCTGGCCAAGGCACGAAGCGTCGCAAGCGGCAGGTCGGCCAACATTGACTGGCTTCTGTTCCAGGCCAGCTATCTCGCGGGGGATTTCACGACTGCGAGCGCCATGCTCGACAGCTCCTTTTCCCAGGGCAAGACCGCGGGCGATCTGAATGCCCTCGTTTCCTCGGACCCGCGGTTCTTTGAGATCGGGAAGAAGAGCGAGTTCCGCAAGTTCTTTCCAACCATGAACGAAGCAGCAACGTGTCGGCTCTGTTCCCGCCCCTGATCGCCCTGCTAAATTACGCGGAGCACATGAGGTCTCCCGTCTCCGTGACAGGAGGCCTTCTTCATGCATGCACCTCGGGACCGTACCGCCGGCGCAGCAGAAAGCTTCTTCCGTCCCCGCCACTGCCCTGAACGGATCTTTCTCGTTCAGGAATGGTGCGAAACGGACAATGATGACAGGTCCACCGGAACGGCGCTTCTGATGGACGAATATGCACAGTATGGCGATGATGACGATGAGAACCATGAATGCAGGCATCAGCCGTCCGGCGCCCCGCTTCTTCGGCGCATCGAGTTCCTTCCCGGACCATTCCCTATCGGCCTTCTCCGACTCTTTTCTGCCGCAGCGTTCCAGTGCCTGATCGGCCTTCCACTGCTCAAGTCCTGCCGGAAGAGAATATCGTCATACCTGGCCTTTCACGAAGGGTCGCCCCTCCCGATATATCCTCGTGCGCCTTTCTGCAACTCCTGTGTGAGAGGCTCTCTTTTCTGCGTCAAGTCAGCATGCAGTGATATGGTCATCGGGGTTCATCCGTTGGGAAAGGCCGGGTGGCGTCCTGCGCCAGTGTTTTGCCGAACGGGTCCGGGGATCAGCGGAAGGAGAGGTCTTCTGGCCGTTTGCCTTGCAGGAGGAGTTCAATGTAATCGTGAACGGCGTGCTGTCGTTCTCTCATGCGCACGTCCTGTGCCTCGCTGATGGTCCGATGCACGTGCTCAGCCTCGGGTACGCCGAAAAAGCCGCGAAGAGGACGGAGGGAAATATCCTGGTCATAGGCAGGCCTGCTGGAGAACAGAATATCGCCCGTGTCGTCATCCGACCTGCGGTAGGCAACCAGGGGCACCAGCAGACCATAGATCGCGATCATCAGAAAGACGCCGCCGATGACCGGGAGCACGATGTTCTGGTCCGATGCAAAGGGCTGAAGCAGTGAGATCAGCAAGCTGCGAAGCGGTGTCACGAGGAACAGGATGGGAACCGCCGTACCGAAGACCGCATGGGCCGTCTTCGAACGCATGACCCGGAATGGCCGTGGCTGACCGACCCACAGGATCTTTTCTCCTGGCTCGAGAACGGCGGTGAGCCGTCCGGCGTTCTCAGCAGCGCCTGAACAGGCTTCTTTCGGTATGTTGGCATACGTGGATGTGTCCATAGGAGGCTCTCCAGGAACAGCATATCCCGGAGGGGAACGAATAGGAATCCCCCTGGCGGGGTATTTTCAGGGGATATGGACAACCGGCGATGAACGGAAGAAGGGAGCATCCCGCGCACGTGCGGCAGGGAACGAAAGGGTACGAGGAATCCCGTCAAGCCCGGGGTCTCAGGAGCGGCGCGCCGTGGTCCCGGTCAGATGATCCCCTTCTTGCGCGCGGCGATAAGGGCTTGCTGCCGGTCCTTGGCCTGCAACTTCTCGTAGATCTTTTTGATATGCGT
>Ga0335085_10015290_pt1 | contig 11140 bp, 9 predicted proteins | sample Lox_Sample_45_FD_206712 | JGI IMG/M metagenome (GOLD analysis project Ga0335085, IMG submission 206712) | Soil microbial communities from Loxahatchee National Wildlife Refuge, Florida, United States - Lox_Sample_4.5 | ecosystem: Environmental > Terrestrial > Soil > Wetlands | place: USA: Florida... | reverse complement strand
CCCGTCACCGACAAGCGCCAGCTTGTCGAGTACCTCGCGGCCGGCTGCAAGCCGCGCGGCGAGTGGCGCATCGGCACCGAGCACGAAAAGTTCATCTTCCGCCGCGCCGATCTCCGTCCCGTGCCCTATGAAGGCGACGGCGGCATCCGCGCCATCCTCGAGAAAATGCGGCGCTTCGGCTGGCAGCCGGTGCTCGACGGCGAGAACATCGTCGGCCTGACCGACGACAGCGGCGGCGCGATCTCCTTGGAGCCGGGCGGGCAGTTCGAATTGTCGGGTGCGCCGCTCGAGACGCTGCATCAAACCTGCGCCGAGCTGCACACGCATCTGAAGCAGATGCGCGAGGTCACCGGCGAGCTCGGTCTCGGCATGCTCGGCCTCGGCTTCCTGCCGAAATGGAAGCGCGAGGATTGCTTCTGGATGCCGAAGCGCCGCTATGCCGTGATGCGCAACTACATGCCGAAGCGCGGCAAGCTCGGCATCGACATGATGCTCCGCACCTGCACCGTGCAGGTCAATCTCGATTTCGCCAGCGAAGCCGACATGGTGCTGAAGTCGCGCGTCTCCTTGGCGCTGCAGCCGATCGCCACCGCGCTCTTCGCCAATTCGCCCTTCTACGAGGGCAAGCCGTCAGGCGTCGTCTCGCTTCGCAGCAATGTCTGGACCGATACCGATCCCGACCGCTGCGGTATGCTGCCTTTCGTCTTCGAGGACGGTTTTGGCTTCGAGCGCTACGTCGATTGGATGCTCGATGTGCCGATGTATTTCGTCTATCGTGACGGCAATTATATTGATGTCGCAGGACAAAGCTTCCGCGATTTCCTCGCCGGCAAGCTGCCGGGCCTCCCGGGCGAAATCCCGACGATCAGCGACTGGTCGGATCATCTCACCACCGTCTTCCCCGAGATCCGCATCAAGAAATATATCGAGATGCGCGGCGCCGATGGCGGGCCGTGGCGCAATCTCTGCGCCCTGCCGGCATTCTGGACCGGCTTGCTCTACGACGACGGCGCGCTCAACGCCGCCTGGGATCTGGTCAAGGAGTGGAGCGCCGAGGAGCGCGAGCAGCTCCGCGCCGACGTGCCGCGGCGCGGCCTCGAGACGCCGTTCCGCGGCCAGAAGCTGCAACCGATCGCGCTCGCCGCGGTGCAGCTCGCCAAAGAAGGCTTGCAGCGCCGCGCGTATCGGAACGGCGAAGGCGACGACGAGAGCATCTTCCTGCAGCCGGTGATGGAAGCGGCGCAATCGGGCAAGACGCCGGCCGACACGCTGCTCGATGAATACGCCGCGCGCTGGCGCGGCACCGTCGACCCGGTCTATGTCGAGGACGCGTATTAGGCTTAAGCGACCTTGGATTGGGGCGCGAGCACGTTGTTGACAGCCGCGGTTAAATCGGCCTGCGAGACCGGCTTCTGCAACGCGTTGCGCGCGCCGAGATGGGTGGCGATGCGGCGGTACTCGAAGAAGTCGTCGACGCCCGAAAGTGCGATGACCGGCAGGTCCGGCTTGGCCTCGCGCAGTAACCGGAGCAATTCGACTCCGTCCATGCGCGGCATGACCATGTCGGTGATGACCAGATCGACGCTCGCGGTTTCGAGGTATTGGAAGGCCGCGCGACCGTCGGAAGCACCGACGGTGCGGAACCCCGCACGTTCCAGCATGCGCTCGAGCAGAAGCCGAAGGTCCTCATTATCGTCGACAACGAGAACCGTGGGCACTGCAAAGCCGCCGGCGGTCGCCGGGGCGGGTATGCTAGGCGAAGGAGCGATGCGCGGAGGACTCTGCGCGGTGTCGGAGGCTCTGGGCTCGTGGCCGGAGGACCAAATGAGACGCTCGGAGGGGAAGCGCAAGCGCGCGATGGTGCCCAGACCCTCAATGCTCTCGAGATCGAGCGTGCCCCCGTGCTCCGCCATCATCAGATCGACGAGCGGCAAGCCGAGGCCAGTGCCTTCATGGCGCCGGTTGAGCGCGCTTTCGGCTTGTTCGAACGGTTTGCGAACCCGCTCCAAATCGCGCGCGGGAATACCGATGCCGTCGTCGCGGATCGCGATCGTCAATCCTTGCCGCAGATCGGCGACGGCCTCGATCGCGATGTCGCTGCCGTCGGACGAGAATTTGATCGCGTTGCTCAGCAGATTGACCAGCATCTGCTTGCACATTCGGGCGTCCGCCCGAAGCTGCGGCAACGGCTGAGCGATGCTGAGCTCGAGCGAGTGATTTGCTTTGTCGATATGCGGCCGCAGCAGGAGGCAGGCGGAATTGATCAGCTCTTCGCAGTCGACGAGAGTTTCTTCGAGCTCGAAGGTGCCGGTTTGCGCTTTCGAAATATCGAGAATGTCGTTGATGATTTGCAGCAGGTGGCTGCCGCTGTCTTGAATGTCGTTCGCATACTCCTTGTAGCGGGCGTCGCCCAAGGGCCCGAACGATTCGCGCACCATGATCTCGGAAAATCCGATCACCGCATTGAGCGGCGTACGCAGCTCGTGGCTCATCGTCGCGAGGAATTCGGACTTGGCCCGATTGGCAGCTTCGGCGGCGTCGCGCGCCGCAGCCAGCATCACCGCCGTCTGTTTGTGCCGGTCGGCCTCGCGCGCGAGCTCGGAATGCGCGTTGACGATGCGGGCGTAATAGAAGGCCATCATCGTGACATAGAGCCCGGCGCACAGCAGCGAAACGAGCCCGACCGTCGACAGCTGTTCGAGCGGGACCCGGCTCGCCGGGTCCGCCGCGTGCAGGACGGCGTAGAAGATCACGATGTCGCCGACGAAGGCGGCGAGGGTGATGTTGCGTAACCGCCGCTCGGCGCCGAGATAGAAAAACGCCAGCAACGGCACGGTGATGAGCCACGGCAGGAAGGGCGAACTCATCCCGCCGTAAAAGTAGGACAGGTAAAGGACGATGAAGGCGACGTTCTCGACCGAGACGAGCGCCAGCAGATTGAGCTGGCCGGTGCCGCGGAGGATGAAGGGAAAGAGCAAAAAGGCGGCGATCGCGGCGGCGGGCGCCCACAACACCATCCCCGCCGTCGGATCGACGAGATAGAGATAGCCGATGACAGTGAAACCCAGCCACGGTCCCAGCAAATGGCTGGTGAGGAACATCAGCGCGCGGTGATGCGTGTCGGTGTCGAGGAGCAACGAATCGGGGATGAACCAATCGGCAATCTTCCTTGCCCACTGGCCGAGCGCAACCGCACCTTGATGCCACCGCACCGGTAGCGCATCGAACGCTCTCGTCTCAGAAGCCGATCGTGCTATTGCCATGGGCAGGACACTCTAGGAGCAGTTTCAATCAGATGCTGCGAAGGTCTCAGCTTTTCATTAAAAAAAGGAAAAAAAGCACGGCGCATTGTGAACACAACAGGTGGTGTTGAGGCGCTGCAGATTGCGCAATCGGCGGCGCGAGCCCCTCTCATCGTCGGCGATTCTGGCTGCGATCCGTCGCTAACCCGGCCGCGCCTCGCGGCCTAGCTCTACGTCGACGACGCGTATTAGCCTTATCCGTTTTCGTTGCTTGCCGTCGCGCGCCTCACGGCGCGAGGGCGATCTCCGGCCAGACGGAGCTGCGCGGCCGAATCACCATCGACCACGAGGAGCCATCGGTCAGCGTCCAGGTCATGTCGCTGTTGGCCGCCATGCTGGTGGTCGCCGATTTGCTGTTGTCGCTGCGGGTGGCGCGAAGGTCGTGCGCCGCGCTCGAAACCGGAATCGTGCAGGTGGTGTGGTCGGCGGTGTTGCAGCCGTAGTTATCGTCGACATTCACGGTGATATACGAACTCGTATTGTTCACCACGGTCAGCGTGCCCGCATGGGCTTCGAGCTGCAGCAGCGAGAAGAGGAGCGCGCCCAACGGCGCGCGCAGTGCGGTGAGAAGAGCCATCGCCTATCCTTTGTCGGGCCGGGCATGAGCAAGCTTCGGCGGATGCGCGCGGCAAGGCGTTGATCTAAATCAAGCGGACCGCGCAATCCGAGCGATGACCCGCATTAGACGGTTAGCTCGCAGACGGCGTCGCAGGCAAAGAGCTTCCCAAAGGCAACGCTTCGCTATCGCTCTTGCCGGCCGCCACCCAGGCGAGGGTCTCGGCCTCGCGCCGCGCGAGCCCGAGCGCCGTCAGTTCTTCGGCGCGCAGCACGCTGCGCCACTCTTGCAACAGTCAGTAGCAATCGCGGGCACTGAAGGCGGTCTGCTCGCGGAACAACGCAATGCCGACCAGAGTCGGCAACTCCGATGCGGCGATCACGAGGATATGTTCGAGCCCAAGCGGGCGGTGGTGATCCGCATAGACGCCGAGATTTCGCCACTGCCGCTCGCTCAAGAGGTCGGTATTGGCGAACGCATCGCTTCCCGGATGGCTCGCGGCGTAAGTGACCAGCGGGTTGTCGGCAATGTGTCTCTCGAACGCCGCGATATGCGATGCGCCGGTTGGGATGCTCGACACCCAGCGCACGCGTCCCCGCGGCACATTGACTTCGTTGTAGGAGGCGCGGCACGGGATGACGTGCTCGATGCGCGCCCTCAGCCTTCCGCCGCGTGCCGGGCGAACGCCGCAAGCGCGGCGGCGAGGTTGTGCGCGACCGCCGCCGTTTGCGGCGCGATCCCGTGGCGTTCGGCGAGCCAGGCAGGATCGTTGTAGCTGAGCCAGGTCTTGCCCGCCGCGTCTTCCCACGCGAGCGCCTTCAGTGGCAGATCGATACCGATCGATTGTGCGGCCTGCATCAGCGGCGTGCCGCCGTTGGCATTGCCGAAAATCAGAAGCTCGGTCGGGCGCAGCGGCAGGCCGACGGCGGCCGCACCGCCGGCATGGTCGATGCGCGCAAAGACGGTGAGTCCCTTGGCCTTCACCGCGGCTTCGAGACGGTCGATGGTTTCCCTGGCGGAATTCTGGCTCGCGCGCGTGACGAGACCGTCGGCGGGCATGGGGCACCTCTCCTTGGCGCACCGATGCTAGCACGCTCTCACGTGGCGGTGGGCCGGGCCTCGGTGTCAAGCGCCGGCACGCCGGTCTTCACGTCGAAGGAATAGAGCAGCGCGACGAACACGCCCTTCATGCGCGGCAGCAGCAGCAAGGTCAGCGCGATGGTCAGCGGGAAGAGCACGGCGTAATAGACCCAGTCGGGCGCGTTGCTGCGCACGGTCAGGATGAAGAACGGCACGATGAGATGGCCGACGATGAGGATCGTCGCCCAAGCCGGCCCGTCATCGGCGCGCAGCTCGCTCAGCTTGGCGCCGCAGCCGGAACAATGCTCGGAGAGCTTCAGGTAAGAGCGGAAGAGCTTACCCGCGCCGCAGATCGGGCAGCGCTGCGCGAGACCGCGCTTGATCGTCGTCCAGAGATCGGGACGCGCGGAAACGTTCGTGTCGGCAGGGCTCATAGCGAGAAAGATAGGATGCTGCGGCGCAGAAGGAATGATGAATCGCGGCTTGCGGCAATCTGCCGCCCGTCGCCGCTGCTCGCCACAGCGGCGAAAAGGAGCCGCGGATCTCTTTGCGGGGGAGCTCAAGATCCGCGGCAAGCCGGCAGCAAGAAGGCGTGGTTATTCTTGCGCGGGCAACTCGGCGACCTGCGATGCCGGCATGATCGTGTCGATCTGCACGACGCGATTCATCTGCTCCTTCCTTCCGTCCTTCGTTGCGATGGGCAGGTCGGTTTCGCCGGTCCAGGCGATCTCGATGCGGCTCGCATCGAGGCCATCGCTCACGGCGGCGTCCTTCACGGCCTGCGCGCGCGCTTCCGACAGCTTCTGATTGTACCCGTCGGTGCCGCTCCGATCGGCCTTGCCGGTAATGCGCAGCTTCGCCGTGCCGGCCTTGATCAGCGCGACGGCGTTATCGACCTCTTGCTTGCCTTGCGGGGTCAGCGCGGCGCTGTTGTAGTCGAAATAGGCGTTACGCTGGCCGGGCGGGTTCAGCAGCACGTTGAGATCGGTGTAGTCGCGCGTGAAACCGGTCTTGCAGGCGGCGAAGCGCGGATCGCCCGGCTGGTTGGCCTCGCTGCGCTCGATCCAGCAATCGAACAACGCCTGGCCCCGTGCGGCGAGAGTCGGGTAGCGATCGCGGCCGCCCTGATCGAGCGCGGCAACGAGCTTGGTGCGGCCGGACTGCAGCGCCTGGACGTTCGCCGCATGCCCCGGATCGGCGAGACCCGGGATATTCCAGGTGGTTTCGTGCAAGGGCTCGCGCTTGGCACCTTCGGCGGGCACTTCGGCGCTCAGTTCGGCAACGACCTTCATATTCTCGGGCAGAACGGCCTGGCCTTTGGCGGCGGCTTCGCTTTTGCGCGCCCAGTAGTCGGCATCGATCTTGTCGCCATCCTTGGCGCGGATCGTCGCCATCGCGTAGTAATCGGCGGCGAGACTGCCGGTGAAGTTGCCGGTGCCCGGCAGCGCATTCTTCGCCGCGCTGACATTGTGGGCTTCCATCGCCGCGTCTCCGGCATGGCCGGGTTCGTAGGCGCCGCAGCCGGCGAGGGCGACGGCGCTGGTCAGAACTAGGCCGCAGCCGAGAAGGCGAAGCTGTCGTGAGCTTGATTTCATGGGAAGTGCTCCTCTTTCCGTCCGCGCATCGCGGGGACGCGCAAATTGTTCCAGAGACGTGTTGAAGCGGTGTTCGCTTTGTTCGATATGCGATCGAACGATGCTCAGTATTGGCGCGCTCGCCGCGCGCCGATTGATCTAAATCAATCGTGCGAAAATGCTATTCGGCGGTGAGTCGTGCCGGCATCCAGCGCTTGATCTCCGCGGCGCCTTGTCGCGGCGCGAGACCCGAGAGCGACATCCAGCGGCCGTTGTCCCAAGACACCGCCGAGACGTCGAGCGTCAGCTTGTTGGTCTTGGGCGGCCCGTCGAGGCCGAGCGCGCTCCAGGGCAGCAGCGCTTCGGCGACGATGCGCGGCTGATCGGCGCCGAAATAAAGCGCCTGCGCGCCGGACACTGCCGGGCAGTCGTTGTTCTGCAATTCCGACACCGTGCCGGCGCAGAGTTTCGGCGCCATCGGCGGATAATCCTTGGTCGCGCCTTTCGGCGGAATGAAATAGAGCGTGAACCGCTTCGGCCCGGCGCCGGCATCGACATCGAGCTCGAGGCGATAGGCCTCGCTCAGCGGATAGGTCGCGCCGTAATCGAGGAGGCCGAGATCGTCGTAATCCTGGCCGATGGTCGCGAAGGCGAGGCCCGCTTTGCTCCAGGTGAGATAGGCCTCGCCGAACGCGACGGCGCCGGGCGAGGGCTTGAGCGGCGGCAGCAGCGATTGCGGCTTCGGCCAATCGATCAGCGAGAGATGCTGCGGATCGATCGTCGCGTAAGGGATGGCGAAATCTTTCGCGTCCGGCCGCGCGATGGCGCCGGCATGCGCATGGATCGCCGGCAATTGCCGGTTGGCCGCGCTCAGCGCGTCGACCAGCTCCTCGTAAGGCCGGCCGCGGATATCGACGAGGCCGAAATTGTAATCCTCGCTGTCGGCACGGCCGCCGACCGGATAGTCGTAATACTGGAACCAATGCGTGCCGAGGATCTCGGGCACGCCGGCGAAAAGCTTGGCCGACGCCGCCGCCCCTGTTGCGCGCTGCGCTTGCGTCTCGACGGTCATCAGATGGCCGTTGTTGCGGTTGCCGGTGCGGTTCTCGTGGGCAGCGTAGAACCATTCCGAGATCAGCTCGGCCTTGCCCCCGGTGAGTTTCCGCAGCCCGTCGAAGAAATAGGGCGCGAGCCAGCCTTCGGGACTGTCGACGTTGTAGTTGAGCGCGATCGCGTCGACATAGGGCGCCTCGGCGCGGATCGCCGCCTGGTCGTAATAGATCGGCAGCCGGTCGCCGAAGAACAGCGCGTCGGGATCGGCGGCTTTGAGCGCGGCGCGCGCCACCTTGTAATATTGCGCGGCGACGATGCCGGTCCAGCGCTCGACCACCGCCATGCCGTTGCCGCCGGCGCGCAGCTTCGTCGGCTTCTCCGCCTCGAGCAGCGTGTCCCACGAGGCGACGCCGTCCGGCGGCACGAAGTCCCGGGTAAAGCGCCGCCAGTCGCTGCGATATTCCTCGCGCAGCATCGCGATCCAGCGCCGCTTGGTGAAGCTCGTCGCCGGCTTCTGGCCATAGAAGAGGAACAGCGCGCCGTCCCACCAGCCGACCTCGTTGTCGGAGAAATAGCCGATGCGATAGGGCGATTGGCGATACTTCTCGGTCAGCACCTTCGCCTGCTCGAACATGCGCTGCTCGGCGGCGGGATCGAAGGGGTCGAACCAGTGGAAACGCGCGAGGCGGCCGAGCTCGAGATTGATGATGCTCGGCAGCTTCAATTGCTTGGGCGGCAGCGACCAGGCGCCGGCGCTGTTGAAGCCCCACCCGGCGAGACGCTGCTTGGTCTGCGCGATCCAGTCGTCGAGCGAGGCGAAGCTGTTGCGCCAATCGTAATGCGGCCGGTCGAGATAGCCGGCAGTGATGCCGCCATCGAGGACATTGACGCCGGTCGAATAGAAGCTGTCGCCGCACGGCGTGACGAGGCTGCTGATCGCGCCATGCCGCTCGATCGTCCAGCGCGTCGAGGATGCACTGTCGAGGTCGCAGGCGTTCGCCGATGTTGCGGGAACAAAAGCGGCGAGAAAAAGCGCGGCCGTAAGAAGCCGCCTCACCCTGTCCCTCTCCCGCAAGCGGGAGAGGGAGCCCGCATTGATGGGAGGGTGAGCGGAGCCAGCTCGATCATCGCCGCTTCTTACTGTGCGGTGCCGCCGACGGTCAGCCCATCCATGCGCAGCGTCGGCTGGCCGACGCCGACGGGCACGCCCTGGCCGTCCTTGCCGCAGGTGCCGATACCGCCGTCGAGCGCGAGATCGTTGCCGATCATCGAGACTTTGGTCATGGCGTCGGGGCCGTTGCCGATGAGCGTCGCGCCTTTCACCGCCTTGCCGACCTTGCCGTCCTCGATGAGATAGGCCTCGGCGGCGGAGAAGACGAATTTGCCCGAGGTGATGTCGACCTGGCCGCCGCCGAAATTGACGGCGTAGAGGCCGCGTTTCACCGAGGCGATGATCTCTTTCGGATCCTTGTCGCCGGCGAGCATATAGGTGTTGGTCATGCGCGGCATCGGCGCATAGGCGAAGCTCTCGCGCCGGCCGTTGCCCGTCGGCTTCATCCCCATCAGTCGCGCGTTCAAGCGATCCTGCATATAGTTCTTGAGAATGCCGTCCTCGATCAGCACGGTGCAGTTCGACGGCGTGCCTTCGTCGTCGACCGAGAGCGAGCCGCGGCGATCGGGGATCGTGCCGTCATCGACGACGGTGACGCCGGGCGAGGCGACACGCTGGCCGATCAGCCCCGCGAAGGCCGAGGTCTTCTTGCGGTTGAAATCGCCTTCGAGCCCGTGGCCGACGGCTTCGTGCAGCATCACGCCCGGCCAGCCCGGGCCGAGCACGACCGGCATCTCGCCCGCCGGCGCCGGCACGCTGTCGAGATTGACGAGGGCCTGGCGCAGCGCCTCGTCGACCTGCGCCTTCCAATTCGCCGGATCGATGAAGCGCTCATAGGCGAGCCGTCCGCCGGCGCCCGAGGTGCCGCTTTCCATCTTGTCGCCGTCGCCGACGACGATGCTGACGTTGAGGCGCACCAGCGGACGGATATCGCCGACGCGGCGCCCATCCGGGCGGATGATCTGCACCGCCTGCCAGACGCCCGAGAGCGAGGCGGAGACCTGTTTGACGCGAGGATCCTTGGACCGCGCATAGGCATCGATCTCGGCCAGCAGCTTGGTCTTCGCGGCGAAATCGACCTGGTGCAGCGGGTTGGCGTCGGTATAGAGCGCGCGATTGGTGCCGGGCGGCGGCGCGGCGAAGCTGCCGGTATGGCCCTGGCGGACGGCGCGCACGGTCTGGCCGGCGCGGCGGATCGCGTCTTCCGACAATTCCGAGGCATGGGCGTAGCCAGCGGCCTCGTCGCTGATACCGCGCAGGCCGAAACCCTGCGCCGTATCGAACGAGGCGGATTTGATCCGCCCGTCGTCGAGGGTGAGGCTCTCGGATTGCGAATATTCGAGGAAGAGCTCGCCGTCATCCATGCCGTTCAAGGCCTCGGCGACGATCTTCTCGACCCGCGCCTGGTCCATGCCGGTCTTCGTGAAGAACAGATCGTCGGTGAGCGCGAGGTCGGTCATGCTTTATCTCCAGCGGGAAGCGGTTGTGCCATGAAGCGGCACCCCGTACCAGCCAATATGGGGATTGCGCGGCGCGGCGTCAGCATAACCCGCAGCGCGCGCTTGCGGCACCCCACGGCGCATGGCAGGATTTCCGGCGGGGGAGTGGGGGATGTTTCGCGGTTTACTGGTAGCCGTCCTGGGCCTGACCGCCCTGCCGATCGTGTGCGCGCCGGCCCGCGCCGATGACACGCCGACATTCGTGGCCGATCCGGCAACGGGTTGCCGCGTCGGCACTTTCTATCCGAAACCTGGACTCGTGCCGCATTGGAGCGGCGCTTGCGTTGCCGGCAAGGCCGAGGGGCTGGGCGTCACCGAATGGCAACTCGACGGCGTGTTCAACAACCGCAGCGAGGGCACGTATCGTGCCGGGCTGCGTGACGGTCGTGTGCTGGTGACCACGGCTGACGGCGGACGCGGTGAAGCGGAATTCCGCAACGGTCGCATGAACGGCCGTTGTGTGTTCACCCAGGCGGACGGCGCGCATTTCGATGGCCAATGCGCCAATGACGAACGCAACGGCTTCGGCAAGCAAACCTTCGCCAGCGGCAATCGCTACGAAGGCGACTACCGTGACGACGATCTGAACGGCCGCGGCGTCTACATCTGGACGAACGGCCAGCGGTATGAGGGCGACTTCGCCGATGGCCAGCGCAACGGCCGCGGCCGCGAGACCTATCCCAGCGGTGCGCACTACGAGGGCGATTGGGTCGACGGCGATTACGAAGGTCAAGGCACGTACACCTTCGCCGACGGGCAGGTCTACGAAGGCGAATGGGCGCACGATCTGCCCAACGGCCGCGGCGTGTTCCACGGCGTGACCCGCGGCCTTCTCGGCTCGGGCCAGCATGATTTCGCCGGCACCTGGATCAACGGCTGCTTCGCCCAGGATCCCTACACGGCCCATCTTTTCAAAAGCGCCCAGGAATGCGGGTTCGACGATGACTAGCGCGCACAGGAAGATT
>Ga0335085_10015289_pt1 | contig 11140 bp, 4 predicted proteins | sample Lox_Sample_45_FD_206712 | JGI IMG/M metagenome (GOLD analysis project Ga0335085, IMG submission 206712) | Soil microbial communities from Loxahatchee National Wildlife Refuge, Florida, United States - Lox_Sample_4.5 | ecosystem: Environmental > Terrestrial > Soil > Wetlands | place: USA: Florida... | reverse complement strand
CTTCAGTTCTGCTGAGGCTGTGGCGGCCTTGTGTCCAGGGAGACGCCGTATGCGGCGCGCGTCGCGCCGAGGCCGGCGTTAGCGCATGGGCCTATCCGTAGGTCTTTTGTTACCCTAAGATGGGTCGTAAAGGTATGTCTTCACTGTCGCCTCCGCCCGTCCGAGCCGCCGGGCGATCTCGGCGATCGAGAGCCCTCCTCGTCGCGGTAGTGGCGCGCGAGCGCCGCAGCCCTGCGCCGTTCACGCATACGATCAACCCCGGACATGCCGCGCGAAGATAGCGGCCGCAGCCGACAGCCATCGGACGTACCGGACAGCCGCAGGGTCATAGGCCACGAGACCTGACTTCCTCGGGACATCCGAGCGCGGGGTAGTCTCGCTTTCAACAAATGCGGAGTCGTGGGACAAACAATTCCACGGTCGGGGACTCTCGTCCATAGCATGCGTTGGGCAACCGCGCCTGGGCAAAGGCTCGGGCGTCGTGGTCGAGCTCGATTGGCGTGAGTGGACCGACCAGGAGCAGAACCGGCGCGAGGCTGTCGTGCTCAGGGCGCGTCAGATCCTGTTCGAGTGCACGCGTTCGGCCCGCGTCGGCGGAGGGCGCGGCCGGCGGAGGCAAGCAACGGTTCGCGGGATGGCGAGGCCGGTGTCTCCGCCGCGGCGGCTTCGCTGGCAGGCGCGGACGACGTGCCATTCTGATCAACCAACCAAGCGGCTCGCCCGACCGTCCGCGGGCGGGCGGGCCGCAAGCCCCAGCTCTTCTCCTGGAACGAGACGGTAGTGCCGTGGTGAGCGCCGCGCGCGCCTACTGGCCCGTCCACAGCTACGGGGTAAGTTGCCCGGCGCTGCTTTCTGATCCGGGACGGGGGGCGAAGCGCAAAACACATCCGACCCGCACCGCGCCGAACGGCGCATCTGGGACACGATTCGCATTTGGCGGGGGCTGGGGCCCCGGTACACCCGCTTCGAGGGGATCTCGGGCGCGTTGTGGATGGCTGCGCTGTCTCGCGTAGTATCGCGTCATGGGGAGTTGCCCCGGGGTCATCCACGGCTGCCCGAGCGGTCGTCTTCACCGACGTTATGGGGCCGCCGTTTTAAACGCGCCCGTCGATCCTGGGGCGCTAGTGATAGGCACCCGCGCTTCATGGGTCGAGGTCGCTGTGTGTCGCGAGCGGCCCGGCGAGACGGCGGCTACTGAACTGGTAGCGGTGTGAACGTGTCGGATCGAGATAAGGCCACCGCGGAATGGAGATCCGCCCGCGCGACTGAGATAGTCCACGAGAGCGGACGGACGCGTGTGACTCGGCTGTTCTTTTCGGGGCGCGCGGTGATCCGCAAGGAGCCGCTGGGACGGGACGCGGAACGCCGGCTGGGGCAGGAGGTGGCGATGCTCGAGCGGCTGCGCGGTGTGGTCGGGGTCGTACAGCTGGTGGAGGCGCCGCGGTACCCGGGGTCGGTTGTGTTAGAGGACGTTGGCGGCAGGAGTCTGGCAGAGGTGTCCGGGCCGCTGGCTGTCGATGAGCTGATCGAGCTTGCTGTCGACTTGGCCGCGGCGGTGGCGGGGATGCATAGGCGGGGAGTGATGCACCGGGACGTCACTCCGGCGAACATCGTGATTGGGCGTGACGGCAAACCGTGCCTCGTGGACTTCGCGTTGTCGACGCCGTTGGCTGAGATTCGTCCTGCGTTTGTGCACCACACGGAGATCATGGGGACGCTGGCGTATCTCGCGCCGGAGCAGACCGGGCGTACGGGCCGGTCGGTCGATCACCGGGCAGATTTGTACGCGTTGGGGGCGACGCTGTATGAGCTGGCGACCGGTGAGCCCCCGTTCGGTTCCGGGGACCCGTTGCGGCTCACGCATGATCTTTTGGCCCGCGTGCCTACGGCGCCCGTTGAGCTGGACCCCAACGTTCCTGCGCCATTGTCTGGGATCGTCATGCATCTGCTGGAGAAGGAGCCGGACAATCGGTATCAGACGGCGGACGGCGTGGTCTATGACCTCGAGCGGTTGCGGGACGCGCAGGCGCGTCCGGCGTCGGCCGCGGTTCGTATCGGCGAGCATGATGTCCCGCTGCGGCTGCTGCCGCCGTCGCGGCTCGTGGGTCGCGATGACGAGGTCGCGGCGCTTCACGGGGCGTTCGTGGACGCGCTCACGGGCGGTTGTCGCGGCGTGCTGGTCAGCGGCACGCTTGGCGTGGGTAAGACGGCTCTGGTCGATCAGCTACGGCCGGTGGTGGCCGAGCGGGATGGCTGGTTCGTGGCCGGCAGGTTTGATCAGCATCGGCACGATTTAGAGTTCGACGCGGTCAACCAGGCGTTCCGTGCGCTAGGCCGGTTGCTGCTGGCCGAGCCGGAGGAGGAGCTCACGGATGTGCGCCAGCGGATCTTGGAAGCCGTAGGCCCCAACGCCGGCCTGCTGACCGCGGCAGTGCCGGAGTTCGCGGCGCTGCTGGGGGTCGCACCCGAGCCCGGCGATTCGCTCACCGCGCAGGTCCGTGCGCAGCGAACGGCTGTGGACCTACTGCGCGCTGTCGCCTCGCCGAAACGGCCGCTGGTGGTGTTCCTCGACGACCTGCAGTGGGCGGGTCGCGCGCCACTCGGCGTCGTCGACCTAGTGTTCTCCGAGAAGCCAATCCAGGGCCTGCTGCTAGTGGGCGCTTGCCGCGACGGCGACATCGACGCGTCCCATCCACGCGCGGCGTTGCTGTCTCGATGGCGTGATCAAGCCGGCGTACGGTGTTTCCGGCTCGACAATCTGCCGGAATCCGGCTCCGCCACGATCGTCGCGGAGGTGCTGCGAATGGACCCAGCCGCGGCGGCAGACCTGGTCGAGGCCGTCCACACGCGCACGTCCGGCAATCCTTTCGAGACGTTGGAGCTGCTCGGCGCGCTGCGCCGCGACGGTTTGTTGAACGCGGGAGCCGCGGGGTGGCGGTGGGAAGCGGCGACGGTGCGCGCCCGCCTGGGCCGCGCGGAGGTGACCGGGCTGTCGGCGGCGCACGTCGAGGCCCTGCCGGAGCGATCGCGCCAGATGCTGGAGGCGATGGCGTGTCTCGGCGGGCGAGCGGAGCTGAGGCTGCTCCAAACCGCCACCGCCGAGCCGGCGCCCGCTGTGGAACAGGCTCTGGCGCCCGCGCTCGACGAGCGTCTGCTCGTGGTGGAGCCCGGGCTGCATGACTCGGTGCGGTTCCGCCACGACCGGACCCGCGAGGTGATTCTGCTCGGGCTGGATCGGCCGCGGCGACGCTTGCTGCAGTTGGCGATGGCGCGGCGATTGGCCGGCAAACCGGAGTTGTTCGCGGTCGCGGCGGAACAGTACCTGCCGGTGGTCGACGCGGTCGAGGATGCCGCGGAGCGGCGCGTGGTGGTCGGGCTGCTGCGGCGCGCCGCCGATCAGGCGGCTTTGACCGGGGGCTACGTGCTGGTGGACGCGCTGCTGGCCGGCGCGTTGCGGCTGATCGGTCCGGGTGACATCGCCACGCTCGTCGAGTTGCACACAGGCCGCCACGCTGCGCTGTTCAGCCTGGGGCGCCTGGACGAAGCAGACGAGGAATATCGGAGCATCGAGCGGCTGTCCGTCGCGGCGTTGGAGCGCGCGGACGCGACGGCGGTGCAACTGCGCAGCCTGACCCACCGGAATCGATATGCAGAGGCGATCGGGCTCGGCGTGGAGTCGCTGCGTCAGCTCGGCATCGCCGTGCCGGCCGTTGACCAGCTCTCCGTCGAGCTCGACCAGCGGTTCGACTACCTGGATCGGTGGCTAGACCAGACCGACCAGGCCGATGATCCGGCTCGGCTCGACATCACGGACCCGGCGCTGCTCGCCGCCGCCCGTCTACTCAACGCGATCCTGCCGGCAGCATATTTCGCCGACCCGTCGGTGCAGGCGTGGCTGAGCCTGGAGGCTTTTCGGATCTGGCTCGAGCACGGCCCGACCCGCACGCTGGTGGGCACCGCCGGCGTCGCCGCCTTCCATGCTGTCGCGCTGCGCGGGGACGCTGCTGGCGGATATCGAGCGGTGCGGCGGATCCTGTCGCTGGGCGAAGCTCGCGGCTACGCGCCGGACACGGCGCAGGTGCGTTCCCTGTTCGCCGTCCTCAGCTGCTGGTTCGAGCCGATCGAAAACGGTGTCCAACCTGCTCGGCAGGCCCGCGAAGAGCTAATCGCGGGGGGCGACCCGGCCAACGCGGGCTACACCTACTACCCGACCGTGTCCTACCTGCTGGACTGCGGGTCGTCGTTGGACGACTGTGTCGCCGAGGTGGATGCAGGGCTGGCCTTCGTGCGCCGTAGCGGCATCGAACAGACCGGCGAGTCGCTCGACAGCTATCGGTGGCTGACCGATGTGCTGCGCGGAGAACGCTCCGCCGCGACCGGTGACGCGAACCCCATCGAGAGATACGCCGACAACCCGCTCGCGCTTCTCCACGCGCATGTCAACCACGCGATCGCCGCCGCCGTCTTCGGCGATCCGGTGGGCCTGGGGCGACACACCACTGCCGCGATGTCGCTGCTGCCCGTTGCCCCGGGACTGTATGTGAGCGCCGTGGCCCGCCTTCTATACGGGCTGGCCCTCGCCGAGCAGGCGCGCGCCAGCGACGGTGACGAGCGGGGCGGTCTGCTGACCAAGCTCGACGACGTAACGCGCTGGCACGCCGCGCGCGCGGCAGACGCGCCGTCCAACTTCCTGCATCTGCTGCGACTGGTCGAGGCCGAGCGGGCGTGGGCGGTCGGCGACTTCCGGGCCGCGGTGCTGGCCTTCGACGCCGCCCAGCACGAAGCCGCCCAGCGCCAGCGTCCGTGGCATCGGGCCCTGATCGCCGAACGCGCCGCCCGCTTTTATCTCGCCCACGCCGTCGACCACGCCGGCTACAGCCTTCTTGCCGAGGCCCGCCAGGAGTACCTCGCGTGGGGCGCGACGGCGAAAGTGAACCAGATGGACTGGGCGTATCCGGCGCTCCGGCCCCAACCCGACGCGAGCACCGGGCAGCGCGGCTCCGCCGTCACGACCGGAACCATCGATCTACTCGGGATCCTGTCGGCGTCGCAGGCGCTGAGCTCGGAGACCAGCATCGAGCGATTGCACTCGCGCCTCGCCAAGGTGCTCAGCGCCATGACCGGCGCCACCGGCGTGCAGCTGCTGCTGTGGAGCGAGGACCGGAAGGTCTGGCTGCTGCCCGCCCCGAGTGGCGAGCGCGCCACCGTCCCGGTCAGCGGCACCGGGGACGACGGTCTCGTCCCGATGTCGGTGCTGCGGTACGCCCGGCGGACGGGTGAACCGCTGGTGGTGAGCGACGCGACCCGTGACGACCGCTTCGCCCGGGACCCGTACTTCACGGATATCTCGTGCTGCTCGCTGCTGGTGCTGCCCATTCTCAGTCGGGGAAGCGTGCAGGCATTGTTGGTGTTGGAGAACCGCCTCATGCGCGGTGCGTTCTCGACCCAACGCCTCGACGCGGTCAAGCTCATCGCCGGCCAGCTCGCCGTGTCCCTCGAAAACGCCCAGGTTTATGCTGAGTTCCGCCGGGTCGCGGACGAGCAGGCCGCGCTCCGGCGCGTGGCGACACTGGTGGCAGAGGCGGCGCCGCCGGCAACTGTTTTCGCCACGGTGGCGGAGGAAGTCGGTCGGCTGCTCGCCGTCGACGGCGCCGCGGTGCGGCGGTATCTCGCGGACGGCACCGCCGAAATCCTTGCCCAGTGGAGTCGGAGCGGTGAGATCATCCTGGTTGGGCCTCGGGCTCAGCCGGTCAGGGGGACGGTGACCGCAACCGTCCGCGAGACCGGGCGAGCGGCTCGGGTGGACCGGTACACCGACGCCGCTGGCGGGGCCGCGCGTGAGATGGGGATCCGTTCCACAGTGGGCGCGCCGATCACCGTCGGGGGCGAGCTGTGGGGACTCGTTGCCGTCGTGTCGACAGGCGAGGAGCCACCATCGGCCGGAACCGAGGAACGTCTGGGGGGGTTCACAGAACTCGTGGCCACCGCGATTGCGAATGCTCAGGCTCGCGGGGAGCTGCGTACGATTGCGGATGAGCAGGCCGCCCTGCGTCGGTTGGCGACGTTGGTCGCGGCGGGGGCGTCGCCGGCGGACGTCTTCGCCGCCGTGGCCGAGGAGGTCGGAAGGCTGCTCTCGGTTGAGGGCGCGTTCGTGGTCCGCTACGAGCCCGACGAAGCCATAACGATTCTCGCCGGGAGGTCCACATCCGGCAGGTCGCTGCCGATTGGTCTGCGAACGCCGATCACCTCGCCGAGCTTGGGCTCCGTGGTGCGCGAGACTGGGCGCCCAGCCCGCATCGACCATTATGCCGACCACCCTGTGGCGCTCGAGTACGGCGTTAGGTCCTCCGCGGCGGCGCCGATCACCGTCCAGGGTCGTCTGTGGGGCTATATCGCCGTCACATCAGGGCGCGAGGAGCCGCCGCCGGGCACAGAAGTGCGCCTTGCCGCCTTCACCGAAATCGCGGCGACCGCGATCGCGAACTCGCAGGCGCGTGAGGAGCTGCGCGCGGTCGCGGACGAGCAGGCCGCGCTGCGGCGTGTTGCCACGCTCGTGGCGGAGGCGGCCGCGCCGGGGGAGGTGTTCGCCGCCGTGGCGGAGGAGGTGGGTCGCCTGCTTGCCGTCGACGACGCCGCGGTGTGGCGGTATCTGCCGGACGGCACGGGCGAAATCGTCTCAGCGTGGAGCCAGACGGGCGAAGCTATACCAGTCGGGTTCCGGGCGGAGCCCGTCACGGGCACCCTGACGGGGACCGTCAGAGAAACCGGGCGCCCGGCGCGGGTGGACCGCTACACCGACGAGGCCGGTGGGGCTGCGCGTGAGATTGGGATCCGTTCCTCCGTGGGCGCGCCGATCGTCCTCGGGGGTGAGCTATGGGGGCTCGTTGCCGTCGTATCGACAGGCGAGGAGCCACCACCACCCGGAACCGAGGAACGTCTCGCGGGGTTCACCGAACTCGTGGCCACCGCGATCGGGAATGCTGAGGCTCGCGAGGAGCTGCGCACGGTCGCAGATGAACAGGCCGCCCTTGGGCGGGTGGCCACGCTAGTCGCGCGGGGCGAACCGCCAGCGGGGGTGTTTGCCGCGGTGGCCGAGCAGATCGGCCGCCTGCTCGAGACCGATGACGCTCTCGTGGTCCGGTTCGAGCCCGACGAGAGCGTCACGATCGTCGCCTCGTGGACCGCCACCGGCGAGCCGCTTCGAGTCGGTCATCGCCGGCACGTTGAACCGGGGGAAGGTCTGACCCCGCTCGTCCGCGAAACCGGCCGATCGGCGCGCATCGATTCGCAGACGTCCTACTACTCCGAGCTGGGAGTCGAATCCGCGGTCGCCGCGCCGATCACGGTCGAGGGCCGGATCTGGGGGGTGATCGGCGTGGCGTTGCGCGGCCGCGAGCCGGCTCCGCCGGATACCGAGGAGCGGCTAGCGGCATTCACTGGTCTCGTCGCGACGGCGATCGCGAATGCAGAGAGCCGGGAGCAGCTTATGGCGTCCCGAGCGCGGATCGTCGCCGCCGCGGACCAGGCGCGCCGGCGGATCGAGCGGGACCTGCACGACGGCGCCCAGCAGCGGCTCGCGTCACTTGTGCTGCGGCTGCGCACGGCCCAGGCGGACGTTCCGCCCGAACTCCGCGAGCTCGGCGGCGAGCTCGACCGCGCTGTCGTCGATGGGAGCGGCGCGCTCGAGGAGTTGCAGGAGATCGCGCGGGGCATCCACCCGGCGATCCTGGCCAAGGGCGGCCTCGGCGCGGCGGTCAAGACGCTCGCTCGCCGCTCCGCCGTCCCGGTCCAAGTCGACGTGCGCACCACCGGCCGCCTCCCTGAGCCGGTCGAGGTCGCGGCCTACTACGTCGTCTCGGAGGCGCTCACCAACGTGGCCAAGCATGCGCGCGCCTCGGCCGTCACGGTGACGGTCGAAGCCGACACAGAAGACAGCGTCCTGCGCGTCGCAGTCTGCGACGACGGCGTCGGCGGCGCCGACCTCACCCTGGGCACCGGCCTGATCGGACTCAAGGACCGCGTCGAAGCGCTCGGCGGCCGAATCCTTCTCGACAGCCCCCGCAGCGCCGGCACCAGCTTGCGGGTAGAGCTCCCGCTCACGGCCACGAACGCTCGCCCCACCGCCGGTTGAGTTATGCCGGCCAGGGCCGGGGTGGTGGTTTCCGAGCGACGACCTGGAATGGCGAGCACTCACCGCAGGTCTGCGGGGTCGCGAGGGACCCAACCAGCGCGTAGGGCGCGACCGGGATCGCCGAACGCGGACAACGCAGCGTGATTCGCCTCACGGCGGACGTTTTGTCGGTGACACGAGCAGCCTCCTCGCCACCGGCCGGGTCGAACACGTCCGAAACGGCGAGCGAGGCCACTGGTCGGGACGGACCGCGCGAGCAAACGCCACGGGGTTCTGGGCTGACACCCGCAACGCGCCCGCACGGTCCTCTCGATGCCCACCGTGCGGGCGGCGGCCGACGACCTGTCGCCGTCGGACGCAACGTCATATCGGCTGGTCTGCTGACCGCGGAGAGGGTGATGGATGGCGTGTACGCGTGTGAGCCTGCCTTCGGTCTATATGTGCCGGTCCCGACGATGATGGACGCGCTGTCACCCGGGCTGCGCAGAAATCGGTGCCCGATAGGGGGCTGCGGTGGGAGGGGTTCGGTAGCCGGTGGTAGGTGAGCAGGCGCGGCGGCCCCGCCCGGAGGATCCTCATCCGAGACGCGTATAGCGGGGTTGCGGTGACGGTATTCCACGAATCGTCCAGCGTCTTAAAGTGGGCGCATGGATTTCGTCCTTCCTCAGTTCGGGATCTTCGCGCAGGGCACGCATGCCCATCACTTCCTCGAGTTCGACCTGAAGCCGGGGGTCGGCTCCGATCAGGCGGTGGCCGCGTTCCGCCGGCTGCGCACTCCCGACGTGTCGGCGGGAGGCATCAACCTGGTGGTCGCGTTCGGGGCGCGCGCCTGGCGCGAGGCCGCACCGGCGATGGCCCCAGCTGAACTGACGCCGTTCGAGCCCGTCCTGGGGCGTGACGGTCACACCGCGCCCGCGACCCAGCACGACGCGTGGCTGTGGATCAGCGGCGCCGAGCCGGACGTGACCTGGCAGAGCGCGCGAGCCGCGGTGCAGGCTGTCGCCGATGCCGCGCTGGTGGCCGCCGAGCAGGAGGGTTTCACCTACCTGGGGGGTCGTGACATCACGGGCTTCATCGATGGCACGGCGAACCCGCAGGTCCGTCGTGCCGGGAAGGTCGCGCTCGTGCCCCCGGGCCATCCAGGGGAAGGCGGCAGTCATGTAATTACGATGAAGTGGGTGCACAACCTTGTGGCGTTCAACCGGCTCCCCATCGAGGAGCAGCAGCGCGTGTTCGGCCGGACCAAACCCGACAGCGTGGAGCTGTCGGCCGCGGAGAAGCCGCCGACCGCGCACATCTCGCGAGTCGAGACGACCGTCGACGGCACAGAGCTCGAGATCTTCCGCCGCAGCGTTCCCTACGGAACCGCCGAAGAGCATGGCCTGTACTTCGTCGCGTTCAGCGCCGATCGCAGCCGATACGACAGGATGCTCGCGCGCATGTTCGGGACCGCGCCGGACGGCATCCGCGACCACCTCACGGACTTCTCTCATCCCGTCAGCGGCGGCTACTATTTCGCCCCGTCGCTGAACGCGCTGGCCGAGCTCGCCGGCGACGATTGACAAGCCGCGACGCCGCACTCGATATGAGCTCGGGGCCCGCACTCGGGGAAGCCCGCCTGAAGCCTGTGCCGAGCACGCTCCGGCTAAGCGGTCAAGACACCCAGACGAGCCGTGTGTCGAAGCAGTGACCGTCCGCGGTGGCGGATTGCCTGACCGGAACCCTGTTCTGCGCGTTACCGACGCGCGGGGTCCGCCAGCAGCCTGCGGCGAATGACTTATTCGAGAGACTGCCGCACTCTGATAGCCCGCGCCTATAGCGGGCCTTCGCGTGTCTTCTTGCCGCTGCACAGCTGCTGACGCACGATTAGTTATGACGCGCCATCCGGTGCTCCTCCTCCCGGCGACATCGCCCTGCGCGCGCGCCCCTTCGCCGATCGTCGGCCTCTCCACGGGCACGGAACCAGCCGCCGCGACGGCAAACCACTCCGTCGCGGCGGCCCGGCGGGTCTGTCTCGGTCTCCGGCGCGCTGAATACGCCTGGCGCTCCTGCCACAGGCCCTTCGGCCACCACGAGTAGGCGCCGGGGGCGGGCCGCGACGGGCAGGTCGGCGAATTCGCCCGTTCGGGAGCTTGACCGCTTCATCGCCGGCGGCGTCGAAGGCGTCGAGCATGGCTCGCGCCCATCCGAGCTCCTCGACGGATGGGTGAAGACGTCGTGGAGGATCGGCAGCTGCCGCGATGGATCGGCGATTTGCCGGAGAAGTCGAGGGAGCGCGCGAACTCGGGTTGGGTGCGTAGGCCCGTCTCGTCGTGAAGGCGAGCGTGGACGTTGTCGATGGGCGGGTCGAGGCCGGCGGCGGGGGATGCCACGACCAGGTGCGCGCCGGCGTAAGGGCGTGCGTATTGCCGTCGGTCGCACCGAGATAGCGATGGAGGTCGATTTCGCCCAGCGAGAGATGCCGCACGCCGGCGCGCAAGTGGTTGCCTGGGCGGCCAGATTCCGCGGAAGCTCTCGATGGCGCGGATCAGCGGTGCGTCCGGTGCCGGTCGCGGACCATTGCATAGCTGTGGCGGACTGCACCCCGGCGAATGCGGACGCTGGCGGCGAGCCGGCGATCGCCTCGAGGCCGGCAGCGGCGAGCTCGCTGCTAACCGCGTTGATGCTGCACCGGGACCAGCGGACGCGAGGACCTCGGTGACCATTTCGCGCGCGCGTCGCACCACCGCCACCTGGGTGCGGGACCGAGCAGCGTCTACGCTGCCCGCGCGCGGGGAGACGCGATCGTGCGCAACCGGTGCAGCGCCTCGCGCTCGATCTGGCGACTGCGTTCCTCGCCGACTCCCAGGCAGCGGCCGATTTCCTCGTGAGTCTGGGCCTGATTTTGATTCAAGCCGTAGCGGCGGACTACGACCTCGCGATGGCGGGCGGGAAGAAGACGCAGCATCGAGGACACCTCGCGTTTCTCCTCATGCGCAATCGCGCGTTCGCTTGGATCCTCCGCACGCT
>Ga0335085_10015288_pt1 | contig 11141 bp, 10 predicted proteins | sample Lox_Sample_45_FD_206712 | JGI IMG/M metagenome (GOLD analysis project Ga0335085, IMG submission 206712) | Soil microbial communities from Loxahatchee National Wildlife Refuge, Florida, United States - Lox_Sample_4.5 | ecosystem: Environmental > Terrestrial > Soil > Wetlands | place: USA... | reverse complement strand
AGCTAAAGTTGCTTCAGTAGCAGCTCCAGTAGGTAAAGAAATAGTACCAGAGATATTATTAATGTTCCATGTACCTGATTGAACTGCAGCAACGGAATCAGTACCAGAAGCCAAGGTCCAAGTACGTCCAACTGACCAGACACCGCTTTGTGTTACTGCTAAGGTAGCATTTGAAACTGTAATTGATCCAGAATCAATAACTGTATGAAGATTAGTTCCAGTTGGTTGAACAACCGTAAAATTTCCTGTACCTGCGTTAGCTGTTACTGTTCCTGAAACTACCCATGGAGAAGTACCTTGAGTTACAGATAAAGAAGCATTTGTAACACTAACTGGTTGAGTGGTTGTTCCAGTTGGATCAACACGAATAGGATGTGTTGAAGTTCCTATTACATTTGATCCGTCTGTAATCTCAACAAACCAACTTTCTGCAATAGTACCTTGATTTCCTTGATCTACAGTACCAATATCTATTGAACTACCAGAAAGAACTACACGTAAATTACCAGCAGTATCTAATGATAAAGGACTTGTTTGACCAGATGTATATGTAGGAGCAGCTGTCGTAACTGCACCTAATTCTAAAATACCCTTCTGACCAGATGTTGTTGAACCTTGAGAAACTTCCAATGCTGCTACTGTAGCATCTAAAGCTAAACCATTTGTGGTCCCAATATTGGATGTTACTGTTCCTGAAACTACCCATGGAGAGGTTGATTGAGTAACAGCTACTGTTCCTGTAATAGTTGTTGAGGTTAATGTAACAGGTACAGCAGATTGATTTGAAGCAATTACAACTGGAACACTTGCAGCCATTGCTACTTGTCCAAGTGGTGGTGTTTTCCCATCAATGCTTGACAATGAAGCATTTGCAGTTGCTTGATTAGCTGCAGTAGAAGCACCAGTAGGAAGACTAATGGTACCAGAAATGTTATTGATGTTCCAAGTACCTGATTGAACCGCTGAAACCGAATCAGTACCACTCGATAAAGCCCAAGTACGTCCAACTGACCAAACACCAGACTGAGTGACAGCTAACGAAGCATTGCCAACTGTTACTGTTCCACTAATTACCCAAGGAGATGTTCCTTGAAGAGCTGTGACTGTCCCACTTACTGGTTGAGTAACACCACTACCATCAACAAGCAAACGACCTACAGAAAATGAAAATTGGCTTGTCTGAGCATCAATGCTGCTTAACGTTGCTTCAGAAGCACGAGTACTTAATGCTACGTCTAAATTTGATGTATTAGTTGCAACAGTAGATAACGTTGCTTCTGTAGCAGCGCCTGTTGGAAGTGGTAATGAAACAGCAGAAATTGGTTGTGTAACAGCTGATCCATCAACTGCAAGACCATTAGCTGTAACAGCGGCTTTATTGGTACCGCCGATAGTTCCATCCATTATTTTAACATATTGGATTTGAGCACTACCTAACGCGCCATCAAGAACACTATCAGCACCTATTGTTACTCCTGAACCAGGAGTTATTTGTACATTTTCTGCCATAAATTCCCCGTTAGGTTAATTCAACTCTTTTAATAGTATTTTCTAAAGTGTAATAAGATAAAAAGTATTTTCCGGTTTTTATATCCGCGTGTGTTAAGGCAAGTAACAATCCAATAGGTGATCCAACAGCTGCATATCCAGCATGTAATACCCATGTATCCTCAGGAGCAGGAGAAACTGGGTCTGATCCCTCAAATTCCGGAATCGTAGTTTGAGCACTATTTACGTAATCAAATTTACCAGTGAATGGATTAAATACAATTTTAAGATGTTGTGCCATATTAGCTTCTCGTTACTGAAATAATATTGTTATCTACATCATATGCAATATCAAGAGTTGAAACAACTGTTCCACCTGCACCACCATTTTTATAAACAGCTTGAGTTAAATTACCAGTTGTATAACTTAACGCTATATAATCAAAAACTGAAGGTACTAAAGAATTAAGTGTTTCGATACCAGCATTTATTGAATCTAAATTACCACCAGTTTCTTTAGCAGCATTTGGTGGAAGCGGCAATGATAAAACATTTGTGTTAAGAACACCTGCTGTAGATGATAGCTCAATTCCAGATGAATCTCTTAAATTTGTATGAAATGCACGATACTGAGTTATACGAACTGCACCTTGTGTTCCAGAAGGCAAAGTTGGGTTTGTATCCTGATAAACACCACCAATAGTTTGCTCTAATGACGCACCAAAACTAAATGATGTTTCATCTGGACTACCAATTTCACCAATTGTAACTGAACCAGTAAGCGTAGCATTGGTATTGAGTCTACCCATGCTATCAATTGAAATTGGTGTGTACTTGTTACTTGGAGTAACGCCGTAAATAGGATAGTACGGAAGCTCTACTGGAACGGCATCAGGTAACAAGGGCGTATTATATTGTGGAGGTGGAAAGCCCATAATTATCCTCTGCAAACTAAATTAGTTTGTTTTTATTTGAGTGAGTCGTAAATTTATGTTGTTCTTGAATTGAACTGAAGGAGTTTTACCCAGGATATCTATCAACAACGCTACATCGTTGGAGTCCTTTATAAACTGAAGTTTCAAAAAGTGAGACAGTGTGTTAAAATCTTCATACGTCTTAACCAAGGTTAGATCAGTGATCTGCTTAGGTCTTGGTATAGGAGTTTGACTCTTATCTACTTCTTTCACTTCTGGTAAAATCTGTGCGGCGGGAGTTTCTTCTTTTGGAGTTGGTGCTGCTGATTCAAGCGGCTTTAAAGGCGCTATCATCTCAGGAGCTGAAATCATCCGTTCTGTTATAAAATGAGAAAGTCTTACTGGATCATCAGCCTTTGTTTTATCTTCAGGCTTGATTTCCTCAATCCAACCATTATCCATATAGCCTTTTAGACTACCAACACGCATGCTTTTTTCAACATCGCTTGCGTCTAATAAATCTATGGGTATCTCATCACCCTCATTAATCTTGAGAGGAGCAGAATATCCATTATTGTACTTGATGGATAGGTCTGGAAAATTAAGTTCAGTACGACAATCTTTTGAGTTTCTAATTCGAACTCGTAATCTCATAGCTTTCCTTTTCTTTTGTATCTAATCGTTATAGTGATTCTGTGTAATCTTTATATTTAAAATCTTTTATGACATCAAAGAAACAGGATTCACAGATATGCAGCTCATAGTGTTGCATATCATGTTGTGAATCATAACCCCAATGAGCATGAAGTTCAGCATACTCACCTAATGGAGAACATTCACCCTGTGGACAGGCTTTCCCACATCGATCACAGGTTATTTTCACAACGGCTTCTATTGTAACTTGTCCAGTTTCTTTCATAATTAAATGGTTGCGGATAGTAGAATCGAACTACTCTAGATCGGCTTATGAGACCGATAAGTTCGCCAGAACTTTAACCCGCGAAATTGTGCCTGGATAGTATTGGTAAATCCCAACTCTCTATCCAGGACTTTCAAAATACTACATTTTCGGTAGCGAATTCCTTTTTATCTGCACGCAAGCCGAAATTTTGCCTAGCAGCAGATTACGCAAGGCGTATTCCACGCTAGGACTTATTTATCATTATCAACACTACTATGCAGGAGTTTATTTCTAAACCCCGCACCCTTCACCGAAGTTCCGGGGGAATAAATTTATTTAGGGCGATTTTTATACCACTCAACAGCTTGATCAAGTATCATTGCTTCTTTCTTAAAATGATCAAATGCATGTTTAACAAGATCATCAGGATTTACATTAGCACTATTTTTTAAATTAGTCCCAAGAAATGTAACATACAAATCGTGAACATATTGTCTAATCTCTCTATCTTCTAGCATCTTCTTTCCTTTTATATTCATGGTCAGGGATGTTGGAATCGAACCAACTCCACTGGACTCCAAGACCAGGACGCAGCCTTTACGCTAATCCCTGACGATGAATATAATACATCCCCAGGTTTGGGCATACGTCATTTTTAAGGAAAACATGTTCTTACGAACAAGGGGGATTTATTTTATTTTTCCTTTTGATTTGCTTGGTGGATCCACCGGGACTCGAACCCGGATCTTAACATTGCAGGTGTCTTATGCTCCTGTTACACTAAGAGCCAAGAAAGTAAACCTATTTGGAATGATTCTTATTGCCTTTCATTGAAATAGCCCAGCATTTTCTACTACAATATTTTTTATCTTCTGAAATTGAGGTTCTAAATGTATTAGGACATAACAAACAAATCTTCTCAATCGTGTTAGTGTTAGTTCTTAGTTTACCATAATACCGAGAACTGCATTTTTTACTACAAAAATCATTATTAAAACTTAACAAAGTATTAAAAGATATCTGACAATTAGGACAAATTTTTTCTATTATATGACCTTCCCAACGTTTTTGAGCAGCAATACTAAATTTTTGTTTAACTTCTTCAGAACGTGGAATCCTCATCTTAATGAGAGATTCTTCAGTATGTTTCTTCCCAAAAAAGGGATTATTCTCACCAGTCATCCAACTATTTTTACCTATATTTCCCTGACTAATTTTCTCAATAGTTTCAGGTGTATGTTTTAAACCAAAATTACTCTCAGCTCTTTTACGAATATTAAAACCTTTATCTCTATTATGACTTACTAACTTATCCATCCAGTACTGTTCTCTACTTAATAACAATGATGAATCAGAAACTAATTCTAAAATTTTAAATTCAAAAGCTACTTCTCCATACTTATTCCAAAAATTTTGAAGACGCTGATTATCATGATTATTATAAGTAAGTTCAGATTTATGTTCTGACCAACGTTTATAAATATCTAGAGCAGAACCTACATAAAGTCTTCCACTTTCAATATGAGTAATTGAATAAATTCCACTTATCTTTTCCATATATTTAAGTATAACATAAAATATCTATTTTACAAATACTTTATTGATATACTAAAGGGGATTAGAAATAATCCCCTCTATATATCAACATCTTTTGAAGATTAGGGCTGATAGCTTATGGAAGTGTAATCTTAACAATTCCTTTTGCGTATCTAATAAGAAACCCTAAATCCTCCCAGATTGCGAAGATATCAGCCATCTTGTTTACATCTTTCATTGTTTCGACCGACAAGTCTGTACGAATTGCCAACACGCCGAGGTAATCGGCTGGAGCCAAGACGAAACAGGCATTGGAAGGAACAACGACCGACTCTAGAACGTCAACGCCCATAATTCCACCTACACGACCAGCCTTAAGAGCTGTGTCCTGGAAGTTGGGGGCGAAGATTCCAAGTCCACCATTACCACTTGGAGCATTGTTAAACAACAGCAAGTCTCGGCGGGTAATTGGGTTGATGTACAGTTTGCTTGCAACCAAGAGCTTGGAGCTCAGTGTAACAATGGCTGTAGCAAGTGTATACATCGACAATCCTGTTGCACCGTTAGGAATAACGGATGGATTGTTGGTTGCAGCTGTCGTGCCTGCAAGAGATGCAGCGGGTGTCTGATTTGTTAGGCCAGAGGCGAAATTAATCAGGTTGTACCCACGTGTATCTTCCTGGAGCATGATAGATGCTTTTGCACGTTCCTGGGTTCGGTTCAAAACATCATATTTACGGAAGTTCGATTCATTCCATCGGATCATGGGACGTGTAGAAATAGGTGACGTTTCAACACGAATACGATCAGCTAGAACTTCGAGCTGTTGTGGAAGACCTTCGACTCCGATGCTTGCAGCTGGTACATCAACATCAGCGTCAAACACTGCTTCCTCTCCAAGAGCCAATTTGTAGGTCTGGAAGAGTTGGCGAATGCGGCCTTCATACAGAAGTTCTCGCTTTAGGGGCGATAGCATCTGTTGTGCGATTTTCTGAAGTCCACCTGGGGAATTCATCAAGCGGGTGAGCTTTTCCTCAACCTGTGCGCTGGACAGAACTTCCAAGGCTGCTTCTTTGTTAATATCGTTCATATTTTTCTCCTTTAAATTTATAAGTCATCCTCACGGACAATCTTATTTACAACTAGATCCACACCTAAGCAATGCTTAGATAACGGACTTGATTTCGAGCTGTGTTGGGTCAGTTGCAACATCAAAACTGACTACATATCCAACTACGACGCCAGATGTATGATCAGATGTGATCAAACCATCGGTCACTGCTGAGGCATATACTGGTGCGTTGATTGCATACGTTACTCCACCACGAGCATAAGGATAACCACGACCATCGTCATACAGAACGAAGTCTCCACCGTTGTTATAGACTGATTCCAGTCCACCACGGTTGAAGTTGGTGTAGTCAAATCCCTGACCTGCTACTTCACCATTTGCTGGCTGAAGTGGGAAGAATACGTTGGATTCAATTGCTAGGCCGAATGGCTGACCAGCTGTTAGGGTGTGATCCCAGAGCAAAAGCTGAGCAGAAGCATTTAGCATGAGCAAGTTTCCGCCAACGATATTCCCAGAGGCGATTGGGTAGCTAACCGAGCGGTTTACTTCTTTAACTTGTCGAATTGCCATTTTGATACTCCTTGTTTTTTATTTTTTGGTTCGCGTCGGTTCTTATCTCTAGTTGTGAACTTTTTAAAGGTCTCACATTGTGAGAAATCTTTTATACTTTTTAACTTTTCTATATTACTACTAAATGATTGCTATACTAATATTCTCACTGTATTAGAATAGTTTGTTACATGCATGTGTTAACAAATCTGTTTTTCATACCTTTACTAATTTTGTTTCGCACTTCTTGAGACCTAGGACTTCGTGATTTACCTTTTTGAGCTAAACTAATTTTATCTCGATGTTCTTGAGATAAGGTTAAACGATTTCGTTTAGCAAATTTATGTTTTTTACCAAGCATACTTTTACTAATTTTTTCACGTGTTTCTTTTGATGAAACACTTCCAAGTCTGCTATCTGCTTTAGGATTTATATTATAACCAAATTGCATATTTGCTGATCTATAATAATCAATCCAATATTGTTCTCGTTCAATAAGTTTAGATTTTATTGGTTCTGTTAATTCAATAATCTCAAATTTAAACTGATCTTCACCATACTTATTCCATGCTCTTTGAAGATGAATTGAATGATGAATATTTTTTCTCAATTGAGACTTATGATCTGACCATCTAATTTCAATATATTGACCAGAACCTACATATACTTTATCATCTAAAATATTTACAATCTTATAAACACCTGAATTCATAATTACTGTGGTCTATTTTTAGTTCCAAATGTGCTAAAGATTTTCTTCAAATATTCATCTTCTGAAAGCTCTTCACCAAATGAAGGTGAAACAAAAATACGACTTGCTTTCTTAGTATTCACTGGAGTTGATGGTGTCTTAAGATCAACAACCACTTTCTCAGTTGCTAGAAGTGCATTGTCATCCATAGCCATTAGTTCTTTCTGCTTTGCTGTAATGGCATGCTCAAATGCTTTCTTCTGTGCATCTAATAGGTATGTTCCATTCTTCAGTTCATACTCATATACTTCCTTGTCCATTTGAAGTGCATCTTTTTCAACTAATGCTGCAACAATTTTCTTGCAGCGTTCTGCACGAGCTGTAACTACTGAAGCAAACTTGCGTGCTTGTTCTTCAGCTTTAATAGCATCTTCTTTTGCTTTAATAGCTGCTTCTTTCTCTGCAAGTGCAGCTTCTTTCTGCTTAAGGGCTGATTCTTTAATTTCAAATTCATCCTCATGAGCTTCAGGAAGTGCTTCTTCCTCTTTTGGTGCTTCCATCTTCTGTTCGACTGGAGCAGTCATATCTGGCATATCTTGATGATTGCCAGCTTCTGGAGGAAGACCAAGAACAGCCTTCATAAGTGGAAGAACAACAGTTAAATCTTTACCAAATCCATCTGGAAGACGTTTAATCTCCTTACCATCTTTAGAAACAACAACCTCATTGGTTGCTTTATCCTTAACTGCAGAATAACCATCACCAATTTCAACTGGTTTCTCTTGTGCATCAAATGCTGATACTTCCTCAGCGGGAACAGCAGGTTTTTCTTCTGGAAGAGCAGGTTTCTCATCAACCTTAACATCTTCAACAACTGCTGGTTTATCTTCAGATACTGGAAGTTCAGCTGCAGCTTTCTTATCAACTGATTCAATAGATTTAGGATCTTTCTTTAGATCATCGCCCTCACGAGCACTTTCAGGAGCATCACCTGCTGTCTTACTAGAAAGAGCGGGTTTATCTTGTACTGCTTCTTCTGGCTTAGAGCTTTCACTCTTAGAAGCTTGAACCGATTTCTCAGGTTCTGTACCAACAGATTTCTTACCATCTGGATGAGTTGACTTCTCAACACTCTCTTCATCTTTCTTTCCCTGTGGAGGAAGAGTTGTACCATCAACTGATTCTTCAGGTTTCTTAGTTAAATCGGGAGTTTTATGTTCTTTATCACCCTGTGCACTTGTTTCAGGAGATGCTGATGGTTTATCTCCGCTAGGAAGAGTTGTACCATCAACTGATTCTTCAGGCTTATCACCCATTTGTTTCTTACCCTCTGGAAGGGTAGATCCTTCAACGGACTCTTCTGGTTTATCTGATGCTTGTTTTTTCATGTCAGTCTCCTGAGAAGATTTCTTCGCTGGAACATCAAATCCTTTTTCGCGAGCTTCAGAATAAGCTGCAGCAACAGCCTGAGCTCGTTCCATGCCATCTTCTTTAATATGTTTTTCTACATGCTTTTTAATAAAATCTTGTGCTTCTTGAGAAAGTGAAGCCCAACTAATTAAGGAAGCTTTTTTCTCTTCTTTCTTCTCTCCTTTATCCTCTGCTTCCATTGCTTCTGTACCTTTAGCAACATAATCTGTCTTTACTTCTTTCTCAGACTTCTCATGTTTCTTTTCCTCAGGATTTTTAGGAGTTGTTTTTACTTCTTTACCTGCTTCTGGCTTTGGTTCACTATAATCAGTTTTCACAGACATTGGTTTTTCTCCAGCAGGACCAGTTTGACCTTTTTCCTGTCCTGGCATTTCAACCTTAGAATCTTTTACTTCTTTAGGAGCAGGTGCAGCAGGTCCTTTCTGTCCAGCTTCTTGACCTGGTTTCTCAAATTTAGGATTTGTTGGATAATCGTGTTTCTTATTAGAAAGACCAGTTGTTGGTTTTACTCGTTTACCATCTGGACCAAGTTCTGGATCAGCTGCTGTTTTAACAAGCTTATGTGTTACATCCCATGCTTCAGCAAGCTTCTCAATTCCATCTTTTTCATAACGAGCTATGATTTCTTTCGCATATTCATCACTTGTTGCCCAACGCTGATCATCAAATGAAAGCAATTCATACTTTGGACCCCAAATATCACGAAGTGAAGCTTCCAAAACTGTTTTATCTCCATCATTTACTGACCAAGTTGAATCAAGAACATTATTTTTATCTTCTGTAAATTTGGCTGAAACTACAGGTTTATCTGTCTTAATTGCATTCTTAACTGCTGCGACCACTTTAGAAAAGAATGTTTCTTCTTTAGCGGCTGCATTAGCGATTATTTCCTTTTCCTCGGTTGCTTTCTTTGTTTTATGTGCAACATATGATTCAAGTTGCTCCATCTCATAAGCAGAGATTTTATTTAAAATCTTTTTTGTTTCCTCGTTAGGAATAACTGTCTTGTCAGCCATAGACGACTCCTTTTCAACTGGTGGGCAAATCCCACAAAAATCAGCTTTTAATTGCGTTTTTGTAGCATCATCAAGTTTATCAAATAATTTATCCATCTGTGCAGCTAATTCAAGTTGTTCAGTTTTAGTTAAAGATGCTTTTTTAGACATCTGACTCTTCATATTTGACAAAACGGTTTTAATAACAGCTGTAGGATCTGCTGGAACACCAACAATTGAATCCTCATTAAATACAATGCCTTTATTAATTGAAAAGCAAGGGATCAAATCACCCTTTTTAATATTGTATTCAGGAAGATCAATTTCAGCTGGAAATTCTTTTCCAAGATTCATTCCCATATGCTCGCATTTATCATCAGCATCAGAATGAAGCACATGACCACAAATTGAACAGATTGATTCATCAACCGAACAGCCCATGCTTGTGCTATTCAATTCACCAGTTTCAATCTTACGACAAATCTCTGGATGAAGCGTACGATCAATCTTACCAACCAACTCAATATAAAATTCACCAGTTTCTTTGTCATCTACTGGCACAGCATCAATAATTTTTCCAATAGAATATAGGGAACTTTCTGAATTATGATCTAAAAAGATATTACGTCCAACAAATGTCTCGTAAGCAGCTTCAAGTTCCTTACGTGGGAAATAGTCCTTATTTCCATTAAAATTATATCCTCGTGTTCCATCCTTCTGCATTGGTCCTTGATCACCAGCAGAAATTGCACGAGCACGATAATAAAGAAAATCTGAATTCTTAGGCTCAATTATCTTTGAAACAACTGGTTTAGCAGCTTCAATTTGAGTAGGACTTAATACATCTTCTGCAACTGCTGATGCCTTTAAAATTCGTAGGTGAGAACCTAATTTAATCAAACTCATAATAAATTAATCCTTTAACAATCCTTTAATCCAATGTGGTATTTTTAATTTAGTTTCTCTATCTAAACTTCGTTGCCAATCTTCAATTTCTTCATCTGTATATTTTGGTTGAGCCGGAATAGATTCTTCAACTTGTTCCTGCTCTAAACTCTTAAGCCACTCTTCATATTCTTCAGGAGTAAGTTTTTGTTTCTCAAATGGATCTTTAATTTGCTTATGAACTTCTTTTGGAATCTGACGAATTTTTGTTTTTGGTTTTTTAGGAACACGTTCAACTTTTGGTTTTTTTGGAGCTAATGGTTTTATTGTTGGTACCTTAATTGGTTCTTGAATGGGTGCTTGTTTGACTGGTGCTGGACGGCTTGTTCCGATAGCTTCATCGGTATCACCGTATGAATCCACTTCAACGTCTGGAAGACCAGGACCACTCACTGTCAATGTACAAGACTGATCCCCTGGATGCGAACGTGAGAACAGTGGTGCGTCATATTCTGTTGTTGCTAAAAAATTTTGTAAATCCCAAACCTGTCTATTAAGATCAATGCATTCTCCATGATGAGAACCATTTGAATTCCATCGAACTTGGGTATAACCTTCACCGAGAAGTCGATCAAGCACTGGACCAGTCATGTCCTGACGATGATTACCAGCAGCAAAC
>Ga0335085_10015287_pt1 | contig 11142 bp, 10 predicted proteins | sample Lox_Sample_45_FD_206712 | JGI IMG/M metagenome (GOLD analysis project Ga0335085, IMG submission 206712) | Soil microbial communities from Loxahatchee National Wildlife Refuge, Florida, United States - Lox_Sample_4.5 | ecosystem: Environmental > Terrestrial > Soil > Wetlands | place: USA... | reverse complement strand
GCCTCGAGCCCGTCGAGCGGGGCAAAGAACGAGTCCTCGGCCGAGCCGAGCGTGGGCAGGTGCAGGAAATCGACGCGGCGCCCCGACGCGCGTACGGCCGCATTGAGCAACATCACCGAGCCCGTCAGGTCCTTGGGCTGGCGCGACGGCCAGCCCTCGAGCGTGCCGAAGCAGGAATGGTAGCCGAGCGCGACCGCATCGGGGGTCACGGCGCAGACCTCGCGCGCCGGCGCCATCAGCCGCTCGGCCTCGCGTTGCGCGGCGGCGGCGCCGTCGCGCGCCAGCACCGCCTCGACATAGCGGTTCTCGATCGCCAGGTCCCATTGGATCGCGAGGTCGGCCGGCGGAATCTTCTCCACCATCTTCGCCACCTCCGCGCGGAGCGCGGCGGTGAATCCAGGCACGATGCGCGCCTCGTCCGCCGGGTCGGAAAAGAACGCGGTCACCGCGCTGTAGGTCAGGGGGATGCAGACCTGAAACCGGACGTGCGGCGGGATCACGCCATCCTTCTTGAGCTGGCGAAAGACGAAGTACGAGCTCACCGCGTCGCGGGTGAAGCCGAGCCGCCAGCCGGGATCGCCGAACCGCACTTCCTTGACGCCGGGCCGGACGCGGAACTGGAACTCGTCGTGCCGGCCCAGCGGGCGCCAGGATTCGACGCCGTTCGCATCAGGCGCCGGCCGGCGCAGCGTCTCGAGCTCCGGGTGCCCGTTCAGCACGCGATAGGCGATGCCGTCGACCCAATATTGGCGATCGCCGACCTCGCCGTCGGGCATGTAGGCAAGATGTTGGCCGAGCGGCGCGCCCACCATGCGGAACACTTCCTCCGCCGTCTCCAGCGGCACGCTCCCGACCAGCAGCAGCTCATCGGCCATGTCGTCCTCCCGCGCTGTTGCGACGATGATAGCCCGCCGGGACCGCCGGAGCTTCGACCTTGATTTTGCGCGCTTGCGGCTGCTAATCGGCGGTTGTCCCGTCAGGGCCCGGAGAGCGAGCATGGCTTTTTCCGACCGCAAGACCATCGCCGAGCTGACCGCGAGGATGCTGCTCGAGGTCGAGGCGGTGCGCTTCTACAGCGACAAGCCCTTCATCTTCACCTCGGGCTGGGCGAGCCCGGTCTATACCGATTGCCGCCGCCTCATCTCGTTTCCGCGCGTGCGCCGGAGCCTGATGGAGTTCGGCACCGAAACCGTGCTGCGCGATGCCGGGTTCGAGCGGTTCGACGCGGTCGCGGGCGGCGAGACCGCCGGCATCCCGTTCGCCGCCTGGATGGCCGACCGGCTGATGCTGCCGATGCTCTACGTGCGCAAGGCGCCCAAGGGCTTCGGCCGCAACGCGCAGATCGAAGGCCATGTCGCCGAAGGCGCGCGCGTGCTGCTGGTCGAGGACATGACCACCGACGGGCGCAGCAAGGTCAATTTCTGCAAGGCGCTGCGCGAAGCGGGCGCAACGGTCGAGCATGTGTTCGTCGTGTTTTTCTATGACATCTTTCCGCACGGCCGGAAGGTGCTGAGCGACCTCGGCGTCACCATGCATGCGCTGGCGACCTGGTGGGACGTGCTCGCCGCCGCGCGCGCAAGCGGCCGCTTCGATGCCGGCAAGCTCGCCGAGGTCGAATCCTTCATGCGCGACCCCGTCGCCTGGTCGAAGGCGCACGGCGGGATCGGCGAAGCTCCGGAATGAATCGAACCGTTGCGAAAAAGGGTAGGACCGATCGGACTTGGAGGAGAATGTCGATAGAGGGAGGCAACGATGACGCGACTTCGCATGACGAGGATGGCCGTGGCGGCTGCGACGGCTTTGGGGCTGTGCGCCGGACTGCCGGCGCTCGCGGCCGGGAAGTACGATACCGGCGCCAGCGATACCGAGATCAAGATCGGCAACACCTTCCCGTATAGCGGCCCCGCGTCCGGCACGAGCGTGATCGCTCGCCTGATGAGCGCCTATTTCAAGAGCGTGAACGACCAGGGCGGCGTCAATGGCCGCAAGATCGACTTCATCAGCCTCGACGATGCCTACAGCCCGCCGAAGACCGTGGAGCAGACGCGCCGCCTCGTCGAGCAGGACGGCGTGCTCGTCATGTTCGGCACGCTCGGCACGCCGACCAACATGTCCGTCCGGTCGTATCTCAACGGGCGCAAGGTGCCGCAGCTCTTCGTCACGACAGGTTCGAACACGCTGATCGATCCCAAGAAATTTCCCTACACCATGGGATTCCAGCCGAGCTATCGGACCGAGGCCAACATCTTCGCGCACTACCTGCTGACCGAGCATCCCGACGCCAAGATCGGCATTCTCTACCAGGACGACGATTTCGGCAGCGATCACCTCGATCCGTTCCTCAAGGCGCTCGGGCCGAAGGCGGCGAAGATGGTGGTGGCCAAAGCCTCCTATCAGATCACCGATCCGAGCGTCACCTCGCAGATCATCTCGCTGCGCGGCGCGGGTGCGAACGCGCTCTACCTCATCGTGTCCGGCCGATCTGCCCCCTTGGCGGTGAGTGCCGTCCATGACCAGGCGGGATGGAAGCCGGTGGTGCTGATGGCCTCGGTCGCGACGGCGAAGAGCGTCATCGGGCCCGCGGGCGATGAAGCGCTCACCGGCGTCATCTCCGACAATTACGAGAAGGACCCGACCGACCCGACCTGGGCCGATGATCCCGCGGTGAAGTCCTATCTCGCGTTTCTCAAGAAATACGTCTCCGCGGCGGACTATGCCTCCGATGCGGCGAGCCCCACGGGGTATGACTCGGCGTCGCTCATGGTCGAGGTGCTGAAGCGCTGCGGCAACGACCTCACGCGCGCCAACGTCATGCATCAGGCGGAAGGCCTGCACGACGTCAAGGTACCGCTGCTGCTGCCCGGCAGCGTGGTCGATACCGGGCCCGAGCAGTTCTTCCCGCTCAAGGTGGAGCAGCTCGAGCGCTATGATGGCAAGCGGTGGGTGCTGTTCGGCAAGCCGGTCGAAGGCTGAGCCGCATCGGGGAGGGGAGAGCGTAATGGTGGACTATGACGTGATCGTCGTGGGCGGCGGCAATGCCGCGTTCTGTGCCGCGCTTGCCGCGCAGGAGCAGGGCGCGCGCGTTGTCATGCTCGAAGCCGCGCCCAAGGACGAGGCCGGCGGCAACAGCCGCTTCACCGCCGGCTCGATGCGCATCGTCTATAACGGCGTCGAGGACATCAAGGCGCTCATCCCCGACCTCACCGAGCAGGAGATCGCCACCACCGATTTCGGCACCTACACGCAGGACCAGTTCTTCGACGACATGGCGCGCGTGACGCAGTACCGCGCCAACCCCGATCTGGTCGAGCTTCTCGTGACGCGGAGCTTCGCCGCGGCGTGCTGGATGCGCGACAAGGGCGTGCGCTTCGTGCCGATCTACGGCCGCCAGGCCTTTCGCATCGACGGCCGGTTCAAGTTCTGGGGCGGACTGACGGTCGAGTCCGTGGGCGGGGGCCCAGGGCTCGTCGATCAATTGACCCAGGCGGCGACGCGGCGCGGCATCGAGATCCGCTACGAGACGCGCGCGACCGACCTCGTCACCGACGGGGTTGGCGTCACCGGCGTCAAGACGCGGCACGGGGACACGCTCGGCGATGTCGGCGGCAAGTCGGTCGTGCTCGCCTGCGGCGGGTTCGAGGCCAATCCCGAATGGCGCACGCGCTATCTCGGACCCGGCTGGGACCTCGCCAAGGTGCGGGGCACGCGCTTCAACACGGGCGACGGCATCCGCATGGCCCTGGCGATCGGCGCGAGCCCGTGCGGCAACTGGTCCGGCTGCCATGCGGTCGGTTGGGACATGAACGCGCCGGAGTTCGGCGACCTCGCGGTCGGCGACCAGTTCCAGAAGCATTCCTATCCGTTTGCCATCATGGTGAACGCGACCGGGCGGCGCTTCGTCGACGAGGGCGCCGATTTCCGCAACTACACCTACGCGAAGTACGGCCGGGTCATCCTGGAGCAGCCGAACCAGTTCGCCTGGCAGATCTGGGACAAGAAGGTGAAGCACCTGCAGCGCGACGAATACCACATCCGCCGCGTCACCAAGGTCACCGCCAACACGATCGAGGAGCTCGCGCAAAAGCTCGACGGCGTCGACGCCAAGGAGTTCGTGCGCCACATCGCCGAGTACAACAAGGCCGTGCGCACCGACATCCCGTTCAATCCCAACGTCAAGGACGGCCGCCGCACCGACGGACTCGCGGTCAACAAGTCGAACTGGGCCAACACCATCGACGTGCCGCCGTTCGAGGGCTACGGCGTGACCTGCGGGCTCACCTTCACCTTCGGCGGCCTGCGCATCACCACCGACGGCGAAGTGCTGAACCTCGACATGCGGCCGATCCCCGGGCTTTACGCCGCCGGCGAACTCGTCGGCGGGCTCTTCTATTTCAATTACCCGGGCGGATCGGGACTGACCTCGGGCGCGGTGTTCGGCCGCATCGCCGGCGCATCGGCGGCACGGCGCTGAGGCGGCTCGGGCCGCGCATGCAGCCTCTCGTTCTGCTTCAGCTTCTGGCACTGCTCGCGCTTGCGAACGGGACGCCGGTCATCGCCAAGAAGCTGCTGGGCGGCCGCTTCGCCTGGCCGCTCGACGGCGGCTGCCGCTTCTTCGACGGCCGGCCGATCTTCGGCCAATCGAAGACGGTGCGCGGGATCGTGCTGTCGATCATCGCGACGGGCGCGGGCGCGCCGCTCGTCGGGCTCGCGCCCGAGATCGGCGCGCTCGTCGGCGGCACGGCGATGGCCGGCGACCTCTTCTCGAGCTTCACCAAGCGCCGGCTCGCTCTGCCGCCGAGCAGCCGTGCCACGGGCCTCGACCAGATTCCGGAATCGCTCTTCCCGCTTGTCGCCTGCCGCAACGCGCTGGCGCTCAGCGCGGCCGACATCGGGCTGGGCGTGGCGCTCTTCACCTTCGGCGAGATTTTCGCCTCGCGGCTTCTCTATCGCTGGCACCTGCGCGACCGGCCGTATTAGACCGCGCGCTCGAGCCGAAGCAGCGCGATCTCCGGCGGGCAGTTGAGCCGCACCGCGACGATCGACGAGCCCGCGCCGACGGAGGTGTAGCCGACCATGCGGTGGTAGGTCCAAAGCCCCGAGCCGAGGCGCCGCGGCAGCACCGAATCGAGCGTGATCGGAACCGCGCCGGGCAGGCAGATCTGCCCGCCGTGCGTGTGGCCGCTCAACAGCAGATCGAAATCCGCGTGCGCCGCCTGGCGGTAGATCTCCGGCGTGTGCGACAGGAGGATCGAGAACTCGTCGTGCGGCACGGCGCTCGCCGCCTTCTCGATGTTGTCGACGCGGTAATAATGCGCGTCGTCGATGCCGACGAGGTGGACGCGCGCGCCGTTGCGCTCGATCGTCACCGCTTCGTTGAGCAGCATGCGGATGCCCATGTCTTCCATCCGCGGCACCATGAGGATCGAATCGTGGTTGCCGAGCACGCCATAGACCGGGCCCTTGAGATGCGTCCGCACCTGCGCAAGCCCTTCGAGCGTTGCCTCGATCGGCCCCCAGGTCTTGCCGCGGAAATCGCCGGTGATGACGCAGAGGTCGTAGCGGACATCGCGCGCCAACTCGCCCACCCGGTCCATCGCGCGCGGGTTCATGTCCACGTGCATGTCGCTGATATGGAGAATGGTGAAGCCATCGAAGGCCGGCGGAAGATGGGCGAGCGCGACCGGAACGTGGCGCAGCGCGACGCGCTCGGCGTTGCGCAGCCCGCGACGGTAGAGGCCAGTGAACTTCAGCGTGTTGCGGATGAGAGACGGGGCCGAGTACCAGTTCTCGATATGGAAGAAGTTGAGGCCGTGCCCGAACACGCGCGCCTCGTGATCGGTCTCGATGCCGAGCCGCTGGCGGGCGTGAAGCCGGCCCAGGCGCTTTTCCAGCTTGGCGAGGATTTCGTCGCTCATTCCGCGCGCACGCGCAGGCGCCGGCCGATCTGCTCGAAGCCGAGGTCGGCGGCGATGGCGAAGAGCGCGACGACGCTCGCGCCCTCGATGACATAGGGAAGCTTGTCGCCGACGAGGCCGCTGATGATCGGCGTGCCAAGGGTCACCGCGCCTACGGTCGAGCCGATCGTGGCGGTGCCGATATTGATCACCACCGAGGTGCGGACGCCCGCAAGGATCACCGGCAGCGCCAGCGGCAGCTCGACGCTGCGCAGGATCTGGAACGGCGAGAACCCCATGCCCTCGGCCGCCTCGCGCACCGCGACCGGCACGCTCTCGATGCCGGCGATCACGTTGGCGACGATCGGCAGGAAGCCGTAGATCGCGAGCGCGAGGAAGGTCGGCCACAGGCCATAGCCCAGCACCGGCACGGCAATCGCCAGCACCGCCACCGGCGGAATGCTCTGTCCGATGGCCGCCAGCGCACCCAGGAGGGCGCGGAACTCGCGTCCCGCGGGCCGGGTGACGAAGACACCGAGCAGGAGCGCGGCCGCGATCGAGGCAAGACTCGATGCCGCGACGATCGTGAGATGCGCGAGGAACACCTGCGGAAACGATGCAAAGCGGTAGATCGGCGGCTCGACGTCGGGAAAGCCCCAGGCGAAGAGCGGTCCCAGCGCCGGCATCAGGAAGAGCAGCAAGGCCAGGGCCGCGGCCGTGCCGATCAACGCGACCATGCCTCGGTTTTGTCGCACGCTCATCGCAGAAGATCGGAGAGCCCCACCGATCCCGTCACAGCGCCGCTCGGGTCGCGCACGGGAATCCGGTCGGTGCGGCGCACCACCATCTGCGACAGCGCCTCGGTGAGGGTCGCGGCCGGCGCAAGGGGATCGCCGGAGACGACGATCCCCGGCCGCACCCGGTCGCCGACCCGTCGCACCGTCAGGAGCTTGAGCCCGATCTCGTCGCTGCCGATGAAGGCGCGCACGAAATCGTCGGCGGGATGTTCGAGCACCTCGAGCGGCGTTCCCTGCTGCGCGATGCGGCCCTCATGCATGATGACGACGAGATCCGCGAGCCGCAGCGCCATGTCGATGTCGTGCGTCACGAATACGATGGTCTTGCGCGCCTGCTGCTGGATGAGGCCAAGCTCGCTCTCGAGCGCGCCGCGCGTGATCGGGTCGAGGGCACCGAACGGCTCGTCCATCAGCAGGATGCCGGGATCGGCCGCCAAGGCGCGGGCGACGCCGACGCGCTGCTGCTGCCCGCCCGAGAGCTCATGCGGATACTTGTCGCGATACGTGCCCGGATCGAGCCGCAGCAGCTCGAGAAGCTCGGCCACGCGCGCCGCGATGCGCGGCCTCGGCCATGCAAGGAGCCGCGGCACCGTCGCGATGTTGTCGGCGACGGTCCAATGCGGAAAGAGGCCCACCGACTGGATGACGTAGCCGATGCTCCGCCGCAGCGTCTCGGGCGCGAGCGTGCTCACATCCTCGCCGCCGATGCGAATGCGGCCGGCGGTTGGCGCAAGAAGCCGGTTGATCATCTTGAGCGTTGTCGACTTGCCGGCGCCGGACGAGCCGACGAGGGCGCAAAACGCGCCTTCGGGAATCGCAAGGCTCACACGGTCGACCACGCGGCGGCCGCCATAGTCGCGCACCACATCCTGCAGCTCGATCATTGCGCGCTCCGCCTCAGCGACGCGACCGCCATCGCCATGCCGAAATCGGCCGCGAGCGCGAGCAGGATCGTCGGCACCGCGCCCAGCAGCACGAGATCGACGGCATATTGGCCGATCCCCTGGAAAACGAAAGTGCCGAGCCCGCCGGCGCCGATCAGCGCCGCCACCGTGGCGAGCCCGATCGCCTGCACCGTGACGATCCGCACGCCCGCCAGGAACACCGGCAGGCCGAGCGGCAGTTCCACCCGCCAGAAAATCTGCGCCGGCGTCATGCCCATGCCGGCGGCCGCCTCGGTCACGGCGGGATCGATGCCGAGAAGTCCCGCCTGGGTGTTGCGCGCCACGGGCAGCAGCGAATAGAGCGTGAGCGCGATGAGCGCCGGCACCGGCCCCACCCCGCCCAGGCCGAGCGCGGCGAGCGGCGCGATCAGCAAGCCGAAGAGCGCGATCGACGGCACCGTCTGGATCGCGTTGAGCACTGCGAAGATCGGGCCGGCTGCGGCACGGCGCCGCGCGGCAAGCGCGCCGAGCGGCGTGCCGATCGCGAGCGCCGGGACCAGCGCACCCAGCACCAATTCGCAATGCCGCAGCAATTCGCCGACGAAGGCGCCGCGCCGGATCGCATACTCGCGGGCGATCGACAGCGCATCGAGCCGGCCGCTCGCCGCGAGCACCGCAACCAGAACGGCGATGGTCGCCGCTGCGGCCAGCCGTGTGCGCCGACCAGCCGAAAGTCGCTGCAGCGCATCGAGCACGGCAAACGCAGCGCACAGGCTCGCGATCCAAAAGGCGGGGCCGAGCGACGTGCGGGCGGCGCGCGGGCTCGTCGCGGCGAGCGATGCCGCTGCGGCGCCGGCACCGTCGAGCAGCAGCAGCAGAAGCGCGCCCGCGGCACCGATCACCGCGGCCGCGATCGCGCGCGACCGCGGCCGGAACGCGGCCGCGACGAGAAACGCGCCCAGCACGCCGATGCTCGCGCAGACCGGAACGCTCGCCGCGCGCCACAGCGGCAGCGGCGCGCCCGACACCAGACGGTTCGGCGCTTGCGAGACGAAACCGCTCGCGGCAATCGCGGTGGCGCCCGCCAGCACCAGAAACAGCAGCACGAGGTTCGGCGCGCGCCTGTCGGCGGCGTCCGTCATCGGGCGAAGCCTTGCGCGGCGAGATAGTCCGCTGCGACCTGCTTCGCATCGCCGCCCTCGACGGCGATCGCGGCGTTGAGCCGCTGCAGCCGTTCGAGGCTCAGCGAGCGAAACACCGGGTCGAGCAAACCAGGGATCTGCGGATGCCGTGCAACGACCGCGGACCGCACAACGGGCGCGGGCTCGTAGACGATCTCGGCGCCCTTGTCGTCGGCGAGCACGACGAGCCCCAGCGCCGAAAGGGCGCCGTCGGTGCCATAGGCCATCCCGGCATTGACGCCGGAAATTCCTTCGGCCGCGGCGCGGATGGTCGCGGCCGTGTCGCCGCCGGCGAGCACCAGAAGCTGGCTCTGCTCAAGCGAGAAGCCATAGGCCGCCTCGAAGGCCGGCAGTCCGCCCGCGCTTTCGACGAACTCGGCGGATGCGGCGAGCTTGAGCCTGCTGCCGCCGCGGACATAGCGGGCGAGGCCGTCGAGCGAGCCCCCGATCCGCGCCGCCAGATCCTTGCGCATCGCAATCGCCCAGCTGTTATTGGCAGGCGCCGGCGCAAGCCAGACGAGTCCGTTCCGCTCGCGGTCGAGCCGCCGCACCGCCTCGTACCCGCTCGCGGCGTTCCGCCAGACCGCGTCGCCCTCCATGCGGAAGAACCGCGCCCCGTTGCCGGTATATTCGGGATAGAGGTCGATCTGGCCCGCGAGAATGGCGCTGCGCACGATGTTGGTGGGGCCGAGCTGGAGCTTGCTGGCGACGGGGATGCCGGCCTTATCGAGCACCAGCAGGATCATGTTGCCGAGAAGCGCGCCTTCGGTGTCGATCTTCGAGCCGACCACCACCGCATCGGCCCGCGCCCCGCCGCCGAAGCCGATGAGGACGCCGAGGATCAGAGAAACGAGGCGAACGCGCATCGCGTTGCCTTACGGGACCCGCGCGGCGGGCGCAACTGCCGCATCCGGCGCGCGCAGCGCGAGAGAGGAGGGCGGGCACCTCCGTCTCTTGACGCGGCGGCCCCCATTGGCCGAAAGCTGGTGCGGACCCCTGAGGCTGGCATGACCGAAGCGACGGCGCGAGACGACGACATCACGCTTTCTGGCGAGGCGATCCGGATCGGTTCCGAGGCGCACAAGCGGCTCTTCTGCCGCATGCTGCTCGACACGTACGATCCGTATCGGCCGGCGGTGATCGCCTGGCCGGCGCTCGCGCCCGATGCGCTGGCGCGGTTGACGGGCTTGCCGTTCTGGGATGTCGCGCTTGCCACCGAGGAAAGCGCGGGGCGGCGGATGCAGGCGCTGGCCGATGCGACCGACGATCCGCTGATCCGGGAGGCGGTGGCCCTGAACGCGTTCGAGGAGCGCCGCCATAAGGAGGTGCTCGGTCATATGATCCGGTTCTACGGCATCCCGGTCGAGGACGAGACGCCGCCACCGCCTCCGGGCGATCCGCAATGGGCGTTCATGCGTACCGGCTATGGCGAATGCTTCGATTCGTTTTTTGCCTTCGGTCTGTTCGCGCTGGCGCGACAGTCGGGGTTCTTTCCGGCGCCGCTCGTCGAGGTGTTCGAGCCGATCATCCAGGAAGAGGCGCGGCACAACCTGTTCTTCGTCAACTGGGTCGCGTACATGCGCGCAAAGGAGCATGGCTTGGCGCGCTGGCGCATCGACGCACAGCGCCTCAAAGCGCTGGCGGTCCAGGCCTGGGACCGGCTCGCCGCAGCGAAGCGGGCCGACAAGAACTTCACGCGGACCGGCGGCGAGGCGATCGGGCTCGATCTCAAGCCGCGCGATTTCCTGACGCTGTGCATTGCCGAGAACGAGCGTCGGCTCGCGCCGTACGATGCGCGCCTGCTGCGCCCGCGCATCATGCCGGGGGCAGCCCGAATACTGTGCCGCATGCTGCCCGGGTAGGCGTCGTCACGCGCCCTGGAGCACCACCTTCGCCGCGATGAGGGCGTCGATCTCGGCGGGCGCGAGCCCGGCCTCGGCCAAGACCGCGCGCGTATGCTCGCCGAGCGCCGGCGGCGGCAGGCGGACGGTGAAATCGTAGGCATCGCTGGTGAACGGCAGCTTTGGCAGGTTGCCGATCCGGCCGTCCGCCATCGGCACGGGCAGAAGCTGGCCGCTCTCGACGAGATGCGGGTCGTCGAGCAGCTGGTCGGGCCGGCGCAGCGGCGCGTAGGGCACGCCCGCGCGCTCCAGAAGCTGCTGCAGCGCCGGGCTCTTGTGGCGCGCCACGGCCTCGCGGATCGGCGGCAGCATCCATTCCTGCGCGGCGACGCGCTTCTCGTTGGTGGCGAGCCGCTCGTCCGCGAAGAGTTCGGGCAGACCCATGGCAGCGCAGAACCGTTCCCAGTGCGCGTTCGAGGTGACGCCGATGAACACCTGGTCGTCATCGGCCGTGGCGAAGAGATGGAAGATGCCCCAGCCCATAC
>Ga0335085_10015286_pt1 | contig 11143 bp, 11 predicted proteins | sample Lox_Sample_45_FD_206712 | JGI IMG/M metagenome (GOLD analysis project Ga0335085, IMG submission 206712) | Soil microbial communities from Loxahatchee National Wildlife Refuge, Florida, United States - Lox_Sample_4.5 | ecosystem: Environmental > Terrestrial > Soil > Wetlands | place: USA... | reverse complement strand
AGGGTAATACGGATTGGCGGAGGGAAACGGCGGGCGAACTACCTTTGCAGTCAAGACATTAGCGATAGCCCGCCCGCTGGAATGGCTACCTTCCGAGTAAAGTCCCGCTAGAGCGCTCTCAGCCATGCCAATAGGGCGTCGGTTTTTGCAGCGGGTGCTCCTTCGACCCACAGGCACTCGTTTCCTTTGCGGAGCAGCAGCCCCCGCCCGTTGGCGGCGGTTCCGACAAACAGATCGGGCCCGGAGGGCGGGTCGGTGCTAAGTCCGGGATACTTATGCCCTAGGATCGTGTAGTAGTCGCGGAAAAAACCCATGGCCGCTTCCGCGCTCACCCAGCGCGTTCTGGCGACGAGTGTGTAGGTATTCCCGCCCGCCTGCTCGTAGAGGACGTAGCGGTCCCCAGCCCATGACGGGCTAACCGCCTTTGCTTCCTCCTCAGAAATGAGCTGTCCGAGCAAACAGTAAATGCCCAGTTCTCCCAAGGTGTTTTCAGTCAGAAATCGGAGTCCCGACTGGCCTTCGAGCAGTGGAGGCCGGTTCAAGGTAACCTTGGGGGTAATCGTGCGGCCAAAGTAGGTCTGTGGGTGGAAGATTTGCTGAGTGGCGTCCGGAGGATGTTCAAACGATGCGTTGAGGTTCTTCCAACCTCCCAATCGCAGCCCCGCCTGAATGAAGCCCATGCCTTGAACGTATGGAAACAGAGCTTGCTTTCGAAAAAAGTAGGGAGCCCTGGAAAATACGGGTGATTCTGAAGACTTTTCAGGGATCAATCCTTCGATGAGCGGTTCGAAAGAAGGCATTTGGCCCAAATCCGCCCCCCCGGCGATTTGCTGCACCATGGCAGCCGTGGCATAACCCTCCACGAAAGCTTGCCGGGCGCTTGCGGCGTCGTCATCATTGCGGACGCTGCGGAGGAAATTCTCCAGGTTCCAGTTTTGATCCTGAAGCGCATGGGTGAGTTCGTGGGACAGGGTCATGGGCTGCAATTCCGCCGGAACCCAATCCGCGATGAACATGGTCTTGCGCTTGGGGTCATAGAAGCCGGCACCCTGCTCCGTGTAGAAGCTGATCAGAAATTTCTCCAGATTGAAGTCCGGCGGGACCAGGCCCAGCACTCGCACCAGGGCTTCCTGCGCATGGATTTCCGCCGGCGAAGACTCCTCGTGCAGATTCTGAATCAAGTACTTTTCGATTTCCGGCCGGCTGACAACCTGCTTATTGAGAGGCGCCTTGATGGGCAGGCCAGTCATCTCGCTCATTTGGTGCAGGATCTCGTCCGCCTGCGAGAAGACGGCAGGCGCTGCTTGCTGCCCAGCCGCGGCAGCGGAGACGAGCCACCCCAGCAGGCTGAGCGCGATGATCCCGAGGCCGGATGAAAGCCTCCGTTGGTTACTACGATTGAAGGTCGACATCGTGTAAAAAGCCTCGCGCCCAATTTGCCCACAGGATGACGGTTTGACCCATCCCCTCCGAGGAGACTATCATGAAACCTGCGCGAGCAAGCCGGGTGATCGCTGCCTCGCCTTAGCGCTCCGCTCTTCGGGGCTAGCAGGGGCGGGGGAGAGGAAAGTCCGAACTCCGCAGGGCAGTGCGCTCGCTAACGGCGAGGGCCAAAGGGGGATTCCCGCGAGGGACGTACGCCTTGGGTACGGAAAGTGCCACAGAAAACATACCGCCGCGCCGGCGCCTTCGGGCGGACCAGTGCGGCAAGGGTGAAAAGGTGCGGTCCCGGGTCACCGGGAATTAAAGTAAGAGCGCACCGCCCCAGTGGTGACACTGGGGGCATGGTAAACCCCGCACGGAGCAAGACCAAATAGGAGGGGAGGGGCGGCCCGTCCCGTTACAACCCTCGGGTAGGTCGCTGGACTCCACGAGCAATCGTGGGGCTAGAGGAATGATCGCCATCCGTCTTTGGGCGGACACAGAATTCGGCTTACAGGCTTGCTCGCGCCGTTCCAATAATTTACCCGCCAACATCCCAACTGCAAGGGTACCTTCGAATCTGCTCGGGTGCGGATTACCCTTTTCGGCCCGCTCCCCGGGGGCGAGCATCCGCAATTTCGGAGCACAGCCCTCTACTGGTTAATGTGAACGACAGTTGCAGGCGGAAATCCATTGAACCAGGTCGAAGAAGCATTGCTGTAGGCGCCGATGTTTTCCGAGTAGACCAGATCGTCGATTTGGAGGTCAGGCAGTTGCTCGGATTGCGAGATAGTGTCGAGACCATCACAGGTCTGCCCGTAGACCGCGCAGACTTCGGTGGCGCCTTTCTTGAACGCCTTGAGGTGGTATGTGCAATGGTCAAAAATGATGCCGGAGAATGTGTGATAGACGCTATCGTCAATGAAGTAGCAGATCTTTCCATCGCGCACCGCTTTGCCGATGATGCGTGCCACCAGGGTGGCGGCCGTGGCCACGAAAAATCTGCCCGGCTCTGCGAGGATCTGCATGTTGCGCGGAAACAGCCTGTCGATTTCGGTGTTGATCATTCTGGCAAGCAGGCTGAACGGCTTCACATGCCGGTCATAGGCGACGGGAAAGCCGCCGCCGATGTCGAGGATTTTGATCTCGTGGCCACGGGTGTTCGCCTCCCGTGATATCGCCGCCGCAATATTAAGAGCCTGAACGAAGTTCTCGAAGTTGGCGCATTGGCTGCCCACGTGAAAGCTCAGACCCTCGACCTCCAATCCGATATCGAATGCAGCACAGATCAGATCCACTGCTTCTCCCGGGTCGCAGCCGAACTTGGACGACAACTCTACCATTGATCCGGTGTTGGGAACCCGCAAGCGCAGCACAACGCCGGCATGTGGGGCGTGTTGTTTGATTTTCAGCAGCTCGTTGCGGTTGTCATAGGTAACCAGGGGCTTGTAGCGGTCAAGCGCCTGGAGGGTCTCCTTGGGTTTGGTCGGATTGGCGAAAATGATTTTGTCCCAGATAAAGTCCTGCTGCTCCTTGGGCGGAAGGTGTTTTATGTTTTCATAAACCAGCATGAACTCGGGAAGAGAGGCGACGTCGAAGCTGGCGCCGGCGTCGTACAGAGTGCGCACAATCTCCGGCGCCGGATTCGCTTTTACAGCGTAATACGCCTGAACTCGAGGAAGGTGCCTCTTATATTTGGCGTAGTTACGGCGGATGATCTCGTGATCGATCACCAGAACGGGTGTTCCGTGTTTCGCGGCCATTGCATGTAGCTGCCGGCTTGTAGCCATAAGCCCCCGTCTCTTCCATACTGAGCGACGTGGATTGTAGCGTCGATCTCCGATCGACGACGGCGGTCGGAGACCGCCGCACAACTAATCGAGGACAGGATCCGTGCCATCAATCATTTTCACCTTGTTGTGCGTGAAGTATTCCTTGGTCAGCGCCTTCAGCATCTTGCCGCGCTGGTCAAACAGCCTGCGCAATTTCCGGCGCGGATGCCGGGCCAGGGCGTAGTGCGTGAGGATGGGCATGGCGATGGTGGTATCTGTGTAGCAAACCACGGCATCGGGCAGGCGGTCGGGATCCACTTTCCCCCAACTTACGGCTTCGCTGGGAGTAGCTCCGCTCAGTCCGCCGGTGTCCGGACGTGCATCGGTGACTTGCAGGAAATAATCCTGGCCAAATTCCTTGATGCGCAGCACCTCCTGGATCTGAGGTTCCGTCTGCAGCATAAAGTTCTTGGGACTGCCGCCGCCCCAGAGAACCGCGGCACTCTTGCCACCGGAGCGTTTTGCCGCGAGAACGTAAGCCGTTGACTCATTCACGTCGATCGAGGGATTCACCCGCAGCTTGTTGCCGCGCAATTCCACGCCCGCCACGTTCATCCCAATCGTCGAGTCGCCGGGCGATGAGGTGAAGCAGGGCACGCCGGCGCGATAGGCGGCTGCCAGCACCGAGACGTCCTTCAGGCCCGCTTTGCGCTCCCACTCGGCGGCATACTTGCCCAGCAGGTTGTGCAGTTCAGCGGAGCCCATTTCCCTCTGGAATTCGGGTTGAATAAGAATGTTGCGCAGGATTTCATCCGTGGCCATCAGGCAATCGCTGTAACCCAGCAGAACGTCGTACACGCGCACGATATCGTTGTCGCGCAGTTCCGTGTCGTCCATGGTGAAGTTCCCGACACGCACGGGATAGTTCAAGGCAAAATGCATGTCGTGATATAAATTGGCGCCGGTCGAGACAATCCAGTCCACAAATCCGGCTTTGATGAGAGGAACGATGCAGGAGCAGCCCAGCCCGGCCGGGGTGAGCGCTCCCGATATACTCATGCCGATGGTGACGTCCGGCTCTAGCATCTTTTCCGCGAAAAGCTTGCAGCCCTCTTTGAGCCGGGCCGAGTTGTAGGCAAGGAACACCTGGTCCACGATGTCAGGAAGCTTCTCTTTGCCGGTCAGGTTCTTGGGGAGAATCCGAGGTCCGGACAGGAAGCGGTCGCGATTGGGACACTTTTTCTTCTTCATCCAATCGGGCATTTCCGACATGTCTTCGCGATAACGATGTTGTGATTTATGAGCTTTAGCCATGATCGAATCAGGTTCCTCCATTGAACACTATGAGTGCCGCTCGCATTGAAATGATGTATCGAGCTGAATTAGACTAGCACAGCGAGCCGAGCGGGGAAAGCGTGCACCGCGGTTCGTAGTGACTCAATTCGATTGCTTTGCGATTTTGGATGTTAAATGCCAGTATCTCAGAAGGAATCCAATGGCGAATACCAAAGTGAGGGGTAGCCAAACCCCGGGAGACTTAATCATCGATACTAGGTCAAAACCCATCGTAGTTGGCCCGGACGTACTTCGGCTTAAGTAGGTACAAATGACTATAGGAACTGTGATCACAGTGATCAGCACGAAGCCAAGTCCAGCGATAATACTACGAACAATGATCATGAGAGGATTTTAGCACGGTCGAAGTTTTCAGAATGAGTCACTATCCCATGGCTGGATGTAGAGGCGGCTTTACGCCGCCATGCGGCGAGGTAAACACGCGGCTACGAAATTGTCTGGAACTCCAACGTGAATACAATGAAAGATTCGAAAAACACACCATCTGCAATGGGCTTCTCAATCCCCGCGGAGTGGGAGCCGCACGAAGCGACGTGGCTTGCGTGGCCGCATAATCCCACCGACTGGCCGGGCAAGCTCGATACCATTTGCTGGGTCTACGGCGAAATGGTACGCAAAATTTCGCCCGGCGAGCGCATCCGAATGCTGGTAAATTCCGCGGCCGGCCAGAAGACCGCGCTGCGCTACCTCAAGCGCACCGGAGCTGACCCGGCGCGCGTCGAATTCATCCGTCAACCAACCAATCGCGGCTGGATGCGTGATAGCGGGCCCATATTTGTTCGGCGCCACTTGAACCGCAAGACGGAGACCGCCATCGTCCATTTCCACTTCAACGCCTGGGCCAAGTATTCTGACTGGAAGAAAGATCGCCAGGTGCCGGAAGTCGCGGCCCAGCGCCTCTCCAAGCGCCTCTTCAACGCGCAGACCGGCAACCGTGATTTCGTCCTCGAAGGCGGTGGAATCGAAGTCAATGGGTGCGGAACATTGTTGACGACGGAAGAGTGCTATTTGTCCCCGAAAATCCAGGTCAGGAATCCAGGCCTCGACCGAAAAGGCTTTGAAAAAGCGCTCAACGATTACCTCGGCGCCACCAACGTCTTCTGGCTTGCCGGCGGCGTGACCGGAGATGACACGCACGGCCACATCGACGACATCTGCCGCTTCGTCAATAGAAATACCTTGGTGCTGATTAAAGAGGATAATGCCGAGGACGTCAACTACGTCCCCCTTAACGAGAATTGGGAGCGCATTCAGGATTTGCGGCTCGAGGACGGTTCCAAGCCCGAGGTCATCGCGCTACCGATGCCCGACCCGATCTATTTCGACGGTGACAGACTGCCGGCGAGTTATGCAAATTTCTATATCTCGAATCACGCCGTGCTGGTGCCCACCTTCAACGATCCCAAAGACCGGGTGGCGCTTGGAATCCTTGGCGAATTATTCCAGGATCGTATGGTCGCAGGAGTCCATGCCGTTGATTTGGTGTTGGGCTTCGGCACGCTCCATTGCCTGACGCAGCAACAGCCAGCTTGAGGGCAAGGCTGTGCCCCGGGCATGAATCGCGGGGTCAACTGGCATGGCACGAGTGTCTGATTCATGAAGCGACATTGGGTAGCGGCATGAAAACGAAGACAGGACAGGAATTCCGGCAGAACAGGTCAGAAGCTTGTATGCTTGTAATGTAAGCGGAAGAACTCGCCATACAGGCTTGCTTGCGCGCTTTTGTTGGGAGGGGAGAATTTCCACTTAGGGAGCCTCCCCAATTTTGGCGGGGGGATTATGCAACTCAGAAGAGACCCGATCACGCAGGGTTGGGTCATCCAGCAGACCGAGGAAGAAAGTTGGGCTAAAAGCGGAATCTGTCCGCTTTGCCCGGGGAATGAGGCCCTGTGCCCCCCGAACGTCTACATCTACCCCTTCGCACAATCGAATTGGCAAGTTCGCGTGATTCCCCATCGCAATCCTATCTATCAAATTGAAGGTGATCCGGCGCGCCACGCCGAGGGTCTTTACGATAAGATGCGCAACCTGGGCGCCCACGAGGTGGTCATTGAACACCCCGACCACAAGCTGAAATTTTCCGATCTTACGGACGACCAGGCAATCCAGGCACTGCGCGCCTATGTTTCGAGGCTTGCGGATTTGAAGAAGGATCTGCGGTTCCGCTACGTGACCCTTTTCCGTAATGTGGGGTTGGAGGCCGGGCAAGAACTCGATCATCCGCATTCGGAAATTACGGCGACCCCGTTCATTCCACGCCGCGCCGCGTATGAACTTCGGGCGGCGCTTACGCATTTTGAGAACAAAGAACGCTGCCTCTTCTGCGACATCGTCAAACAAGAGTTGGACCTGCAGGTAAGGACCGTGGAGTGGAATGAACTCTTCATGGCTTTCTGTCCTTTTGCCTCCCGGGTTCCGTATGAAACCTGGATCCTGCCCATCTATCATCACGCATCGTTTGAGGAGGATGTGGCCTCGCCGGAAAAACAGTTGCAACTGGCCCGTCTACTGAAGTCCACCTTGCGCCGCTTGTCCAAGGTGGCCAAAGCCATGCACTTGGTTCTGCATACGTCTCCCAACATCAACGCCAAACCCCACCGGACGGGCGCTTGGCGGACTCTTGCCGAGGATTACCACTGGCACATTGAAATCCTGCCGATCATTCAAGGCAAGTCGCGCTCCTATTCATTTAAGGAAGTCTACTTCAGTTCACTCCCCACCCCCGAGGACGCGGCGAAGGGCCTGCGTGAGGCGGAGAGCTCTGTAAAATAAGGCGCCCGCGGATTTCGCATTTCCTTGCCCCAGCGCCGGAGAGTGTGCAAAAATGGTAAACGACGCAAGACGCGGCGCTGCATCGATTGGGCGCGGCCTTTCTGCCGGGCGCATCACGCGGAAAAGGAGAATCGGTGCATTCAGACCTTAAAGCCGTCGTTGAGGTCCAACAGCTTGACCAGCAGATTGCTGATATGACGGTACTGATTGACTCCCTGCCTGGACAAATTCAAACCCTGCAATCGCAATTGGATAACTTCATCCATGCGCACGAAGAGCGCAAAAAACGCCTGGCCGCCAATCTAAAGGAGCGCAAAGACCTGGAAGGCGATATCAAAGTCATCCAGGAAAAAATTACCAAACATAAAGACCAACTCTACCAGGTAAAAACCAACGAGCAGTATAAGGCGATGCTGAAGGAGATCGGCGGAGAGGAGGCCAATATCCGCAAGATCGAGGATCAGATCCTGGAAAAGATGGTCGAGTCCGAAGAAATCCAAAAGCATGTTCAGGAGGCGGCATCGCGCCTGGAGGGCGAGAAGGCTCGTGTCGCGGCGGAAATCAAACGCCTTCAGAATGAACGGCAGAAGGACATGAATGAGCGGGAAAGCCTGCAAGCGCAGCGCAAAGAGACGGCCGGCCTTCTTACCGATTCGGTTCTGGCCCTTTACGATCGCATTCGGAGTTACCGTACCGGCGCAGCGGTGGCGGAGGTTCGCAATGGCCTGTGCACGGCCTGCAACGTCCGCCTGCGGCCCCAAGTCTATAACGAAGTCCGGCTAAACGAGGCGGTCCTGACCTGCGAGAACTGCAGCCGCATCATCTATTATGCCGGGCCCCCACCCGGTGCGGAATCGGTAGAGGGCGGCTTGGGCACCCGAGTGACCATGTCTTAAGAAGAGCGGCGGGCTGTGATGAGTGGCGGGGGACAGAACTCTTCCGTTAGCTCAAAGCCATATCGCCTCCCAAACCCCATGTCCAACCCACAAGAAATAGTTGCCCACATCGATGGTGGATCGCGGGGCAATCCCGGGCCGGCGGCGTATGGTGTGGCCGTCAAAACGCCGCAAGGGCAGCCCGTAACTGCGTTTGCGAAGTACATTGGAGAGGCTACCAATAACTTTGCCGAATACCAGGGATTGCTCGCTGCCTTGGAGTATGCCCTCGCCCACAAATACCCGCGACTGCGTATCATGACAGATTCGGAATTAATGGCCCGGCAGATTTCCGGCCGATACAAAGTCCGCAGCCCTGACCTCAAGCCGCTGTACGACAAAGCTCAGGCCCTCATCTCCCGCCTGGAGTCGTTTTCCATTCAGCATGTCTACCGCGAACACAATCGCGAGGCCGATGGGCTGGCCAACCAAGCCATGGATAATGCCGGGCGCGGGGCGACATCGCCAAGGCCGCCGCTCCCCGGGCCGGCGCTGGCTGCGCCGCCGCCTGGGCCAAATCCTGAGCCGGGTTCACAGAGCCACGCCGCGAAACCTCTTTGCATTACTGCGACATTCCGGCATGGCACTCTGCAACCGCACACCAAGCTTCCCCTGCTGGACGGCGAGGAAGTGGAATTGGAAGTTCGCCGCAGAAAATAATCAGCACGCTGAAAGGTCTTAGGCCCCGAGCACGGCTTGCCGAGAACTGCCGGCTGGAGCAATGCGTGGAATTTCCTGTATAATATTCTGTACGTTCAGCCGAGGGGAGAACCCAGCGGCGATTGGGCGGCCGGTAACACCGAATTAAAGAGCCAGTTCCAGGGGGAAGCTTTTCTATGCCACAACGAATGGTCAAATGCGTAAAGCTGCACAAGGAGCTACCGGGCCTTGAGGAGGCACCCTGGACGGGTGAACTTGGCCAACGTATTTTCGAAAATGTTTCCGAAGAGGCGTGGAACCAGTGGCTCAACTTCTTGAGGATGCTGATTAATGAATACCGGCTGGTTCCCTCGACAAGAGAGGCACAAGAATTTATCGCCAAGCAAATGGAACAGTTCTTTTTTGGCGAAGGCACAGCACACCCGCCTGGATATGTTCCGGTGAAGTAGGGCAGTGAAAGGTGAATGGCCATCGGGGCTTAGCCATGCTTCAACCTAATTTACAAATTTAAGGAGCCGAATGCGATCCAACGTATCTACAATCTATGGAGTTTTGGGAGTGGGAGCTTTCGTATTCATCTTTAGCTCAGCGCTTCTGGCAGGCCCGGCCCCGGGCGAAGGCGGGGATCTTTACAAGCAAAAATGCTCGATGTGCCATGGCACCGACGGCAAGGGTTATCCCGCCCTGAAGACTCCGGACTTTACAGACCACAAGGTGCAAGCCGCGCTAACCGACAAGGAAATTCTGGACACCATTAAGAACGGGAAGAAGGACACCGCGATGCCCCCCTTCGCCGGCAAGCTGAGCGATGCTCAAATCAACGCGCTGCTTTCCTACATTCGCTCGCTTGACAGCAGCAGGAAGAAGTAGCTGCGGAAGGCGCGGGAACTCCAATTTCAATTTGGGGAGGCCGGGCAGGCGCCGAAGAATCTCCCCCGCCGCGCAAAACGGAGGACCGAGTGAGCGTTGAGAAGATCATAAAGTCAGACGCTGAATGGAGGAAGATCCTCACTCCGGAGCAGTATCAGGTGACTCGCCACGGAGGCACGGAGTGCGCCTTTACCGGCCAGTTCTGGGATTTTCACGACAAGGGAGTTTTTCACTGCGTTTGTTGCGGATCCGATCTCTTTAATTCCGATAAGAAATTTGAATCGGGTACGGGCTGGCCGAGCTTCTGGGATCCGGCCGAGAACGAGAACATCCAGGTGAAAACCGATAATAGCTACGGCATGAAGCGTACCGAGGTGCAGTGCGCCCGCTGCGATGCCCACCTCGGACACGTGTTTGAGGACGGTCCCCCGCCTACTCACCTTCGCTATTGCATCAATTCCGCCGCGCTCAATTTTGTGAAGGAGAAGGACTGATGTTTCGCCGGCGGCGCGACCCGAGCTTTCCGTTGCACGGGGATCATCACAAATCAGGGGCGGCCTGCGGGGGGACTCGACGCGCCCAAATCCGCAAGCTGCCTCTCCAACGCTGCCAAGGCGTTTTGGAGCATCTCGCGGTGCCGCGGATGCTGACTTGCCTGGATTTGCTGTTGCAGGTAGGTACGAGCGAGCAGCAAGGTCTCCCTTTTTCGCACGCCTGCCGCCACTTCCGGTGGCAATTGTTTCTTGCCCGGTTCTATTCCTTCTGACTTTGACGCTTCCATTTGCAATTCAACCGATTTACTTTCCCATCCTCTGGCCATAGAGCATTTTACTCCACACTGGGGGAAATTTAGGTTACAAAGCGCGGCCGCAACCCGCGCGAGACTCTCGACCTCCTTCGCATAGGCTTTAATCCCGATGCCTGACGCCTTCCCGTTTTCATCCTCACGCTATGGGTTTCTCCCGCCGCTGGGGTTGCAAATGCTTCGTGCTTCATCTATTGTCATGCGCGCGAAAGGATGAGTAAGTAAAAGCCTCACTAAAGAAGGTGAAGTGAAATGAACCGGCTCGGCTCCTCGTGCTGGAAGGTCTCGATTTTTGCCGCGGCGGTCGGGGTTTTGGTAATGGCCGCCCCCACGTTCTGCCGTGAGGATAACCAAACTCCACTGTGGCCCTTGTCAGCTCCCTTGGCGAAGGGTTCCGGTCCCGACGACCATCCGGCGATTCTCCTCTACTTACCGCCCTCGCAACACCCTACTCCCGCGGTCGTTCTCTGCCCCTCCGGCAATTATGTGTCCCTATCGATGGATCAAGACGGCCGCCAAGTGGCCGAGTGGTTGAACAACCTGGGGATTGC
>Ga0335085_10015285_pt1 | contig 11143 bp, 9 predicted proteins | sample Lox_Sample_45_FD_206712 | JGI IMG/M metagenome (GOLD analysis project Ga0335085, IMG submission 206712) | Soil microbial communities from Loxahatchee National Wildlife Refuge, Florida, United States - Lox_Sample_4.5 | ecosystem: Environmental > Terrestrial > Soil > Wetlands | place: USA: Florida... | reverse complement strand
CGTGAAGCAAGATAGAATTAATGAGATGATAAAAATTCTTTTTAACATTGCCATCCCTCCTTTCCTAACAATGCGCATGAACGGTTGACTTTAACTTTTGAACTTTGAACTTCTAAATCCCTCCTTTCCTTAATTTTTTGAAGAAGATCCCAAAGATCGGAATCAAAAGAAAGAGGACCGTCGCAAGCAGAAAGACCATGGATATCGGTCGATGGATAAAAACTCCAAAATCGCCGTGAGAAATCATCAACGACTGCCGGAAGGCCACTTCCAGTCTCGGTCCAAGAACCAATGCCAATAAAAGCGGCGCGCCTTCATAGGCCCATTTCCTCATCAAGAATCCCATGGCGCCAAAGAGGAGCATCATCCAGATGTCGAAGACGGAGTTATTCACGGTAAACATCCCTGTGAAGCAGAAAAGGATGACCAGGGGTAAAAGGATTCTCTTAGGAATTCTGAGAATGTTGGCAAAGAGGGGGACGAGAGGAAGATTCAGGATGAGAAGCATCAGGTTTCCGATATACATGCTCGCGATGACTCCCCAAAAAAGTCCTGCGTGCTGACTGATCATTAAGGGGCCGGGCGATACTCCATGGATGAGAAGGGCACCGAGGAGGATAGCCGTGGGGGGAGCAAAGGGGATTCCGAGAACGAAGAGGGGGATGAAGGCAGCTTGGCAGGCGGAGTTGTTCGCAGACTCAGGGCCGGCCACCCCTTCGATCGCCCCCTGACCGAACTCCTCAGGATGTTTAGAGACCCTCCGTTCGATCATGTATGAAGCATAGGTCGCAATCACCGGAGCGGGTCCGGGGACCAAGCCTATACCAAATCCGGAGACTGTTCCCCTGAGGATTGCCCCCATCGATCTTTTCAAATCTTGAAGAGAGGGGTAAAGTTCCCGCATGCGTGGCATGAGAACTCCTTGATCCAGCAGCTCCGAAGGTTGATTGACATTGACCAAGACCTCTCCAATTCCGAAGAGCCCGATCGCAACGGCAACGAATTCGATTCCCCCCAGGAGAGAGACAGACCCATAGGTAAATCGTGCATCTCCTGTAACCGGATCCAGTCCGATCGTTCCGATGATCAAGCCTACAATGGCCATCATGAGAGATTTGAGAAGTGATTTGCCTGTCACATTGCTTAGGACGATGAACCCAAAGACCATTAAGGAAAAATATTCAGCAGGGCCAAAAGCCAATGCGGCCTCTGCCAGGGGTGGGGCCAGAAAGACCATCCCAAAAATTGCGAGGGTCCCTGCAACAAAGGATCCAATGGCCACGATAGCCAGGGCAGGGCCCGCCCTTCCTTTTTGTGCCATTCGATAACCATCAATACAGGTGATGACAGAGGCCGTCTCCCCGGGGACATTGAGGAGGATGGAGGTGGTCGAGCCTCCATACATTGCTCCGTAGTAGATTCCGGCAAGCATGATGATGGCAGAAGTGGGATTCAGGCCAAACGTGGCAGGGATCAGAAGGGCGATCCCTGCGATCGGCCCGATTCCGGGGAGCACACCGATGATGGTTCCTACGATGCAACCGATCAGACAATAAAGAAGGTTTTGGACCGTCCCCGCGATGCCAAAGCCGTTGATTAAGTGCTGCAGTGAATCAAACACTGCCGGTCTCCTCTAGATTCCAATCCACCCCTTTGGCATGGGAATATCAAGCCACTTGACGAACAGAAAATAGGAACCCGCAGCCGTCACCAGAGAGATCAGAATGTTTAGGCCCCACCGTTTTATCCCCAGGGTTCTCAAGAGGCCCAACACCAGAAGAAAAGAGGTGAGCGGATATCCCAGTCGACTGAAAAACAAGGTAGCCAAAACCATCGTTCCCAGGAAGAGGATCAATTGCATAGGAGATTCCGAGGATTCAATGGAGGCTTCCTTTCTTGCCTGTTTTTCTTTGCCCTGAAGGAAAACTCTTAGAACGAAGACGCCTGATAAGATCATGAGGAGGATCCCGAGAAAGAGGGGAAACATCCCGGTCCCTGCCATTCGGAAGGTTCCGATGGGCATTCCTAAGGAAAGAGCCGTGGTTAGCAATCCGAAGAGAAAGATTACGATCCCAACGATTGCTTCGTCCTTCTTCAACTCGTCCCTCTAAAAATCAAAAGTTCAAATGACAAATTTCAAATGTGAAGCTCGCCGGCCGGAGGTCGGGGCTTTGACCATTGAGCGCTTATCTCGGTTTCAATAGTACGGGGCAAACGGGCGAACTTTCAACTCCGAGTAAAGGATTCATCTCCTTTCTCTAAATCCCAACCTCTCAGAGATTTTAGAAGCCGTTTCCATCACTTCCTTCTTCAGTATTTCCTGAATGGTTTTTTTCGTAACCCGAAAGGCAGGAGCGGTGATACTGATCGCAGCCACGGTCTTTCCGATCTCGTTATAGATCGGTGCCGCGACGCATCGGATCCCCTTCTCGTTCTCCTCGTCATCCACAGCATACCCTTGTTTCCGGACGGTCTTGAGGTGCTCTCGCAACAGGATCGGGTCGGTAAGGGTGTTCTCGGTTCTTCTGATCAGAGTTTTTTCTTTGAAGAAGCTTTGCAGCTCCTCCTCGGAAAAATTGGCCAATATCATTTTCCCTACGGCAGAACTGTGAGCGGGATTTCGAAGGCCTATTCTGGAAGCCATCTTCAGGCCACTCGGATTCTGGTCGGTCTCCACCTTATCGATATAGACAATCTCATTCCGGTCGAGGATGACGAGATGGATGGTTTCCTTCGTCCGGTCCGTAAGGTCCCGCAAGAATGGCTCAGCCACTTTTCTGAGGTCGAGCTGGCTCAGAAGGATGTGACCCAGCTCGACAAATTTGAGGCCCAAGAAATAGTTCCTCGTCTTGGGTTCCTGCCGAACATATCCAAAGTAGATGAGAGAAGAAAGGAGACGATGCGTCGTTCCCTTGGGGAGTCCGATCGTCGAGGACAATTCCCGAATGCTGCTGCCCTGAGCACTTTGTGCGAGGATATCCAGGATGGAAGAAACCCGTTCAATGGTTTGGACGAGATTATTGGGTTTGGAGGCTTCTTTTCGAACCATTCGAATCGTTCCATATTACGAAATGATGTTCCACATTATATTTGTTTCAAAGAATCTGTCAAGCTTTTTTTGAGAGAGAGGGCGAACGGAAACCGCCTGGCTCCGCGTCCATTATTGCTGCGGGGAAGGAGGGTTTTCGTCAATTCCACTTCCCTTTTTTTATGATAGATGTTAAACATTTTGTCGGAGATTCTTGGAAAAGTTTGTAAGAGATTGTGAGGGAGAAGGAGCGGAGGTCTGAAGATGGAGAAATTTAGGGTATTCCTCTATGAGGAGATGCACGAAGAGGGGAAAGCGATGTTGAGGGAGAAAGCCGACCTCTTTGTTGCGGAACGGCTGGATGAGCCTTATCTCATTGACCACGTCGGGGATATAGATGGCATCATCGTAAGAGCCAACGGGAGAGCCAGCCGAAAGGTGATAGAGGCTGCTCCGAGGCTCAAGGTGGTCGGAAGGCACGGGGTAGGGGTGGAGAACATTGATCTGGAGGCGGCAACCGAGAGAGGGATATGGGTGGTGAACACACCCGATGCCAATGACGCCTCCGTGGCGGAGCACTTTTTTGGGCTGGCCCTGATGCTCTCAAAGATGCTCAAGAAAGGGGAGATGGCATTGAGGGAAGGCCGGTTTGAAGCCCGGTACCAATATATCGGCAATGAACTGCATGGAAAGACACTTGGCATCCTCGGTTTCGGACGAATTGGAAAGACGGTGGCGCGAATGGGATACAGGGGATTTGAGATGAAAATCCTCTATTATGATTCCGTTCGATATCCAGAGGCCGAGGGGGAGTTGAAAGCGAGCAAGGTGAGCTTGGATGAAGTTCTTTCACGATCAGATTATGTCTCCATTAATCTTCCCATGTTGCCCGAGACGAAGGGGTTGATTCAGGAGAGGGAGTTAAGCTTCATGAAGCCGACTGCCTTTATCATCAACGTGGCGAGAGGTCCGGTCTGGGACGAGAAGGCCCTTTATCGTGCGCTCAAAGAAAGGAAGATTGCTGGAGCGGGGTCTGATGTGTTCGCGGTGGAACCCGCGCCAAAAGATCATCCGCTATTCCAGTTAGAAAATTTTATCGGGACGCCCCATATGGCTGCCCATACGGATGAGGCGCTCCGAAGAATGAGCAGGGTCGCCGTGGACATTATTAGGGTTTTCGAAGGAAAGAAGCCCGTCCATCCGGTCAACTCGGTTGCGGGGAAGAAAAGGGGTTGAATGAGGGCTTACTCCTGAATGAGCCAAGCAGGGTCGTATGGTTCTGCCGAATCTCATTCAACGACAGAGTCATTTGACCAAAGCGGAGATGACCTTGGGGAGGGCGCCAGCGTCATCGGCCGTCCACTTGACGCTTTGGCCAACGACCCAACGATTCGTTAAAATGATAGGAGCGATTGATTTCAGTTTCAAAGCAATGACCCTTATCGCTCACTTTTGTCTTCCCGAGGCCTTACGAAGTTTATCGACAAAGTCAGCCGGAAGGTTGTACCCCAACGCTTGGGCCTCATGGATATCCTCCCAGGATTTGTCGTATTCTTTTTTCAAGTAATAGGCCAATCCCCGATAATAGTGGGCCTCGCCACTTCTCGGGCTGACCTCGATGGCCTTGCTGAAAAAGGAGATGGCTTCATCCACATTGCCCGAATCGAGACTCTGTATTCCTCTGGAACTTAGTACGGATGAAGAAGCGACAAGCGTTTTGGGATCGACAGTAATCTCCTTCAGTCGGGTTGCCACCTCGGAGGGCATGCTTTCCTGGAAGCGCCCGCCGAGGTACTTTGCAAGGAATTTCTCCGCGCTGGCGATCGCCGCCATCTTGTTTACGGGACGTGTAAAGCCATGGCCCTCGTCCGGAGCGAGCAGGTATTCGACGGGGAAACCGCGGTCGCGAAGAGCGATCACGATCTGGTCGGATTCGGCCCGGTTGACACGCGGGTCGTTCGCGCCATGGACGATGAGCAAGGGTGTCTTGATCCGGAAAGCTGAGTGGACCGGGGACTGGCGCTGGAGCTGTGCTTTGCCCTCTGGCTGGCTTGGATCACCCATACGAACATAGAACATCCTTCGGATTTGTTCCCAATAGGGCGGAATGGATTCAGCAAGGGTGATCAGATTCGACGGGCCGACGTAAGCCACGGCCGCCGCATAGATCTCCGGTGTAAAGGCCACACCTGCCAGCGTCGCATAGCCCCCATAGGAAAACCCCATGATGCCCACACGTTTGGGGTCGGCGATGCCCTGCGCGACCAGATACTTCACGCCCCACGTCAGGTCGTCTTGCATCTTCTCGCCCCACTGCTTATTTCCCGCGTTGAGGAAGTCTTTCCCGTACCCCGTGGAGCCACGGAAGTTGGGGGAAAGGACCGAATATCCTCGGTTGGCCAGCAGTTGCCAAAAAGGGTTGAATCCCCAGGAGTCGCGCGACCAGGGACCGCCGTGCGGAAAAACGACGATGGGCAAATTTTTCGGCGGGACACCCTTAGGAAGTGTCAAGTAAGCCGGGATCTCCAGGCCGTCGGAGGACGGGTAGCGTATCGCCTTCGTCGTGGCGAGCTGCTCCCGTTCCAAGTTCCCGAAAAGACGGTACTGCAGGATCAGTTTCTTCTCCGAGCGGTTAAAGAGATAGGTCTCTCCGGGTTCATTGTCGGCCGTAGCCGAGACGATCCAGAGTTGCTCGTCACGGGTCTTGGAGCCAATCTTAATCTTTTTGCCTCGAAGCTGGTCTTGCAACCAGTGGTAATCCACTTCAAAGGCCTGGTTCTTCCAATAGATCCGCGGCCCGTCATCGACGTAGACCGTGGCGATGAGTTCGTCGGTAAGGTCGGAAAAAAGTGCGCTATCGAAATCGACGCGTTTCAACGGATCCGACTCAACCACCTCTTCTTTACGGGTATTCGGATCGAAGAGCACCAACTGGGAGAAATTGACCTCTCCTTTGTTTGTCTCCATGTAGAGAAGCTGGTTGTCCTTGTGGAAACGAATGGGAATGCAGGCCTCAAAGACGTTGCAGGCGAAGATGCTGGTGAATCCCTCGGGGCCGATCCGCAGGATTTCCCGATCGCCGTTTTCGGGCGAACGGACGGCCAGGCGAAGGTGATCGTTGTTATCGAAGACCCAGTTGGAAATGCGATCGAGATTCTTGTGGACCAGGATGCGCTCACGTGTTGAAATTCTCACTTTATAAAGGTCATGCCAGGCCTTGTCGCGGTCGTTCAGGCCGATATAGATGAGGTCCGGATCGCTCCTGGGGACTGCATAAATGACCGCCTTCACTCCCTTGGCCGCCGTGAGGTTCCGCGCAGGGGGTACTTCTAACCCCATGGCCGGCGGTTCGGCAGGATTCACCGCATAGACGTTGTAGTTCTCATCCCCGGCTTGATCCTGGACAAAAAGGATGTATCTGCTGTCACGAGTCCAGAAGTAGGATGGAATGGGCCGGGTCGTTTCCCCGGTGATCGGCTTGGCAGCGCTAAAAGGTTCTTCTGTCTTCTTGACCCAGATATTACGAGTCTTGTTGAGAGGCTTCAGGAACGCGACGGACTTGCCGTCGGGTGAAATCTGTGCAGCGGAGATCTCGGGATCGCCGAACAGTAACTCCCGATCAATCAGTGCCGGCTGTTGAGCGACAACCGGAAAACCGAGAAGAAGGACGGAAAGTGAGACAAAGAATAGGCCCAACACCTTAAAGGTCTTCTGGTTCATCTCTTCCCCTGTCTGAGGTCGTTTGCTTCTCCTCTCCTCCCTCGAACGGCGAACAGCAAAACTACGGCCGCTTCAATTCTTCGAGGCTGGATTTTGAGGCGTTGTATTGAAAGCTGACATCGGTGGAGTAAGCAAGGACAGTCATTCCTTTTGAACGCCACTTCTTGATCGCCTCGATATTTCCAATATGGATTCCGGTCGCCTTCTTTCTCTCCTTCGCCGTCTCGACGACTCTGTCGATGGCCTTTATGAGTTTTTCGGAATTCATTTGGTCAGGGACGCCCAACGAGATGGAAAGATCATTCGGGCCGATGAGCCCGACATCGATTCCCTCCACGGCGAGGATCGCGTCAATATTCTCGACGGCTTCTTGAGTCTCGATCTGGGCAATGATGAAGGTGTGCTCGTTTGCCTCCTTCATGAACTCGACGGACTTCACCGGCTTATAGTCGGTCTGGCCCGTTTGACTCCCAAATCCGCGGCGTCCCAGGGGAGTGTATTTGCTGTAACGAACAATCGCCTCTGCCTGTTCTCTTGTAGAGGTCATGGGTACCATGATTCCTTCTGCCCCTGCGTCGAGGACCCTTGAAATAAAATGTGTTTCTAAGTGCGGGACCCTGATGACCGCTGCAATCCCCGCTGACTTCGCCCCCCGAATCAGATCGGCCACGGTCTCCATCGAGTAGTTTCCGTGTTCCATATCGATGAAGGCAAAATCATAGCCTGCTGCAGCATAGATTGCCGGCGCCCCGGGATCCCGTGCTTGCCGGATCATCATCCCATAGACAGATTCTCCTGCCAGAACTCTCTTTCTTAATCCTGTCCAAGTCATCGCTACCTCCCAAAGTGCGAAATCTGAGGCCCCCTCACCCTATCCCTCTCCCGCCAGGGGAGAGGGTATCACCCGGAGCCGCCGAACACACCCCTCCCCCTTGATGGGGGAGGGTGAGGGTGGGGGTGGTAATCTCCTTCTTCGAATTTAAATCATTTACAGTAGTCCCATGTTCTTCAGAATCTCTTTCAATTCCGTCTTGGCCTTGGGAGTGATCCCTCCTACCGGCGGTATTCCGACTCCGGCATCGATGCCGAGCAGATTGAGTGCTTCTTTGATCACCACCGGAAAAGTTCCAAGATCAAAAGCCAAACGAAGGGGCGCCAACCGAAACTGGGCCTCCAGCGATCGTTTCCAGTCTCCGGCCTGAAAGGCCTCATAAATCTCAACAACCATCTGAGGTGCCACATTGGCGGTGGCTGCAATGGCGCCTTTTCCTCCGTAGCAAAGGGTGCCGTAGATGAGGGTGTCCCGGCCTGCAAGAACCGAGAACTGATCGCCGGTTCTTCGGATGTACTCTGCAGTGAGCGTCACGTCTCCGGAGGAGTCCTTAATCCCAACAATATTCGCAATCTTGGAGGCCCGTGTGACAAATTCGGCCGAAATGTTTACGCCTGTTCGTTGAGGATTATTGTAAAGAAGTACGGGAAGCCGTGTTGCCTTGGCGATCGCCGAGTAGTGCTCAAAGAGTTCTTCTTCGTTCGGTCGAATGAAGAAGGGAGTAAGAACGGAGACAGCACTCACACCCGCCTCTTCTGCCATCTTCGTCAGTGCAATGGCCTCACGGGTGGTGACGGCTCCGGTACCGGCATAGACCGGAACCCTCCCTTTCGTCTCTTCGACGACGACTTCGATGACACGTTTTTTCTCCTCGAAGGTGAGGGCATAAAACTCTCCCTGACTGCCCACCGGAAAGAGTCCGTGGACACCTCCTTTGATCAAATAATTTGTGAGCTTCCGGAGCGCTTCTACATTGATTTTTCCGCCAGACGTTACAGGAGTAACCATCGCAGGGATGATCCCTTTAGGCTGAAAATTCATTTTTCCCTCCATCTGCATTACCCTTTGCCCTATGCTCTATGCTTTATAATGGGCAATGTCAGCAGTCCGTCTGGTATGAGAACTACCCTTGCCCCTGGTTTTCTTTCCAATTCACGATTCAGAGCGTCCTGTAAAGTTGGAGCCGACACAAGGTGAATTTCCCTCAACGTGTCCTCCGAGAGGGAACAGTCCGTCATCACTATCTTTGCTTGTTTGAGTATCCATGCCAGAATCAAGGCCTTCTGCTCTCCTGCGGCGAAACCCTCTTCGCGCGAAATTGCGATCACGTCGTCGGCGTCTTTGGACCTTCTCATGATGGTGCAGTAGCCGGGGTGACCGCATCCATCCTCACAGGGCGCGGGGATGAGAATCGTTCCTCCCTTTGTCACCACGGGCTGAGGGCCGAAGACCACGACATTGGCCGCCCGGGTCGACTGGTAAAGGTCCCGACTCTTTGGATAATTTACACCACTGACCACAATCTCGCCAGGCCCGTCAATTTCCACTTCGTAGAGACGGCGAGCCGTTTTCACCCCTTCGTGAAAAGCCTCCACCGGATCTCCTGCGACGATCTTCACCACTTCCTTTTTCCCGGTCTGAACCACATTGACGATGAAATGGAGGCCGATGGCCTGTGTCGCTTCGGTCAGGTAACGCCGGAATTCATTGCCTTCAACGATACCCAGGCGAGTCTGCTGAAGCATTTGGTAGTTATGGGTTGCAGCGATGGTTTCTTCGCCGGCCACTCCTACTGCCATGCTCTTCACCCCGCCGCTGTAACCGGCAAGGACATGCGTTTCAATCACGCCCGTAGAGATTCGAATATCAGCCCGGGCAACGGTTCGATTAAAGACGAGAGGGATTCCACTTGAAGAAGCGCCCAATTTGATCAAATGTTCCGAGCAATAAGCGTCATGGTTGATGAAAGAGATTTCCTCCACCATGTGCCCGAACTTCTCCCTCAACTCCTTGGGAGTATTGGGCCGGTGTGTCCCTGTGGCTACCACAGCCGTCACATCCTGCTTCTTGATTCCTCCTGCCTCCAATTCTTTGAGGAGGAGGGGAAGAATAATTTCTTCGGAGAGCTGGCGTGTGATGTCGGTTACCACGAGGGCAATTGTTTGATTGGGTTTTACTAAATCCCGAAGCCGGGGCGTACCGATCGGGCGGCTGAGGGCCTCCTCAACCGCCCTGGTCACATTCGGAACAGGAGCCATTTTCTGAGATTCGACCCACTGAACCGGAACATGGTCAGGAATCTGAATAGAGATGGATTTTTTTCCGCAAGGGATTTGATAGCGCTTCATCCTATTCCAACTTGATATTAAACTCTTTGATCAATTTCCCATATTCTGCGAATCCTTCTTTCAGAAATTTCGCGAAATCGGCAGGCCCCAGATACATCACGGGTTGTCCGATATTCTTCATATCCAGGATGAATTCTGGGTCGTCGCAGACCTTCTTGAACCGCTGCGTGAGGTACTGAATCACCTCAGGAGGCGTTCCCTTGGGAGCGGCCACGCCTTTGACCGAGCCTGCGGTCACCACGTTGTAACCCAATTCTTTGAACGTGGGAACGTCAGGAATTGCAGGATCTCTCTGCTCCAGGGCCACGGCGATCGGGATCAACCGTTTGGCCTTGATGTGGCTGATGATTTCGGAAGGATGATTCCCGCCACAGTCCGTCTGTCCGCCAATAATGGCGGTCACGGACTCTGCACCGCCCCGGAATGGAACGGTCACCATCTTAATTCCGGCGGACTTCCCGAAAGCCTGCAAAGTGATGTCCACGGAACCCGCCCGGGTGGACACGGAAGCGGTCACCTGATCCTTCTTCTTTCCCCACTCCGCAAACTCTTTGGCCGTTTTATAGGGGGCATCAGACCGGATGATCATGCAGATGGAATGAACCGACAAGCGGCAGACCGGAAGAAGATCCACAAACGTTTCGTAGGGTAGTTTCTTGAAATGGGGTTCCACGAGGTCGTGGCCTGACCCGTATCCGAGGTAGAGGCTGTATCCGTCAGGTTTGGACCGAACCACTCCCTCGGTTCCCGTGACACCACCGCCCCCGGGTTTATTCACGATCACCAGGGGTTTGTCAAAATACTTGGGGGCATATTTGGCCACCAATCGCGCCAGAACATCGGTGGAGCCTCCGGCGGCAAAGGGAACGACCACTTCAATGGCTTTGGTCGGAAACTTCTCCTGGGCACCTGCCATCGAAAATCCGATCAACAGGGAAAAAACAATCAAACTCACGATCACCAGCCTTTTCATAACCTTTCCTCCTTCTGTGAAAAACATTTGAATGTTGAGACGTTATCGCTTTGTCTCCTCTTAGGATTATTCAGACGCATCAAGCTCCCGAGGGGGGAAACCTGGTCCTCCACCTCTTCCTGAGCGTTACGATGATTTGAATGAGAATGAAGAGCAGCAGAAAGCCCATCAATGAGCCGGCGATGGGGCGCTTGAAGAAAATGAGAGGACTGCCCGCCGATATGAGCAGGGCCTGCCGGAGC